>Ga0066710_100002901_pt1 | contig 14222 bp, 10 predicted proteins | sample GraSoiAngelo_159_FD_79666 | JGI IMG/M metagenome (GOLD analysis project Ga0066710, IMG submission 79666) | Grasslands soil microbial communities from the Angelo Coastal Reserve, California, USA - 14_1009_16_40cm | ecosystem: Environmental > Terrestrial > Soil > Grasslands | place: USA...
AAGTCCAGGGCGACATACGGCGAGTGGAGAGTAAGCGAGAAGACGCTCTTCACCATGGCCCTGGTTGGCGGGTTCTGGGGCGTGGTCCTGGCCAGCGAGCTCTTTCACCACAAATCGTCGAAACTGAGCTTTCTGGTGGTAGTCTACGGAATCATGGCAGTCTGGTTCTTTCTCCTCTCCAGAATCGGCTTCCTGGGGTGTGTCCTTTCAAGCATCTCTCCTCATTGAGAGTGGACGCTACCTAGCTCCCAACGCGTGGATGATATCCCGGACGTCGACGATAGGGAATCTTGTAAGAGTATGGCCTCTGAAGCGACTAGCGTTCCAACAGATACAGGAACATAGATTAATACACTTCTACACGAAATCGTCTTTCGGATGTCGGAAGAGAGATACTCGATATCTCGATACCTGCTGGTTCGCCTTCTGTTGCTGATTCCGACATTCCTCGGCGTCTCTGTCATAGCCTTCTTGATAATGAAGTTGACACCAGGCGACCCCCTCATTAGCGTGATCGGTTTTGGTGGCTCACAGAATTCGGTGACTGCGGCTGCTCTTAGGGCCGAGCTCGGGCTCGGGCAACCTCTTTACATTCAGTATCTGCTCTTCGTGTGGCGAATTCTGCAGGGAAACCTGGGCAACAGCATAGCACAGCAAGTACCGGTGCTGACGCTCATCGGCCAAGCTCTCCCGAATACACTCCTCCTAATTTCAGTAGCCATGACCTTCGCAGTTGCCATAGGAATCCCCGTAGGAATTCTCGCTGGCGTGAAGAGGAACCGCGCAACTGACCAGGCAGTACGAGTAGGGTCGATACTCGCGGCGTCCCTGCCAGATTACTGGCTGGGGATGATGCTGCTTATCCTATTCGCATTCTATCTGAGACTGTTTCCAGTGGGCGGAAACATAGGACCGACATCGGTCGTACTCCCTGCGCTGACGCTCGGGATCGGTCTAGCCGGTCTCCTGATACGGTTGACGCGGTCTTCAATGTTGGACCAGATCCATGAGAACTACATACGCACGGCGAGGGCAAAGGGCCTCAGTGAATGGGTGGTCATCAGGCGCCATGCACTCAGAAACGCCATACTACCGGTGATCACGGTGATAGGGCTGCAGGTGGGCTATCTTCTGGCTGGCGACTTCTTTGTTGAGTACGTCTACGCTTGGCCAGGAATCGGGAGACTCGTCGTTTCGGCGATCTTGGTCAAAGATTACCCCGTAGTTCAGGGGTTCTTGCTTCTTGCTGCGACAGCCTACGTGCTCATCAACCTAACCGTCGACCTTCTTTACACGGCAATCGACCCGAGGATCAGGTTCCAGGGGAGAGAGTAGAAGAGTAGATTGTTCTCCAGAGAGCCGAAACTCGTCGAGGACTCCGAAAGCGCCAGACCTCTTAGGTACGAAGTCTTGGCAATCTTATCGAGAGATCGCATAGCGCTTGTCGCCCTTCTGGTAGTCATCGCAGCCACCGTCGTCGCTTTATTGGCCCCATACATTGCACCGTTCGACCCGACCCAACAGCAGCTTGCAGGTTCCCTGAAGGGTCCATCCTCGATTCACCTTCTTGGACAAGACGAGCTCGGCAGAGACTTGCTATCTCGTCTCATGTATGGTGCGAGGGTCTCGTTGCTCGTTGGCGCAAGCGTCGTCGGCGTCTCACTCCTCATCGGGGTCTTTCTCGGGGCGCTCGCAGGTTATTACGGCGGCAAAGTCGATTCTGCAATAATGCGTATCGTGGACGTATTTCTTTCGTTCCCCGGGATAATCCTTGCTGTGGGGGCAGTTGCGGTTGTCGGACCAGGGCTAGAGAACGTGATAATCGCGTTGATTCTCATCAATTGGCCGGGTTACACGAGAGTCATGAGGGGTGAAACTCTCAGGGTCAAAGAGAACGTCTACGTACTCGCCTCAAGAGGGATGGGCGCATCCGATTCTTGGATAATGCGCAAGCACATCATTCCTTCCGCCATCTCTCCCGTCGTTGTCCTAGCCACTATCGGTTTTGGATGGGCGGTTCTCGCCGAGGCGGGATTGAGCTTCCTCGGCCTCGGAGTCCAACCTCCGGCGCCAAGTTGGGGAGGGATGGTCTCAGAAGGGTTGGAGTACGTGCTTATCGCACCCCTGATGGCACTCTTTCCGGGGCTGACAATAGCAATCACCGTCTGGGCTTTCAACATGCTGGGCGACGGACTCAGAGACGCCTTGGACCCTTCCCTGAGGATCTGAGCGGGCAAAAAAGGCCAGGCGATGAACGGTGTGTTGAAGGTGGTCGACCACAATCGCCCCGGCGGTGCTCTTCTAAGTCTTGAAAACCTACGTACGCACCTGTTTACATCAAAAGGCGTCGTAAAAGCGGTTGACGGTGTAAGCTTTGAAATCAAGGCTCACGAGATCATGGGCCTGGTGGGAGAATCCGGCAGCGGTAAGACGATGACCGGGCTTTCCATCATGCGGCTCCTCCCGAGCCCTCCCGCCAGGATCGTGGACGGGAGGATCCTTTTCAACGGAGAGGACCTCACAAAGATGCCAGACGACGAAATCCGCAAGATCCGAGGTAGCAAGATATCGATGGTTTTCCAGGATCCGCTCACATCACTTAATCCGTTGATTCGGGTGGGCAAACAGGTTTCAGAGGTGATTCAGATACATTCAGGCCTACCGAGTGAACCCGCACTTGGCAAGGCCATCGAGATTCTTGAACAAGTAGGGATTCCGGAGGCCGGAACCGTTGCTTCTCAGTACCCGTTTGAACTTTCTGGGGGGATGCGCCAGAGGGTGATGATTGCGATGGCAGTCGCGAGCCGCCCCGAGCTCTTGATAGCGGACGAACCGACAACGAACCTTGATACCACAATCCAAGCCCAAGTACTTTCGTTACTTAGGCAGATCAGGGACTCCCAAGGGACTTCGATTCTTCTGATCACGCACAACTTGGGCATAGTGGCTTGGATCTGTGACCGGGTGGCCGTTCTTTACGCCGGAAGACTCGCAGAAATAGGACCGACGAACGCCGTCCTGAGAAATCCGAGCCATCCGTATACACAGGCACTACTGAGGTCCGTGCCACGGACCGATTCCGAGCGTGGGAAGCTCGAGACGATTCCGGGAGAGGTTCCGAGATTGACGCGCCTGCCAATCAACGACTGCCACTTTCATCCGAGATGCCCCCATGCCAAGTCTGTCTGCCAGAGTGAACAACCAGATCTGATTCAAATCGGTAAAGACCATTTTGCGAGCTGTTTCATATATTCGAAGGACTGGGAGCGAACCAAGTGACTGAGCCTCTGCTTGAGGCTGTGGACCTTTCCAAGATATTTCCCGTGAGGAAGGGGCTCGTCTTCAAGAAGACGGTCGCAGAAATCAAGGCAGTAAACCATGTGTCTTTCACAATCGGAAGAAACGAGACCGTAGCCCTCGTGGGAGAAAGCGGGTCTGGAAAGACGACGATTGCCCGAATGGTAGGACGCCTTCTGAGACCCACGTCCGGCAGGGTCCTCTTCGATGGGAGCGACGCGTGGAAGTTGAAAGGCGACGAGCTGAAAAATATGCGTCGAAAGATCGGGTTCGTCTTTCAGGACCCTTTCGCTTCCCTTAACCCGAGAATGAGGGTGAGGGATGTCGTCTCGGAGCCGCTCGCTATCCACCACTTGATGACCAAGAAGGAGCGAGAGGAGAGAGTCAGGGACCTTCTTGTGAGGGTGGGTTTGTCGAAGGATGATGCGACCAAGTTTCCACACCAGTTCAGTGGTGGTCAATTACAGAGAATCGCAATCGCGCGGGCACTGGCTCTTGAGCCTTCGTTGATAATCGCTGATGAACCCGTCTCTTCGCTGGACGTTTCTGCTCAGGCCAAAATCATGAACCTGATGCATCAGATCCAGCAAGACCTCGGCATATCTTACCTCATGATCTCTCATGACTTGGGGGTTGTAAGGCACGTCAGCCACGCGGTCTTCGTTCTCTATCTTGGCACAATCGCGGAGGTCGCGCCAGCGGACGAGTTCTTTCAGAGAACTCTGCACCCTTACTCCAAGGCCCTGCTGTCGGCGGTACTGGTCCCTGACCCCGAGGTTTTGCAAAAGAGACCGCCCCAGTTGCTTAAAGGCGAGATACCTTCCCCACTGAATCTTCCACAAGGATGCAAATTCAACACCCGCTGCCCATTCATGCAGCCCAAATGCAAGGAAGAAGAGCCTCCCCTCGCTCCGACAGACTCTCCGGAGCATACCACAGCCTGCTTTTACTGGGAGCCGATTGAGAAGGGCGAAATTGTCCCTAGATTCTGACGCCGCTCAGGGGCTCAGCCACACGCCCGCCCCGATCACAGGGTTGAAGATCACATATCCATACCACGGGTTGGGGTGAATCTCGTAGTTCTGCACAGCGGATACCTCCCCCTGCAGAATGTTGGGATAGTAGAGGATGACACCGTAGCCCTGTTGCAGTATCCTTGTCTGGATCGCGTCAGAGAGGGATTTTACCTTGGCGGGGTCGTCTGTGACTCTTAACTGGTCGAGCATCGACGTGAGGTTCGAATCCCTGATGTGCTGTAGGTTCCACTGGAAGTTGCCGATGTTTTTCTGGTTGTAAAATTCGCCCATGAAACCGTACGAGCTTGGGATTCCGATTCCTCCCCAATCGTGGAAACCGAGTTGCCAAGTCCCGTTTCCTGAGAGGAGTACACCGGCGGCTGTGGCAAACGACTCTTGGTCGATTGTCGCGTTTATGCCTGCCTTCTTCAAGTCAGCGGCCACTGCCTGTGTGACCTGCAGGTAATTGGGCGTGAATGGACCGGTCAATATCTTCACGCTAAGCCCGTTCGGGTAGCCCGCCTGAGTCAGCAGCTGCTTCGCCTTTGTGATGTTCCCGTTGGCAGGATACATCGCGAGCCCTGGATTCCAGCAGCACTGGATTGACGGAGGAACGGGACCGATTCCCGGTACCGCGTACCCCAGCGCCACGAACTGAACTATCGCGCTTCTGTTGATCGCGTAGTTTATCGCCTGTCTCACGAGCGGATTGAGAAGCGGCTGGATCGTGTAGGGCGGGTCTACATCGATCGAGATTGTGATGAATTCTTGGGGGGCGCCCTTGAGTACCTGCAGACCTTGCACGGAGCTCAACCTTTGACCTTCCTGGGCAGAGAGCTCCGCTATCTGGACTTGTCCGCTCTGGAGCTGTAGCGACCTTACTGACGCATCGGGCACCACCTTCACGATTATCGTTTGGATGTAAGGTTTCGGACCCCAATAATTGGGATTTGCCTGTAGAGTAACATGGTCATTTTGTACCCATTCCACGAACGAGTATGGCCCGGTGCCCACCGCGTGCTGACTTCCATACTGGGAACCATACGCCTTTACAGCCGTCGGGGAAACAATGCCTTCCCCGATTGCGAGAGACTCGAGAAAATCGGAAGTCGTTTCCTTCAGCTTGAACTCAACCTTGTAGTTGCTCAGCGCCGCGACGCTCGCAATCGAGGATACCTGCCCGTACCTTACCGAGGCATTGTTACTCAGAATGCGCGTAAAGCTAAAGACGGCAGCCGAGGCGTTGAAGGGAGTTCCGTCTTGGAATTTGACTCCTTGACGCAAGTTGAAAACGTAGTCGGTGCTCGAAACCTTCGTCCAGTTCACAGCCAGGTCCGGCACGACATTGCCCTTGAAGTCGATCGCCGTTAGTCCCTCGTAGACCTCCTGCTGCACTGTTCCCGTGATAGGCCCTTCTTGGACCGTCATCGGGTCGCCTGGCGCACCTTTGTCGACAGCGACATCGATAACGAGAGTCCCTCCGTACTTGACGGACGACGAACTTGAAGTCACCGTTGTCGAGGACGTTGTGCTTGTACTGGTTGTTGTGATCGGGGTGGTGGTCGTCTGACCCGGGCCGACACCGTACAGGAAGTAAAGAGCGGAGCCGATTATCACGATAACAACGATAGCAGCGACCACCTGCGTAGTCCGTGCAACAGCTCTTGCCAACCGTAAAATCACTTCAAATTTTGATACATAAACCTTTACGGCAGGAACCAGCTCGCCCTCATCTGGCTGCGCTCAGCGAGGCCTTCTGGCTCTCTCTTCTACGGGCGAGTAGTCTACGTCGTAACCAAAATAACGAGGACCAGCAACCTCCAGACCTTCCGCTGTCCGCCAGATAGGCGCGCACGGCAATCCGACGACGATTGTGCGCAAGCCGTACTTCAACTCCTCGGTTGTTATGGGAACCCAGGTTTCGGAGTTCAGTACTGTGATTATGTCTGGCACGGTGGCAACGGGGCGCGAATCAGCGTAGAAGACCAGATTCTCATTCTGGAAGAAGACCTTTCCTCCCAACGATGAATACTCGTCGAACCCGTCGAGCGTGACACTACCCTTGTTGAATCCACCGACCGTTTCCCTGTGAACATCCGTCACCTTCCCTCTAAATAGCACTCCGCCCTTGACCAACTCCAAAAGGTCAGCAAGAACCTCCTCCTTGCCACGCGACTTCATCAGCAGGTCCCCGATCTTTTCCGAAAGTGTAATCGTGCCGTCTATGCAGGCCGACCTTGCCGTCCTTCCGTCCATCGCGAAAGTCGCCACCATGGATCTGGCCCCCATTACGGACGTAATCGTTCTGGAGATCTTCTCAGCCCAGAAGGTGTCTGTCGCTTCGATCATGCACCTGTTCCCCCTCTCATCGATCAGGGCCAGCGGGCTAGCCGGGACGCCTCTCAGATGGAATGAGGTCATCTGCGTTTCAGGAAATGCGCGACCCATGGAATCCGCGTCCACCATCGGAACTCCGAGCTGAACGGCTGCGACCATCGGAATCATGGAGTTGGAGCCTCCGACCTCGACCGCAGTTACAGCGCTCACATCCCGTTCCAGTTTTTCGGCGAGGAATCTCACTACTTGCGAGGGTTCTCCTTCATAGCCGAACTTTTCTATTCCCGCGATTGGGGCACCCATCATCCCCATAGGAATGATGAGGTCGTCCTCGTTAAGCTCATTCAGGCTTACGAGCTTGACGTCTCCGTATTGCTCAATGGAGCGCTTTAGCATGACCTCGCCCACCTCGACATTTCCGCCGCCCCCCGCCGCGAGCATCGATGCGCCCAACGCGATTTTCCCGACATCATTCTTTGAAACTCGACGCAATCGCTTTCGAGAGCCGCTTCCACCAGCTAGATTTATGTCATCGGTTTGAGGGCTGGATTAACTTGAAGGCAGAAGAGGAGCAGATCATCATGCCCATCAGGGTTGGCGTCGATGTCGGTGGCACTCATACCGATGCGGTTGCTCTCGGCCATCAGGGTCAAGTGCTGAGAGCCGTCAAATCTCAAACAACGAGAGACCTGATCACGGGAATCTCAAACGCCCTCGCGAATCTGTTTTCAGATGGCACGATAAACCGAAGAGATGTAGACGCCGCGATGTTCGGCACCACTCATAGTACCAATGCGATCGTCGAAAGGAAGGGATTGTCCAAAGTCGGGGTCATCCGAATCGGGAAGCAATCGAGTTCGTCGATTCCGCCGATGTACACTCTGCCCGAAGACCTCTCTGCGTCGGTCAACGGGGCCTCTGTCATGATCGATGGTGGTCACGAATACTCAGGGAGGCAGATAGTCCCGATGGAAGAGTCCGCGCTACCGCAGGCTGCCGAGCGTTTCAAGGAGAACGGAGTTCAGTCTATCGCCATCTCCGCGGTCTTCTCGCCGGTCAACCCGTCCCATGAAAGAAGGGCGGCGGAAATCTTGGCCGGCCGTCTTCCTGGCGTTCCTATCTCTCTATCCCATGAAATAGGCGGTCTTGGCCTGATAGCTCGAGAAAACGCGGCCATCTTGAACTCCGCTCTCTTCAGGGTTGCCAACTCAGCGATCAGGTCGTTCCAGGAAGCCGTCGATGCCTTCGAATTGACGAACGCGAAAATCTTTCTGACACAGAACGACGGAACTCTGATGAACGTCGATTACGCAAGGAAGTACCCTGTCAGGACCATTGCGTGTGGCCCCACAAATAGCATAAGAGGCGCTGGGTACCTTACGGGGATGAGCGATGGCGTCGTAGTCGACGTAGGGGGGACGACCGCCCTGGTTGGGGTAATCTCCAACGGGTTTCCCAGAGACTCGACGATTCCGGCGAGTATCGGAGGAGTAAGAACGAACTTCAGGATGCCGGACGTTCTGGCGATAGGTTGCGGTGGAGGAACGGTTGTGCATCGGGTTGACGGTGGCGTAACCATCGGTCCCGATAGCGTGGCATTCGAACTGACAGAGAAAGCTCTGAGCTGGGGCGGGTCGGAGGTTACGACTACGGATATTGCGTTAGCGAGTGGTTACGCGGTCATAGACGACGGCAAATGTGATCCGGCTCGTCTGTCGGAGCTCGACTCATCATTCGTTGACAGGGCGAGGAAGAAGATCATAGAAATCGTCGAAGACGCGGTAGACAGGATGAAGACGACTTCGGCGCAGGTCCCCGTGATTCTAGTGGGTGGCGGAGGGATAATCGTACCGCCGTCGCACTACTCCAGTTTCAAGGGTGCCTCCAGGGTTGTCAGGCCGGAGATGTTCCAGTACGCCAACGCCATAGGCGCCGCGACAGCACAGGTCGGCGCTGAGGTCGACAGGACGTTCTCGTACGAGGAGACACCGAGGGAGGAGGTGCTGAAGCTGGTAAAGCAGATGTGTGTTGAGGAAGCGATTCGAGCGGGCGCGATGGCTTCATCGATAAGGATAGTAGATGTTGACGAAATACCCCTGACCTACATCTCAACTAGTGCGGCGAGAATCAGAGTCAAGGCAGTTGGCGAGCTTGACCTCGGCCGCCCCAAGCCGACTAGCCGAGGTCTCTGAGCTTTGCCCGAAGCCTTTCCGTGGCCCTCAAGTCAACCTTGCCGTCTGAAATGACAACACCGTACGCCTTGGACGCGACCTCTTCTGAAACGTAGCCGTCCAAAAAGTCCTCCAAAACCATCTGCGGGTCCCTTTCGAAAGGAGCGCCGTAGCCTCCGCCGCCTGCCGTGACTAATGTGCAAACGTCCCCGGGCTTAACGGGAATCCTACGAGTCCCCACTCTTTTCTCCCGGTCCGTGCCGACGTAGATGCGAAGTCCGCTCGGGTGGGTACCGAGTCCCCCAGCCAATCCCCAGGTACGAGTCTTGCTCTTCTTCATTACTGAGAGGAATTCTCCGTCTTCAACAAAGCGGATTCTCCTTTCAATCCCCAACCCGCCGCGAAATCTCCCCGGGCCGCCCGAGTCTGTTCTCAACGACATGGATTCGATAGTCATCCCTGTCCTGAGCTCCAACACTTCGATTGGTGTGTTTCTTCCGATGCACACCGAATGGTGTTCCAATGCATTCGCTCCGTCATGGTTGGGAGCCGCTCCCCAGCCCACCGGTTCGTTGTTGCTCAGTGCATAGAATCGCCCGCTTGTTTTGTGTACTCCGACCATCATGAAGCCCGGCAGGTCGCCTCCAGACGAAGCAGAGATGAAATCCTTCAACCCCACCGCCGCTGCCTTGTAGACGAGTTCAAGGGCGACGATACCGGTCCAGAGTGTGAAGGTGGGAGCCGGATAGACAGCGTTGAACAATGTTCCAGGCGAGGCCTCGACCTTGAGCGGGCGGTAGTTTCCGGCGTTAGAAGGAAGATGGGGTGTGGTGAGGGATTTGAAGACTATCTTGCACGTCGAGTATGTAGAGCCGAGAGGCATGTTCACAGGACCCCTGGCGACGCCGGCCGAACCGGCGAAGTCGACCTTGAACTCATTCTGTGAAATCGAGACCGTCGCTTTCATTGGTATGAGTTCGTCCGTAATGCCGTCGTCGTCGAGATAGTCTTCAGCACTCCAAGATCCGTGCGGCAGCCTCGACAAGGCCTCGAGTGAACTCTCCTCGCCTGCTCGGAGCATCTTTTCAATTGATGATTTCAAAGCCTCGAGGCCAAACTTGTCCGCTATCTGATGCAGTCGTCTCTCTCCGGTCCTTATCGAGGAAATTTGGGCGTTTAGGTCGCCCGTGATCTCTGCGGGCATCCTCGAGTTGAACCGAAGGATTTCGAGGACCTCCTTGTTCAGCTCGCCTTTCTTGACCACCTTTGTACCCGGGAAGACGATGCCCTCTTGATGCATGTTGGTAGAATCTAGCACGTAGCCCGGGTCTTTGGCGCCGAGGTCCATCCAGTGGGCTCTGATGACTTGATAGGCGAAGAGCTCATTGTCGTTGTGGAAAACGGGGGCGAACAGAGTGGCGTCGTACGTGTGTGCCGAATTCCAGTACGGATAGTTCATGAGGAGAATATCGCCCTGCTCCATGTTTTCTTCCCCAACGTATTCTACGGCCTTTCCGATGGCGTAATCGTTCGCACCTATGAAAGACGGAACTCCCGGGGCCTCGGCGATCAGGTCCAGGTTGCGGTCGTAGATCGAGATGCCAAAGTCGAGCACATCGTAGACCACGGGATTGAACGCCGTGCGTATGAGGGCGCTGCGCATCTCTTCCGCCGCGGAAGCTAGGTGACTCCTCACCAGTTCAGAGACGATTCCCGAGCTAACGGATTTTTTCGCGCCGCGAGTCAAACTCATTCCAATCTACGCCGTGATGACGAGGTTGCCAATTTCATCTACATTCAGGCTCTGACCTGTGTGGATCACAGTCCGTGTGACACCCTCATCGATTATGGCTGGACCTTCCACGACGTGACCGGGTTTCAGCTGTTCTCTGCGGTAGACGCCGAAGTCGGTCATCTTATCTGAGGTTAGACAGTATGCCTCTCTTCGTTTCATCGGTGGTGGGGTAGCATCGGTCGCCTTTGCGAGCTTCGGAAGATCGGGCTTCTCCAGCAAGCCAACCGCCCTCGCCCGAAAATTGACGATCTCGACCAAATCATCGATCTTGTGTCCATAGCGTTTGAAATGAAACGCGTCAAATGAAGCCTTGATCTCACTCACAGAATTCGCGTCATCTATGGAGATTTCAAGGCTGTGCTCCTGCCCAAGATATCGAAGCTCGAGCAGCCGGTGAAGTCGGACCTTTTTGAACGGTGCTTCCTGCCGGAGAAGAATGCCCCTGACCCTGGATTCGAGTGGCGCGAAGAACTTCCGAATCCCTTCGATGGAGCTTTCCTCAAGAACTGAAATGTCAGTTTGCGAGACTTCGTACGAAATATCGGACATCAGCATTCCCAACGCTGAAAACGCTGCGGGAGCGCTTGGTACGATCACTGTGGGTATCCCGAGTTCTAGCGCAAGGATAGCACCAAAGAGAGGCCCGGCTCCACCAAATGCCAACAGAGCGTACTCGGCCGGGTCCCTTCCTTCCTCGACTGTGATTTGTTTGATTGCACCCATGCTATTCGCGGCAGTCACCTTCATTATGCCGGCTGCCGCCTCGACGAGGTCGACCCCGAGCGGTCTGACAACCTCTTCCGCTATCCCTTCTCTGGCTAACTCTGGCTTCAGTGGCATGTCGCCGGCTAGGAATGTTTCAGGATCGATGTATCCCAGGATCACGGATGCGTCCGTTACGGTTGGCCGGGTTCCGCCCCTGCCATAGCACATCGGACCGGGGTCGGCACCCGCGCTCTCAGGACCCACCTGAAGTAGGCCAGTTTTCACGGTGGCAATCGAACCTCCCCCCGCCCCTATCGACCTCACATCGTACATCGTGAGCAAAAGGGGGTAGTGCTCAACTTGACTCTGGTGGATCACGTTTGCCTGTCCGTCTTCGATTACGCAAACGTCGAGACTCGTCCCACCAATATCCATGGTGATAAGTTTCTGTCTCTTTGTAAGAGCGGCGAGATGGCTTCCCCCGACGACCCCTCCTGCGGGTCCAGACTGGACCGTGGATATCGGGGAATTTGCGGCCGTGGCTGCCGTCATCATGCCCCCGTCGGACCGCGTGATCAGTAAGACACCCTTGAATCCATTTACGCTTAGTGTCCGCTCCAGCTTATGCAGGTATTCGGCGATTATCGGTTTGATGTAGGCGTCCAGGACCGTGGTGGACGTTCTTTCGTATTCTCTGTATTCGCTGACCACTTCACTTGAGATCGAGACGGATAGATTTGGGTGGGTCTTGGATGCGATAGATTTGATGCGCTCCTCGTGATCCGCATTCTTGTAAGAATGAAGTAGCGACACGGCAATAGACCGGACTTTCTGGTCATCGACCAGACGCCGTAGCGCGACGTTCGCTGCCTGTTCATCGAGATCTCGAATGATGTTCCCTTCATGGTCTATCCTGCCGGGTATCTCTGCGATATGCCTGCGTTTGACTATTCGGGGGGGCTTGAGATAATTGTAGTCATACATGCTTGCTGATGGAACGTCCCCCCTCCCAATTTCGAAGACATCCTTGAAACCTTGATTTGTGATCATTCCGGTAAGCACCCCTTTCATCTGTATAATGGCGTTCACCCCCAGAGTAGTGCCATGAAGAATGAGGTAGGTCTGGTCCAGGGGTGTGCCGAGCTTCTGTAAGGCGTTCAGGAAGCCAATTGTCGGGTCTGATGGTGTTGTCGGCGACTTCGCCATCCTGAACTTGCGCGTCTCTTCGTCGAACTCAACAGCGTCAACGAAGGTTCCACCCGTGTCGACACCTATTCTGAACCTCTTCTCAGAGCTCATTCCTGAATATCTCGCCATCTTTCATTACAAACCCTATCTTCTCCAGCGCCCTGATGTCGGATAAGGGGCTGTCGGGTACTGCTACAAGGTCGGCCAGGTAACCTTCTTTCACAGACCCCAATTTTTTCGAGACACCGCACAGCGCGGAAGGATATGTCGTGGCAGCCCTCAATGCCTCAAGAGGACTGAGACCGGCCTCGGTCAGGAATTCAATTTCTCTTACTGTTGCGTTGACCCCATCGTTGGAGTCTCCTGGTGGCAGGTCAGTCCCGTTCAGTATTCTTACTCCGGCTCGGATGGCTGTCTTGGTGCTATCCACATGTGTCTTGCCCGCGGAAAGGGCTTTCTCAATGGTCCATTCTTCGAAGCCGTTCTTCCTCATCCAGTCTCCTGACCTGGTGACGCTGAGTGTTGGGACGAGGCATCCGTTCGAGTTCTTAATGGCCTGGGCAGCTTCGCGACTGAGGACGTACCCATGCTCGAAGCATTTCACGCCGGCCTCGACGGCCCTCATGATGGGCAGGGAACTACCCGCATGAGCCGTGACGTAGGTTCCTCTGGACCTTGCCGCCGAGACCACGGCTACCATCTCTTCCTTGGTCATCTGTGGTTTTTCAAAGTCCTCTTCTTGTTTGGCGATTCCACCTGTAATGAAGATCTTGAGGTGGTCTGCCCCCCTTGCGAGCTCCCTTCTCGCTGCTTTCCCGAACTCTTCAGGACCCTTCGTTTCGATTTGCCCGAAGTCCGAGCCATGTCCCCCAACCGCCCCCAGCCCCTTCCCACCCGCAAAGATTCGCGGACCCTTCACCCACCCTTCATTGATCATTTTCTTCAAGGATAAATCTACCCTGTTTTGCTCACCTACTGTTCTGAGCGTTGTAATCCCTGCCATCAGAGCATCGTAAGCCCGCCTGTAGCATCGAAGCACCGTTATGGCGGGCGATTCTGTTAGGTTTGTATTCTTGAACGGGAAGACCATGGACAGGTTGTTGTGCATGTTGGAAAGACCGGGCAGAACGTAGGTCCCTTTCAGGTCGACTGGCCTCCCCTCCGATCGCGTCTGTCTGCCGGTCACCCCCTTGATGAATTGCCCCTCGATTAGCAAATTCCTATTCTCTTGGATTCTGCCTTGCTCCACATCGACGACGTTGCAGTTTGCGAGAACCAGGTTCAAACGATGTATTGCGGGAACTGGGTAGTCATTTCAAGCCTTCGGCAGGAGATCCAACGATGATCACGAAGTCTCTCATCCGACTTGCTAACCACGGCCCAACTAAAGGCGGTGTCGATGCGCCCCTCACGGCAGGTGATTTCTGGCAGCGACGGGAAGGTGAAGATATGCGAGCATTGGTCAGAGTACATCTGGCTCAACTGCCAGAGAGTCGGACGAAGCAGAGGCTCCGACACCTAGGCCGATTCGTGGCATGGGCTAATCGTAGGATTCCAGAAGGTGCAGGTTCCCGAATACCATGTGAAGAAGGCGGAGGCGCAATGAACCCTATGTACGGCTGAAAATTTCTGCTTCTGAAGTTGTTTGAGTTCTTAGGAACCTTACACAACATGTTCGTCTAGCGTTCTCTGGCCGACACAATCGATCTTTTC
>Ga0066710_100002904_pt1 | contig 14216 bp, 16 predicted proteins | sample GraSoiAngelo_159_FD_79666 | JGI IMG/M metagenome (GOLD analysis project Ga0066710, IMG submission 79666) | Grasslands soil microbial communities from the Angelo Coastal Reserve, California, USA - 14_1009_16_40cm | ecosystem: Environmental > Terrestrial > Soil > Grasslands | place: USA...
AAATTCGGCCGTAAAGTGTAACGTTGGGGGGAACGCACGCGCTTCTCAGAAAACTGCGGTCCCGCCGTGCTTGCCATTTCGAACGCAGACAGGTTTAATTTGGCGCGGTGAAGAAAATCGAGGCGATCATCAAGCCATTCAAAGCTGAGCCGGTGCGAGAAGCGCTAATGGCGGCAGGCGTCGAAGGAATGACTCTGAGCGAGGTGAAAGGATTTGGCCGCCAGAAGGGGCACAGCGAAATTTACCGGGGCACCGAGTACACGGTGGATTTTCTTCCAAAGATCAAATTCGAGATTGTGATCGCCGACGATCGCGCGCAACGCGCAGTCGAGGCAATTCTGGAAAAGGCCAAGACCGGAAAAATCGGCGATGGCAAAATCTTTGTGACTGAGGTCGAAGAGGCGGTGCGTATTCGGACCGGTGAACGTGGCATGGAGGCGCTGTGAGCGCGGAGTGCGAGCCCGTCAAGTAATGTCATGTTGCGCGAAGCGAAACATCTCAGGTCTATTTCTGTTGCCACTCACTCCATGAATTATCAGAGATTCTTCGCTTCGCTCAGAATGACAGTGAACGCTAAGGCGTAGGCGGAAACATGTACTATTATCTTCTGTCTGTGTTCCTCGGGATGGTGGAAGGACTGACCGAATTTCTTCCCGTGAGTTCGACGGCGCATTTGCGCATCTGCGAAGCATTCCTGCACATCGATCTGCACGATGGGTTCTGGAAAATGTACACGATCGTGATCCAGCTCGGTGCCATTCTGGCTTTGCCAGTTTATTTTTGGCATCGAATCGTGCAGTTTGTTCGTACGTTTCCGAGGGGCGAACGTGGCGATCGCACCATCTTCACACATCCGTTGAGTCTGACGCTGATCGCATTTGTCGTGACCGCAATCCCGGCATGGGCACTGGCCAAAGTGATCGGCAAAAACCTGGAGAGTCTCTGGGTGATGGCGTTCGCGCTGCTCGTTGGCGGAATCGTCATGTGGATCGTTGACGCAGTTTTCACCCACCCCCGCACGACACACATGGAGCAAATGACCCTGCCGCAGGCGGTCTGGATCGGTGCGGCGCAAATTCTCTCGGCGGTTTTTCCCGGAACGTCGCGCTCAATGTCCACGATCGCTGCCGGTCAGATCGCCGGCATGTCGCGTCCGGCGGCGCTCGAATTTTCTTTTTTTCTATCGATGCCGACAATGGCCGTAGCTACCGGATACGATTTTCTGAAATCCGTGATACCGCACCATCACGAAGCGGAGATTGCGCCGCTCACGATGACGGCGCATGACTGGATCGTGCTGGCAATTGGATTTGTCGTTTCATTTTTCGTCGCGCTGGCGGTCGTGGCTTGGTTCATGAACTGGGTGCGCGCGCGGGGATTTGTGCCGTTCGCGGTTTACCGGATTCTGCTCGGTCTTGGATTGTTGACGCTGTTGATCCGTGGAATGATGTGATCAGCCAACGATGGAGACCGACCCTATTCTTCCGGACCTGCAAAGCGCAGTCATTTGTGAGGATGTCCGCTGTGAAGTCAACGGCATGCAAAGCCTCATCGGCGTCCTGAGCGTGATTCCGGCCCCTGCATTACCGATCAATTATCTTCGGCTTTGTATTTGGACGCGCTGGTGCAGCGGCTCGGGCAAGTTTCGGCAAAGGGCGCGCATCATAGGCGTGGACGAACAGCAGGTAGTCGCGCAGGCGGAAGTCGAATTTGTGCTGAAAGAGATGGAAGGCCACGCGACCAACGTTCATTATTTTGGCGGCGTGCAGTTTCAGCAATACGGGCTGCATCACGTCGAGATTTATCTGGAAAACGAATTGCGACTGCGTTTTCCGTTGCCCGTAATTCAGGTGCAGCGCCCGGCTGGTTGAATTCGGTAACGTCTTATGAACGAGGGCTTGTGAATGGGTTTATTCGTTTGTCAGGCGGCATGATGCTGAAGGGATTTTTCCTGGCGCTACTCTGCAGCAGCATTCTCATCGAAAAAATACATGCGCAGGAAGTAATCGTTGCTCGCGAAAAAAAACCCGAGCCTGTGAGGCAAACACCGGAGTCTCCAAAGCAAACAGTCCTGCCTTCCGAGGAACTTCCCTCTGAGACGCCTACGCCAACGCCACGAAAATCGAAGCCCCGTGAGAACAAGCCTACCCCTGCAACGCTCACGCTTGAAGAAATGCGAACGGCTGGGGCACACGCTGCGGAAGGATTGAACGACCGATCTGTTTCGCAACCAACGAAAACGCGCCAGCCGGATGTCGAAAGCACTCCCGCGCTGAATCCAACCGTTGCTGAAACTCCCAGGCCGGTGAAAACCAAAACGCCGATTGAGCAAAGCAGTTCGTCGCTCCCGGCGAAACCGCGAAGTACAAATCTGGAGGGGATCGGCCCGATTCGGCCGACGATGATGGAATCGGGACGAGAGCCGCCGAGTCCCTCTCCTTCGGGAAGGTGAGTAGTTTGTGGCGAGCTGAGGTAGGGCGGGCAGTCCTCTGCGCGCCGTTAACTGCAGATCCAGTGCGGCGCGCACGGAGTGACGCGCCCTACCTGCTTCATTAGGGCGAAGAGAAGGCGCGTTGTTCGCCGATTTTGACTACAGGGACTCAGAATTTCGCAAAAGGCGAAATTTCTTGCGCGGCGATTCCGCTAACTTATTATCTGTAGGCAAGTCCCGACTGTGTCCTTGCCGGATGCATCGGGAAAATTTTTTGCCCAAATTTCTATTTTCCATGGCGAACACAATTTTGATCGGGATGCAGTGGGGCGACGAGGGCAAGGGCAAGATTATCGATGTGCTTACAGCGCGGGCGGATATCGTTGTCCGCAGCCAGGGCGGGAATAACGCCGGGCACACGGTCATCCATCGCGGCGTGAAGTATGTGCTTCATTTGATCCCGTCCGGAATTCTCAGGCGCGGCAAAGTATGCGTGATCGGGAACGGCGTCGTCATCGACCCAGTCGCGCTCGTGGCCGAACTGGATGGCTTGCGTCAATTGGGAATCAAGATAGTCAAGAATTTGCTCATCAGCGATTGCGCGCACCTCGTTCTGCCGTATCACCGCTTACTCGACGAACAGCGCGAGCTGCGCCGCGGCCGCATTGGAACCACAAAACGGGGAATCGGTCCAGCCTACGGCGACAAGGCGGCACGCACGGGACTGCGCATGTCCGACCTGATTCAGCCGATTGTGTTCTCGAAGAAATTGCAGGCGAAGATTATTGAGAACAACAGAATCCTTCAGGCGCTGGGCGCCAAACCGATCAGTTTTCGCGATGTGAACGAAAGTTTTCTTGCGGCCGGTGAAAAATTGCGGCCCTACGTGACGAACACGGTGGTTTACCTGCATCGCGCCATGGAGCGCGGCAAAAAGATATTGTTCGAAGGCGCCCAGGGAACATTCCTTGATATCGACCACGGCACCTATCCGTATGTGACTTCTTCAAACACGACAGCGGGCGGCGCGTGTACGGGCACCGGCGTGCCGCCGCATCGGATGGACCGCGTTGTGGGCGTGATGAAGGCGTACTCGACGCGCGTCGGCGAGGGCGCATTGCCCAGCGAGGACGCGCAATTGACGCAGATGCTTCACAACCTGGGTCGAGAATTTGGTGCGACAACCGGGCGCAAGCGGCGATGCGGTTGGTTCGACGCCGTGGCAACTCGCTACGCAGGGATGATCAACGGTATCGACGAAATCGCCATCACGAACCTGGATGGACTCGACCAAGTTGATCCCATTCGCGTTTGCGTTGCCTATCAGCTACACGGAAAACGGCTGAATGTTCCGCCATGCGACGCAACTCAGCTGGCAAATTGCGAACCGATCTACGAAGAAGTCCCCGGCTGGAAAACATCGATTCATGCAGCACGAAAATTTTCGCAGCTACCTTCGGCTGCGAGAAAATACGTCAGATACATCTCCGGATTGACCGGGGCAAAGTTGTCGATGGTGAGTGTTGGCCCCACACGCGGAGAAACGATCATTTTGTGAGTTCGCGCTTGGCGCCGGGGCTACGCAGAATGACGAAATACGAATGTTGAATGACGAAAGAAGCTGAAGGCACGAATGACGAAGAAGCGCAGTAAGCATCATTCGCCATTCCTTCGAGCTTCGTCATTCGGATTTCGTCATTTGGGATTGCCGTAGCCAACGTTTGCTTGGCGGCATGAAATTCCCGAAGTTAGGCACTCACCGATGTCTGCGGGCATGAAAACTGTTCCTCGCCATATCGCGATCATCATGGACGGCAATGGTCGTTGGGCGAAGTCGCGCGGACTTCCGCGCATCAAAGGTCACGAAGCCGGTGCGCAGGCAGTTAGAGAATGCGTCGAAGGCTGCGGCGAATTGAAAGTGGAATATCTGACTCTCTATGCTTTTTCTGCTGAAAACTGGCAGCGTCCGAAAACTGAGGTCATCGCGCTGATGCGTTTGTTGGAGAAATTTCTGAAGGACAAAACACCGGAGTTGCTCGAGAAAAATGTGCGCCTTCAGGCGATTGGTCGGTTGACCGATCTGCCGCAGAGTGCGCAGGAACAACTTCACAAAACCATCGAGCAGACCGCAGGCAACACCGGTCTGACCCTCATTTTGGCGCTCAGCTACGGCGCACGCCTGGAAATCATCGACGGAATCAAAAGTTTGTTGCGCGCGATCGAGCTCGGTCACATCGACAGGGCAATGATCGATGTGGAGATGTTCAGTAAACATCTTTACACCCGCTACTATCCCGATCCCGACCTCCTGATCCGCACGTCCGGCGAAATGCGCCTCTCGAATTTTCTGCTCTGGCAAACTTCTTACACCGAGATGTACGTCACGCCGAAGCTGTGGCCTGATTTTACAAAAAAGGATCTCTTTGCCGCCGTGGAAGAATTCGGCCGCCGCCAGCGTCGTTACGGAGCGGTGGAGTAGTCGACAACGGGGTTTACCGTGCGGTTTGGTAGGGCGCGCAGTCCTCTGCGCGCCGTTGCTGGCTCACGGGAGTGATCGCCCTACCACAAATTCGGGTTTATTCGTGCGCATTAGTGATTACAAATGGAACGCGATATGAGATTTGAAGGTCAAGTTGCAATCGTGACTGGGGCGGGGCGGGGGATCGGACGCGCTATCGCTTTGCGCTTTGCCAGTGAAGGCGCGCGCGTGGCGTGCGTGAGCCGGACGGATGAAAACGCCAGCAAGATTGCGGATGAGATAAACATAAAGCGCGGCGAGACAGCCAAAGCTTACGCCGTCGACGTCGCAGATCACGCAGCCGTCCAAAAAACCGGTGCTCGGATTCTGGCGGATTTTGGCCGGGTCGATATCCTGGTGAACAATGCCGGTGTGACGCGCGACGCGCTCGCGATGCGGATGTCGCTCGAAGATTGGGACGCGGTGATCAACACTAACCTGCGCGGCGCGTTCAGTTTTACTCATGCGCTTGTTCGCGCGATGACGAAGCAGCGCAGCGGCCGGATCGTAAATATCAGCTCGGTCATTGGTTTGATGGGCAACGCAGGGCAGACGAATTATGCGGCGAGCAAAGCAGGCTTGATCGGGTTCACCAAGTCGCTCGCACGCGAGTTGGCCAGCCGCAACATCACTGTGAACGCCGTGGCGCCGGGCTTTGTTATCACCGACATGACCGCCGGCCTTTCCGATCAAGTTAAGGATACGATTCACAGCAAAATCCCGCTCGGCAGGACCGGCACGCCAGAAGAAATCGCCGCTGCGGTGGCATTCCTCGCATCCCCAGAAGCGGCTTACATAACGGGCCAGGTGCTGTGTGTCGATGGCGGGATCGTCATGTGAGCCCGCGTTATCCGCTGAGGACAGCGGACACTACAACGTCGCCTGCGTGTGTGCTGTAGCGTGCGCTGTCCTCAGCGCATTCTCACGCGCGTTCTACGATGGTAACTCGGCCTGCGGCGACGAGAACAGTGGCGGCCGAGACAACAAATTCGTAAACGGTGTTTGCGCCATCGCCAAACAGACGTGTGGCGCAAATCCGAAGGGGCAGATGGATGTAATCCAATCTTGTAACGTGTAACCGTCCGTCCCGCAGGGCAGCCAAGTATCCCCGTCGCGCGATCGTGCCCGTCGCGCGGGCTTGCAGACCGCCGTGAATAGCCGCCGCTTGCGCGCCATACTCGAAAGCGTGTACGGCCGACAAGCGCCCGTGGCGGCGCAACGGGTTTGCCGGGTCACGATGCGTATTACTGACGCACGCGATTGATCGGTCGTCCCACTGCACGACTTCATCCAAGAGGCACATCAGAGCGGAATGGGGGATCAGCGTGCGAATTTCCGCTTTGTAGATTGCAGTATAATCCATCTACAAATTTTCGTGTCTGTTGGTGTGTTTAGTGGGTTGTTCTTTTTTTTATGAATCCCAAAACGGATAGAAGTTAAACCAGTTGTAAGGTGCAAGACGCGCGTAGTGCTCAAGCCGCGCGACATAACGCTGCATCCACGACTGAATCTCTTCCGCGCGATGCTCTCGATCCAAAATGATCTCGTCGGCGAAATGTTCGAAGTAAATTTCGTATCGGTTCCCGCCACGGTAGAGGCCGAAGAACAAAACCATGGGGCAATGCATCATTGCTGCAAGCACGATGGGACCGGCCGGGAAGGTAGCAGGCGCGCCTAGGAACTGACATTGCGTTGTCTTGTCGGCGCCGAAAACGCGATCCCCTAACATCCCAACGAAGCAGGCTGCATCCAGGCTCTCTCTGACCCTGATCAATGTATCGGGCCGATTCGGCGCGATTACTGTGCCGGCAATCCCAGGGTTAAGCGCGTCAAAAAAACGGGTGATATTCTGGTTATGCGCGGTGTCCATTAACACCTTGAGCGGAAAACCTCGCTTCATCACCCCGAGCGTGCGCAAGACTTCGAAGCTGCCCAGGTGCGAGCCTAACAAGATGCCGCCTTTGCCGGTTTCAATCTGGCGCTGCAACAGTTCTCTTCCGTGAATTGTAACGCGAAATCGTTCGAATTCACCACGCAACAAATAAACGCGGTCCAGTATGGTAGCGGCAAAACAATAAAAATGCCGAAACACGTGCCACAAATGAACTGAACGCCCGCGCGCGCGCTTCAGGAATTCGTAAGACGCCCGCCGCGCTGCATCTGTCGTGATAACAAAGTAAACTATCACCGGCCACAATAGCAGCCTGGCTAGCCACCGGCCAAGGTGCAGCGCTACCCAGGCGATCACTTCCAGCGAAACCGGCGTGCCGCGTTCGTGCAAACTCACCCAGCGATCTGCCTCTGATATTTTGGAACTCCTGTCGGAAACGCCGTAGCCGCGTCCTTGTGGGGCGCTTGTGGTTGAGTAATTATCCATTGGCTCGAGCGACTTTCCCGACAAGGCACACGTTCAGGTACTGTTCTGTCCACAGATGGCGCCGGTGAAAAAATGCGGATAAATCCCACGGATCGCCTCGACGTCCGGCGCAACCTCCACGCAACCGAAGCCTGCTCGCAAAAAAGCGCGGCGCCATTGCTCAGCGGTCAGAAAGCCCGGGTTCGGGCGAATCTCCGGATCCGTTTTAACGTTGGTAAAACTGTCCAAGATCTGAAACATCAGCTCCGGATAGATCGGCTGATTGGCATAAGGCCGGATGCATTCGCCGATTACCAGCCAGCCGTCCACAGCAAGCGCCGAACGCGCTTCGTTCAAACTAAACAGGAGATTCTTCGCGATGTGCATCACATTAACGGCATAGACCAGATCGAATTCTCCTGAAGGGATCTGTTGAGTGTTCCACGGCAAATTGAGATCGAGCGTCGCCCATTCCAACGGGAGGTTCGGATGTTGCGCTGCCAATTTGCGTTGATTACAACGCCGGAAGTACGCGTTCGGCTCGGTAACAATATAACGCGCGAGCCGCGACAAAAGGCCGTGTTGATCAAGCACTGTCACCAAAATTTCCGTGGCGCTGCCTGTTCCAGCGCCGATTTCCAGGATTTGGAGCGGACGCTGTGAGGAAAGATGATCGGCGGCTACAGCAGCACCTACCCAGTTGTTTACCGCGTAAGTCAGATTGTCGTTGTGGAAATACTTGAGCCAAAGGGGCACTCCTTGGGGCCCGAAGAGGTTTTGATCGCCGTTTTGCTGGCCAGTTGCGACGGGCGGATAAACGCTTGCGGCGAGATCTAACAAATCCAATGTGGCCGCGTTACCGGGATCAATGTTCAGGCCGAGTGCACGCAGGGATTTAAGGTCAGGTTCCCACGGCGTCTTCCGCAAACGATACGCGCGGCTTTCACTGTCGCCGTCGACTTCCAGGCAGCCAGTTTCGACCAGGCGCGCCAGGATCCAGCGTAACGCAAGTTTGAAAGGCGGCTGAAAACAAAGCAGCCCGCAAAGCTCGTCCGCTGATCGCCACGCGCCGAGCTGTTGTGCCAGGTTCAATTGACCTAACAAGTCAACAGCCAGTTCGATGCTGTAACGCTCCATCAGTTCGATGCTTTGGTACAAGCGTTCGCTGAATATCGCCGGCGGAAATCCCCTGAGGCACTCGGCGAGACGCGGGTCGCTCGGCTCGGACTTGAATTTGTGCGCGTCAAATGCGACGGCGTTCACCAGTTCATTTTACTCCCCGGCAGACCTCAAGTCGACCTTCGACTATCACGCGGTCTTCCGCGCGACAGCAAAAGTGTACCTCACCAGCGCGCTCATTCTTCGCGGATAGAGAAATCGTGAATGGCTGTTCCGGTTTCAGAGGCGCGAGAAACTTCACTGTTCGTATACCGGTGAGCTGTGAGTCCTCATGCCATTCAATCAGCGCTGCGAGCACTTCATCAAGGATTACGACTCCGGGCACGAGAGGCGCGCCGGGAAAATGTCCCGGCAAACTGGGATGATCGGCGCGAATCACACGGCAAACCTCAAATGTCATCCCGAATTGTTGCTGCTCGATGGGATCCGGCAATCCAGCGGCTTGCTTGCTCCGGCTGTGCAGGAATGTTTTCCGACAAATCAAATCGTTCGCAATACTGCGCGAACGCACTGAGCACTTCCTTCGCGGAAGAACCAAACTGCGATAAGTCATATCGATGGCTGGCGGATTGTCTCGTGGCCTGGCTTGCGATGAGGCCGCGCATCCGCTGCTCTGCTTCCCGCGGCAATGACCACCCGAAATAATCATAGATTTGCCGGACTGCGCCGATGGGTTCGCGACGAATCTCGTCATATTTGATGTCGCAAATGCGCTTGTCGCCCAATCGATCGCGTTCGGGCAAAAATTTTTCCATAGTGTCGGACCAGTAATTGATTGCCTCCCGGCCCACCGTGATCGGATCAACGGCATCGCTGAACGCGCTACGAAGGATCGTGACCAGACTCGACACAGAGGCCATCGAATCGACCGGCGTCCGGTGGGTCTGCACGAACAGAGCATCCGGATAAACCGACAGCAACGCCGGCATGGCAAACATGTGAGTAGGCGCTTTTAGGATCCACCGGCGACCAGCTCTCCGAAACTGCAGATGTTGAAGAAAACGACGGTGATATTCGTATGCGGGCCGCAAATCCTGGCGAAAAAACCAGGTGCGGTATGACGGCACATAATACATCGCGTCGAACTGATCGCTCAGAAACGTCGGCGTCATAAGGCTGACGCACTCCTGCGGAACTTCAGCACCGACCGTGTGCACGTAGCGGAATGTAGGCGCGAGCCAGTTAAAGAAGTTACAACTTTGCGTCGCCTGCTGAATCCGGCGTTTCTCATTGGCACGGGTAGGTGGCGATGGCGACCTCACTTCCCACATCAGCGGAGCTCGGTGCTCCGGGTCCGTGGCGAGCAGACGGTGCAACACGCTGGTGCCGCTACGAGGCAAGCCTACGATAAAGAGCGGTTCGCGGATCTCCTGCCGCGTAATGTTTGGGTAGAGCTGCCGGTCCCGTTTCATTTTCAGACGCGCGCACAATGTGTCCAAAACGTCTACCTTCAGGGCCATTTTTCCGATCAGGTTGAGCTGCGCCTCTTCCTGGCATGACTGAAGCAAGCGCGACAGCGCTTCAAAAAAATCGTCCTGGCCGAAATCGTCGAGACCGCAGCGTTTCTTTGCAGTCTCGATCAAATCCGTCGCTGACATCGGAGTCGATCGAATGCGCGTCTTTTCCAGCAACGCTCCGAAGCCATTGAAGAGCCGAACAGGCAGCAGCGGACGGATCTGCTGGAGAGTAGTGACAGAATTGTTCATTGCGGTTAGGCATTTGCAGTACCCGCGATCGCACTCGACCGCTATTGGACTTAAGGGCTATGAAAATGAGAGCGAGCCTTCCAAGTCAAGCAGCGATTGTCCACAAGCATTTGGTTGCGCGCCTCGTGTAATCGCTTCATCGTCCTCGTATGCAAACGGAGAAAGCTACGTTCGGTGCGGGTTGTTTCTGGGGCGTGGAGGAAACTTTCCGCAACTTGAAAGGTGTTGTATCCACCAGCGTCGGGTATGCGGGAGGAACACAAGAGAATCCGACGTATCACGATGTTTGCACCGACAAGAGCGGACACGCCGAGGTGGTGGAAATCGAGTTTGATCCCTCGCAGGTCAGCTATGACAAACTTTTGGACGTCTTCTGGTCGAATCATAACCCGACTACATTGAACCGGCAGGGCCCCGATGTTGGAACGCAATATCGCTCCGTGATTTTTTATCATTCGCCCGAGCAACGATCGGCAGCCGCCGCTTCAAAAGAAAAAGTGGAAAAGAGCGGCCGGTTCAACCGCCCGATCGTGACGCAGATCGAATCGGCATCGAAGTTCTGGCGCGCGGAAGAATATCACCAGCGGTACCTGCAGAAACGAGGCCAGTCACACTGCGCCATTTGATGTTTGCGGTGCGCCTCTCCCCTTTCAGAGGAGAGAGGATTGAGGTGAGGGGTGCGTGACGTACCATAGCATGCGATGATCAACCCTCACCCTGACCCTCTCCCTTCAAAAGGGAGAGGCAAATGGGAAACGCATGGAAACGCACCCTCGAGTAGTTCGAACAAACAATTTCATCGGCGACGCTGCTGGCTTCATTCTCAAACAGGCCCGCAAAGCTATGTCGGAGCGCAATGAATTTCGGATCGCGCTCTCGGGCGGGAACACGCCCGCGTCGGTTTACGCGCGCATCGCGGCGGAGGCGCGTGACCTGCCATGGCAGCTGATCCGCTTCACGTTCGGGGACGAACGATGCGTGCCGCCGGACGATCCGCAGAGCAACTTCAGAATGGCGCGCAAAAATCTTTTTGTGCCTGCTGCCGTTCCTGAGAAATCGATCATGCGTATGCGCGGCGAGATTGATCCGCAAACCGCAGCGCATGAGTACCAAGCCCAACTGGACGCCATCGCCACCGAGCATGGTGAGCGTATCTATCAACATGATTTGATTCTTCTCGGCCTCGGCGACGATGGCCATACGGCGTCGCTCTTTCCCGGCACCGCCGCATTGGAAGAAATGACGCGTCGAGTCATTGCAAACTTTGTTCCCAAACTAAACGCATGGCGGTTGACGTTCAGCTTTCCACTGATCAATCACGCACGGCAGATTTTGTTTCTCGTCGGCGCGTCGAAAAGTCCCCGGCTAATCGAAGGGGTGCTCGCGGGTGACCAGCAATTTCCCGCCGCCCGAGTGAATCCCGCGGCGGGCGAAGTGACCTGGATGATTGGCGAATGACACGCCGCTAGTGAAATCGCCATGACACGCACCATCATCGTTACAGGTTCTGCGGGACTGATTGGCTCGGAAAGCGTGCGGCGCTTCGCGAGAGAGGGCGCGCGTGTCCTTGGAATCGACAACGACATGCGCGCAGAATTTTTCGGCGACGAAGCTTCCACGAAAAAAACCCGCGACGACTTGATCGCGAACTTTCGCGATTACAAACATCATGACATGGATATTCGCGAGCCGGCCGCGGTCATGGATTTGTTCAAGCAACATCGCGGCACAATTGAAGCCATCGTGCACACAGCATCGCAACCGTCACACGACTGGGCCGCGCGCGATCCGCAAACCGATTTCACCGTTAACGCGAACGGGACGCTGAATCTGCTCGAAGCCGCGCGAACGTTTTCGCCCGAGGCGCCGTTCGTTTTTACATCGACGAACAAAGTCTATGGCGACACGTCAAATCGGCTGCCGCTTCGCGAATTAGAGAAACGCTGGGAAATAGAGCCCGGCCACGAATACGAGCCCGGTATCTCTGAAACGATGAGCATCGATTACACGAAGCATTCGCTCTTCGGCGCGTCGAAAGTTGCAGCAGACATTCTCGTCCAGGAATATGGACGATATTTCGGGATGCCGACCGTCTCCTTCCGTGGCGGCTGTCTCACTGGGCCGGCGCACGCTGGGACCGAGCTGCATGGTTTTCTCTCTTACTTGATGATCTGTGCCGTGAGCGGTCGGCCTTATCGTGTGTTCGGCTACAAAGGCAAGCAGGTCCGCGATAATATTCACAGCTTCGATCTAGTCGAAGCGTTCGCGGAATTCGTCAGAGCCCCGCGTGCAGGCGAGGTCTACAACATCGGGGGCAGTCGGCAGAGCAATTGTTCCATGCTCGAAGCCATTGAAATGTGCGAACAGATCAGCGGCAAAAAGTTAAACTGGACCTACGAGGAAACCAATCGCATCGGCGACCACATCTGGTGGATCAGCGACGTGCGAAAGTTCCAAGCGCATTATCCAAACTGGAAATTCCGCTACGGGATGCCGGAAATCCTCGAAGAAATTCACGCCGCGGTTGCTGGATAACCGTAACGCCAAAGGCGCTAATGCAAGCGCCGTCTCGCGGACCAGACGCTTCAACGCTTCAGCGCTTCAACCAGTTTAGTATTCTTCGCCTTCGTCCTCTTTCGGCGGCACGACGCGATCCTCGACCCCGTAGGCATGAAGCATCACGGCGGCGAGATAGAAGAAGAACAGGCCGAGCCCCCACCCGGCAGAAGCGAATGCCGCAAGGAAAACAAAAATCCCTACCGGGATTGCGCCAATCATCCAGAGCAAGCCCACCAGGATGTGTCCCTTATAAATGTGTCCCAGACCCGGAACGATACTGAACATGACTGCTACCGCGTCGCTCGCTTTGCCTTCTGCGGTTTGGGTCGCGCCGCGCACCCAATCGCAGCGGTCACAGCGTTCCGCGTCTTTCGGCAGCAGATGCCCGCAATACGGGCACGGTATTTTATCGCCTGTACCCGCTTCCGGTGCGGCCGTCGGTGCATCCGTGTATTCCACCTTCATGGCAATCGTTTCGTTTGAAAATCCCAAGACGTGCGGAATTCGTCAAGCAAACAGAATCAGAACAGATCGACCACGAACGACTCGGCTTAGGCAGATTTGTAGAGCCTTTATGTCGAACGCCGCTTTGGCTTCCACATCGGTGACGCCCGCGTTATCCGTGGTCACGTGCGCTTTTTGCTTTTGCTGACACTTACCACGAATGCTTTTGGCGCGGGACTCGGCTCATATGTCCATCTGGTTGTGGCGGATTCTCCGGGCCCACCGCGCAACGGGGTGCGCGTGACTTATCTCGGCACTAACGGTTACCAATTTGAATTCAAGGGCCACGCGTTGCTTGTCGACCCTTACTTCTCGCGTGTGGATCTGTTGAGTGTTGCACTTGGTTCGCGCATTCAACCAAACGCTTCTCGCATCAACGACGGACTGCGTTACCTCGCATCAAACCCTGACGCGATTCTGGTCACGCACGGACATTTCGATCATCTGCTGGATGTGCCAACCATCATGGCAAAGACACGGGCGCGTCTGATCGCGTCCGGATCCAGTGTTGACCTCGCCAGGCGCGCAGGCGCAGCGTCCGGCGACGCTGTGAGGCCCGGCTACGTTAGACAGATCGGTCCATGGAAAATTCGTGTGCTGCCCGCGACGCACGATCGACTCTTCGGCCAAGTCCCGTTTGATCGACCGGCACCGCAGGCGGGTGTGCCGCGACGCGCTGCCGACTGGATTTGCGGTGAACCGCTCGCGTTCTTGATCGAGGTAAACGGCCAGCGCATTTACATCGACTCGGGCGGAACACCGGCGCAATTGCCACTTAACGAGTGTGTGGACCTCGCAATCCTCGGCGTGGCATTGCCCGATTCGCGTGCACGACTGGCCAGTGCGCTCGAACGATTGCAGCCGCGATACATTTTACCGAGTCATCAGGACGATTTTTTCCGGCCGTTGAGCGCCGGATTTCAATTTGGTCCGCTCACCGACTTTGCTCGAGTGCAACGCGAG
>Ga0066710_100002905_pt1 | contig 14214 bp, 18 predicted proteins | sample GraSoiAngelo_159_FD_79666 | JGI IMG/M metagenome (GOLD analysis project Ga0066710, IMG submission 79666) | Grasslands soil microbial communities from the Angelo Coastal Reserve, California, USA - 14_1009_16_40cm | ecosystem: Environmental > Terrestrial > Soil > Grasslands | place: USA...
GACCACAGGAGGCTCACCAATGGCCAAGCTGATCTATTCGGCGATCACCTCGCTCGACGGCTATGTCGCGGACGAGAAGGGCAACTTCGACTGGGCCGCGCCGGACGAGGAGGTGCACCGCTTCGTCAACGACCTCGAGCGGCCGATCGGCACCTACCTCTACGGGCGCCGGATGTACGAGGTGATGGTCTTCTGGGAGACCGGGAACACTCTTCCCGACCAGCCGCCCGTCGCTCGGGACTTCGCGGAGATCTGGCAGGCGGCCGACAAGATCGTGTTCTCGAAGACGCTGGAGGAGGCGTCCAGCGCCAGGACCCGGATCGAGCGAGGCTTCGACGCTGCGGCGATCCGGGAGCTGAAGTCGTCAGCGGAACGCGACCTCACCGTGGGCGGTCCGGATCTCGCCGCCCAGGCGATCAGGGCCGGGTTGGTCGACGAATACCAGCTATTCCTGACGCCGATCGTCGTGGGAGGTGGGAAGCGGGCGCTCCCCGACGATGTCCGTGCCGAACTCGAACTGCTGGAGGAACGCCGTTTCGAAAACGGCACGGTTTACCTCCGCTACCGCACCCGTCCTACGACTTAGAGGGCTCGTAGATGAGGATGACGACACCGTCTTCGCCGACCGGCCGCGACTCGGCGAGCCGGAACGCCTTCGCCGAGGCGGAGTCGCCGAAGAGCCGCTTGCCCTTCCCGAGGACGGTCGGAAACACCATCAGCCGCAGCTCGTCGACGAGGTCGTGGTCGATCAGCATCTGGACGAGCATCGCGCTGCCGGCGACGAGAATCTCGCCGGCGACCTGCTCTTTGAGCTTCGCGACTTCGTCGGCCACGTCGCCCTCGAGCCGCGTCGAGTTGCTCCACGTGAGGTCTTGCAGCGTCGACGAGAGGACGTACTTCGGCATCGTGTTCATCTTGTCGGCGAAGCCGACTTCGTCGGTCATCGACGGCCACGCAGCCGCGAAGCCCTCGTACGTGACGCGACCGAGGAGCAGCGCCTCCGCTTCCAGGGTCTCGTCGAGCTTGAACTTGTCGCCTTGCTCTCCGCGCTCGAACTGAAAGGCCCAGCCGCCGCGGTCGAACTTGTCGGCCTCGCCTCCGCCTGGATCCTCGATCACGCCGTCGAGCGTGATGAACTCGGTTACGACCAGCTTTCCCATCTCCGCCTCCTGTTTCGTTGGTCGGTGATCAGACTTTCGTTTGCAGTAGAAATCATCGCCCTTGTTCGCGACGGGCCAGGGGCGTACCCTCTGTAGGCAGGACCGACGATCTCCGCCATGTTCGGCCGTGCGGCCGGCTTTGACCGTGTAGCGACGATTCGCCGGCCTGATGTTCTATGGGCGCGGGGGGGGGCGAGCAGTTGTGGCAGCAGACGAGGATCGGGAACGCCAAGCCGCGTTGAGCGAGGCTCTGCGCCGGGAGGTCGACAAGCGGCGAGTCGACGGTATCGACGGGTCTCGGCTGGATTTCCTCTGCGAATGCTTGGATCCGGTGTGCGCGGAGCTTGTTTCGATCACGCTCGACGAGTGCGAGTTCATTCGGAGGGTGCCGAATCGGCTCGTGGTCAGAGTCGGCCACACGGACGACGAAAGGGAGCGCGTCCTGATGGAGGAACCGGGCCGCTTTCAGGTGATCGAGAGGTGCGGGCCCTCGGGAGAGGTGGTGGCGCACATCGCTCAGCGTTACCCGCACCCGAGCGGGCAGGCCGCTTGAGTTCCGGCTCGCTGGTCGTCCCGAAGTAGTCCCCAGTAGGCTGCCGGCGTGGGCTTTCGCGTGCTCCGCCCCGCCGACCTCGAGTGGATCACGCGCCCGCACGAGCCCAACGAGCCGGCGCGCCACGTTGCCGAGCTGAGCGAGCTGGCCGGCTTTGCGCATACCCGCGCGAACGTCTGGCGCTACGAGCCCGGCGCGAAGGGCGTCGCCACAGGCACGCTCATCAGGAGGAGACGTTCGTCGTCCTCGCCGGCACGTTGTCGATGTATCTTGGCGACCCACCGGAGCGCCAAGACGTGTCCTCGGGCGGCCTCATCCACGTCGAGCCGGGCACGCCCCTGCAGACGGTGAACCACGGCGACGAGGAGCTCGTCCTCTACGCCTACGGGACGCCGCCCGAGTCGGAGCGCGCGGAGATCCTCGACTCGGCCGTCTAGCGCAGGATCGCGCTCGATCGCTCCGCGTCTTCTAAGGTTGCACCGATGGCGACGAAACAACTCCAGGACGCGGCGGCCGTCCGCGCCGCCCGCGAGCGGTACGTAACGCGAGGCGTGGCGACGACAGACATGACCGTCAGCCGTGCGGAAGGGTCGACGATCTGGGACGCCGACGGACGGGAGTACCTCGACTTCGCGGGCGGGATCGCCTGCCAGAACCTCGGCCACAACCCGGAAGCGGTCGCCCAGGCGGTCCACGAGCAGGTCGACCGTTACCTGCACCAGTGCTTCATGGTCGGGCTCTACGAGCCGTACGTGGAGGTCTGCAGGCGGCTCGATGAGCTCTGGCCGGGTCACACGGAGACGAAGTCCTTGCTGGTCAATTCCGGCGCGGAGGCGGTCGAGAACGCGGTCAAGATCGCGCGCACGGCGACGGGCCGGCCAGGCGTCGTCGTTTTCGACCGCGCCTTCCACGGCCGGACGAGCCTGACCATGGCCATGACCTCGAAGCTCGTCTACAAGAAAGGTTTCGGACCGCTCGCTGCCGACGTCTACCGCGCGCCCGCACCGTACGCGTACCGCGGCGTCGCCACCTCGGATGCAATCGCCGGCCTCGAGCTGCTCTTCGCGCAAGACGTCGATCCGCAGTCGGTCGCCTGCGTCGTGCTCGAGACCGTCCAGGGCGAAGGCGGCTTCATCCCGATGCCCGCCGATTTCGTCCAGGCGCTGAAGCTGATCTGCGAACGGCACGGGATCCTCTACGTCGCGGACGAGGTGCAGTCGGGCTGCGGACGGACGGGGCCGCCCTGGGCAATCGAGCACCTGAACGCCGAGCCTGACCTGATCGTCTCCGGCAAGACCCTCGGCGGCGGGTTGCCGCTCGCCGCCGTCACGGGGCGCTCCGACCTAATGGACTCGGTCCACCCCGGCGGGCTGGGAGGCACGTTTGGGGGCAATCCCGTCTCCTGCGCCGCGGCCTGCGTCGTGCTCGACGCTCTGGCCGAGCCCGGCTTCCGGGAGCGCGCAGAGACGATCGGCCGCCTCGTCCGCGGCCGCCTCGAGCGGATCGCCGAGGAGCACCGCGCGATCGGGGAGGTCAGGGGCCTCGGGCCGATGCTCGCGATCGAGTTCGTCGAGAAGTCGGGCGAGGAGACGAAGGCGGTAACGACGAAGGCGCGCGAGAACGGCCTCCTGCTTCTCTCGTGCGGCCTCTACGGCAACGTGATCCGGCTGCTGCCTCCGCTCACGGCGACCGACGAGGAGCTGGAGCGGGGCTTGGACATTCTGGGCGAGTCGCTCGCGTAAGCTCACCGCCCTCACGCGCGCCTCTGGATCGCGTTTCTGGCCCTCGGATGCGGTCGCTTGTCTCGGGCCCGTGGAAGGCGTAGCCTTGCGCGGAGCGACGATCCACGCATGTTCGGCCGTGCGGCCGGGTTTCGACGTGTAGCGATTTCGCCGGCTTGGTTCCACTCGCACGGGAGTAGAGATCGTTGGAAGCAGACGAGGACGAGCAGGAGCGCGCGCGGCAAGCGGCGCTAAATCAGGCTCTGCGCCGGGACGTCAACGAGCGGCGACTCGAAAGCAGTGATGGAGCCGAGATCGATTTTGTCTGTGAATGCTCCGATCCGTCCTGCGAGGAGGTTGTCTCACTCACGCTCGGCGAGTGCGAGTTTATTCGGAGGGTGCCGACTCGTCTTGTCGTCAGACCGGGCCACGCGGATCCCGAGACCGAGCGGGTGGTCATGGAGGAGCCGGGACGCTTCCAGGTCGTCGAGAAGTTCGGCCTCGGCGGAGACGTGGTCGAGCATCTCGACCCTCGCGGGGTCAACCGCAGGGGAGAAAGCAGCTAATCCTTCTGCCCGAGTGCGCCCAGGTCTTCGGCTCGGCAGTGGAGCGCTTGGGGGCCGCGGTTCAGTGCGCCGACACCGCCACGTTCGCCGCGAAGATGTCGGACTTCTTGCCGCTCGAGGGCGTCGCGCTTCCCCAGCTGAGGACGACGTGGCCCGGCGAGAGGGTCGAGATGCCGAACGTGTCTCCCGGCCACACCGACGTGTCGCCGAACTCCGGCGACACCTGGACGGGCGCGCCGAGCCAGCCGCGCGTGGTCGAGAACGTACGGAGGTACTCCGCATAGCCGCGCGGGTCGGCGCCGGAGAAGAAGCTGACGTACGCGACCCCGGACCCGCCGCCTGACACCTCCATCACGTGCGGGACGTTCAGCTGGTCCGGCGGCACCTGGATCGGATCCGACCAATGCGCGCCGTGGTCGGTCGAGTACGAGAGCCAGCCGATGTCGTTGTTCGCTCCCTGCGTGTCCCAGACCGCGTAGAGGTTGCCGCCGGCGTCCATGGCGATGTCGCCGTCGATCCACCACTCGGCGAGCGACATCGTGCCGTTGTTCGGGCCGAGCTGGACCGGCGTCGACCAGGTCGCGCCGCCGTCCGTCGAGGCCGTGAAGTACTCGTAGCCCGGATCCATGGCGTAGGTCGTCGTGTCGGTGATGTGGTAGCCCTGGTAGAGCACGTCGATCCGGCCGTTCGGCTCGATCACCATCGGCGCGCTGTCGCCGCCGCTTGCGGGGAAGCCCGGGCTGACGTAGGTCATCGGCCCGAAGGTCTTGCCGCGGTCGGTCGACTTCTGCATCACGACGTTGAGCTGGCCGGTCGAAAAGCCGCAACTCCCCGAGGGATCGCAGAGATAAGTCACCGTCTTACGGCTGGGGCCGTAGTCCCACGTCACGTAGACGGCCCCGTCAGGACCGACCGCGATGAAGACGCGGTCGCCCCAGTTCTGCTCGTCCGGAGGCACGAGCTGTGTCACTTGCGAAAATGTCTTACCGTTGTCGAACGAGGCAGCGACGACGGGATACCACTGCGAGGAGTGGCCGAGCATGAACGCGGCGTAGACGGTGCCGTCGGGCGCGACGGCGACGGCGGGGTCCCACGAGTTGTAGTTCGAGCCGACCGAGCCGGGAACGGTGATCGGTGTGTCGAATGTGTCGCCGCCGTCGGTTGAACGGGCGAAGGCGATCCCTTTGCAGCCCATCCAGGTCTCGTAGACGTAGCCGAGCTTTGCGTCGACCGCTTGCTCGACCTCGGCGTTCTGGCCCGAGCACGACGCGCTGACGTCGTTCACCGGACCGACGTTGTACGGCGGCCCCGCAGAGAACGCCGGGGTGGCGGTAAAGAGCGCCGCTGCACAAAGGCCCAGCACGAACGTTGCGATCTGCCGCCGGTTAACCCGCATTGTCCCCCTCCTGACCGTGGGAGACGATTCTGCGACCCGCGGTTCTGCGCGTCAAGCGGGGTCAGTCGCGCGAGCCCGGCTGAGCGACCCATCTGTCGCGAGCGGGAGCGTGAAGGCGACGCGTGCGCCGCCGCCGGTGCGGTTCTCGGCCCAGATTTTGCCTCCGTGCGCCTGGACGAGGCCCTGTGAGATCGCAAGGCCGAGGCCCGCGCCGCCGCTCGACCGGGCCCGGGAATCGTCCTCACGCCAGAAGCGGTCGAACATGCGTTGCCGCGTCTCCGGGGCCACGCCGTCGCCGGTGTCTTCGACTGCGATAAGCACGTGGTCGGTGTCCGGCTCCACGACGACCGCAACCGTCCCGTTCGGACGGGCATGACGAACGGCGTTCCCAAGTAGGTTCAAGAGCACGCGCTCGATCTTGTCGGGTGCGACCCGGACGGCGGGATCGGCAGGGTCGACACGCGATTCGAGCCGGACGTTGTTCGCTCTCGCCTCTGCCTCGACCGCCCTGAGGCAGTCCGAGACGAGCGGCCCGAGCGAAGAGTCCTGGAGCTCGAGCGTCAGGGCGCCCGCGTCGATCATCGCCAGCTCGAACAGGTCCTCGACGAGGCGCGAGAGGATCTCGGTCTGGCCGCGGATCGCCGGCAGGTACTCGGCAGGCGTCGCCAGCCCGTCTTCGAGCGCCTCGACCATGGCGCGCAATGACGCGAGTGGGGTGCGAAGGTCGTGGCTCGCCCAGGCGACGAGCTCACGCCGCACGTCGAAAAGCCGCTCGATGCTCGCCGCCATCTCGTTGAATGAGCCGCCCAGCTCGAGCAGCTCGCGAGGGCCTGACTCCGGCGCGCGGGCGCTCAGATCCCCGGCGGCCAGTTGCGCGGACGTCGCGCGGAGGCGCACGAGAGGCTGGAGGATGCGGCGGCCAAGCACCAACGCGCCGCAGAGCGCGCAGAGCGTCGAGACGACCGCGACCGAGACGATCTTCGCGTCGTCGTGCATGCCGAACATCACGAGCCCCGACGCGAGCACGACTCCGAGCGGCAGACAAACGGAAAGCAGCGCGAGCGCGACGAGCTGGGATCGCAGCGTCGGCAGCAGCCGGACGATCGCGGCCGCGGCGATGCCGGTCACGAGGACGGCAAGCGCTAGGACGAGCGCGACGGTGTTCATGCCCGCAGGCGGTAGCCGGCGCCCCAGACGGTTTCGAGCAGCGCGGGAGCAGAGGCGTCGTCCTCGAGCTTCTCGCGCAGGCGCCGGACGTGAACGGTGACGGTCCCGGTGTCGAGCGCCGAGGCGTAGCCCCAGACGCGGGTCATCAATTGGTCGCGAGAGAAGACGCGGTTCGGGTTCGAAGCCAGGAACCAGAGCAGGTCGAACTCCTTGACGGTCAGGTTGACGAGCTCGCCGTCGCGACGCGCCTCGCGCTTAGCGGCATCGACCGCCAGCCGGCCGACCGAGATCCGCTCGCGCGGCGGGGGGCTCGAGCCGGCTCGCCGCAGCACGGTCTTCACGCGCGTGGCGAGCTCTCGCGGCGAGAAGGGCTTCATCACGTAGTCGTCGGCGCCGAGCTCGAGCCCGACGATCCGATCCGTCTCGTCGACTCGCGCGGTCACGAGGATCACCGGCAGCTCCGAGGTCGACCGGATCCAGCGGCACAGCGCCAGCCCGTCCGTCGCTCCGGGCAGCATCACGTCGAGGAGGACGAGGCTCGGCGCCTCACGCTCGATCATTCCCCGCGCCGCGTCACCGTCGGCGGCCGTGACGACGCGATGCCCGTCGCGCTCGAGGTAGCGAGTAAGGACGTCCCGGACCATCGGCTCATCGTCGACCACAAGCACGGTCGTCATCCCGACAGTCTTGCCGTTCAGGCTCGTATAGCGAGGCTCCATGAGGTTACGAGTTCCTTAAATCCGCTTGCCGAGTTTCGCAAATCGTAAGGGCGCTTCAGACCTCTCCGGCCTAGCGTGGCGCGGGTCAGAAAACGGCCCTCGTGGCCGTCCCAACGAGAGGAGGATCAGATGAAGCATCGCTCGGTGCTCATTGCGTTACTCGCGGCCCTCGCCGCTGCACTGGTCGGAGCGCAGGCGGCAAACGCCGACAACGGGCATGGCGGGAAAGGCGTCGTCTTCGTCCAGACGAATCAGCCCGCCGGCAACCAGGTCGTCGTCTACGACGAAGCGGCCGACGGGACGCTGAGTCCCGCCGGTACCTATGCCACAGGCGGCAACGGTGGCGCGGCGCTTCCCGGGACGGAGTCGGACCGTCTCGCCTCACAGGGCTCGCTCGTGTACGACTCGAGGCACAAGCTGCTGGTCGCCGTGAATGCCGGCAGCGACACGGTCTCCGCGTTCCGCGTCAAGGGAGACCGACTCGAGCTCGAAGACGTGCTCCCGTCGGGCGGCCAGTTCCCGGCCAGCGTCGGGGTCCATGATGACTTGGCATATGTCCTCAACTCGGGTGGCACCGGGATCGTCCAGGGATTCCGCATCGAGGGGCACGGGCTGGAGTCGATTCCGGGGTCGGCTCGCTCGCTCGGGCTTGCGAACACCGCCCCGCCGAACTTCCTGTCGGCACCGGGCCAGGTCGGCTTCACGCCGGACGGCAGCAAGCTGATCGTGACCACCAAGGCGAGCACCAGCTCGATCGACGTGTTCCAGGTCGAGCACGACGGGCGCTTGTCCGCCACACCGGTCGTCAACCCGTCGGCAACGCCGGTTCCCTTCGCATTCACCTTCGGCCCGTCGGGTCGGCTCGTGGCCGGAGAGGCCGGCGCGAGCTCGGTCACGACATATCTGATCGGACAGGACGGCGCGCTCACCGATCCCAAGTCGCAGAGCGACGGCCAGGCCGCGCTGTGCTGGATCGAGCGCGTCGGCCAGTTCTACTTCGTCTCGAATACCGGCAGCAACACGCTCAGCGCCTTCCGCGTGGGCGGCGACGGCCAGCCGGTGCTGGTGAACCCGGTCGCGGCCAACACCAACCCCGGCCCGATCGACCTAGCCTCGAGCGGTGACTTTCTCTACGCCGAGACGGGGCTTACGAGCACGGTCGACGAGTTCCGCGTCGGGCACGACGGCACCTTGACATCGATCGGCACGGTCACGGGCCTGCCGCCCGGGATCGAAGGGATCGCCACGAACTGACGCCTTCTTCCGGCGGAGGGTCCTGCTTTTGGGGGCCCTCCGCGGAGGAACTAGCGGGGTCAGGCGCGGGCGGGCGTCTACCGCTTCGGCCACGAGCCACTCGGTTGGAACAGCTCGATCGGGTTGCCGGACGGATCGTCGACCAGGATCTGCGAACCGCCAGGGCCTTTGACGATCTCGTTCCGGAACGTCAGACCGGCGGCCCGGAGCCTTTCGACCTCGGCCGGCAAGTCGTCCACGATCAGGTGGATTCGGTTCCATCCGCCCGGCCCAGGCTGACGGCCGTCTGGCATCGGCCGCCCTGCCGAGCTCTTCGGTCCGCTGAGCAGCAAGCGGAGATTCCCGCGGATCACGTCCGCGAACGCGGGCGCCGCGCTCGAGAGGAGGGTGAAGCCGAAGTGCTCGGTGTAGAAGGCAACGGCGGCTTCAACGTCGTCGACCATGTACCGAACGTTGACTGTGTCAGCCGAGCTGGGGGAATCCACACGTGCATGGTGCCGGATCGACAGCTTGCAAAGGCTGGCGACCGGGGCCTGCGTTTTCGGCAAGCCCCGGCACGTTTTCGAGACTAGCCCTGAAGCGGCTCGACGATCGACAGCGCGTTCCCGCTCGGGTCGCGGAGCCTGAACATCGGCGGCACCGGCGGGCCCCAACGCGCGATCTCAGGATCGACGTCGACGCCGGCGTCCTTCAGCGCCGCGTGGTCGGCCTCGATGTCGTCGGTCGAGATGATGATCCCGCTGTCGACGGAGGTCGGGCCGCCCTCCGTCGGCGGCGTCAGCGCGATGGCGGTCGGGGCGCCCTTCGGGGCGACCTCGACCCACCGCATCTGCCCGTCGGCGAAGGTCTCGTCGACCCGCTTCTCGAAGCCGAGCGTGTCGACGTAGAACGCGAGCGCGCGATCCTGGTCGGCGGCCGGGATGGCTACGCGGCCGACCTCGGTGATGTGGAGCTTGCTGGAAATGGGGTCTCCTTTCTCGGTGTTCCTGCCTCCACGAGCTCAGACCGGCAGTCGCGGCGAAACTCATCGTTAGTGTGGCGAACGTGGGCTTTCGAGTGATCCGTCCCGACGAGCTCGAGTGGATTGAGCGCGAGCCCGAGGCGGGCGGTGTTGCGCGCTACGTCGCGCGACTCAGCGACGTCGCCGGCTTCGCTCACACGCGCGGGAGCATGTGGCGTTACGCGCCCGGTTCGAAGGGCCGGCGCCATCGGGACACGATCCAGGAGGAAACGTTCGTCGTGCTGTCTGGGACGCTGACGATGTATCTCGGCGACCCACCGGAGCGTATCGACGTTCCGACCGGCGGAGTGGTCCACGTCGAGTCGGGCACGGTGCTGCAGTCGGCGAACCACGGCGACGAAGAGGTCGTCATGTACGCGTACGGCGCGCCGCCGGAGACCGGAGGCGCGGAGTTCCTAGACTCCGCGGTCTAGCGAAATGGCCGAGGTTCTGCTCTTTCATCACGCCCACGGACTGACTCCCGGCGTCGTCGCGTTCGCCGACGAGCTCCGGGCTGCCGGGCACGTTGTTCATACGCCGGATCTCTACGAAGGCAAGACCTTCGACACGGTCGACGAGGGAGTTGCGCACGCCCGGGAGGTCGGCTTCGGCACGATCCTGGAGCGCGGCGTCGCCGCGGCCGAGGACTTGCCGGCCGAGCTCGTCTATGCCGGGTTCTCGCTCGGCGGGATGCCGGCGCAGATGCTGGCGCAGACGCGGCCGGGCACGCGCGGCGCGTTGCTGTTTCACGCGGCGCTTCCGCTCTCCGAGTTCGGCGGCTCCTGGCCCCAGGGCGCACCGCTCCAGATCCACTTCATGGAGGACGATCCCTGGGCGGAGGAAGACCTCCCCGCTGCCCGCGAAATCGTCGACACGATCGATCGTGCGGAGCTGTTCCTATATCCAGGGAACCGGCACCTGTTCGCCGACAACAGCGTGTCCGACTACGACGAAGGCGCTGCGACGCTGCTCGAGCAGCGCGTGCTCAGCTTCCTCCGCGACCTAGATCAGCCTCGATAGCTCACGACATCGAGCTCGCCGTCGCGCACCTGCACGGGATGCTCGAGATGGCGGCGGGAGGTGTCCAGCGTCTAGCTGAGGATCTGCGTGCCGCGGGTGATTGAGTCTCCGAAGAAGGGGTAGCGGTCTCTGTGGATGGCACGATTTCGGGACCGAGCCGAAGCGGGCCGCCTGCTCGCCGAGCTGCTTCGCGACTACAAAGGCCGTGACGACGTCGTCGTGCTCGCGCTGCCTCGCGGCGGCGTCCCCGTCGCCTACGAGGTAGCCGAGGCGCTCGGGCTGCCGCTCGACGTGTTCGTCGTGCGGAAGCTCGGCGCACCCGGTCATCCGGAGCTGGCGATGGGAGCGATCGCCAGCGGCGGTCTCGTCGTGCTCAACAAGGGCGTGGCGGCGGCGCTCGGCGTCGACGAGGCCGGCGTGCGGCGTGTCATCGAGTCCGAGCTCGCAGAGCTCCAGCGGCGCGAGGCGCTCTACTGCGGCACCAACGATCCGCCCGACGTCGAGGGCAAGACCGTGATCCTCGTCGATGACGGCCTCGCCACGGGGTCGACGATGAAGGCGGCGGCGCTGGCGGTGCGACAGCTGAACCCGGCGCGAGTGGTCGTCGCCGTACCGGTCGCTGCGAAGGAAACCTGCGAGGAGTTCGAGGACGTGGTCGACGAGACGGTCTGCGCCGTGACGCCGCGGCCATTCCACGCCGTCGGGCTCTGGTACGACGACTTTTCCCAGACGAGCGACGAGGAGGTCCGTGAGTTTCTGGCGAGCGCTCGCGCCCACACAAGGTCATGACGGCGACGTTTCCGTGGGGCGTGTGACGACAAATCACAACCCAAGGAGGCCTGAATGGACGGGGGCAGATTCATCAAACGCGTAGAAGAGCTCAGTGGCTTGGATCGCGAGCGCGCCGAGCTGACGACGCGCGCCACGCTGGTGATGCTCGGAACGCGAATCGACCCGGGCGAAGCCGATGACCTCGCGGCTCAGCTTCCCGACTCGCTAGCAGCGTGCCTGCCGCATGAAGGGGAGGCGGAGCGATTCGGTCCCGACGAATTCAAGCGCCGCGTCGCGCGGATCGTCCCGCTGGCGAACGACCAGGCGCCGAAGGCGATCCGAGCGGTTTTCACGGCACTGAGCGAGGCCGTCACCGAGGGCGAGCTCCGGCAGGTGCTTGGCCAGCTCGGCGCCGACTACGAGCCGCTCGTGGGACTACCGACCGGCACGCACGCGCACGCGAGCAGATAGGGGTCGTCAGCAAGTTGCCGGCCGGGTGGCGCGGCGCTGCTGGGCGGCATCCCTTCGTCAGGGAGAGGACGATCGCGAGGCCTAAGCAGCTGACGGAATTTCGGCTCGAGATTCCCAAGGCCGAGCTGCGCGACCTGCGCGAGCGGCTCGCGCGCACCCGGTGGCCGGACCAAGAAACGGTCGAGGACTGGTCGCAGGGAGTGCCGCACACGTACCTGATGGATCTCTGCAAGTACTGGGGGGAAACATACGACTGGCGGGCGACCGAGGCACGGCTGAACGTCTTGCCGCAGTTCCGAACCCTGATCGACGGCCTCGGCATCCACTTCCTCCACGTCCGCTCGTCGCATGCCGACGCCCTGCCGCTCGTCATCACGCACGGTTGGCCCGGCTCGATCGTCGAGTTCCTCAAGATCATCGGGCCCCTGACCGACCCCGCGGCGCACGGTGGCTCCGCAGGCGATGCGTTCCACGTCGTCTGCCCGTCGTTACCGGGGTACGGCTTCAGCGACAAACCGACCGCGCCAGGCTGGGGCATCGAGCGGATCGCGGCTGCTTGGAGCGTCCTGATGGCCAGGCTCGGATACGAACGCTACGGCGCGCAGGGCAGCGACTGGGGGACAAGCATCAGCGCGAGCCTCGGCCAGCAAGATGCTGCCCACGTCGCCGGCATTCATCTCACGCCGCCGCTTGCGCCGCCGGACGCGGAAACGCTTGGCGACCTGACTGAGCGCGAGCGCGCTGCACTCGCTTCGCTCGAGTTCGCCGCCGAATGGGACTCCGGCTACTCGCAGGAGCAAGCAACCCGGCCGCAAACGATCGGGTACGCGCTCGTGGACTCACCGGCGGCGCTCTGTGCCTGGATCATCGAGAAGTTCCATGCCTGGACGGACTGCGAGGGTGACCTCGAGAGCGTGCTCACACGCGACGAGCTGCTCGACAACGTGATGCTCTACTGGCTTCCCCGCACCGGCGCCTCGTCCGCCCGCCTGTACTGGGAGAGCATCAGGCAGGTGAACGACTGGATCTCCGGAGCCGTGCGCGACACGGTCGAGGTGCCCACCGGATGTTCGATCTTCCCCAAGGAGCTCCAGCGCCCGTCGCGCCGCTGGGCGGAGAAGCGCTTCACCGACATCCGCTATTGGAACGAGCCCGCGCGCGGCGGGCACTTCGCCGCGTTCGAGCAGCCGGAGCTCTTCGTCGAGGAGGTGCGGTCCTTCTTTCGCCTCGTTCGATGATCGCAGTCGAGGATCTCGTCGGCTACGGCTACGGCACCCGCCCGAGTCCGAGCGTGCCGAGATCCTCGACTGCGCGGTCTTTAAGCGCTAGGGCGCCACGGCCCCTGTGTGAGTGGGCACGTCGCGGGCGCTGCGGGCGAACAACAGTCCGCTCACGACCAGGATCCAGAGCGCGATCGCGGCCTGGGGAAAAAAGGCAATCGAGGCGAGCGCGAGGATTCCCGCGGCGACACCGAGCCAGCCCGCCCATGGGCGAATGACCCCCGAACGCAGAAACGCGAGCGAGGCAGCGATGATCATCGCCGAAGCGCCGGCGCCGCCGGTCGCGTGCAGCACGTAGCCGGCGTCATCCGCCGCGTGAATCAGTCCTGGGAAGACGGTGTGGTGGTAGGTATCGTCGCTCATCGTCCTGATCCCCACGTTCACGGCGATCGCCGCGAAGGCGAGCGTTGCGTAGACGACGCCGCCGATCGTGGTCAGCGCGGTCAGGAACCCGTCCTCGCCTTCGTGGCGTCGGACGGTGCGGCGCAGGCTGCTCAGGAACCAGAGGAAAAAGAAGATGCCCAGGCCTGCGACGAGCCAGCCAATCTGGATTCGGTCGCGGTGCCCCGAGTCCGAGTAGTAGGCGATCACCTTCGCCGGCGACGCATCGGAGTCCGGCTCGCCGGAGAAGAGGAGGATCGTGCCGGCGATGAAGAGGACGACGTAGAGGATCCCGCCCAGCGCCGCCCATCGGGCGAGCCCAGCGCTCGAGCGAGTGGATGCCATTGTGTTCAATGGATGCTCCTTGTTGTCGGGTCGCGCCGGATTATCGAGAGGCCCTCGGCTGTTGCCGGGCTAGCCGACGCTCGTCGGAAGCTCTGAACGAAACGTTCCAGATTCGGCACGTTGATGGCTTGACACCGATCGGTGTCCGACACCGGCCTTCACCTCTAGCGCCTGACGACCCGCGAGCCTCTCCACTCAACAACAGCCGAGGGCCGCTACCAATGGCCCTCGGCGCCGGCAACCCCTTCGCTTAGCTACAACCTGTGTTGGTCCCGCAGTCGCGGCATGTGTAGCAGCTGCCCGTCCGCACCATCCGCCCGCCGCACTTGGCGCACTCGACGGCGTCTTCCCAGTTGTTGAAGAGGGCCGTCTGCCCAGGAGGCGCCACGTCGCCGGCAACTGGAGTCTCC
>Ga0066710_100002906_pt1 | contig 14214 bp, 12 predicted proteins | sample GraSoiAngelo_159_FD_79666 | JGI IMG/M metagenome (GOLD analysis project Ga0066710, IMG submission 79666) | Grasslands soil microbial communities from the Angelo Coastal Reserve, California, USA - 14_1009_16_40cm | ecosystem: Environmental > Terrestrial > Soil > Grasslands | place: USA...
GAGGCCGCAGGCTTGCGCGCGTTCGGCAGGGCCTCCTGGACGATCCGCAGTGCGTGGCGCCAGACCGAGTCCGGGACGGCCGCCACTTCGGCAACGCGCACGTCGGCGTGCAGCCGCATGCCCGCGGCGCGTGACTCCTCCAGCAGTCCGGGCAGCGCCGCGAGCGTCGGCTGGGGCGGCTGCGGGGCCTCGCCGTCGGCGCCGTCACGCAGGACCCCGATCACGGCGCGCAGATCTTCGAGTGCCTGATGCGCGCTGGCGCGGATCACGGCGGCCGCGCGCGCGACCTCCTCGGGCGGCGCATCGGGGCGGAACTCCAGCGCGCCGGCATGGAGGCTCAGCAACGAGATTCGGTGGGCCAGCACGTCGTGCATCTCGCGCGCGATGCGCGTTCGCTCGGCATAGCGGACCTGCTCGAGACGCAGCTGTTGCTCCGCCTCGGCGTGGCGTACGCGCTCCCGCCGCGACTGGCGGCGCGCGCGGAGGAACATCCCCCACGCGACGATCGCCGCTGTGCCCAGGGTGCCGCCGAGGTAGTACGCCGTCAGCGAGTCGCCTCCGGGGTGCACGGCGCGCGCGACCGGCAGCAGCGTGAGCTGCAGAGCGGCGACGAGGAGGGCCAGCTGCCAGCGACGGTAGGCGGCGACGGTGAACAGGATGATCAGGCCGGCCGGTCCGGCGGACGACGAGATGACCAGGATCGGGAGCGAGGCCAGCCCGAGGGCGAACGGCCAGCGTCGCCGCCACCAGAGAGCAAGGCAGAGTGCTTCCCAGCGCTTGATCGACCGCGGGCACCCGGAGGAGGGGGCCTGGGGCCGCTGGGCGCGCTTCGTGAACCAGCGGCCGCTCCCGGTCGCGCTCGCCGGGATCGTGATCGTGGCCGTGTTCGCGACGATCGGAACGCAGCTGAATCCGAACGAGGCGCAGCTGAAGTCCTTCCCCGGCGCGGGCGACGCGATCGCAGGCCGCGGCCAGCTGGCGGTCGCCGGCATCACGCCCGGCGTGATGAAGCCGTTCGACGTGCTGGTCGAGGGCGGCGCCGACGCCGCGCCGATCGCCGCGAAGCTGCGGACAGTTCCGGGCATCGCCGGCGCGGCGGCGCCGGCGGACTGGCGAAGCGGCGGCGACTCCATCGTCGAGACGTTCCCCGCTGTCGACGACGCCGCGGGCGGCATTCAGCACACCATCGACCACGTCCATCGCGCGCTCGAGCAGACCAAGGGAACGCTCGGCGGCACCGCTGCGGCCGACCGCGATTTCGTGCACGCGGTCTACGGCAACTTCCCGTACGTGCTCGCCTTCGTGATCGTGCTGACGCTGATCCTGCTCGCGCGCGCGTTCCGCTCGATCGTGCTCGCGTTCAAGGCGGCGCTGCTGAACCTCGTCTCGCTCGCCGCGGCGTTCGGGATCGTCGTCTTCATCTTCCAGAACGGCCACGGCTCCTCGCTCTGGAACATCGACGCGGTCCATGCGATCAACGCCTGGATCCCGCTGATGATCTTCGCGTTCCTCTACGGCCTCTCGATGGACTACGAGGTGTTCATGCTCACGCGCATGCGCGAGGTCTACGACGAGACAGGATCGACCGAGCGCGCGATCGAGCTCGGGCTCGCACGAACGGGCAAGCTCGTCACCAGCGCCGCGCTGATCCTCATGTTCGCGTTTCTCGTGCTTTCGTCGAGTCCCGGCTTCGAGGTCAAGGAGCTCGCGATCGGCCTGGCCGCCGGGATCATCTTCGACGCGACCGTGATCCGCGCCCTGCTCGTGCCTGCGCTCATGCGCCTGCTCGGCAACGCGAACTGGTGGATGCCCGCATGGACCCGCGCCGTGCTTCGGATACGCGAGCGGCAGCGCGACCTGGCAACCGAGCGTGCATAGCTTTGCGGCTCCCGACAGCACGCAGGCGGACAGGTAGACGCGGCATGAGCCGCACGCTCTTGAAATCACTGAAAACGACTGAACGGCGGGCGCGCGCCAGCGCCACCGCGCCGGTGCGACGGCCCCGAAGGAGCGCGATCGCCATCAGCGCGACGAGCGGCGCGGTGTTCGGGTCGGTTGCTTGGCCGCTGTAGAGCTGGCCGAGGTCCTGCGCGACGACCCAGATCGCGAGCGCGAGCACGAAGCCGGCCGCGAGGGCGGGGCCGCGGCTCCTCCGGTGGAGGGCGGCGAGCCCGATCAGCGCCTCGGCGACGACCAGCGCGACGACGACCGCCGTTCCGTGGTGCGTCGTCCAACCGGCGACCGACGCGTCGAGTCGGCCGACCCAGCCGGGAGCGCCCTGCGGTATCGCACCCGCGACCGCTGCGCCGGTGTTCTGGCCCGGAAGCGCTTGGAAGATCGCCGCGCCGACCCACAGCACCGCCCAGGCGAGCGGCAACCAGCGCGCGGGCGCTTCGTGCGAGGGATCGCGCCGCGGCCAGGCCGCGAGTGCGAGCACGCCGTAGAGGAGCGCGGCTCCGGGCGCGCCGGTCAGCAGGCTCGTGTGGCCGCTTGCGAGCCCGGATAGGCCCTCGCCGAAGAACCACACCCCGAGCGCCCACGGGAGCGAGGCGGCGAGCGCGAGCTTCGCGGTGCGCGGGACGAGCAGCCCGAGCCCGATCAGCAGCTGGATCGCCGCGAAGGGCACGTCCAACGCGACCGGGTGCGCCGCGATCAGGCTCGCGGCCCAGCGGATCGGGCCGGCGACGAAGTGGGGCTGTCCGGCCGCGAGCGGGGCGATGCCCTGCGTCGCGAAGCCGGTTCCAAGCATGAAGGGCTGGAGCTGCAGCGCGCCGTCCAGCAGCCACACCAATCCCAGCGCGATCTGGAGATGGCGGCGGGTAACGATGCTGCGAACGCTGTGGGTAAGGGAAAGTGTGTTCATTTCGGTTGCCCTTCGTTTGCTCGAGCCGGGTCGCGTAGGCGACCCGGCTCGAGCAGTGGTGGGTGCGTTTATGCGCCCGGCTGGCTGTCGGCGTAGCTGCTGCCGGTGTTGCTGCCGACGACGCGGCGGTTGTGCATCTCGGAGATGTAGTCCACCCGCGCCTGCTGGTCCCAGCTGATCTGGTCCCAGTTGCCGATCACGTAGGTCATGTTGTACGGGCCGTCCGCCGGCGAGTCCAGGAAGAACGGCGAGACGGACGTGAAGAATCCGTCCAGGTCGGACGTCAGCGTCGTTGCGCTGCTCGTGAGGATCAACGGCGCGTGGAAGCCAAGGTGCGAGAGCGGCGCCGACGCGACCGCGGCCTGCCAGTCGTTGACGTTGACCAGCGAGAAGCCGTGGCCGGGGCCGGTGATCTTCCAGCCGAACATGCCCATCGGGTCGTACATCTTCGCGAACGCGATCGCGGTGGCCTCGGGCGAGTCCACCGGAGGAGCGTTGAAGGCGACCGGATCGTCGTTCGTGACCCGCACGATCCTCCCGTACTGCGAGAGTTGCTTCGCCACTGCCGGCGAGATCTGCTTGGGACCACCGAACAGGTAGATGTTCCCCATCCCGCCGCGGCGCTTCAGCGCGTCGATCGTGGGCTGCGGCACCGAGTCCGTGTGCACCCAGAGGAGCCCCGTCGGCATGTGGGCGACCCAGTGCGTGGCCGGGAGTAGGTACTGCCAGTCCTTCCCGTCCATCGAGCCGATCGCGGTGTTGTAACCGGGCATCGTGGGCACGCCCGTGTCGGGGTCCTCGATCGACCCGTACAGCTTGTCGACGTTGTCGGCCAGCGTCGGGGCATCCCCGCCCGTGACCGTCACGTACTTCAGGCCGATCGACTTGAGCTGGTTCTCGACGCCGCTGTTCGCGGCCGCGCCGACGAGGAACGCGTCGACGTTGTTGAACCGCGAGATCCCGGTGTCGCCGAGCCGCTTCAGCTCGTTGAGCGTGACGTCCGGGATGCCGCTGCTCGTGACGTAGAGGATCGGCGCGTCGTCCGGGAAGTGGATCAGCGGCGTCGCCGTGATCGCCGTCAGCGGATCGTCAGGGGTGACGAGCGTGACGCCCCACGGGCGGTCCGGATCGTTGTTGTTCTCGGCCGGGTTGTTCAAGGGGACGACGGCCGGCCAGATGTGCTGCGTGACCGAGACCGCCTCCTCGTAGGGATTCGCGCCGTAGAGGCGTGTCGTCGTCTTCGTCGTGTACGTCGGCGACAGCGTCGGCTCGGTCGGAGGCGGCGGGACCTTGACAGAGACGCCGCCGCTCGGAGCGCCGAACGGGTACAGGTTCGTGTTGGACGTACCGGCCGCCGGTTCAGCGGGTGCCGCGGCCGTGGTGGTCGTGCCGGTCGAGCCGGCATTGGCCGCCGCCCCGGCGTTCCCGTTCGCGACCGCCAGCCAAACGGCGGCGCCCGCGACAAGAGCCGCGGCGGCGGCAAGCAGGATGCGTGGGCGTAGATACGAGTTGAAGGACATCTGGTGGCTCCCTGTTCGAATTGCGATGGCGCCGGAAGGATCGCCGCGCAGTCCTCGTGCGTCACCAGGGCCACCATCAATCTTGTGCGTTGTGCGAGCCCCCAAATTCGAACTACCGGGTAGCCACCACGACTCGGCGCTCGATTAGGCGCGCGCGGTTACTGCGGCGGACCGCTTCCGAGGGTGACGGTCGTCACGTGGCTGGTACCCGAGTGATCGGTGTAGGTGACCCTGAGCTTCGCGCCCGGCTTCTTGGTGAGGATGAGCGAGGTGATCGCCGACGGCGAGGAGACGGTGCGCCCGTTGATCGCAGTGATCACATCGCCGGCTGTCACCCCCGCCGAGGCCGCCGGTCCACCGGCGACGGTGCCTGCGATCAGGCCGCCCGCAGGAGTAGCCCCACCGTAGCCGCCGTCTCCGAACCCGCCGTTGCCGACCGTGCCGGCGATCTCGACGCCGAGAAACGCGGTCGGACCGATGTGGACGGCGGTCGAGGCCTTGCCGGACTCGATCTGCTTGGCGAGCGTGAGCGCAGTGTCGATCGGAATCGCATAGGAGTCGCTCGCGTGCGCAGCCTGGAAGGTGAAGCCCGTCGAGGCGGCGGTGTCCATCCCGATCACTTGGCCTTTCGTGTTCAGCAGCGGGCCGCCGGAGTCTCCGGGCTGGAGAGGAGCGTTGGTCTCGATCAGTCCGGCCAGTCGCTCGCTGCCGCCCTGGTCGTCGCTGACCGTGATCGACTTGACGAGGCCGGTGACCGTGCCGGAGGCGGAAGTCAGTGTGCCGGTGCCGCCTGCGTTGCCGAGCGCCTCTACGGCCTGGCCGGTCGTCACCTTCGACGAGTCGCCGAGCGAGGCGGTCCTCAGGTTGGAAGCGCCGTTGAGCTGGAGGAGGGCCACGTCCGCAGATTTGTCGTAGCCCACGACCTTCGCGGAGTAATGGTGTGTGGAGCCCGGTACCACGATTTCGACCGAAGTCGCGCCTTCGATCACGTGATTGTTCGTCAACACCTCTCCCGACGAGGTGAGCACGATGCCCGTGCCCGCCGCAGCGCCGCCCTGGTAACCGAGCTTCGTGTCGATGACGACGACCCCGGTTCCGATCGCCGATGGGCTGCTGCGCGCGAATGCCAGTCCCGTGCCGACTCCGAGTGCCGCCACGGCGACGATCGTGGCGAGGATCAGTCGCGCGCGAAGGCGGCCGAGCACCTTGATGCTACGTCGGCCGGCCGCGCGTGCGGCGTTCGCGATGCGTTGGTGAGTGAGGGTCTGTGTCGTCATGGTGCTCCTTGCTCGGCATTCGCTCGACGTGTCTACGTACGTTGTGCCAGGCAGAGCTAAGAACGAGCTCAGAGGACGGTAGGAGCTGCCTAAGAAATTTTGGGCGGCGCCGTCTGATGGGCCCGGCTGACGCTTTGCGAACTGCGCGCAGCCGGTCGGGGCTTGCGCCGATGCGACGCTCCGTCGCACACAACGACGATCGCACCACGAACGCTGACTCCCCTCAGAGGGCACCGCGGAGCACGGGTTTGGCGCTGGAGCCGAACCCAGCGCTCGTCGAGCATTCGCGCAAGCGAGCCGAGAGCCTCCAGAACCGAATCGCGGACCGGATCACCGCGTTCGCCGGCTCGATGCGGTTCGTCTACCTCCACATTCTGTGGTTCGGCGCCTGGATCGGCTTTCGGGTCGAGCACTACCCGTTCGGCCTCCTGACGATGATCGTCTCGCTCGAGGCGATCTTCCTCTCGACCTTCGTGATGATCAGCCAGAACCGGGCCGACGCGAAGCATCAGGTCGTCGCCGACCAGCAGTGGCGCACGGTGCAGGACGAGGACAAGCAGAACGAGGAGCTGCTCGATCTCTCGCGCCAGATCCTCGAGCTGACCAAGGCGGTCCACGCGTATGCGACCGCGCGAGCGGAAGCCGCCGCGCCGACTGCTGCCACCCGTCGGGGGACGACGCGCGGCCGGCTACCTGACCACGAGCCATGCAGCCTGGCCCATCTGCGCACGACGCGGTGCGCGACGAGGGCCGCCTCGGCAGAAACTCATCGCCGGCGCCCCACCGTGGTGCGATGAGTTTCGGCCGCGGTCGGGGTCTGTACCCAGGATGACGCCCCTGCAGGACCTGCTCGAGACGGCCGTTGAAAGCGGCACGCTGCCGGGCGCCGCCGCACTCGTTGCGCGTGGTGAGGACGTCGAGATCGCAGGCGTGGGCGAGGTCGAGCCGGATTTGATCGTCTGGCTCGCCTCGATCACGAAACCGATCACCGCTGCCGCGATCATGATCCTGGTGGACGACGGGCTCGTGTCGCTCGACGACCCGATCGCGCGGTGGCTGCCCGAGCTGGCGTCGCCGCGGGTCGTGCGGACGCCTCAGAGTCCGATCGACGACGTCGTGCCGGCCTGCGCCCGATCACCGTCGAGGACGTCCTGACCTCCCGTGCCGGATGGGGCTTTCCCTCTGACTTCTCGCTGCCGGCGGTTGTCGAGCTCTTCGAGAAGCTCCCGGTATTCGGGCCGCGAGAAACGCCTGACGAATGGCTCGCGACGCTCGCGCACGTGCCGATGCTGCGCCAGTCCGGCGAGGCGTGGATCGCGACCATGAACGCGCGCTCGATGGTGTCCCGGGCAACGAGCGTCTCGTCGGGGCCCGCCTGCTCGTCGACGAGCTCGTCGAGCAACTGATCCGGGTATGGCTCCAGCCAGCCGACCTCGCTCGCCGGTGGCGGCGGCGCCAGCGGGTCTGCGGCTGAGGTGACCGCAGGTGGAAGCAGCCGGCGTCCGCGACGGTCGAGCGCATCCAGGCACGCGTTCGTCGCGATTCCGTACAACCATGCGCGAAGCGTCGAGCGCCCCCGGAAACTCTCGCGGCGACGCCACGCCCGCAAGAGCGTCTCCTGCACCAGGTCCTCGGCATCATCGAGCGAGCCGAGCATTCGATAGCAGTGCACCGGGCGCTCGCGGCGGTAGCGCGCTGTCACGATGGCGAAGGCATCGCGGTCACCCGCCACCGCGGCCGCCCATGCCACGTGCTCGTCACGAGCGAGGCTGAGTGCCGGCCGCGTCACAACTTCTCTCGCGATTGACGATTCACACATGTGTGACGCCCCCGGCCGACGAAACTCACCGCTCCGGTCTGCGCGTTTGGGGGAGCCGCGTACGGCTCCCCCATGGTCCGGTCTAGGCGGCGAGCTCGAGCGTCGGCTCTTCCTCGGCTACGGGCGCCTTCTGGCGCGTGTTCCGCGCCAGGAGCGCGACGACGCCGGCTGCGACCAGGAACACGGCGCCGGCCATCAATGCGCGCTGGTACCCGTGGGTCGATGCCTGCGCGAGCGTGTCGTGACCGGCGTGCAGCAGCGAGGTGGTGCGAGCCGTGGCGAGCGCGGAGAGGATCGCGAGTCCGAGCGCTGTCCCGAGTTGCTGGCCCGTGTTGAGGAGCCCCGCGGCAAGACCGGCCTTGTCGGCGTCGACGCCGGCGTTGGCTGCCGTGGTCAGACCGGTGAAGACGCCGCCCATGCCGAGGGACGTGATCAGCAGGCCGGGCAGGATGTCCGAGATGTAAGCGCCGTCGACGGGAATCCGGGAGAGCCAGTAGAGGCCGCCGGCTGCGATCACGGCGCCGAGGACGACGACCGGCTTGGTGCCGATGCGCGCGAACAGCTGGGAGGAGATGCCGGCCGAGATGATGAATCCGCCTGTCAGCGGCAGGTAAGCGATGCCCGTTTGGATCGGTGAGTAGCCGAGCACGGTCTGCATGTAGAGGGTGAGGAAGAAGAACATCGGCAGGAAGCCGGCCAACGCGATCATCTGGGTTGCGTCGGCGGCTGCGATTCCCTTGACGCGGAGGATCGACAGCGGCACCAGTGGGTTTGCCACGCGCAGCTCGTTGGCGACGAAGGCTGCCAGGATCGCTGCGGAGGCTGCGAGCTCGGCGATGGTGCGCGCCGTGCCCCAGCCGACGTCCGGTGCCTTCACGAGGGCGTAGACCAGGAGCAGCATTCCGCCGGTCACGAGGAAGGCGCCGAGGGCGTCGAAGTTCGCGAGCCGTGCGGCGCGCATCCGTTCGCGCTTGAGGAGGGCGAAGGCGCCGACGAAGGCGATCGCGCTGAAGGGGACGTTGATGAACAGCACCCAGCGCCAGCCGGGCCCTTCGGTGAGCAGGCCCCCGAACAAGACGCCGGCGGCGCCGCCGATCCCGGAGACGGCCGCCCAGACGCCGAGGGCGGTGTTGCGGTCGCGGGTGGAGCGGAACGTGCTCGTCAGGGAGGAGAGCGCGGCGGGCGAGAGCATCGCGGCCCCGACTCCCTGGGCGAAGCGGGCGCCGATGAGCAGCGAGCTGCTGTGGGATAGGCCGCCGGTCAAGGACGACCCGGCGAAGACGACCAAGCCGGTGACGAGCATGAGGCGGCGGCCGAGCAGGTCGGCGACCCGGCCGCCGAGCAGCAGGAAGCCACCGTAGGTGAGGATGTAGCCGTTGATCACCCACTGCAGGCTCTGCTGGCTGAAGCCGAGGTCGTTCTTGATCGACGGCAGTGCAATGTTCAAGATCGAGGCGTCGAGCACGTCCATGAACTGGACGAGGCTGAGTAGGAGAAGAATCGCGACGCCGCGGCGCGATTGGAGCGACGGCCCCTCGGCTTCGGTGACCACCCTCGGATACGGCTCTGCGCTCATGATCTCGACCTCACTCTCCTTCTCTGCGACGTCCGGGCAGAGGACCCGCGCCGGCGTCGTTGTTAATGACCATGGGGTCGATCGTGCTGAGACCGGGAGGGGGCGCGCGTCGTGGGCGCGCCGAGATTCGACCCACAGTTATTGACGGTGCACCACTAGAGAGCGGGGCGCTCGCCGTCGAATTCGACTTGCTCGAGCGCGAGGGTGAACTCGCGGGGGTGGCCGAGCTGATCGCCGGGGTCCGCGACGGCGGGCGGCTTCTGGCGATCGAGGGCCCGCCCGGGATCGGAAAGACGGCGCTGCTCGCGCAGACGAGAGCGCGTGCTCAGGAGGCGGGGCTGCGGGTTCTGTCGGGGCGCGGTTCGGAACTCGAGCGTTCGTTCTCCTACGGCGTTGTGCGCCAGCTCTTCGAGCCGTTGCTTGCCTCTTTGGAAACGGGTGAGCGGGCGGACGCGATGGCGGGGGCGGCCGCGCTCGCGGAGCCGCTCTTCGACCCTGCTCAGGTCGCGGCCGATTCGGCGGCGGACTCGTCGTTGGCGAGCTTGCACGGGCTCTACTGGTTGACCGCAAACCTCGCCGCGCACCGGCCGCTCCTGCTCGCGCTCGACGACTTGCACTGGTGCGACCTGCCGTCGTTGCGCTTCCTCGCCTACCTGCTGCCGCGGATGGAGGGCCTCGCCGTCGTCATCGTCGTCGGGTTACGGCCGGACGAGGGAGAGGATCCAGCTCTCCTGGCGCAGATCTTCGCGGATCCGCTCGCCGCCGTCATTCGGCCTGCCCCCTTGACCGGTGCGGCGACGGCGCGGCTGCTGCGCGAGCGGCTCTCGTCCGATGCCGATGACGCCTTCTGCGCCAGCTGCCACGAGGCGACGGCCGGCAACCCGCTGCTCCTGCGCGAACTCGTGCACGCGATCGCAGACGAGGGCCTGACGCCGAGCGCGGCGAACGTCGCCCAGCTGCAGCCGCTCGCCGCGCGGGCCGGCTCTCGCGCTGTCGCGCAGCGGCTCTCCCGCTTGTCCCCGGAGGCGACAGCGCTTGCGCAGGCTGTCGCAATCGTGGGCGACGACGCCGATCCGCACCAGGCTGCTGCGCTGGCCGAGCTGGACGAGGCGGCGACGTTCCAAGCCGCCGCCGCGCTCGCACGGGCCGACGTCCTGCGCCCGCAGCCGCCGCTCGGATTCGCGCATCCGCTCATCCGGGCGGCTGTCTACGAATCGCTCACGCCGCTTCAGCGATCGAACGGGCACGCACGGGCGGCGCGCCTGCTGGCGGACGCCGGCGCGGAGCCGGAACGCGTCGCGACGCACCTGTTGCGCACTCCCGCAGCCGGGAACACCGACGTCGTCGACGTGCTGCGCGATGCGGCGCGGCGAGCCGGCGGCCGCGGCGCGCCAGAGAGCGCGGTCGCTTACCTTCGTCGCGCACTTGTCGAGCCACCGCCCGCGGCGGAGCATGCCGAGCTGCTGCGCGAGCTCGGCTCGGTCGAGACGCACGTCGACGGCGACGCCGCGATCGAGCATCTCCGGCAAGCGCACGCGCTGATCGAGGATCCGGTGCGTAGAGCGGAGACCGCGCTCCTGCTCGGCCGCCAACTCTTCCTCCTCCGCGGCGGAGAATCGGATCCCGTCTTCCTCGAGGCGCTCGACGAGCTCGCCGGCGCCGATACCGAGCTCGAGCACCTGCTCGAGGCCGGACTGATTACGAACGACCTGTTCACGCCGCCGCTTCACGGCGCGGCGACCGAACGGCTGGAGCGTGTCCGCGCCCGCCTCGCGGACGAGACGATCGGGGAGAAGGTCCTGCTCGCGCTGCTCGCTTACCACGACGCGCGGGCAGGCGTTCCCGCCGTCGAGGTCGTCCCGCTCGCCCGCCGCGCGCTCGCCGACGGGATGCTTGTCCGCTCGAACGTCTCGGGCTTACTCTTTCCGCTCTGCACGGTCCTCGCGATGGCGGACCTCGACGAGGTGCTGACGGTCTACGATGACTTGCTGGCCGAGGCCCACCGTCGCGGTTCGACCTTCGCCTACGCCGCGGTCAAGGTCTTTCGCGCGCAGACGCTGCTGTGGCGCGGCGATCTGGGCGAGGCTGAAGCCAGCAGCCGCGACGCGCTCGCCGCCGGGCAGGCGTGGGGAACGTCCGCACGCTTCGCCGGCCACGCGGCCGCGTTTCTCGCCGACACGCTGATGGAGCAGGGAAAGCTCGACGAAGCTGCCGCTGCACTGGACCGCGTCAGCTCCAGCGAGACGCTGCCCGACAGCGTCCGACTGCTTTATCTCCGCGACTCGAGCGCACGGCTCCGCATCCTGCGCGGCGACGTGGCCGGCGGCGTCGCCGATCTCCTCGACGCCGGTCGCCGCTTCGAGCAAGTTGGCAGCCACAACCCGGCGTTCATCGCTTGGCGCTCGGTGGCCGCCTTGGCGCTCCACCAGCTCGGCGAGGTAGACGAAGCACGCCGACTGGCGACAGAGGAGCTCGAGCTTGCCAGCGTCTGGGCTGCCCCGCGGGCGCTCGGCGCCGCGTTGCGCGCAGCGGGAGTGATCGCAGGCGGGGAGCAAGGGCTCCGTTTTCTCGAGGAAGCGGAACAGGTGCTGAGCAAGTCGCCGGCGAAGCTCGAGCACGCGAAGGCATGCACGGAACTCGGAGCGGCCTTGCGTAGAGCCAATCGCCGCTCCGCGGCGCGCGAACACCTACGGCAGGCGGTCGAGCTGGCGACTATCTGCGGTGCGACTCCCTTGGCCGCCCGAGCCGAGAAGGAACTGCTCGCGACCGGCGCCCGCCCTCGCCGCGTCGCCCTCAGCGGCGTCGCGTCGCTCACCCCGAGCGAGCGGCGCGTCGCGGAGATGGCAGCCCAAGGGCCGACCAACCGGGAGATTGCGCAGGCGCTCTTCGTCACGCAGCGGACGGTCGAGGTGCACCTGACCAGCATCTACCGCAAGCTCGGGATCAGCTCGCGCTCGCAGCTCGCGGCCGCGCTCGCCAAACCGGCGCGCGCGTAGCTCGCCGCACTCGTCTAGCGGTACGGCAGCCGAAATACTTCGGTTCGCATCTGGGCGGGCCCACGATGCGGACCGCTGTTCCGCGCGAGCACCATCGGATCGATCGTCGAGGCAGTCACATAAACGAGCAGCACCGCTCCGGAAAGGAGCAGCGATGGAAACACACGGCAAGGTCGCAGTGGCGGGGGCGACCGGCAGGGTCGGCCGCCACGTGGTCGACGTGCTCACGGAGCAGGGATGCGAGGTGCTGGCAGAGGCGTTGCGCGGAGTCGAATCCGTGGTCGACGCGAGCAGCGGCGCCTCGCCCGAGCAGCACGCGGCGACCGAATTCTTCACCGCCGCGACGCACAACCTGCAGCAGTTCGGCGCGCAGGCAGGCGTGAAGCGGATCGTCGTCGTCTCGATCATCGGGACCGACCGCTTCACCGCCGGCTATGGCGCCGCTAAGCAGGTCCACGAGCGCGCGATGCTCGCAGGGCCGATCCCGGCCACGGTCGTGCGCGCCGCGCAGTTCCACGAGTTCGTCTCGCAGCTCATGAACTGGGGCAGGCAGGACGGAACGATCTACACGCCGAAGATGCGCACCCAGCTGGTCGCCGCCCGCACCGTCGGCGAGCTGCTTGCTGATCTCGCCACCGGGCGCGGACCGGCGCCGGCGCGCGGATCGAACGGAGGGCCGATCCTCGAGATCGCGGGCCCTCGCGAGGAGAACCTCGTCGAGGTTGCCGGATTGCTCGCCGCGCATCGCGGCGAGACGGTGCGGATCGAGCCCGTCAGCAACCCCGACGACCCAGACGGCGCCCTGTACGAGTCGGGCGCGCTCCTACCCGGCCCGCACGCCATCCTCGCCGGCCCGACCTTCCAGGAATGGTTCACAGGTCAGGCCGATGAAAAGGCCTGACGAGCTGCGGACCCAGCAGATCGACCTCTCCGCCGGCACGATCGGCTATCGGGACAGCGGCGGTGATGGCCCGCCGATCGTGCTCCTGCATGGCCTCATGATGGACGCGACGCTCTGGGATGAAGTCGTCGTCGACCTCGCTCCCGACCGCCGCTGCATCGCGCCCACGCTGCCGCTCGGTGCGCATCGCCACCCGATGCGCCCCGACGCCGACCTCTCCCCGCGCGGGATCGCCCGGCTCATCGCCGAGTTCCTCGACCGCCTCGAGCTCGATGACGTCACGCTCGTCGGCAACGACACCGGCGCCTTCGTCCAGCTCCTCGTCCGCGACGGCGCCGCCCGCGTCGGGCGCATCGTGCTCGTCTCCTGCGAGGCCTTCGACAACTTCCCGCCAGGCCTCACCGGCAAGACGCTCGTGTTGGCCGGCAAGCTTCCGTCGAGCCTCTTCGGCCTTCTCATGCAGCAGATGCGGTTCCGCCCGCTCCGACGACTGCCGATGGCTTTCGGCTGGCTGACGATGCGAGGAGACGCCGCCACCGCCCGCTGGATGACGCCCATCTTGCGGCAACCCGAGATCCGCCGCGAAACCGTCCGCGTCCTCCGCGCCATCGCCGCCGAACGAAACCTCATGGTCGAGACAGCGGAACGGCTGCCCCACTACGGCGCTCCGGCGCTCGTCGTCTGGGCAAGCCAAGACCGCGTCATGCCGCCCGAGCACGGACGCCGCCTCGCGGAACTGCTCCCGCAGGGACGATTCGTGGAGGTACCCGACAGCTACACACTGGTTCCCCTGGACCAGCCCCTCGCGCTCGCTCAGACCATCCGGGAGTTCCTTGCGCCTAGCGATCGAGGGAGTCGGTCACGTACCGGTTGAACGGTTCTGTGAACTGAAACTGCGATCCGTGGTTCGAGTCCGGAAAGAGGATCAGCTCGGCGTTTGGCAGGTTCTGCTGGAGGATGTACGAGCTGACCGTGGGGACGACGATGTCGTCGCTGCCGTTGACCACATGCGCCGCGTGGGGGATTCGCTTGAGGTAATCGAAGCTGTCCGGTGCAGCCGCTCCCCACTCGCGGGCGGCCGCTGAATGCGTCTGACGGCGAGAAGAAGATCGGGAGCCACATCAGATCCTGCGGGGTGTAGACCTTCCGAAACAGCGGTGCGTCGCGGCCCATGGCGAGAGCCTCGGTGATCGCCGGGCCGTAGTTGTCGAGGTTGCCCATGAAGTGCTGGAGCAGCACGATCGGCGTGCCGATCGGGTCGC
>Ga0066710_100002907_pt1 | contig 14209 bp, 8 predicted proteins | sample GraSoiAngelo_159_FD_79666 | JGI IMG/M metagenome (GOLD analysis project Ga0066710, IMG submission 79666) | Grasslands soil microbial communities from the Angelo Coastal Reserve, California, USA - 14_1009_16_40cm | ecosystem: Environmental > Terrestrial > Soil > Grasslands | place: USA...
TCCTCTTCATCGACAAGGAGGCGTGGGGCATCCCGTACTCGGACATGTACGACCGCGGCGGCGAGCTGTGGAAGATCTGGATCAACGACGTGATGATCCGCCAGAAGATCCTCGACGCCCCCGGCGCCGTCGAGTACCCGGACGAGCGCATCTTCGCCCCCGCGATCGTCATGGTCGACATGCAGCTCGATCATGCGACCAAAGCCTCGCTCCCGAGCCATCGCTTCCCGGGCGAGCAGGGCTGGTATTTCAACCAGGGGGAGAAGGCGGGCGTGACCGACGACTGGTTCACGGTGGCGGCGCTGGTGAACGCGGGGCATTGAGCGTTTGCGGCGGCGGGGGCCGCCGTCTCCGTTTCGCTGCGCCGGCCGGGCGCGCGCCATGGTCGCGCGGGTATGCCGGCGCAGAGGCGCTGCGACGGCGCCCCTGCCGCCGCATGATCCGGGGTGGCACAGCCGTCCAGGAGGGTCGTGTAGTGTCCGCAGAGCTTTTGCGTGCGGGTCTCTGCCATGCGTCTCCTCCTTGTGCTCTTTGAAGTCTGCCTGAGTACTGAACGCCTTCCCACACAGGCACGGGTGGTGCTTTCCCGCGCTGGAAGACTCACGTCCTATCTTGACAGCCAGGCGTGTCCTAAGGGACAACGCTCGCGACCGCTGGGCTGTCATCCTCGAGGGCCCGCCGGCAGGGGCTGACGGGGCAACTCGAGGGGGAGACCATGCAAAACTACGTCGACTGCGACGGCGACTGGTCGCAACGTCATCCAGCCAGTCTGGAGGGAATGACGCTCTACGCCTTCGTCCTCCCGGCGCGAATGACGGCGCTTCAGGATCTCTGCGACAAGGTCGTGAACGACCGCCCGACGAACGGCGCCATCACCGCCGCGCCCCTCCTTCCCGCGGTGCTACTGGTGTGTGCGAGCATCGACTTCGCCCGATCCGCCGACGCCCGCGACGGCGAGAAGGGCTACGTCGTCGAGAAGGACGTCGGGTTCTTCGTCCCGATCCGGCTCACGGACAACGGGACGACGAGCTTCGCCGCGCTGGTGCCTTACCTCTTCGTCGAGCCCATGCCCGCCGTCATCGCGGGGCGGGAGGTGTACGGGTTCCCGAAGGAGCTTGCGGACATCACCTTCGACGAGGCTACTGTCGAGTTCGCGGCTGAGTCGCTGGTCATCCCGACGTACGGGCGGAACAACCGGGTCGTCCTGCGCAAGGTCGTGGACGTGAGCCCGACGGGAGCCATCATCCGGACGCGGGTCTCCGGGGACCTGGCCGACTTCACCCGCGACGTGACCGAGAAGGTGCTCGGAGCTCTGAACCTCACGGCCCCTGGGATCCTTGGTGTTTCGACACCGACGGGCTTCATCGACGTCCCGTTCGTGCTCCTCAAGCAGTTCCGGGCCGCCGAAGCCCCCCTCGCCGCCTGCTATCAGGCCATCGTGCGGACCGTCGGTACCGGCGACGCATTCCAGCACGGCGAGTACCTCACCGGCATCATCGACGTGCGGGTGCCGCGCTTCGACAGCCTGCGGATCGAGGAGACGCTCGGGCTGTTCGACCCGCTCGGGCTGGGACAGCCGTTCCACCCCCTGCTCTCCGTGGCGATGAAGTTGGACGTCGACCTCCTGCTCGGCGACGTGCGCTGGCAGGCCTGATCGCCGGCGGGTGTTCACCCGGGCTGCCACAGGGCCGTCTCGAGCGCCGGAGAGGCCTCCCTGCCCCGACCGACCCACTTCGCGGACCCTTTCGAGACGCTTCCCAAAGGACCGCACGGTCTACTAGACTATTCCTCCAGCTCGGTGCTCCTCTGTCGGTGCTACACGACTCGGTGCTCCACGACGACCTCTCGAGCGGCTCCATCTTCGAGGGCTACGAGATCATTGCCCCCTTGGGCGAGGGCACCTTTGCGCGGGTCTACAAGGGTCGTCAGCGCTCAACCGGGCAGGCGGTCGCGATCAAAATGCTCCGCCTCTGGCACGGGCAAGCGGCCGAGGCCGTCGAGAACCAGATCGGACGCTTCCGCCGCGAGATGCGCCTGTGCGCCGAGCTCTCTCACCCGAACATCGTGCGCTTGATCGACTCCGGGACGTCCGAAGACGGCAGGCTCTACGCCGTCTTCGAGTACGTGCCGGGCTCCACGCTGCGGGCGATCCTGGCGGCGGAAGGGCGGCTCGAATGGGCTGTGGCGCGCCACCTGATGACACAGGTGCTCGATGCGCTCGCCTGTGCCCACGCGCGCGGTGTCGTGCACCGGGACCTCAAGCCCGAGAACATCATGGTGACCCGGACCGGGGCGCAACGAAACGCCCTGGTGCTGGACTTCGGTCTCGGGGGCCTCGCACCGGAGGTGCAGGGCTGGTCGCTGCCGCGGCTCACGGGGACCCGGGAGCTGCTGGGCACGCCCGCCTACGCCGCCCCCGAACAGCTCTGGGGCGAGCCGCCCTCGACGCGGGCCGATCTCTACTCTTGGGGGCTCATCTTGCTCGAGTGCCTGACCGGTGAATCGCCGATAAGCGGCCAGTCGGTGCACGAGGTCATCGTCAAGCAGCTCGGTCCGGAGCCCGTGCCGATCCCGCCGTCGATCCGCAACGGGCGTCTCCGGCGGCTCCTGCAACGGGCCACAGCCAAGCAGCCCCAGAAGCGCGACGTCAGCATCGAAAGCATCCTCCAAACGTTGAGCATGATCGACGCGGAGGAAGCCTACGGGCCGCGGGACGGCGCCGGGGCAGAGGCGATCGTGACCGCCACCCCGAGGGCCGCCGAAGGGGAGCGCAGGCACCTCACCCTCCTCTTCTGCGATCTCGTCGGCTCCACGGAGCTCTCCGCGCGCCTCGACCCCGAGGAGTTCCGCGAGGTCCTAGGCGCCTGCCAGCAGAGCACCGCGGAGGTGGTAGCGCGCTTCGGCGGGTACGTGGTGAAGTACCTGGGCGACGGGCTGCTGGTGTCCTTTGGATGGCCGAAGGCGCGCGAGGACGACGCCGAGCGTGCCGTGCGCGCGGGCCTGGGCCTGCTCGACGCGCTCACCGCGCTCAACGCGCGGCTCCCGCCGGACGTGCGGCTCGCCGTGCGGGTGGGTATGCACACGGGGCCGGTCGTCGTCGACGAGGGAGGCGACGTGTTCGGGGAGACCCCGAACGTGGCGGCGCGCCTGCAGCAGTTGGCCGCGCCCGACACGCTGCTGATCAGCGCCGAGACGCATCGCCTGGTGGCGGGGCTGTTCGTCGTGGAGGACCGTGGCACGCACACGCTTCGGGGCGTGCCCGAGGCCATGGCGCTCTATCGGGTGGTGCAGTCGAGCGGCGTCCGCAGCCGCTTCCACGCCCGCGCCGCGCGCGGAGTCACCCCCTTCGTGGGGCGAGAGCACGAACGGCGGCTGCTCAGCGACCGCTGGCAGCGGGCGCGCGAGGGTGAGGGCCAGGTTCTGCTCGTCGTCGGGGAGCCGGGGATCGGGAAGTCGCGCCTGGTGCAGACGCTGTGGGACGAGCTCGCCGCGGAACCGCACACGCGGATCGAATGTACGGGCGCGCGCTTCTTCCAGAACACCGCCTTTCACCCCGTCATCGACATGCTCCAGCAGGCCCTTGCCTGGCGCGGCGACGAGGCGCCCGAGGAGCGGGTCGGCGGTCTCGAGCGGGCGCTCGAATTGGCGGGGGTGAAGCTCGCCGAAGGGGTGCCGCTCGTGGCGCCGCTGCTCGGGCTCGCGGTGCCCGAGCGCTATCCGCCCCTGGGCCTCTCGGCAGAGCAGCAGCGCCGGAGGCTCCTGGGCACGTTCACGGCCTGGGTCTGCGGAGCCGCCCGCGTGCAGCCCATGGTCATCGTGGTAGAAGACCTGCACTGGGTCGACGCCTCGACCCTCGAGCTCCTGGGGATACTCGTCGAGCAGGGGGCAACGGATCCGCTCCTGCTCCTCTTCACCGCCCGCCCGGAGTTCGCGGCGCCGTGGCCGTCGCGCGCGCACCACGCGCACATCATGTTGAACCGCCTGAGTCGCCGTGAGGCCCGCGACATGGTGACACGCGTGGCCGCAGAGAGCACGCTGCCCGCGGAAACCGTGGAGACGCTCGTCAGGCGCACTGACGGCGTGCCCCTCTTCATCGAGGAGCTGACACGGCTCGTGCTGCAACGAGGCCCGGCGGCAGGCGGGTGCGACGGCCACATGGGGGGGGAGATTCCGGCCACCCTCGAGGACTCGCTCATGGCGCGGCTCGATCACCTCGGGCCCGCCAAGGAGGTCGCGCAGGTGGCCGCGGTGATCGGCCGGGAGTTCTCGTACGCGCTGCTGCGGGCCGTCCTCCCGCTGCGCGAGCGCGAGCTCGAGGCGGCGCTCGATGCACTGGCAGAGGCGGAGCTGATCTATACGCGGGGGCTTCCGCCCGACGCCACGTATCTTTTCAAGCACGCCCTCGTCCAGGACGCTGCCTATGCCGCCCTGCTACGGGGCCGCCGCCGCGAACTGCACCGCCTCATCGCAGGTGTGCTGAGGGACCAGTTTCCCGAGAGGGCCGCGGCGCAGCCCGAGCTCCTCGCCCATCATCTCACCGAGGCGGGCGAAGCCGACCCCGCCGTGGCTGCATGGCAAGAGGCCGCCCAACTCGCGCTGTCTCGGTCCGCGTACCCCGAGGCCATCGGGCACATCGAGCGCGGCCTCGCGGTTCTCTCCACGCTGCCCCACTCCGTCCAACGTATCGAGAGAGAGATCGCGCTCCGGTCCATCCTCGGCGTGGGACTGGTCACCACCAAGGGGTACGGTGCGCGGGATGTCGAGCAGAACTATTCGCGCGCGCAGGAGCTGTGCGAGGAGCTGGGTTCCGTCCCGCAGCTGATCCCAACGCTATATGGATTGTGGACGTACCATCTCTTCCGGGACCATCGCGAAGCAACGTTCACATTGGCGGAGCAGCTTCATCAGTTGGCACGGTCTCCAGAACATGCCCTGGTTGCCACCGCCACTCGAGGCATAACCGCCTTCTGGGACGGCAACCTGCACGCGGCGAAAGACCTCCTCATGCGCGCAGTCGAGCTCTACGATCCCAGGTATCAGGAGTATTTCGCCCGGGACTTCAGCGAGGACGCGCCCCTGCTGCCCCACCGCTACCTCATTTGGTGTCTGCTGTACCTTGGCTATCACAATCAAGCGAGAGCGCACTGCGAGCTCGTGAAAGCACTGTCCACGCAGTTCTCGTCTCCCTACGTCGTCGCAGCATCCCTCGTTTTCGAGTCGTCGCTGTACATCTCGCTTCGTGAACCTGAGGTCGTCGATGAGTTGGCCGCGAAGATCATGACCCTTTCTGTCGACCGGCAATTTTCCGCATTCTCGGCGGTCGCGCTCTGTGCGCGCGGCTGGGTGGCAATTCAGCGGGGCGATTGCGACCAAGGAATCGCGGAGATGCGGCGAGGCGTCTCAGTCCTAGAGGCGGCCGGTGCGATGATCGGGCTGTCGCGATGGCGCCGCGCTCTGCTTGACGGATTCCTCCAACCCGCCAAGGCTGCCGAGGGGTTGGGCATCGTTGACCAAGCCTTGGCCTCCTCTCGGGACGGCTTGACGCGCTATTACGACTCGGAGCTCTATCGGTTGAAGGGGGAACTGCTGCTCTTGGGCGACCCGTCCAATCAGCATGCGGCCGAGGACTGCATGCGACGCGCACTGGAGGTAGCCGGGCATCAGGGAGCGAAGACCTTCGAGCTTCGCGCGGCCATGAGCTTGGGCCGTCTGCTCCGCCAGCAAGGACGACGAAGCGAGGCCCATTCGCTCCTGTCTCCCATCTATGGCTGGTTCAGCGAAGGCTTCGACACGAAGGAGCTTCGAGCGGCCGGAGCGCTGCTCGCAGAGCTACGGTAGTGGCGCCGTCGAAGGTCGGTGCGCGTCGAGGTCCTCCCGGAACGCACCGTCGCAACTCAGCACGAAGTCCGGGCCGTAGACTCGTGCGGGGGTCTGGAAGCCGCTCTCGAGGTGGCCGTTCAAGACTCGCTCGGCCACAGCGATCGCAGTCACGCCCGTGAAGGTGTACGCATCGGGAGTGACCAATCGCGCGCGAACCCGGTTGCCCGAGCGGTCTGCCGCCTCGGCCACGATGACGCGCCGGTGACCTGCGCGTTCGGGATCCGAGGGGCCATCCGCCAACAGATGCGTCTGCATCTCGAGCAGCCTCCGCCAGGGCGCGGTCTCGAGCAGTGGGCCGAGGTAGCGGCTGACACGAAACGCTGCCCGCTCGGCGGGGCTGACTTCATGATAGACCGCGATGTTCGGGATATCCGTGGTCAGGAAGGCCGTGAAGACGTCTCCCCAACTCAGTGCGGTGCTCAGGCGGGCGCCCCTGCCAAAGTCGAATTCGCGCTCGAGGTGGCCACTCGGGACGGAAAGCATGACGCGCTGGCGACGAATCCTGATCGCGTCGCTCCACAGCTCGATCATGGTCTTCACCGAGCCGCGGGAAAGCAGGGTCGAGCGAGAGATCCCAATCGCAAGATGCTCGGCCTCGGGCAGCATCCGAGCCACGTGAGCCGCCAGGCAATCCGACGGTACGACGATGAAACCCACCCCGGGCATGATCATCAGGCGCCGCGACCGCGCTTCGGCGTCTCGCCGATAGAGGTCCTCGAAAACAGGAACCTCGCCGGTGATGTCCAAGTAGTGGGTGAATGTGCGGAGGCAGGCGTCGACCATGGGAGCGGACGTGGCTGAGAAGGGACCCGCGACATTGAGCACCACGTGAATGTCGCCGAGCGCCTCGGCCAGCCGATTCGCGTCCTCGAGCTGAACGACCCGGTAGGCGAAGCCCAGGGACTCAGCCAGGCTCTTCAGCTTCGCCGGATGCCGCGCGGCCAGAATCGGGCACAGACCTCGGTCCTTCGCGTGGCGCGCGATGAGCGTGCCAGTGTAGCCCGTGGCTCCATAGATCAGGATGCGGGCCGGCATGATGGCGGGTCCTGCCTGGCTTCGGGCGAATACCAGTCGACGTCGGGCTCCCAATCCTTGGGTTCCTCCGAATACCAGGCCTTGTCTGACGTGAGATTCCGTTCGTTTCTCACCGGGTCCTCCGGCGGAGGGGAGGGGAGCAGGTTCACTAAGCCCGGCACCGAGTCGCAGCGGATGCAGAAGTCTGGCTTCGTTTTGTGAGTCAGCCCCCAGTTCTCCCACCCCTTGCTCAGAATGCTTTCGACCACCATTTGCGGCTCGATCTTTTGCACCGCCGCCAAAGTGTCGCCGCGCCTCAAGAGCCCGGCGGGCGGAGCGCCATCTGACCATGCGCGAGCGATGGCGCTCAGCCCCCGCTTTTTCTTGTCGGCCAAACGCGCCAAGCCGGGTCCGACGCGCGTGTCGTCCGTTTCTGCGAAGTAGAGATGGGGAGTAGTGTCCCGCTCCCACTCCTCCGTACCAGCTCGGGCGCAGAGGTTCTCTCCAAGGCGCTCCGTGAGCGCCAGTTTCATCCAAAATGGCCTGATCGGCTCGAGGATGTCTACCGCCACCTCCCCGCTCGGGTTCATCCACTTGGCGTTGAGCCCCAACATGTCGGCAATCGGAAGGCTCGGGTATCTGTGGACCCGCAGCTGGATGTCAGCCTCGATTTCCTCGATATTGTATATATGATCGATGACCCTCCGGCCGCGTACGATCGATTGATAGCAGGCGCGGTCGGGTTCGTCAGCATCTCTGAACTGCTTGAGTGTGATCGTGTTGATGGGCTCGTGGTTCACCAGGAGCTCGAGCGCGAGCGCCCTGAGGTTTTCGAACGCCGCCTGCCCAGCTCCTCGGATGGCTACCTTCCGCCTATGGTCGCGCAGCAACTCCCCTCCCCAGGCGTCCCCCAGAAGCCTCCATTTGACCGTGAGGTCACGAGGTGACGCCTCAGCCTGCTCAATTTCCAAGATCACCCGTCGCTCAGCGCGCTGCCCGAGGTGCAGCGCTGGCAACACCATGGTCTTCATGGTCAGCAGCTGCTTTTGCGTCGTTGCTGCAGGTCCGGAGTCGGCCATCCAGGTATCCGCAGGGCTCACGAGCGACGCGCTGAGCGTGGGCAAGCCAGTGACCTCGCGCCCGGTGATCGCCGCGGTGTCGCTGTCCGCAAAGACGAAAGCCGGCACCATGGCGACGCTCAGCAGTCTGTCCTGATGGTCGTACCACTGCACCGGGATGGAGATCGCCACCTCGCGACCGGCCCACCACCCGATGGGATCCGTATCGGATGACATCTCGCCGTAGCTCGTGACCGTCATGTAGACATAGGAACCCCACGGCTCGAAGCGGTAGAAGCCGGTCGCCAAGTAGTCCTCACAGAAACGCCTCAGGCGCTCCGGCCTCGCCATCAAGGGAAGGACCCGAATGGTCATGTTCGGGAAACTGAAGGGTCCGGTGATATCCTGGACCGCCGCCCCCAGTGCGGTGTTGTAGGCATGCCCTCTGCGATCCTCGGCGCCGTCGCTCTGCGCCGCCGGCCTGTCGGCTGGCGGCGACTCATACCAACGCGATCGCTTGGTGCGCCAACACACGACCGTGCCGCATCCGTAGTGCATGTCCACGTCGACCCAAAACGGAAGGACCGGCTTCAGTGTGGCGACGGTGTTCCCGTCAAGAGTCGTCTGCCCGGCAATCTCAAGGCCCAAGGATTCGATGATCGGTTGAGCCGTATAGCGGTGAACGCGGATATGAAACCCGCCCGTCGGATCACCACGCAGCAGATTGAGGTCCCCGAGCAAGCCAGCAGCATTGCATCTCTCGAGCTGCATGCCCGACCTCGCGATGGCTTGGTAGCACACCCGGGCGGGATGCTGAGCGTCGCGAAACTGCTTCAGCGTGATCTCGTTGACAGGCGGAGGCAGCGACGCCACGTTCAAGTACCTAGCGGTCCGCAAGATCATGCGGAACAGTGACTCGATGCTCGTTGGCGGTCCATAGCCGAGAATCGGCAACTGAGCGACCACGGCCAGGGCGTCGCGGAATAACTCGGCTGATGCCACCATGGCGCGCGGCACGCTCAACCACGGGTAGAAGGGATTGTCGAGATTCAGAGGAAACTGCGAAAACGACGGCGGAGACTCATAGGCGATCTCCAGGAGCACCCTGGGCTGCTGCTCCTGACCGGCGTACACCCTGGGGAAGACCATCGTACTCGCCCTCAGCAGTCGGTGCCGAGGCGCTCTGGGATTCACCACCCACGGATCGAGGTCGGGATCGAGCCAGGCCTTGAACTTGGGCCATCCATAGACCTCGCGGCCTGTCGACAGTGACATCTCGTCGTCAACGAAGATGAACGGGCAGAACAGTGCCCAGTCCACGAAAACGAGGCGGTCGTTCTCCACACGATAGCACGCGAGCGGCACGGCGAACGCGATTTCGTGCTGCGACACCCACCCGAGGTTCCGAAACTCGGCAGCCATCCTGCCATAGTTGACCGCCATGAGGTACACATACGGCAATGCCGGACGAAACTGGACGATGTCGGGTGCGATGTTGAGATACGAGTCGGTAAACGCGCTCAGCCGATACATGTTTGCTCTGAGGGGAGACACGCGAATGGTGACCCCTTCGAACCGGACAGGGGGCTTGCCCTCCAAGATGACGTTGACCCCGCGCAGTGCCGTGTTGAATTTCGGATTTGCCATGCCCCATTCTCCAGTGCGCCGCTTCAGGCCCAAGCGCCAACCACTGTGCCGGTCATCATGTCCGTTCGAATACCCAGGTCACGAGTCCCTCGATGAATCGCTTGTCGCGCGACTCCGGCAGGGAGCCATAGAGCAGCTCATACTCGTGCAGCGCGGCCCCGGCGAGGCCGTGGGCAAGCTGCCGGGCATAATCGATGCAACCGTGGACCTGCATCAGCCCGCGGATCCAGCGGACATGCGCGCTCGAGCGGGCCTCACGCGGAAGCCGCAGCACCTCGCAGAGCTGGGCTCGCTCGTCGGGCGCTGACTCCCGGAGGAGGTGGATCAGCATGAGTGTGCGCTTGCCTTCGTACAGGTCTCCGTCCAGCTCCTTGCCGTAGCGCTGAGGGTCACCCACGAGGTTGAGGAGGTCATCCTGGATCTGAAACGTTGCGCCGAGAAAGAACCCGAATCGGACGAAAGGATCCAAGCTGACGCCGCCATGGGTTCCGATCAGCGCACCGGCCCGGGTCGGGTAGATCGTCGCCAGCCAGCACGTCTTCTTCAGCACCATCCTGAGGTAGTCAGCATCACAGATATCGGTTGCGTTGTCCCGGCACCATCCGAGCTCCATCGCTTGGCCTTCGGCGGATTCGAGTCCCATGCGTTCCGTCTCTTGCAGAATGCGGAGAGAGAGGCGCGGGCCGATCGTGGTCACGTTCTCGATGAGTGGCCGCAGGCTCAGGAGCGTCAAGGTGTCGCCGGCGTTGATGGCCAGTGGGACTCCGTGCAGAAGGTGCAGCGTGGGATGCCCGCGACGTTCTGTACTCCCGTCCTCGATGTCGTCGTGGATGAGCAGCGCGTTGTGGAGGAGTTCGATCGCGACCGCCGTGCGAAGAGCGTCGCCGAGCCTCGCGCCGAACGCGCGCGCCGTTGCGATGCAGAGGCTGGGCCGCAGCATCTTGCTGGCGCGTCGGGGGTACTCGGCGAGCAGGTCGTACAGATAACGTCGTGGCTCGCTCGAAGGGAGATAGGATTTCAGCGCCGCGCGGGTGAGGTCACCGTACTCCCGCAACGTCGCAGACACGAATGGCGGCGTGACCGTGGTCGTTACCCTAGCCTCCCCCAAGCCGCGGGCTGCCCGGTCAGACGCACGCTCACGGTGCCGCATGGCTCGCCAGTGTCTCGGTCGACCACCGCACCGGCGTAAATGCCGACGGGCTGCGTGTCCGGCACGCGAATCCGCAGGCGCACGAGGTCACCGTGAGGCGCACGCTCGAAGGCAACATCGGTCAGCGGCGGCTTCCCGGGCTCCAAGGCGCGGAGTTCCTGGGCTGAGAGGCGCAGTCCGTCCGCATGCGGGCGCAGATCCAGCGTCACCTGGGTAGGTCGGACGGACACAACCTCGATCGAGACGCCGATTGGGCCACTGGCGGACGCCGCCATGGGAGATGGTCCCGCGTTGGGGCCCCCTGGCCGGAAGGAACTGCGGGAGACATCCGTGTTGCCCACTATGGAACCCAGAAACTCGAACCACAGGGCCGAGAGATCTGCGAAGTACCGCAACATCCGCTCGGCGACTTCCCGGATGTCGTTCCCCACCGCCGCGGGCGCGTACGACTGCTTGTTGATCTGCTCCGCGACGCGCTGGCCCTGGCGGATTTGCTCCTCGATCACCCGGTAGCCGAGTTCGACTCCCTCGACCACCACATCGTTCCAGGAGCCACGGTGCGTCGCTCCGTCCGCCGATGACGATGCTGCGGTTGGCTCACGAAATGCCCAGGAATCACGCCGGCGATAGAGCGTCGACCAGTTCCGAATTGGCCTAGTTCTTACCGGATCTTCCCTTCGAAGGTGCTCGCGGCGATTCATTCGCACCTCCCTCCTCGGGGTCCCTCATGGGTGATCGTAACCAATGATGTCCTCCAGCGGCGGTGAGTGGGAGAGGGCGTGAGCGGCAAGTCTGCCCGACATCACTGCGGCCTCGACACAACCGCTGTTGTGACCACAGTCCGTCCAGTCGCCGGTGATCGTGAGGTTATCGTACGTGTTGTCGAGCGGCGAGATGCGGTACTTCGCGCTGCCCGGAAGCGCGAGGGTATAGCGGTCGGAGGGGTTCACGTTCGCCGTCCAGAACTGCGCACCAAAGCGGGATTCGGTGCTCTGCCCTCGGTCGTCAGCTGGGTGCTGCCCGGTCGCATCCGCGAGCAGCTCCCACCGGAACTGGCCAGGCCACCGCACCGCTCTGGGCCACAAGTGAACGATCTCCCGGTTCAGGAAGCGAATGGCATTGCCCCGCACCTCCTCGCGCCGTCTGGCGGGATAGCTGCTGTCGGTGCGATGGGGTGGTACCGGCGGATCGGGCAACACCGAACAGAAATACGCGAGAGCACGTGGTCTGACCGGCCAGCTCTCTTCGTCCAGACGTTGCCGCATGTCGGCCCAGGTATCGAAAGGCGGGACGAATCCGGCGAGACTGCTCCGCGGATGAGCCCACCCGAGGCTCTCCAGCTCCTCACGCATCCATATCTGAAACGCCTGGGTGGCAACCGTCTTGACGTGCTCGACCATGGCGCGCCAACGCGGGTCGCGCGCGACGATATCCTTACACACATAGGGAATGGTGCCGATGCCAACACCGAGGACGACGAAGTCGAAGTCCTCCACCACGTGTAGTGTCTTGGTCCCGACCTTCCTGCGATCCCAATGGGATTCGAAGTCCCACCCTTCTCGTGCGATCCGGTCGCCGTCCACGAGTTGTTCATGGTGAGGTTTCGAGGGCCAGCAGGGGTGCCCGTGAACGTTGACGAAGGGTTGGTATGCGCGCCCATCTAGCACCTCGGCCTGGACATCGAACTCCAGCGCCTCGACGTAAGGTCGCTCCGTCGGTCCCAGACTCGCCGGGTCGACGAGCTTGACGTTCTCGAGGCGATGGAAGAACTTGAACGTGACGCCGCGTCTCTTGAGAACCTCATAGAACGGCGCAAACACCACATCGCCCATGCCCGCTCGCATCTTCCAGAAGAGGTCGCCTCGATAGGTGAACAGCAGGCGAAGCGCTCCGCGGAGCGCCTCGCCGGCGGCCAGGCGCGGCCGTCGAAAGTCGCCGTCTTCGTAGGCGAACCCGAGCGCTAGTAGGAGCCCGCGTACAAGTGCCGAGTTGACGGATCGCTCCGAGGCGCCGTTCAGCCGCAACCACTCTCGGCAATCGTAGTCATCGATCGCGTCGAAGCCCCTCGGGTCGTAGACCAAGCCAAAACGAATGATGCCGGTAAGGGTCGCCAGGACGATATCGGTCACTTCCCACAGGCGGCGCATTTCGTCGTCGGTTTCAGTCAGTGTTTCCACCTGCCGGCGCGTATTCGATGCGATCGCTTCGAGTAGACGCAGGATCATGTTCTCGGGGTAGAGCGACACCGCTCCCAAAAGCAATTCCAGAATTCCGACGGCCTCGATCAGGCCCGCCATGGTTGCGAGCGCTCCATACTTCAGGACCCGCCCGATGGCTTCGACAACGGCCTCGGACGAGCGAAGCCGAGAGTGGGCGCCGGCTTGCGGAGCGGAGGTGTTTCCGCCCTCGCTGCGATCGCCCACCTCGCTCCAAGAACCCTGACGGCTCTGGCATGAGAGCAAAAGCGTGCGCAGCAGGCTCGCCGTGCGAACCAGATAGCCTGTCATGCTGAAGGGATTGTGTCCCGTCAGGGGATCTCCCGGGAGACCGTTGCCTGGCGGAAAGCACGCCATCCAGGCCTGCCACGAATCGCGGTGCGACCGGTCTGCGATCCCGATGAGAGGGCTCGGGGAAAACGCAGCGCGCCAATCACCGAATCGACTCTCGGTGGGATCGCGGTTGAGCTCTGCGTAGCACTCGCGGAGTAACCGAAACGCATTCTCATAGAACCCCATCCAGACGTGTAAGCCATGCTCTTCGATCCGGTCGGCAGCCGCGCGTCCCGAAGCGCCCTTGCCGCCCAGCCGCCAGCCGAGTTGGTAGAGCGTCACGTGATACTTGCCACGGTGCTCGGGTCGCGTCAGCTCGAACGCCGCCGTGACCGCCGCGCACCCCCCACCGATGACGGCAACCTCAATGGGTTTCGGCGCGCCCATAGTCGTCAACTCGAGGCCGGCTGCGCCGGGCAGCGACTGCGCGGCACAGAGTTGCAAGAGGATAGCTTTTATGCGACGCGCACAACCCCGCCGTCAAGGAAGATCGCGGACCGGGCTCCCGGGGGTACCGCGCAGATGCCAGTCGCCGCCGCGGCGGTTTTCGGCACCGTCAGGGGTGTGTGAGGCGGCAGGGGGTAGGAGGCCACGGGCCTCCCGCACAGCGGCTGGCGGAAGCACCCGAGCGGGCCCCTTGGCAGGCAAACGTCGCACGTCCCAGACGAAGCTGGAAGGAAAGGCGGCCGGCCTTGGAGCACTCCTCAACTCCGGCCCCCCGTCAAGCTGAGTCCCTACCCCCTTCCGGTCAAGGTTGTCACGGGTGGCGCGATCGTAGTACTCGAACCGGATCATGCCGGGTGCGCTCTCGCGGTTCCGGATGCTGGATCTGTCGCGGCAGCTGCCGGGGCCGTTCTGCTCCATGCTGCTGGCCGACCTGGGGATGGACGTGCTCGCCGTCTACTCCCCCA
>Ga0066710_100002910_pt1 | contig 14206 bp, 12 predicted proteins | sample GraSoiAngelo_159_FD_79666 | JGI IMG/M metagenome (GOLD analysis project Ga0066710, IMG submission 79666) | Grasslands soil microbial communities from the Angelo Coastal Reserve, California, USA - 14_1009_16_40cm | ecosystem: Environmental > Terrestrial > Soil > Grasslands | place: USA...
GAACAACATCACAGCGGTGAGCAGCGGGCCACCCTTCACGGTTCAAATCTCCGGATATAACCGCTCGGGTAATCTGAATACGACGAACTTCTCGCTGAACGAGAGGCCAAATTTGAAACCGGGCGCGTCAAACAATCCGATCCTGGGTGGGCCAGATCGTTATTGGGACGTTAATGCATTCGAATTGGGACCGGAAAATCAGCGCGGCAATCTCGGACGGAACACTCTGATTGGTCCGGGACTCGTGAACCTAGACTTTTCTCTAGCGAAATCGTTTGATATCACGGAAGGGAAGTCGCTCCAGTTCCGTGCGGAGGTATTCAACGCGCCGAATCATCCGAACTTCGCCGTGCCCTCCTTGCGTACTGCGTTTACCAATGCATCGGGCATACCTTCACCGACCGCGGGAATCATCTCATCGACGGTGACCAGACCGCGGCAGATTCAGTTCGGGTTGAAGCTGACGTATTAGCCCTAGAACTTAATCTTCAAACCGAACTGCATTTGCCTCGGATCCAAAGCGCTCGTGATTTCCGCGAACGAAGGGCTATCCACGGTTTGAACCGGGGTGTTGAAGTTCGGATGATTGAACGCATTGAAGAATTCGGCGCGCCATTGCATGGAGAGGCCTTCGCGAATTCGACCAAGATTGATTGTCCGGCTGAGGACGAAGTCGAAGTTCTTAAAAGGCGGTCCGATGATATTGTTGCGGCCTGCATTGCCGAACGTTCCGGGCGTTTGCTCCTGGACAGCGTTCTTATTGAACCATTCGGCGACTGTACGCGGGCCGTTGTTGACATCTCCAACGATGTTGGGCCGGCTTAGATTATCGAGCGTGTTTGCCTGATCGCGCGTGATGAGAGCCGTGAATGGCCGTCCGCTTTGCAGCGTGACGATGCTCGATACTTCCCAGTTTCGGGACAGGATATTGGCGCCCAGGGGAAGTCTCCATACCGGACTAAACACGAATCGCTGCCGGACATCGAAGCCCGATAGTCCGCGTTCGCCGCGCAAATTGTTTCGGTCCTGGGCCTGACTGCGCGATGGGCTCACGTTGAAAACAGTGCCTGGCGCGTTATCAATCGACTTGGACCAGGTGTAAGACAGCAGATAAGAAAGCTTGTCCGACCGGTGTTCAAGTCGTAACGACATTCCGTGGTAGTTGGACTTGCCTACCGTATCGAGCCACGTGATGTTGCCGTACTGAGCATAAGCGCGCCTGGCCTGCTGTTGGGTGACACTGCCAGTACCCGGCGGCGGCTGATTCAAGTTGTAAAACAACGGCAGATGCGTGCCGCTGGAGCCCTGGTATCCCAACTCAATGACCAACGACTTCGTGAGTTCCTGCTGAACGTTCAAACTCCACTGTGCAACCTGAAAGTCTTGGAACTTTCGATTGAAAGCGAAAAGCGTCAGCGTGCCCGCTGTAGCATTGGCTGCGGGGAACGGATTGTCGAGCGTGATCGGATTATCGCGCGTTCCATTGAACCTCTCTGAAGAAATGAACGGCGGGTTGTTCTGCTGCGGACCCGACGACACCATGTTCGTTGCCGGCACGTTGTAGTAGACACCGAAACCGCTGCGCACGACCGTCTTCGAAGTCCGGAATGGCTGCCACGCGAAACCGATGCGGGGCTCGATATTGTTCTTATCCGGATTCCACAAGCCAGCTGGCAGACCGCCCTGTCCCTGGATCTCGACATTTCCATTTGCGGGATTGAAATTCGACAGCTTGTTGTACTTCTCCACAAGTGGCGCGAAATACTCATAACGCACGCCGATGTTCAGCGTGAAACTGGGCCGTATCTTCCAATCATCCTGAACGAAACCGGCATACATGCTGGTACGGTTGTAGAGTCGTGGATTGAACGGAGCGCGCTGCGTGAAAGTCGGTATTCCCAGCAACAGATCGGCCATGGAGTAGCCGCTGGTTAACGTGGTGGTTTGAGCATTGAACGTGAAAGAACCTCGTCCGTTCGAGACCTGAGTGCGATTGGTCTGGAAGAGACGGTAGTCGACTCCGAACTTCATTGCGTGTTTTCCGCGGTTATATGTGACGTTGTCGGCCGCTTGATAGGTCAGGTCGATGCGCTCTTGCGGGAAGTTTGTAGGAGCTCCAAGCGATGCGAAGCCCTGAACCTGCGTCGAGGGAACGCCGGGGAATTGAGGACCATCCAAACGGACGCCCGGCACCTTGTATGCGGTCAAGAAGTCAATCTTCTCGTCTTCGCCATGACGCGGGTTTTCGAATGTTTGAAAACCAAATCGCGCTTCATTGATCAGCGATGGACCGAAGATGTGAGTATGCGTCGCTCCCGCCAGACGTGGTCTCAACCCGACAGTGCATCCGAAACCGGGAATGACTCGGGACCCGCAGACGACGTTGTTTACTTCAAAAGTCTCTTCCTTGAAGTCATTCAATGACACCATCAGCGAATCCTTTGGCGAAATCGTGTGGTCGAGCCGGATGCTGTACTGGTTGAGATGGTCTCGCCGCGCCGCGGCCAGACTGTAGTTGCTGGAGGGCAGCTTACCGGCCGGGGTAGGCGAAGTCGGCAAAGGATAGAAGGCGGCCAGGGCCTGTGCGATGGGATTGATCAACTCCGGGTCGATCACGTTGGGTGTTCTGAAGTCTCGTCCGGTGAAAGGATTCACGACACGAGTGGGGATCTGCCGGAAGTCCCCTTTCACCATTTCCGGAAGCGGCACGGTTCCGAGACCCGCCACCTGCTGGCTTAGCCGCAGCCCTTCATAGCTGAAAAAGAAGAACGTCTTGTTGCGGAAAACGGGGCCGCTGATGTTTCCGCCAAATTGATTTCGAATGAAGGACGGTTTCCGAGTGTTCGCTGGAAAGAAGAAATTCTTCGCGTCCAGAACCGAGTTGCGATGGAACTCGAAGACACCTCCATGAAGATCGTTCGTGCCGGCTTTCGTTGTAACAATCACCTGGCCGCCACTATTATGGCCGAGCTCGGCGGCGAAACTTCCAGTGAGTACCTTGAACTCCTGGATGGAATCGACTGAAGGCCGAAATGATGGCGCGCTCAAAAGCCCGTTGTTGTTGTCGTAGCCATCGAGGGTGAAATTGTTGGCGAGTTCGCTCGCTCCGCCCACGTTGAATCCGCCGCGGAAACTCAAGATCGATCCCTCGGCCGGCGGTGTGACCTGCGGGACAAGTAAGGCAAGCTGAAAGAAATTGCGTCCGTTAAGGGCCAGTTCGACGACCTTGCGATTGTCGATGACCGCGCCGATCGAGCTGCTCTCCGTCTGTGTCAGTGGCACCGCCGCCGTAACCTCGACCGTTTCGCTTTGCTGGCCGACCTCCAGGACGAGATCGAGACGCGCCTGCTGCGCAACCTGCAAAACAATTCCAGTCTTCACTGCCTTTTTGAACCCGGACAATTCGGCGCTGACGTCGTATTGTCCAATCGGCAGCAACGGAATGGTATAGGTGCCGTTCTCATCGGTCATGATCGAACGTTCCAGGCCCGTTTGAACATTCTTCGCAACGATGGTTGCTCCGGGAACCGCAGCGCCCGAGGCATCGAGCACGCGGCCGGTTATCGCTGCGGTGTTCTGTTGAGCGAACAAAAGAAGGGACAGCAGCAATGCCTTCATGATTTGCCTCCGATATGTACGTGCCATTGTATAAAATCACGCAATGCGAAAGGATCTATATGCGCTCTTGATTGTGGCGTTTTTCATTTCAATGCTCCTGAGCCTTCCGGCGTTTGCACAGGATGTCGTATTGAAAACGAAACTTGCCGTCGATGGGCAAGGGAATATCATTCGCGACGCCGTCATCGTCGTCCGGGACGGAAAGATTGTCTCGGCGCAGCCGAATGGCCGGGTTCCTTCAGGTGTGCGTGAAGTGGACCTGACCAAGTTTACCGTCATGCCCGGCATGATCGACATGCACGTGCATATCGCCGCGCATTTTGACGAAACCAGCCGCGAGCGCCCGTCCATTACGGCGTTCTGGGCTGCCGGCAATGCGCGCCAGTATCTCGAGAGCGGATTCACCACCCTCCGCAGTCTCGGCGCATCGAATCTGGTGGACGTCGATCTGCGCAATGCCATAAATAGCGGCCTCGTCCCGGGACCGCGGCTATTCGTGTCCGGCGAACCTCTAAACGAGTCCGCGATCAAGGTGACCGACGGCGAGGCCCCGATGCGGGAATACGTTCGCAAGCAAGTCGCGGCCAATGTCGATGTCATCAAGGTATTCGGCTCCTTGAGCAGCCGGGCCGGCGGCGGACCGACCTACACTCTCGAACAGATGAAGGCCGCGGTGGACGAGGCACACAAAGCAGGCAAACCCGTCGCCGTGCACGCGCACGCGGCGGAAGCTGTCCGGCGCGCGATCCTCGCCGGCGCTGATACGATCGAGCACGGCGCCCTTATGGATGACGCGACGATCGACCTGATGGTTCAAAAACAAGTCGTCTATGTTCCCAACCTTTATCTCGCTGAGTACTACCTCGCGAACGCAGAGAAGTTTCATTTCAACGAAGAGCAGCTTCGCTACACGCGAGATTTCATGAAGCCGCGCGCCGAAGCTTTTGCGAAAGCGGTGAAGAAAGGCGCCCGGATTGTCTTTGGAACGGATGCTGTTGCCGGATTGGCGGGACACACCGCTCCTGAATTCGAACGGCGAGTCGCGCTCGGCATGTCAACAAAACAGGCTATTGTTCACGCGACGAGCACTCCTGCAAAAGCCCTCGGCATGGCCGGCAAGATCGGCGATCTCCAGCCCGGAATGGTGGCCGATATCATCGCAGTGGACGGAAATCCGCTTGACGATATCAAGGCGCTGGGCCGCGTCACCTTTGTGATGAAAGACGGGAAAATCTTTAAGTCTGCCCAATCCGCTGCAACTATCCCACTTAGCGTGTTTGGCCGCGAATGACGCCAATGACGCGAACGGTGCGTCCGATGCTCAATCAAAAACGACGCGAACAATTTCTGGATTTGATGGCGGACACGGGATGGGATCTCTTGCTCCTCTATGGCCATAGCTGGAGGAAAGATTTCTTCCGGTCTCTGGTGAATTTCAATTTTGAAGGCCCGCATGCCGCCGCGGCCCTCACTCGATCCGGCAAAATCTCAATCATGCTTTCCCACCCGTGGGACCACGAACTACTCGCCGGCGCTCTTGATGTCGAGGCCGGTTGGGCCGCCGATTTCGGTGTTGGTCTGGACCGCTTGTTGTCAGGCTTTAGCCACGCCAAGACAGCGATAGCCGGAATGGAACTCATGGAGGCCCGGTGGCCCGACTTCATTCGCCGCCGGATTGGAGGCGAACCCATTTCGGCAACCGGGGCTATCGAAAAACTGCGGCGCTTTAAAACTCCCGAAGAGATCGAAATCGTGAGACAGGCGGCGCGGCTCGCCGATCTGGGCTATGAGCATTTTGTGAATACCGTCCAGATTGGAATGGCGGAGTACGAGTTGGTCGCGGAGGTCGAGGCATTCCTCAAGACACACGGCGCGGAAGATAACTTTATGCTTATTGGTTCCGGCGGAACGGAAGTTTTCGGAATGAAGCCGCCCACGGAGCGGCGGTTTCAGAAGGGCGATAACGTCACCACTGAACTCAGTCCGCAGGTCAATGGCTACTATGCGCAAATCTGCCGGACCCTGGTGTTGGGCGAACCGAGTCCGAACCAGCAGCGCTCTTTCGCAATCTTCTACCAGGCGCAGCAAGCCGCTCAGAAGTTTCTCAAGCCCGGAGTGAACATTTCCGATCTCGCCCGCGTCCAAAATGACGTTTTTCGGCGTGAAGGTTTTGGCGAATATACCGGGCCGAAGTACACGCGCGTCCGCGGGCACAATTTGGGGTTGCACGTTGATGAAAACCCTTATGTGTTGGAAGACGTGGATTGCGTGGTTGACAAAGGAATGGTGCTCATCGCCCATCCCAACACGTACCTCCCGCTGGCGGGCTACATGGTTTTCGGCGATACGCTGTCTGTGACATCCGATGGATGCGTCTCCATGAATCAAACCGCACAGAAGATCTTCGTTAAAGAGGTGTGATGTGAAAAGGGGTTTGATCGCCTGGAACAAGGACGAGATTTCTCCCGCGGCTTTCCGGCGGCGGCTGGAGAAGGTCCGGCGCGTTCTCTCGGAACAACAGCTTTCCGCTCTTGTCGTCTATTCCGAATTGTGGCGATCCAACCAGGCGCGGTTTTTCTCCAACTACATGCCTTATTTCAATCGCGCATTGCTGGTCATCCCACTGGAACAGCCGCCAATATTGCTGTGCGGACTAACGCCGCGGGTCTATGGTTGGATTCGATCCGTCACCATCATTGAAGACATCCGGCCGGCGGCGGATTTTGCGACCCCGCTGTTGCAACTCGCGTCGGAGCGCAACTGGACAAGGATCGGCATCGTCGATGATCAGCAACTGCCCTACGACATCTTCAAGGCTATACGGAGCGGAACGCTGCAGGTGGTGGACGTGGATTCTGAGGCTGTGTTCACCCCTGGTGAAGATGAAACCGAACTTGCCATGAGATCAAAAACTGCCGCGATGGCGCGAGCGATCATTACCGAGGAACTGCCGACCGGCGTCGGAAATGTCGATCATCGCTTTGCCGGAGTTTTAGAAAAGCGGTTTCGGAGAGCCGGCGTTGAAGATCTCATAACGCTGCTAACCAACGGCCGCACGCCGCCCGCCCCGCCGGCAGGCACAGTGCTTGAAGAGAATTATTCTGTCAGTTTGGCTGTCGAGTACCGGGGACATTGGATCCGGCTGTCGAGACCGCACGCCACGGCGGAAGTCTTGGTGCAGTACGGGAAACAGTTTGAGGAGTTTCTTTCCGGTATGACCGCCCCGTCTGCGGCGGCTGCGGTGGCTTCGCAGCACTTTATAGAGGGCGCAGCCACCCGTCCAGTTCCAGCTGTTCCACGAGGGGAGTTTTGCATTGAGGATTTGAGTGGGTCCTATCCGTACGAAGCAGGATCGGGATCTATCTTTGCATTGCATCTTGAATTCAATGCCGGCGGTAAGCGTCTGTTTTATGGGGATACCTGCCGGCATTCCGAATCGGGACTCAAGCCGTTATGAACATGATTGAAAAGATCCTGGCGAAAGCCAGCGGGAAAAGAGAGGTGGGTCCCGGTGAGGTCGTCGTTGCCAGCGTCGACCGGATGGTGATGCACGATCTCAGCGCGAATTTCGTGACTCGAGTGTTTCGAGAAGAACTGGGCGGAGGATCGATTAAGGATCCGTCACGCATCGCTTTTGTCTTTGATCACAACTTCTCGCCGGCGACACAGGAAGCGGCGCAGACATTATTCAAGGTTCGCCAATTCGCCCGAGAATATGGAATCCAACATGTGTTCAACGGGGGAAACGGAAGCCTCCATCACGTCATCATTGAAAACGGCCTGTGGGCTCCGGGGCAGATCATCATCGGTTGCGATTCGCATACTCCGATATATGGCGCGCTAGGCGCATTCGCCACCGGCGTCGGAAATAATTCGATGGCGGCGCTTGGTTTCCAGCACGGATTGGCGTGGTTCAAGGTACCCGAAACCGTTCACATCCTTCTGGACGGTACGACGCGCGATGGAGTCAGCGCCCGGGACGTTGCTCAGTACGTGGTGGGATACATGGGTGAAGACAGCGCGGTATATAAAGCGCTCGAATATGGCGGGCCGTATATCCAGAACCTTTCGATCGAGGATCGAATCCTTTTCCCGCTCATGTCGATCGATCTGGGCGCGAAGGCCGCATTCGTCAATCCAGACAAGAAGACCGTTGCTTATGCGCGATTGTTTTCATCTTTCAACAATTTCGAAGTGATGACGAACGACCCGGACGTGCAGTACGAAAACGTCATTGAGATTGACGTTAGCCAAATCGAGCCGCAGGTGGCATGCCCGCCTGCCGTCGGTAATGTGAAATCGGCCCGCGAGGTCGCCGGCGTGCCGGTAAACATCGCCGAGATTGGCGGCAGCACCGGAGGACGGCTGGAAGATATTCGCGTCCTTGCCGGGTATTTGCGTGGCCGCCAGGTGTATCCCGGTGTGCGTCTCCAGGTGGTGCCCGCATCGCGTGGCATCTACAAATCTGCATTACGGGAGGGCCTGTTTGAAACGTTAATGGATGCGGGTGCGAGTATCTTTCCTCCAAGCGCCGGCTCCAATCAGGCTGTCAACATGGGCGCCATGGGCGAAGAGGAAGTGATGATCTCCAATCAGGCCCGGAATTTTCCCGGCCGCAACGGCCACCCCAAAGCCCGCCATTATCTCGCCTCCGCCAGCACCGTCGCCGTCTCCGCGTTGAAGGGTAAGATCTCCGATCCTCGGGATATGTAGCTCACGCGCTCTCCGGGAACCGTCAGCGGAAGACAACCACCCCCAGGCCGACAAGCCCCGATAAGATGAGGTATGCCGCCACCAGGAAGTTCAAGAATCGCGGAAAAATCAGGATCAAGATCCCGAACAGAATTGAAAGAACAGGTCCGATTCGAAGGATCATGGCGCCTCACTAAAATTCTCGTAGGATAGATCAGATCTCAACTGTAGGCGCGGTCTATGACCGCGCGCTTTTTCCGACGAATGCATCAAAACGTCGAACTTGCGACGAAACCCGCGCGGCCATAGACCGCGACTACAGTTGACGGAATATCGGCTCAAATAGAATTCCTCCCGATCAGGATTTCTGAAGGTCCGCAAGAGTATTGCGGATTTCGCCGAGCGCGATGAGGTGCTCTGCAGACCAGCCCGATGAGGAAGCGTCTTCGTCACCCAGACCGGCCGTGCGCGAGCGCCGCACGCGGCCGAGGATTTGGTTGCGGATTTCCCCGGCATTATCTATTCCTTCGATTAAACCCTGATGATAATTCATCTGTTGCTTGCCATGAGCGTCCTTGCCGGGCTGGCCGCCGCCGGCCGTGTCGACCACGACATTGGCGATGCCAAAGAATCGTTCCAGGGGCCCGGAGTTGAGGGAAACGTTCTGAATGTTTTCAAATGTGATCGTGGTCTCGTGAATCACCCAGATTCCCCGGCGGATGCGCAGGCTTTGTTTGCTGAAGACGTACCAGGTTGTGTCATAGCGAAGATGGATTGCGATGTACGCAATCACGTCCGGCAAGACCGCAATGGCAAATGCCAGTGGCGCGAGCCACAACGCGGCGAAGGGAAAAGCGACAAGCAGCGCGAGCCACGCGGCTAGAATTGCAAGATCGGCGATGAGCAGAAAGAACCAGAACTTGAACTTCAGATAGCGAAGGAATCCCTCCGCGGGCCGGAACGTTTCGAGCTGTTCGGTTCCGTCCACAGGCAGCGACGGCGGCTCGGTTGGAACACGAAACCATTTCGAGAGTGCGCCCCAAATGCCTCGGTATACCCAGGCCGTAGCTTCTTCAACCCGGCGGCTCATGACTGCCTGCTTGGCGGGGCTTTCTGGCGAAGCAGATCGCGGATTTCGCGCAGAAGGCTCAGCGCTTCATCGTGGGGATTGCCGCCGCCGGCGGTGGCATGGCTCCCGAGGCCTCGCGCGCCACGCATCTTCGCATAAAGATAATCGCGCAACTCGCCGGCCCGGAGAATGCCTTCAATGTTCATCTCCGGGCCGGAGCTGCCTGACGCCGTCTGTATAGACACGGTTGCGAGCCCAAGCCACCGCTGAATAAGGTTCCGCGAGAGGTGTATGTCCTGGATCCGGCGGTACGTCAGGTGGATCTCATGACGAAACAGAACACCCCAACTCATCGACATGCCCTCGTCTTCGAAGCGATATTTGAGCGTTTCATATTTGAAGAGTAACGGCCAGAACATGATCAGAAAGCCCGGGCCGGTCAGAAGGGAAATGATCGCGTAATACTTCAGAAGCGATGAATCGGGCCGTTCAAGGCTGCCTGCGTCAAACGATCTCATCGGCATGACCGCCCGCACGAGTTTAACTCAATTTGTTAGCATTCCGTCAGCAACCGGTAGCCGATCCCGGGTTCAGTGATCAAGTGCTTCGGATGGGCCGGATCAGCCTCAAGCTTGCGCCGCAGTTGGCCCATGAAGACGCGCAGGTATTGTGGCTCCTCCAGATGCTCGGGACCCCACACTAGCTTTAGCAACTGGCGTTGCGTGACAACCTTTCCGGCGTGACGAAGCAGAACCTGAAGGAGCTTGTACTCATTCGGCGTGACATGAACTTCAGATCCGCCAACCAGCACGCGCCTGGCGGCGAGATTAACGCTGATATTTCCAAAATTCACTGTTTCTGCAGCATCATTCTTGTCCAGTACTGCCGCGCGGCGCAGGCTGGCCCGAATGCGGGCAGATACTTCCCCAGGAGCGAACGGTTTGCTGACGTAATCATCGGCCCCAGCATCGAGCGCCTTGATTTTGTCTCGTTCTTGTCCCCTGGCGGAGAGCACAACTATCGGAATTTGGCTCCACTGGCGTATCTCCCGAATGACATCTATCCCGTCCACGTCTGGGAGCCCAAGGTCGAGAAGGACGAGATCGGGATTCCGAGCAGCGGCCTGCGCAATTCCATCCTCACCGGCCGCGGCTTCGTGAAGCCGGTAATCTTCAGCCGTTAGCATGGCCTTCACGAACCTTCGAATCTGTGGGTCATCTTCGATCAACAGAATCTCAGGCCTCTTGGCTAACGGATTTTTCCTATGGTCACTCACGACTGCCTCCGGGTTGCCGAGTCTAATTCAGACGGTGAATCGCCGAGCGGAATATCAAAGTGAATGATTGCTCCGCCATCTGTTCGATTCTCGGCGCGGATTGAACCGCCATGGGCCTCGATAATAGCCCGGCAAATAGCGAGACCTAGTCCAGCTCCACGGATCTTATCGCTTCGTCCGCGAAAGAATTTATCGAAGACACGACTCTCGTGACCCGGCGCGAAACCCGGGCCCCGATCTAACACTTCGACCTCGACAATGCTGTTCTGGTTGCGGGCTAGAATCTCGATTGGAGTACTTTCAGGCGCATACTTAAGCGCATTTTCGACTAGGTTGATGAAAACCTGCTCCATGAGTACATCGTCGATTGCAACCATCGGTAAATCGGCAGGGATGTTCGCGAGGACAGGCCTGCCTGCGATCTGACGCTCCACGCGATGGAGTGCCGCGCCGACAATCTCTTCCAATGGAAACCAACCCTTATGAAGATGGACGCCACTTTCCAGTCGCGTGACTTCAAGCAAATTATTCAGAAGTCGACTGAGCCGTTCCGACTCGTCGGTGACGCTTCCCAGAAGTTCGTCCCGCGTGTTCTTGTCCAAGCGGTCCCAGTGGCTGCGCAAGGTGGCGGCGGCCCCCGAGATGGATGTCAGGGGCGTCCGAATGTCGTGCGACACGGCGCTCAACAGCGACGTGCGCATGGTTTCGGTTTCGACGCGCGCTTCGCGCTCAGCCGCAACTGCTTCTTGTAGCCGGATGCGGGATGTCATACCACTGATAAGCAACGCCACGGCCAGCATCACCGCAAGCGTTATCAAATATTCAGAATCAGCCACCGCGAAGCTGAAGTAATGCGGTACACAAAAAAAATCAAAGGCGGCAACACTCAAAACCGATGTGAACAGCGCAACGCGCCGATGAAATTTCGCCGAAACTCCGACGACCCCAATTAGATAAATCATTACAAGATTAGCAGCCGCCAAATACGAGCGAAGCGACACTGCAATGAATGTGCAAACAGCCACAACAATGAGAGCCGCGCCATACTGCCACCACGGGACGGCGGGTTTGTCCTCAAGAGGCTTATCCTGCGATTTCATTCGGCAGCCCTCGCGTCTCGAAAGCCTTACGCCTTCTTTACACCGGTCTGTGTAAGTTCAGCAAATCTGTTCAGCGGACCCCGGCCAATGTTGAAACTAGTCAGGTGCGTACTCACTCGCGAGAACTGGGAAATGATCGTAAGCAGTGTATCCTCGGTTGCGCCGGGCATAACAGTCTGGCAAATGCAGGAGGTTAGCCCTGAAACAAATCGAATGGCCACTTATCGTGGGGTTAAATATGAGGTTCACATGCCTGCCATAGTCGTTGAGATTGTTACTGACGATAGTTGGCTGAACGACATCATAGCGAAAGTCACGGAAGCACACAAAGAAGGCCTGATCATCGGTCGATCGCTACAGGTGTTTCCAGTCGAGGAAAGCTATCGTATCCGGGACGGATTTATGGATACCTGATAGCTTTCCCCAACCTCAATCGCTCGCAGGTTTCTTATACCTCCGCTTCTGCCACGTGATCTTCGGGATAGGCCCGCAAGCCAAACTGGGGTTCGTCCAGACCCTCAAGTTCGGTTTCTGGAGAAACCCGGAGCTTTATGACGCTGTTCACAACCTTGAAGACGACATATGTCACGCCGAATGCCCAGATCGCACACAGTGTTGCACCGCCGAGCTGAAGGATGAACTGCTGCGTGTCTCCGTGGATCAAACCTGTAACGCCCTGGCCCGCTTTACCCAGATACGAAGCGGCACCGATGCCGTTCCAACCCGCGCCATATGTGCCGTCTGCGAAAATGCCGACCGAGACAGCCCCGAACCAGCCGCAGAACCCGTGCACTGAGATTGCGCCGCACGGATCGTCGATCTTGAGCACACGTTCATTCAAGAGAACACCGAGGCAGACGATGATACCGGCAACGATTCCGATGATAACGGCGGAAGTTGGCGACACGAACGCGCAGGGCGCCGTTATGGCGACAAGCCCGGCGAGCATTCCATTACAGCCCATCGTAATGTCCGGTTTCCCGAAGCGTGCCCACCAAAAGAATATCGCGGTCGCCGAACCGAAGATGGCGGCGAGGTTAGTATTGATGGCGATTACTGAAATTCGGAGGTCGGTGGCGCCGAGTGTCGAACCAGGATTGAAGCCCATCCAGCCAAAGAGAAGAATGAACGTGCCGATTACGACGAAGGCCAGATTGTGTGCAGGGAAGGCCCGCGCCTTCCCGTCAGGCCCATACTTGCCAATGCGCGGCCCGAGAATGATGGCAAGCGCCATCGCGCAGAAACCACCGACTGCGTGAACGACAGTGGATCCGGCGAAATCGACGTAACCGTGCCCCAGACCTATGCTGGAACCGAGTTGCGACAGCCAGCCCCCGCCCCAAACCCAGCATCCAAAGATAGGATAGAGGATAGCGCCCATGAACATTTCGGCCAGGAGGAAACCGCCGAAAGTGATCCGCTCGCAGATGGAGCCGACAATGATGTAACCGGCAGTCTCCATGAAGACGACCTCGAAGAGCGTCAGAACATGGCTGCCGGCGTCGTAGCCAGGACCAGTCAGGAAGAAGCCCTTTCCACCCAGGAAGCCCCACAGACCGCTTCCGACAAGGAACTTGTTCAGTGTCGGAACTCCTCCAAGATTCGCAGGAGCTGCATTCACTGCGACAGCACCAAACTGGAAGGCGTACCCCACGGCATAGTACGCAATGAAGGCAAAAACGTACGCCGCGAAGTTCAGCATCATGAGATGGCCTGCGTTCTTCTTTCGGACCAGTCCGCACGTCAGAAGAGCAAACCCGGCCTGCATAAAAAGCACCAGATATCCCGTATTGAGTGTCCATGCGAAGTTGGTGGCGACGCGAACGTGGCCCACAGAATCGGCAAGCTTCACGGCCAGAGGTTCCTTGCTAGCCTGTTCCTGATACTCATCGAAAGCTTTTTTCTTGTCGGCATAGTCCGGCGCCGCTTTGTCCGTCGGCTCGGAAACAACAAAAGAATTGCCGGCAGCGTCTATGGCGTTGGTCTTGTCTCCGGTCGCGATACCTGCCGGATCTGGTTTTGGTTCTTGGGCCGCAACGGGAGGCGTCAAGATCGCCCCAAGAACGCCGACAACGAGAAACATGATGGCAAGGCCGCAAAGCCTCGCCCGGCCTAAGGGGTCCCTAAAGATGTGTCCTGTCATCTTTCCTCATCTCCTTTGCTCCTTAGTCTTTGATGAAGCTTTTCCCCAAAACAAAAAAGTCTTCGGACCCTCTGCAGGGGTTCCGAAGACTTCGTCGTCCGAGAAAGCCAACACGCCATTGTGTCAGTGTGGCGCGTAATCTACACGAGGCCGTGTAAGGAAAGTGTAAGGATTTTGGTTATCAGGAATGCTGATGCCGTCGATTTTTGATTTCTTGGAGATGCTGCCGGAGCCTGCGAAGGGCCTCCTTCCGGTTGGCATTGCTGAGTTCGTGTTGGAGTTCTTCGAGAGCGAAGTGGACAACGTCA
>Ga0066710_100002914_pt1 | contig 14204 bp, 14 predicted proteins | sample GraSoiAngelo_159_FD_79666 | JGI IMG/M metagenome (GOLD analysis project Ga0066710, IMG submission 79666) | Grasslands soil microbial communities from the Angelo Coastal Reserve, California, USA - 14_1009_16_40cm | ecosystem: Environmental > Terrestrial > Soil > Grasslands | place: USA...
CTTATCCATGATCTGCGCATAGACTGGATTGACATTTATACTCTTACTGCTCGAGATCGTAGTCTGCTGCTGCTTCAATTGGCCGTCGAGGCTGCTTATTTTTTCTTCCGTTTCTCGAATGTTGGAGTCGGTTTCTTTCAGGCTTTTCTCAAAGGAGGCTAAGGCTTGAAGCTCAGCCGGCACCTCTATTGAAGTGTCCACGATCTTTTCCTTTTCCTGAAACTCTCTGAGTGCGCCCTCTGCTTTTGTCAGGTCAGTCTGGAGCCTCTTATCCTGCTCGTCGTAGAACTCTTCGATACCCTGGGTTTTATGGACTTTCAGATGTTGCTCTAAGTAAAGTTCCGCGGCTCTATTGACAGCTTTGCTGGCCCATTCGGGGTTTGAACTTGTGATGCTGACCTCGATGAGGTTCGATTGCTTTACAGGAGTAGCGTTTAACCCAGAGGTGCTGCCTTTGCTAGGAGGCGGTACCTCCTTCGCCAATCGCTCGCGGACCTCCTTACTCTTGATAATCTGGATCTCGTCGTTAATGACCTCCTCTGGTTTAGCGGCAGCTCCGTGGTCATCGGAGGTGGCAGAGGAGTTAGAAGAGGCAGAGAGATTGAGAAAGGCGCGAGTAGGCTTAATCAATATCTTGACTTTAGCAAGATATTCGGTAGGCATCGCTAGCAGCAGGATCAATATGGGAAGGGCCACCATGATAAAAACTTTGGCGATAAAGAACTTATGTTTGAAGAGGACATTAAGGAAACCGAAAATCCGGCGCTGAGGTTCTTCGCTCTGCGGCGATTCCAGAAGAGGGAGTTCCTTACCATCGAGCTGGATCCATTCCATAAATTTTCTCCTGGCTTTAGGGTTATGAATAATAAAGCAAGAGATCTCCTCTACTCCGCGCGCTCCTGCCTCAGGCGCTGAATTTCCTGGAGTTGGCGCTCTGGCCCGTGCTGGTTTCTGCGAATCTCCCGGATCGAAGATACGTGGGAATGCCCTTGTTGGGGCTACTGGCAATGGTTTGCAAAGGACATACCAATTCTGGAAATAGCTAAGTCTTTGAAGTGAAAGAGATACCTATGAACCCCCTGCAAAATTACTGTTGGTTTTTTCCTGCACTCCTACACTGCCCGCGTTAGCGCTGGACCCATGTTTACGCTATGTTAATTTTACGAGAAACAGCTATGGAGGGTACTTATGATTCCATCCCTGTCGGAAGAAATTGAGGAATACGCCGAGCGTCATACGCGCGTGCTCTCCGATCTTCATCCGCGCCTTTGGAAGGAGACGCACGAAAAGACCGCGTCGCCTCGCATGATGGTCGGTCCTCTGGAAGGGGCGTTGCTAAGATTGCTGGTTCGGTTGGTGGCGGCGAAACGGATCCTGGAGATCGGCATGTTCACGGGCTACAGCGCGCTTGCGATGGCGGAGGCGCTGCCGGCGGACGGCCAACTGATTACCTGTGACGTTAATCCCGAAACCACTGAGATCGCGCGGCGCTATTTTGCCACGAGTCCCTACGGGCATAAGATCGAGATCAAGCTCGGTCCGGCAATCGAGACGTTGAAATCTCTAAAGGGACCTTTTGATCTCTGTTTTATCGACGCGGATAAACAAGGCTACAGCGCCTATTACGACCGCTGCATCGACCTCGTGCGGCGCGGCGGGCTGATCGTTTTGGACAATATGCTCCAGAGCGGCAGAGTTCTGCATCCGACGGATCAGGCCTCCCGCGCTATCGCAGGCTTAAACGAGCGGATTCAAAGAGACGAGAGAGTCGAAAACGTCTTGCTTCCCATTCGCGATGGAATCATGCTGGCCTATCGGCGCTGACTCGGGGAAAACGCTTGGAACGGATGCGGCCTATCAAAATAATTTGATTTAGAGCCAGTTTCAGGATCTTACGCTCCGCGAGCAAATTCAGGGCGAAACGATAAAAGGGCCGGTTACCTGAAGGAAGAGGATAATGAAAGGGGAAATGAGATGAAGCGCAGCAGCGAACGGATCCTTGTCACTCATGCGGGAAGCTTGGCGCGGCCGGACGACCTGATGAAAATGCTAATCGCGAAAAACGAAGGGCAGCCCTATGGAGACACACGCCCCGGATACGACGCCTACCCGTCGAGCTCGGGATAATGCCGAAAGATGCCTTGTTGGTTGAAAGGCAAGCGCCGCTCCGACGACAGGTAGGCGGCAAGCCGAGGTCGAACCGAAACGCGATCGTGCAGCGCCACCGACCGCGGATGTGTGGGTTCCAGTCTCGCCATCGCGCGCGGAAAGGCGTAGCGTAAGCCGGCGATCATCTGGAACATCGAAAGATCGACGTAGGAAACCGCTTTGCCCACGAGATAGTCGGTCCCTTTCGGATTGCGCTTAAGCAGCTGCTCGAAGTAATCGAGAAACTTCGGCAGGCGCTCGGCCGTGAAGTCTGCGGCGCGCCGCTTCGCTTCAGGCCTCTGCTCTTCGTAGTAGAGGCCGCCCGAGATTGGATGATGGGTGTCGTGGGCTTCGACGACCCAATCGGCGATCGTGAGCTGCAACTGGTGCGCCCAGAGTCGGCTCGCCTCGTCTTTCGGCACAAGGCCGAGACGCGGACCGAGAAACAGCAGGATGTTCGCGGTTTGTGCGATCACCAGCTCGCCGGCTTTCAGGAAAGGCGGCGCGAAGGGCGGGTGCTTGGCCGAGCGGCTTTCCAGCAAGCGCATCATCGCCGGCATGCCCCGCTTCGGAAGACGGGCGACGTCCACGTAGTCAGCGCCCGCGTCCTCCAGCGCAAGCCGGACAAACTCGCCGCGGCCCTGTATCTCAGGCCAGTAATACAGCTCGTAACGCACGAGGTTCTCCTCTGCTATAGCAATCCAGAACTTTCAAATGGGAAAGCCTCGCTAGCACGGCTTCCCAGCTGGGTTTGCGACCATTTCCCGCTGGCCGCGGTTTAATTGACAGCAGACTGAAAGCGTCTCAAAGCTCTGCTATTTTTTCTCAACCGAGTAAAAGGTTTCCAAGAGCCTGCGCCGAACCCCTGCCTCGCCTCCCGGCAGCATGTCGAACTTTGTCGTGTCGTCGGCTTTTTGCAAGATCCTCCGGCCTTCATCGTCTTCATGCATCGAGAGCAAAATCTCCTCAAGGCGGCTGGCCAACGCCGGGGCTAGATCTCTTCGGATGGAGAGCAAGTGACGTGGGAGCATCTCCGTTTGCGCCAGAATGGTGATGTCCGATCTGCTTTTCTCGTCAAGCGCGGCATAGTCGTCGTTGCTAAATGCTCCGGCCGTCACTTGTTTTGTGAGAACGAGGTCGACAAGCTTTTCTTGAGAACCGGCGAAGATGTAACCGATCTCGGCGGGGGAAGTATTTGGTTGGCTCTTCTCCGCAAGCTTGAATCCCCTTCTTAGAAGAAAAAACTTCGGCAGCAAGTGACCTGAAGTCGATTCGGGATCCTCAAAGACGATCATCTTCCCTCGAAGGTCTTCCAGCCGTTTTATTTCGCTGTTTCTTTTCGTAAAAATAATGCTTCGATATTCGGCCATGCCTCCCTTCCAACGTCTCAAGAGTAATTTCGCGGCTCCATGGACGTTGTTGATGACATAGGTCGGATAGGGGCTCTCCATGTAGAAATCGACCTGCTTCTGTTCGAGCAGCTTTGCGAGCTCAAACAGTGTAGGAGCTATAACGACCTTGCCCTCGATGTCGGACGCCGAGGAAAGCTTGCGCGCGACATAACGCACAAAATCGTGAAAATGCTCCTCGATCTCCTGCTGATGTATTTCAGAGACGATTCCCAAAGAGATCGTTTTAGCTTCCACTCTCTCCGGCGCCTGTCCCGCGGCGTTCGAGCCAGGGATCGCGCCGAAGAGGAGAGCGGCAATTGCGGCAATGCTGAAAATCTGGCGCCTTCGTCTCTTCACGATCGTGTCCACAGAGGTTAACGCTCTCACAGCGAGTAACAAGGAACTTGCTGTGCCATACCTATTATATAAACGGAGGGACCTTGGCAAGAAAAAAGAAGGCACCATAAAACTACATTCTTCCCCCTGGCATTCTTGCTTTAAAGGGCTACAGTATTTAATAGAAGCGCGGTTCATCCCATCCTATGGCTACGATTCTCGCCAAAATTCAAAGCTCTCTTTACCGGGCAATCGTTGTCGCCAATACGAGATATCGCGACGACGTGCTGAATCTTCAGGCGATGAGCTTGACTTACTCGACGTTGCTTTCGCTGGTTCCCTTTCTTGCCGTGATGTTTTCCGTGCTGAAAGCCTTTGGGGTGCAGAATCTTCTGGAACCCTTTCTGGCGCAGATGCTTCAACCGCTCGGGCCTGAAGCATCGCAGGTGACGAACACAATCATAAATTTTGTCGGAAACCTCCGCGTGGGCATCCTAGGCGCGGCCGGCACGGCCATGTTGTTTTATACGGTAGTCACGCTCGTCGCCAAGGTTGAGGATGCGCTGAATCAGATCTGGCGCTTGCCCCGTTCCCGCACTTGGGCTCAGAGGGTCACGGCTTATTTGAGCGTGGTCTTAGTAGGACCCGTGATGGTCTTTACCGCCTTAACCCTTACCGCCTCCGCCCAAAGCTACTGGTTGGTGGAGCGCCTCTTTCAGATCGGTTTCATCAGCTATGTCTTTACCCTGACGACTAACGTCATGCCGTTTGTCCTGCTTTGCGCCACGTTCACTTTTCTTTACAAGTTGATCCCCTACACGAACGTGCGGCTCAGTTCGGCGCTCATCGGCGGCGCCGCGGCAGGCATTCTGTGGCAGCTGGTAGGGACGGCATTCGCGGCGTTCGTGGCTAATTCCGCCCGCTACGCCGCCGTCTATTCGAGCTTTGCCATCATGATCGTCTTTCTCATCTGGTTGTATACAGGATGGCTGATTTTCTTGGTCGGTGCCGAGGTCGCCTATTTTCATCAACACCCTTCCGCCTTCCTGCGCGAAGCGCTGCCGGGCGGGAAAGGGCATCGATTCCAGGAATGGTTGGCTCTTTCGGCGCTGGTCGAGATTACGCGGCGCCATTTTTCTGAACGACCCCCCTGGCAAGCGACGGAGCTTGCAGCCTATCTCGGAGTGTCGAGTCTGGAGAATCTGATTGACGAGTTTGTCAGAGCCGGGATTCTGCTCTGGTCCGCGGAGCCTGAAGGAGTTGCATTAGCGCGACCACCCGAGAGCGTGACCGTCAAGGATATTCTGGACATCGTGGGCGGCTTAACCACGCAAGACGTCAAGAATGACGGACCTGTCGCCGACGTCCTGCTGCGTCGTGATCAAGCCATCCAAAAAGCCTTGGAAGAGATCACTCTAAAATCCCTGGTAGCGGAGAACCCCTCGACAGTCCTAAGGTTTCCTCATGCCGGATCTGGCGCCCAGTCGCGCTAGAAAAAAAGGCCTGGCTCTGTTGCGCACTCAACAGACACCAGGCCCTGAAAACCCTTCTGGAATTTGAGACCCGGACTTCGGTGAGCCCTTATGAGACCCTCTTTGATTTGAAAGGTTCTTTTAAGACAACCTTCACGCCCCCGATTGTTCCCGTTACGGCCTTGCGCACTTGTTGTCCCGCTTTTGAGCTGATCTCTTCGGCCGCCTGCAGTGCGCCGGTGGCCGCGGCGGAAGCTGCTTCCGTTGCGTCCAAACTGATCTCTTTTGCTCCGGCTATCGCCCCTTGCACCGCGCCTTTCGCCGCTTTTGCGATATCTCCGGCGACCTCCGACGTTCCTTTGACGACATGACTGCTGGTTACGCTGATCGTCTCCAAGGCCTCTTTGCCGCCGACCTTGGTTCCTTGTAAAATTCCCAAAACCACCCCCTTGGCACCCGAACCTACGTCACCGCCGAGTTCGACGACCGCCTGAATGGCGGAACGGAGCACGCCCGAAGAGGCTTCAATCAGCGACGCTCCCGTCTTGCCGGTACCGGACAGAATTTCACTGGCTGATTTTAGGATGCCGTTTGCCGCCGCAGAGGTTGCCTCAGTGGCATTAAGTCCGACCTCCTTTGCGCCGGTTATCGCCCCTTGCATGGCACCTTTTGCTGCTTTTCCAATGTCGCCGGCCACCTCCGAGGTTTCCTTGATTACGCTGCTGGTTGTCGTCTTGATGGCATCCAATGCTTCCACGCCGCTCTCCTTAGTCCCGCGCAGGGTTCCGATGACCGCTCCCTTCGCAGCCGATCCCACGTCGCCGCCCACATCGACTGCTCCGCGGATCGCGGCGCGTCCCACATCTGAAACAGCTTCGATCAACGACGTGCCTACCGCACTCGTCCCCTTGATCGTATGGGTCAGCGTTCCGCTTACGGTATCCACCACCGCTTTGGCCACGTCACCGGTTCCTTTAATGGTCCCGACGACTCCGTCTTTTACGGATTCAAAAATTCCTTTTCTCGCGTCCATCGCCCTCTCCTTTCTCTTCCTTTGACTAAAAGAAAGACGTGAAACCCTGCAAAGTTGGAATCATAATAAGGGTCAGGCTGCGTATTAGCTTTGCAGATGGCTAAGCGTCAATTTGGCACTGTAACTTTCGCTGGTGGGGGAGATCTGGCAGACATGGATCCCGCGCTTCCATCAAAAGGATGTCACTCCTGAAAAGGATGTCAAGTACCTTTGACGAATTTGATAAAAGGAAGGCTTTGGTGTCAGACTGGCTAAGTTGATTGATGAAGACTCAGCGCCGACAGAACTGTTTCCAGCGCGGCACTGGCGCGGACCGAGGTCCTATCAAAGAGTAGGACCCCGGTTCTTTTCCAAGGTTTTGCCGTTCAGTTGCGGCATTCCTCTTGAATAGTGATGAGATCGCCGGATCGACTTAAATCAGCAAATTCATCGGAGATTTGACTGCGTCTTATATATTGTAGCCGACGTTGAAGGTAGGTATTCTTCGGCCAATCCCACTTGTGGCCCGGCAGTTCTTCTCCGGCGTACAGCGCGCCGTTAACCTTGCTTTGCATAAAGACCAGCTGCCAACAACTAGCCCTTTCAAAGATATTCCCGTGACCTTTCATGATTCGTCCTTTCGTCGCCCAGATAAAACCGTCTTCCGATCCGTATCCCGCGAGACTCAGGATTTTGCTAGAGCAATGGCTATACCAACGTCATTGATGGGATTACTTACGCTGATTCTAAAGGGATTTTACCGTGATGGGAACCATAATGAAGAGATTTTTGGAGGGATTTTCCTACAGATGTGGAGTGAAAGGGTAGGCCCTGCAACATCCATGTTCAAAGGCCGCGTAGACTGAGCCAGACGGATCTGAAATCGCCTGAAAATCCATCACGGTAAAGGGCTGCGAGGTCATCCACTCTTGCGAAACCACGTCTTTGTTGGATTTTGTACTGGCATGCTACTTGCGTTCCGAAGGAATACTGATCAATCTTTCGGAGGTCTTTATGAATTGGACGAATCGAATGGCTTACAGTCTGGCGCTTCCTCTTATCATGGTGTCTGCGGGTTGCGAAAACATTGCCCTCATGCCAAGGCCTGACGTCGATAGGGGTGACATTGATAGAAGAAGCGGCATTGAACGGGGCAGGGATGATCGCGGAGATGTTTACGACAGAAGTTCCCCGCGCGACGAAATTGTCGGTACAGTGCAACGTGTCGACATACGCGACAAAATAATTCAGCTGCGGACAACTCAAGGTCAACTGATTGCTATTAAATTCGATCCCGATACGGTGATGTTCAGCCGAGAGCGAGAATTGCCGGTTGATTCCTTGCGCTATGGCGACCTAGTCGCCGTGCAGTTAAGGAGAGGTCCTCGCGGCGAGCAGTATGCCGATGTTATCCGAATGAATGATAGAGAAGGGATAGAGACAAGACGCTAGTAGAGCCGTTGGAAGGCGCGCGCAAAGTCTCTGGCTTTGTCCTGCACTCGCTATACTTGCCGTGGTTTTTCCTCCGTCGTTTTTCTTGTCCCTTCTTCAAGAATGAGTTTGCCTGTGATTTCTATGGGGCGCGAGGTTGAGGTTTCTGCGGCGGAATTTCCTCCATCGTAAATCCCTTTTTTCTCAGTCCGACGGCAACACTATTGCAGTCACCAACGACAACGATTTCGACAGCAAAGAAAGCAAGTTCGACGCTCAGGGCAATAACATCGGCAAGGGGAAAAGGAGTCAAATCCTGATTCTTCCCTTGGGCAAACCACTGCCCGTTACTCTGGTTGCGGACAAGTCTTAGTCCTCGATATCTCCTCCTTCGGATTGAACCGAAGGCTCTCCCACAATTCGGCCCGCAATTCACGCAAAGCCATCTTGAGGCTTTTGTCGATCTCCCCCGACCGGGCGCGACGAGATAGCGTATTGTTCTCCGCAGCGCGGCGGGAACCGAAGCACAGCGCCTAAGAATGCCTGCTTGACGCAAGATAGAGCGAGTGGTAATAGACGCGCAGTTTCGGGCGGAGTCCGCATCCAATGCAGCGTCTCCAACTTTAGTCTTAGGAGGATGCTTATGCTGAAGAAGACCATTCTGGCGATAGCCATCGCGGCTGCGGCAGCAGCCTTATTTTTCACGGCGTCTGATCTCATCAGAGCGGACGGTTCACCCGGCATAGCGTTGACTGGGCAGGTTAGCTCGGAGAAAGAAGGCCCCATGGGAGGGGTGGTGGTTGGCGCCAAGAGGGAAGGCTCGACGATCACCATTAACGTGTTCAGCGACGAGCAGGGGCGCTATAACTTCCCCGCCTCGAAGCTCGGCCCGGGCCGTTACTCGCTCAGAATTCGCGCCGCCGGATACGATCTGGATGGTCCCAAAGCGGTGGACGTGGCGTCGGGGAAAGTCACCACGGGTGACATCAAACTTCGCCCGACGAAAAATCTGGCTGGCCAGCTGAGCGACGCGGAATGGCTCCTAAGCATTCCGGGCACGGATGAGCAGAAGAAATTTTTGCTCAACTGCAACAGCTGCCACACGATCGAGCGCATCATGAAGTCCACTCACAACGCGGACGAATGGGTGCAAGTCTTCCAAAGGATGTCGCTTTACGCGCCTGGCAGCACGCCGCTGCGCCCGCAGATGACCGTTGGCGGGGTGCAGCGCGACCGCACCCGGGGAGCCGATGTGAAAGCTGTCGCGGAATGGCTTGCCACCGTCAATCTGCACTCTAGCCCGACGTGGGAATATCTGCTTAAGACGCTGCCGCGCCCCAAGGGCAGAGCCACCCGCGCGATCATTACGGAATACGACCTGCCGCGAAAGCTGGCCGAGCCGCACGACGTGGTCGTCGATTCTGACGGCATGGCCTGGTATTCGGATTTCGGCGAACAGTTCATCGGCAAGGTGGACCCAAAAACCGGCAAGGTGACGGAGTATCCCATCCCCGTATTGAAAAAGGGCTTTCCGACTGGCACGCTCGATCTGCAACTCGACAAGGACGAAAACTTGTGGGTTTCTTTGATGTACCAGGGCGGCATCGCGAAGTTCGACAAGAAAACAGAGAAATTCCAAATCTTTGCTCTCCCAAAGGAATGGCAGGGGAACCACACCCAGCAATCGATGGTGAGCCCGAGCTATTCCCACGTGGACGGCAAGGTCTGGACGAACAACCAAGACGACCATTCCATTTTGCGGCTGGATCTCGCAACCGGCAAATTCGAGAACCTCGGCCCGTTTGAAATTCCCGGCGCGAACCGAACCATCAGCGCCTACGGCATCCCGGCCGATCACGGCAACAATATCTATTTGCTCGAGTTCGGCGCCAATAACATCGGCAGGATCGACGCGAAGACGAAACAGTTCAAGGTTTGGTCGACGCCGACGCCCAACTCGCGACCGCGCCGGGGCAGGGTGGACTCTCAAAACCGCCTCTGGTTTGCCGAATACGGCGCGAACGGCATCGGGATGTTCGACCCGAAGACCGAGAAGATCCAGGAATGGAAACTACCGACGCCCTGGAGCGCTCCCTACCACGTGGTGCCGGATAAAAACGGGGAAATATGGGCTGGTTCGATGTGGACCGACCTCGTGACGCGGCTCGATCCCAAGAGCGGCCAAGTCACCGAATATCTTCTCCCCAGGGAGACGAACATCCGGCGCGTGTTCGTCGACAATTCGACGACGCCGGTCACCTTCTGGGTGGGCAACAACCACGGCGCCTCCGTCATCAAGCTGGAGCCGCTGGATTAGGGTTTGTTTTTACGGACCCAGCTGGCCCTGACTCAGAATTTGAAGCTCAAAGGCTCGACTCGTAAGAGATCGGGCCTTCACGAGTGCGATCAGCGCCAAGCTCTTCTAAAGAGTAGGGAGTCCATTCTCCCCTGGGGTGTCGCGTAACAAAAAAGATCTGATTGAGGCTAGAAATTAGATCTCGCCTTGCGACCTTCACATTGGGTGCGGGCGCGAACGCAAACTTTTCCGGCTCCGATTTGGCCTCGCAGCCAAGCACTTCGGTGAGCTGCCACAGGCCCCGGTAGCTTCGGCGGCACCTTCATAGCTTTTATCGAATTTAGGTAAGGGAAAATCTGCCTCACAATACCTTTCCTAATACGAGTCTTGTCAAGTGGCGACGCGCCGTAGAGGTCGATTGCAGAGCCTAGAGGACTAGACATTTTCGTGCTTAGGGGCTGGACATTTCCTCGGCCTCGGGATATGAAAAGTTAGAATACTTGGGAAAAGAATAGGCTACCTAGGTGTTTAATCCAATCATCGGAGAACAAACATGAATGCATTTCGTTTTGTGCGTCAGTGGTTGTTGGCGCTATGTCTGTGCGTGATCGTCGCTGGTATTTTCGCGCAGGTGCAGGCGGCGCAAGAGGAATATCAGCCGCAGGTCGGCCAGGAAGGTAAGGATGTGGTGTGGGTGCCGACGCCGCAGGCGCTGGTGGATAAGATGCTCGACATGGCCAAAGTCACGCCGAAAGATTACGTGATCGACCTCGGTTCGGGCGACGAGCGCACCGTAATCACCGCCGCGAAACGCGGCATCCGGGCCCTTGGTATCGAATACAACCCGGACATGGTGGAGCTTTCGAAACGCAATGCCGCGAAAGAGGGCGTGAGCGACAAAGCCACTTTCGTCAAAGCCGACCTGTTCGAGAGCGATTTCTCGCAAGCCACTGTGATTACCATGTTTCTGCTGCCTGAAATCAATCTCAGGCTGCGCCCGAAGATCCTCGATCTCAAGCCCGGCACTCGTATCGTGTCGAATTCCTTCACGATGGGAGAGTGGAAGGACGATGAGACGGCCACGGTAAGCAACGGCTGCAGCAATTGGTGCACGGCTCATCTCTGGATCGTGCCGGCAAAAGTGGAAGGGACGTGGCAACTTCCACAAGGAGAACTCAGCCTCAAGCAAGAATTCCAGATGATTTCCGGAACGCTCAAGTCCGGAAGTCAAACCACGCCGCTCTCGAATGGCAGGCTGCGCGGGGATCAGATCAGTTTCAGTGCCAGCGGCGCCCAATACACCGGCCGCGTGACCGGCAACGCCATTGAGGGGACCGTCAAATCCGGCGGAAGTAACGGCAAGTGGAGCGCGACCCGCACTGGCAAGCCGGCGCCAGCTCCTTCGCGCTCTTGAGCGTGCCGTTCAAGCGCCTAATTCCGTCCCGGCCGCCTTCCGCTTGTTGCCTCCAGCCGGTCGCTTTTAATTTTGACGTGACGCTAAGCATCAGACTATCAGTTTGCTATCGGCGTCACCGCGCGCATTTGCGGCGCAATCAAAGAGCCATGGCAACGCTATGATCATCATCGACTCGCAAGTCCATATCTGGGCAGCCGAGACGCCCGACAAGCCCTATGCGACGGTAGATGCTTCTAAGCCGCATCGGCCGGAGCCACTGGGTCATGAAGAACTCTTGCGTGAGATGGATGGTGCGGGTGTTGACCGCGTCATCCTTGTACCGCCATCGTGGGAGGGAAACCGCAACGACACATCGCTGGAAGCGGCCCGTTTACACCCTAGTCGTTTTGCAGTCATGGGAAAGTTGCCCCTCGACCAGCCGTCGAGCCGGGCACGAATGGGCAGCTGGAAAAAACAGCCCGGCATGTTGGGGATTCGCGCCGTTTTTCATCAGGGCCGTACTCACTCGTGGCTGGAAGACGGCACGGCGGACTGGTTTTGGGACGCGGCGGAGCGTTATGACGTGCCTGTCATGGCATTCGCGCCGCAAGCCGTGCCGAAGCTCGGCGAGATTGCCGAGCGCCATCCGGGGCTGCGTCTCATCATCGACCACATGGGCCTGAGCACCGCACTTAAAGGCCAACCCTTGGGTTCCGCCGTTGAGGCCTTGGCCAAGCTCGCGCGGTTGAGCAACGTGGCGGTTAAGGCCTCAGCCTTGCCTTGCTATGTGACCGAGGGCTATCCTTTCCCATCGCTTCATTCGCATATTCGCCGCGTGGTCGAGGCCTTCGGGCCGCGGCGCGTTTTTTGGGGCACGGACCTTTCGCACCTCCCCTGCCCTTACCGGGAGGCGGTGACGCTGTTTATCGAAGAGCTGGAATATCTTTCCGCCGCGGACAAGGAATGGATTATGGGGCGCGCCATTGCCGAGTGGCTGAACTGGCCGCTGCCACAGCATCAAGAATGAAGTCTGATGGAATCAAGGATAAAAAAGGCAAGTTCTCGATCCGAACTGCTCGATCCGTCAAAAGCCTCCACCTATAGATAGTCCCGTAGATAGTCCCGGTCGTCGATCAAACTCTCGCTCCCGGTGGCGCCTCTCATCCAGCCGGGCCTTATCGATCTCCTCCTCTACCTTTTGACCCACCCACTCGGCGCTTGAGATCAGCTTCGGCCATTCAATATCCTTGCCCGAAATCATCCCGAGACTCTTTTCGATCTCCGAGCGAATTGCCCGCCCTGGATCCCAAAACGGCCCATACAGAGAGTAGTAATTAATATGTTCGAGCCAGTCATAGAGCCCTTTCATTCCGCTTTCGATCTCTTTGAGGCCTTTTGAACGATCGCCGCCGCGCGCCAGAGTCAAGCCCAGGTAGAGTCTGGCCAAGTAATCGTCCTCGTAAAGCGAGAGGGCTCGTTCGAGAGACCGGCGAGCCTCCGGCAATTTGCCTGTATTATATTGGGCGCGTCCGACGTAGGTCCACACGCCTTCCCGAAACGGTCCGGATTGCATCGTGTAGTTGGGTTCGCTCTCAGCCGCTTGTTGGAAATAAATGAGCGCCTGTTCAGGATTGTTGGAGAGGAGGGCTTGTCTCCCCGATCGAACCTGCCCCGCGACTTGGAACGAGGCACAGCCGGAGAGAAGGAAAACAATCGAGAGCCACTCGAGCCATTGGGATCTTCTCATACAAACAACGGTAGATTCAGCCCCAACAGAAGTCAACCACCACATGCCGACGAGAGTCAACGATCAAGACTGGTGTAGGGTTTTCCCTTCCTGTCATTTTGTCAGCAACGTTGTCAAAGGCTGTGTCATAGAGACTCGGAGGCGGCGATAAGATCTTAAATTTTCTAGTTTTCTAAACTGGCATGGGCCGTGCAATAAGAAGTGTGCGAGGTTCAAAGGAGGAAATCATGGAGAATGGCAAGGTTATAGATTTGGAAGCCATCCGGGCCTTGAAAGGTGCGGGGGAAGAGGATCAATTGATACGGAGGGCCCTTGAGAACGAGAGGCTACAAGAGACGAGACGAGAAATGGAGCAGCTGCTGGGGATAGAAAAAAGAGCGCTCGAACTCGAGAACGGCATGCCTGAGTATGCTCTTCGCTGGGCAGAGCAGTTGCGCTCGTTATCACAAGGAGAAGTAAAAGATTACGGCGCGGAAGCGGCTCAGTTCGCTCTCATCGCTCGCGCAATGCAAGCCGAAGAATGGCATGTGTTATACCGTGAACTAGCGCTTTTCTCTCTCACGCTTTTAGAGCAGCTTGAGCATTCTCGCGGCCTGCTGAGAGAGACGGGGCTTAATGGCCCCCTCATCAAAGCCGGGCATTAAGATCGGATTTTCTTTCATAACGGGTTGAAGGCATAGCAGCCTTTCTGTATCCACCAGCGCTTTCAGATTTCGAATTCGGAGGGCCCAGGTCTCATGATCTGGGCCCTTTTTGTTGGTGGCGCCGGCCACCTCCTCTGCCTCACAGGTCAAGAAGATTCTTCCGCCCTTTAGATATTCGCTCGGCCGCTTCTTCGGCATGTAGCCGTGTCAAAGATAAGAAGCGCTTTCTTCGGGGAATAGCGCTCCCGCGACAAAACAAACGTGCAACCTTTCACGTTTTCGTAATGCGGAAAGTATCTTACCAGAGCCGACTAAATTGCTTGGAGTAAGA
>Ga0066710_100002916_pt1 | contig 14199 bp, 15 predicted proteins | sample GraSoiAngelo_159_FD_79666 | JGI IMG/M metagenome (GOLD analysis project Ga0066710, IMG submission 79666) | Grasslands soil microbial communities from the Angelo Coastal Reserve, California, USA - 14_1009_16_40cm | ecosystem: Environmental > Terrestrial > Soil > Grasslands | place: USA...
GTCTGCGCCGACACCGGCACGGAGATCGCCCACTGGTTGTTCTGGCAGAAGAAGATCACCGGCGCGTGGAAGACGGCGGCGAAGTTGCAGCCCTCGTGGAAGTCGCCCTCGGAGGTGGCGCCGTCCCCGAAGTAGGTGAGCGTGCAGAGCGAGGCACCGTCCAGCTTCGCCCCCATCGCGTAGCCGACCGCGTGCAGGATCTGCGATCCGACGGGGACGCTCACGTAGCCGAACCGATGCGCGGTCGCGTCGTAGGTGCCGCCGTGCCACGTCGCCCGGTAGAAGTGCAGGTACTCGACGAGGTCCACGCCGCGCACGACCGCCGCGCCCAGCTCTCGGTAGGAGGGGAAGATCCAGTCCGATTCCTCGAGCGCGTAGGCGCTTCCCACCTGAGCGGCCTCTTGCCCCGCGAGAGGCGGGTACACGGCGAGCTCGCCCTGGCGCTGGAGCGCAGTGGCCTCGAGGTCGGCGCGGCGCGTGAGCGCCATCATCCGGAAGAGATCCCGGAGCCCCTCCTCCTTGAGGCCCAGGGACTCGAGGTCCGGGTCGCTCACCGCCCGCCCCAGTTCTTCGCCCATCCCCGCCCGCCGGGCGTCCAATACAGCCGAACTCGGCCGATGCGGCCGATGCGCTCGGTCGCGAACGCGTCGGCTGCCGCGGACGTCGTGACGTGGCGGTCGCGCGCGATGTTGAAGATCTCCCGGAGCGTTCGGTAGATCGATTCGACGCGGGCCCGCGCGCGCTCGGCGTTGTAGCCCTGCAGCTCGTCGGCGACGTTGATGAGCCCGCCCGCGTTGATGACGTAGTCCGGCGCGTAGAGGATCCCGGCCCCGGCGAGCGCCTCGCCGTGCTCCGGCCGGCCCAGCTGGTTGTTCGCGGAGCCGGCGACGATCGAGCACTTCAGCTCGGGGATCGTGTCGTCGCGGATGATCCCGCCCATCGCGCACGGCGCGAAGATGTCACACTCGGCCGCGTGGATCTTGTCGGGGTCCGCCGTATCCACGCCGAAGTCCCGCACCGCGCGCGCGACCAGGTCGACGTCGATATCGGAGACGACGACGTTCGCCCCGCCGTCCTCGACCAGGTGCTTGACCAGGTGGTACCCGACCTTGCCGACGCCCTGGACGGCGACGCGCCGGCCTTGCAGCGAATGCTCCTGCCCCACTTCTTCCATGCACGCGAGCATTCCCAGGTAGACACCGTATGCGGTCACCGGCGAGGGGTCGCCCGAGCCTCCCAGCTCCGGCGCGACGCCGGTGACGTAGTGCGTCTCGCGTCGGATGACGTCCATGTCGTCGCGCGCGGTGCCGATGTCCTCGGCCGTGATGTAGCGGCCGCCGAGCGTCTCGATGAACCGCCCGTACGCGCGCAGCAGCTCCTCGGACTTGTCCCGCTTCGGGTCGCCGATGATGACCGCCTTGCCGCCCCCGAGATCGAGTCCCGCGGCGGCCGCCTTGTAGGTCATGCCGCGCGACAGGCGAAGGACGTCGCGGAGCGCTTCCTCTTCGGACTCGAAGGGCCAGAACCTGGTTCCCCCGAGCGCGGGGCCGAGGGCCGTGGAATGGATCGCGACGATCGCCTTCAGCCCGGTCGGCGGGTCGTGGAAGAACACGACCTCCTCGTATTCGGCTTCCAGCTCGTCGAAGACCGACACCCGGCTATATATACAGCACGCATCGGCGGGCCGACTTCGGGCCCGTCCGGCGCCGAACCTATAATGCGAGCCGTGATCCCCTGCGCGTACCTCCGGGTCTTCCGGCCATTGGAGACGTTCCCGCCGGAGGAACGGGCCCAGTGGGAGCGCTTCATCCTCGAGGGTGGCGCGCCCGCGTCCCGCCGTCCCGTCTACCGGGAAGAGGCGCTCATGAAGGAGGGCCACGTCGGGCTCCTCGCGTCGGCCGAGGGGGAGTACGCGGACATCCGGCTTGTGGAGGGCGAGTACTTCGTCTGCCCGTGGCGGACGCGTCTTCGAGTGCTCTCCTCGATCCTCTCGCTCCGCGAGGCCGTGCCGGTGGACATGTTGGATGCCTTCGTCCCGGAGAGCGAGGCGAAGCGCGCGGCGCGTGAGCTCGCGCGCCTGAAGCGTCGCGAGCCGTTCGCGGTGCCGGCCATGCTCCAGAGCCCGTGGCACGTCCCGGTCCGCTGGTTCGTTCTGGTGGGCGACGCCGAGCGGCATTTCGTAGAGACGAGCCCCGAGCAGTACCGCCTGTACTACTGGACCTCGATCGGCGTCGCGCGCAAGCGTGCTGAGCACGCACTGCAGGTGCTTCGGCGCTCGGAGCTCGCGCCGATCGCCGAGCCTGTCCAGGAGCTCGCGGAGTGGCTCTCCGCGTTCCATCCGAAGTCGATGCTCGAGCTCGACTACGCATCAGTGTCCACGCTCTTTGGGTGGGACGAGCTGGACGACGACCACAGCGCCCGCGAGGTCCAAGAGGCCATCGCGGCGATCGCCGACCAGGATGCGGGAGGGATGGCTCGTGCCGGCGAGCTCTACCAGTCGGTCGCGAGCCGCTGGGCCGACGCGATGAGCCGCGAGTCGATGAACTAGGTGCCGGTCGACCGTCCGACCTTTCGCTACCGAGGTCATCGCGTGGTGAAGGCTCAAGCGGGTTGGACGATCTGGCTCGACCGTCGCGAGATTGGCTGGGCCTCCACGCGCAACAGGGCGAAGCTCCAGATCGACGACTCCTTGACGGCGTGGGCGATTCCAGAGGGCGGTAGTGGCGAGGGGCAGGATCGAACTGCCGACACCGCGGTTTTCAGCCGCGTGCTCTACCGACTGAGCTACCTCGCCGCGGACACGGCGCGCATCGCGGTCCCGACCGGATTTGAACCGGCGTTCTCCGCCTTGACAGGGCGGCGTGTTTGACCAGGCTACACCACGGGACCCCTATGAAGTTCTGCGTACCCCCAACGGGATTCGAACCCGTGTCTCCGCCTTGAAAGGGCGAGATCCTAGGCCGCTAGACGATGGGGGCGAGCCCACCAGCCCCAGAGCCCGGGGGCAGCTAGGGCAGTATACCGTCAGCCCCCCTCGCCCCTCGCGAGCGCGGCGGCGTGCAGCGCCCGCACCGTCTCGATCGTGTCGGCGTCGGCGGCGGACTTGTCGGGACGGTAGCCCTTGATCCGGGCGAACCGCAGCGCGAGGCCGCCAGGGTAGCGTGAGCTCGCCTGCAGGCCATCGAGCGCGACCTCGACGACCAGCTCCGGCCGCACGTACACGGTGTATTCGTCGCGCGAGGTCTCCAGCTCCTGCAGGCGCTCGGTTTGCCAGGCCAGCACCTGGTCGGTCATGCCCTTGAACGTCTTGCCGAGCATCACGAACTCGCCGGACGCGGCGTCGCGCGCGCCGAGGTGCAGGTTCGAGAGCCAGCCGCGACGCCGGCCGTGGCCCCACTCGGCGGCCAGGACCACCAGGTCGAGGGTGAGCGCGCGTTTCACCTTGAGCCAGCTCGCGCCGCGGCGCCCGGCTTCGTATGGAGCGTCGAGGGCCTTCACCATCACCCCCTCGTGGCCGCGCGCGAGCGCGTCCTCGAAGAACGCCGTCGCGCGTTCCGCGTCGTTCGCCACGATCCGCGGCACGACCATGTCGGGGGGCAGGGCCGAGGCGAGCTTCGCGAAGCGGTCGGACTGCGGTCGGTCGATCAGGTCCTCGCCGTTCAAATGGAGGCAGTCGAAGAAGAAGGGCCAGAGCGGCACCTGTCGCCGAAGCTCCTCGACGCCGACGCGCGACCCGAACCGGCTCATCGTCACCTGGAAGGTCTCCGGACGACGATCGCGGCGGATGGCGATGGCCTCGCCGTCCAGGATGACGCTGCCAAGCGGCAGCGCCCGGACCGCGGCGACGATCTCCGGCACGCGCCGGGTCATGTCGGCCAGGTTACGCGTGAACGCCCGGACCTCGTCGCCCTGGCGATGGACCTGGATGCGGGCCCCGTCGAGCTTCCATTCGACGGACGCGGGGTGGATCCGGTCGAGCGCCTCCGCCGGGTCCTCGGCCGTCTGGGCGAGCATGGGGGACACCGGGTTGAGGACGGTCATCGTGAACCGCGAGAGGCCCGCCTGTCCCTGAGCGATGGCCGCCGTGGCGACGGTCCCCAGGTTCCCGGCGAGCATCGCGGCGCGACGGATGGCCGCGGCCGGAACACCTCCGGCGCGAGCGACCGCTTCGACCATCACGCCCGCGAGCGCGCCCTGGCGGATTTCGCCTTGGAAGAGACCGATTAGGAAGCGCCGTTCCTGCTCGGTCGCGCGAGCGAAGAGGCCCTGCAGCTCGGCTCGCCGCCGGCCCACGGAACCCTGGCCGGCGTCCGCGGCGATCCGGCCGACTGCCGCGTCGACGTCCATGAGCTGGAGCGTCCCGGGCGGGTTCGCTGCGGGCGGGAGGTCTCGGAGCGACGCCCATCCGATGCCGACGGAGCCCTGGGGCAACTCGCCCGAAAGGTACGCGACCGCCACCGGGACCTCCTCGGGGCGCAGGCGCTGCAGCGCTCCCGCGAGCGTCGCGATCTTCGCCAGGCGCGATGAGGACGCGGCCACCTCGGCAGATGCGTTCGCGATCTCTTCCAAGCGCACGGTCTGAGGGTAAACTCCGGAGCCCAGATGCAGGAGTCGCCGGCACTCCGGGCCAGCAGGCGCGAGGATCCCGTCCAGCGCACCATCGTCGTCGCGATCCTGCTGCTGGCCGGCTTCTTCGACGGGATCTCGGGCAACCCGATTCACTCGATCCTGCTGTTCGGCGCGGCCGGATCGCTGGTCTGGGACGCGGCGCGCCATCGGAGCGCCGACCGGGTCGTCGAGGTCCCGACCGTGCGGCCCATGCGTCCCACCAAGGGCTTCGCGACCATCGCGGTCCTCGGCGTCCTGGTGTTCGCGATCGTGGTCGGTGGGTTCGCGAGGTACTCGTGGCCAATGACCTTCTCGGTCGTGATCCCGGCCGTCCTCGTGCTCGTGATCGCCCGGCCGGGCTCGATTCGTTCCGGGCCCGAGCCCGAGAAGATCGGACCGGTCGGCATCGTCGCGTGGACCTCCGTGTTCCTCGCGCTCGCGCTCTGGGAGCTGACGTCGCTCCTGCTGCAGCCCACGCTCACCACGGATTCGTACGCGCACCCCACGATCAGCGTGATGACCGACCCGATCCTGGCTTCGCACCTGGGCCGGACCGTGGCGCTCGTGGCCTGGGCCGCGCTCGGCTGGTTCTTGGTGGAACGATGACGAGCCACGACTTCACGATCGCCGTCTACCTGCTCATCGTCGCGATCGGCGTCGGGCTCGAGATCCGGAGCTCCTCCGAACGAAGCCGGATCCCCTCTCTCGGCGCGGTGTTCAGCCGCGTGATGCGAACCCGATCGGGCCGGGTCGGCATCATGGCGGGGTGGGTCTGGCTGGGGCTGCACTTCTTCGCGCGCTGAGGCATGGGCTCACGTGAAAGGACAGGACGCCATGACAAGCAGGATCGCTACGATCACGATCGATGCACATGAGCCACGGACGGTCGCCGAGTTCTGGGCGTCCGCGCTCGGCTGGCGCGTCGTCGAGGAGGAAGACCAGATCGTCAGCATCGCGCCGTCGGACGCGTCGTGGCCGACCATCGACGTTATTCAGGTCCCGGAAGGCAAGACCGTCAAGAACCGACTTCATCTCGACCTTCGGGCGGACGGGTCGACCGCACAAGAGGAGGTCGATCGACTGCTCAGCTTCGGCGCCCGTAGGGCCGACGTCGGGCAGGGCGCCGATGTCACCTGGACGGTGCTCGCGGACCCGGAGGGCAACGAGTTCTGCGTTCTGCTGCGGTCGGTTCAAGACATGTTGAGCGAGTTGTCCGGCTGAAGCCCGGCGGGTTGACGGGGAAAGCGGTCACGATATATCGTGTGCTATCGAGATAGTCCTGACCAACGAGGAACGACGATGCACACGGACATCCTCGAGCACCACGAACGACATCACGGAAGACACCACCACGAGGCGTTCGGCCCGCCCTGGGGACGGTTCCGGGGAGGCTGGTATGGCGGGCATGGACGTGGCCGGGTTCGTCGTGGAGACGTGCCGCTTGCGCTCCTCACCGTTGTGGCGGAGCAGCCGCGACACGGCTACGAGCTGATCCGGGAGCTCCAGGACCGAAGCGGCGGGCTCTGGCACCCGAGCCCCGGCTCGATCTATCCCACCTTGCAGCTGCTCGAGGACCAGGGCCTGCTGACGAGCGAGGACGTCGATGGCAAGCGCGTCTACTCGATCACCGAGGAGGGCCGCACACACCTCGAGGAACGCCGGGCCAAGGGCGGCGACGCGCCGTGGGACGTCGCAGGCCAGGGGAGGGAGCGCTTCGGAAAGCTGTTCGGCGCCATGTCGCAGCTCGGCGCCGCGGTGATGCAGGTCGCTCGCACGGGGAGCTCCGAGCAGGTCGACCGCGTCACCGAGATCGTGGACGGGGCGCGCAAGAGGGTCTATGCGATCCTGTCCGAAGACTGAGCCTCAGGGACTTCGTGTGTCGTTGGTGGGCTCGCGCGGCACGGTCGCGAGCATATCCAGTGGGCCGTGTAGGGATCGAACCTACGACACGAGGGTTAAAAGCCCCCTGCTCTGCCACTGAGCTAACGGCCCGCCGCGATTCTACGAAGGGCTAGAGCCCGGCCAGCCGTCGCAGGCCCGTCACGTTCTTCAGGATGTAGCGTCGCCCGTCGCGGGCGACGAGCTTGCGCTGGCCGAACTCCGACAGGATCCGCGTGATGTTCTCCCGGCTGCCGCCGCAAAGGCTCGCCAGGTCCTGGTGCGTCACCACCGAGGGCAGGATCGCCCCGTCGGGTGGGAGCTCGTCCAGGCTCGGGCTCACGAGCTGCAGCAGCCGCTTCGCGACGCGGCCCTTCAGGTCCAGGAACAGCAGGTCCTCTACGAAGGACTCGTGCGCCTGGATCTGGCGGGCCATGCTCCGAAGGAGCGCCCGGGCGACCTCGAAGTGCTTTGCCAGGAACCCGAGGAACTCTTCGCCGTCGATCACGAGCACCATGCAGTCCTCGAGCGCAACCGCCGTCGCCGTGCGCTTCTGCTCGCCCACGATGCTCAGCTCCCCGAAGAACTGGGCCGGCTCCAGGGTCGTGAGGAGCTGCCGGTGACCCGTCACCGAAAGCGAGGTCAACTCGACGCGCCCCGTCCAGAGGAAGAAGACCTGGTCGGACGCGTCGCCCTGATAGAAGAGGTAGGTGCCCCGGCGGTAGAGCCGGATCGTCCCCATCCCAGCAAGGTCGCCGATGGCGGACTTCGCGGAGTGTTCGAGGAGGGGCGTGGCGCCCATGACGCGGTCGAGCCCGGTTCGGTTTCGCGGCGCAGCCTGCGTGACCATCGCGGCGCAGCCTAGCGGACGCTTGGCGCATCCACCAGTTCCCGACATGGAAGAGCGGGCCCGGGGATTCCCTCCGGGCCCGCTCCGAAAATCTGCTTCGGATGTGCGCGCGATGGCTAGGCCTTGCGCCCGCCGCTCAGCTTGCGCCCTCCCGACTTCGAGACGCGAGTGGCTGCCGTCTTCCCACCAGCCTTCGCCGCCTTGGCCGCCGGCTTCCTCGGTGTCACCTTCTTCGTTGGCATCTGTGTCACCTCCCCCCGTCGACTCGCCCTGCGTTTCTTCGTTCGTAACTACAGCGCATTGTGGGGCGATCGGTGGGAGATGTCTGTGCCGCGCATCACCGAATGCCACGTGACGCTGATCACTGTCTATGTTGTGACGCGCGTCACATCGCGTTCAATCGACCTCGGGGAGCTCGAGCGGGTCGGGACGCGGCGTGCACGTCCCGCAGTAGAGCGCGTCCTCGACCACGAGGACCTTGGTCACCTTCCCGGGGCTCTTGAAAGACTGCAGGATGAACGGGTGCGTCTCGGCGTGGTTCTCGCAGATGCCGCGCCCGCAGAAGCGGCACACCCCGACCGCCGTTCGCCGGCAGGTGAAGCAGTCCATGTCCCCCCTCGCCCTCGTGGTCCGCCTAATGTTGCCAGACGCGATCGGGTGCGATGACCGGATTCAGCGTCCCTTTCTTGAAGGCGTCGGCGACGAGCGCGTCGAATCCTGCACGGGTGAGGCGGTACGCGCGCACCGCCGTCCGTGCCTGGACGGTCGCCGTGCGGGGGACGTCGAGCAGCAGCGCGATCTCCCCGAAGCTCGTTCCCGGGCCCATGGTCCGAACGAGCTGCTCGTCCTCGAACACGTCGACCCGGCCTGATCCAAGGGCATAGAACGCGTCCCCCACGTCTCCCTGTTCGACGATGACGTCGTCCGGCTCGTACGTGACCCATTCGCCCTCCCGCAGCAGCTCGCCCAGCTCGTCGGGCTCCAGGTGCGCGAAGCTTGGCAGCGACTTCAGCTCCGCAGCAGCCTGCAGGGACGGCGCGAACTCCGGGACGTGGACCATGTCGGCGAGCAGCTGGTCGAACGCGCTCTTGCCGATCTCGAAGACCTCCGACTCCTCGAGCGCGCGGACCGTGGCGGACCGTGGCGCGGCCTGCGCGAGCGCGAGCTCTCCGAACGCCTCGCCCGGGCCAAGGAGCCGGATCGGTCGTTCGTTGCCGAGCTCGGTGTCCTCCTCGACGACCTGCAGGGTCCCGGCGCGCACCACGTAGAAGGCCTCGGCCCGCTCGCCCTGGCGCACGACCGTCTGGCCGGCGCCGATCTGTCGAAGGCGCACGCGACCCGCGAGGTCGCTCAGCACCTCCTCCGGCACGTCGTCGAAGAGGGGTAGGGCGTCGATGAGCTCGGCGGCCTCGACCCGCCAGCTGGTCTCCAGGCGGAAGCGGATGGCGCGCCACACGCCCCGCACCCGACGGGCGATGACCCGCGTGAGGTTGATCCCGCCCCTGACGACCGGACCGATGATGACGATCACCAGGACGGCCAGCAGGACTCGTGTTGCCGTGCCGCCGTTCCAGAGCCGAAGCAGGAGCGCGCCGAAGACCTGGCGCCACGTGATGAACCCGACCAGCACGGCGAGGAGGGTGAAGGCGACGCCCAGGATCCCGTAGAGGCCGAGCCCGACCTCCTGCTTCGACAAGCCCTGCCGATGGCGGAGTTTGTGCCAGAGGTCGTGGCGGACGAAGGCGAGCGAGCGCGGCCGCAAGTCCGGGACCTGGATGACGTCGGAGAGGATCCAGTAGCCGTCCAGCTCCAGGAGCGGAATGAGGTTCAGCCAGATGACCAGGTAGTTGACGACCGAGAAGCGATACAGGATCGCGGCGATCCCGTTCGTCGGGAAGGCCCACAGGATGATCGCGACGGCACCCGCGACCACCATCTCGCCGTACGCGCCGGCGAAGGACTGCACGATCCGCTGCTGGCGGTCCATCATCAGGCCGTCGGCGGATTCGATGAAGAAGGCGGGCGACCCGAAGTACAGCATGAACCCGGCGCTCTTCACCCGCCGGCCGTAATGCACGAGCATGAGCGCGTGGCCCATCTCGTGCACGCACACGATGAAGTAGTTCAGGAACAAGAGCAGCAGGAACCCGAGCGCGAGCGAGCTGCCGGACAAGGTGTAGTGGCGGGTCCGGACGACGGCGATGAAGGCGGCGAACCCGCCGAGGACGATCGGCAGGCTCACCAGCAGCGCGGGCACGTTGAGCAGCCAGCGGAGCCCGTGGTCGTGCAGCCAGCGGACGAACCGGTCCGCGCCGTGCCAGTCCACCCGGAACTCCTTCACGAAGGTCCGCGCGGCCTCCTGCCGGCGCGTGAGCGGATGCAAAGCCTTCTTGAGCGCTTTGTCGGTATCGAGGTAGGGCTCGGCGAGGAAGTTCCCGACGTACAGGCCCTGGACCAGCTCGGTCACGCCGGAGAGCTCCAGGTCGCCCGAGTCCTGGAACCGCTCCAGGACGATCTCCTTGATCGTCCGTTTGCCGTCCATGAGCCGGAGCAGCTCGACCTCACCCGGCTTCAGCTCGAAGTGCATCATCTCGCGGGGGTTCGCGATCATCGCGTAGTCGTTCCCCCAGCGGAGCTGGAACTCCTTCAGTTCGATGTCGTCCGCGAGCTTCGGCCGGTACTCGCCTGGGTCGACGCGCGCGGCGAGCACGGGCCAGACCTTAGGGCCGCCGTCTTCGGCCACGTGGCCCTGGATCGCGCCCCAGATGCCCGGAAGAGCCTCGGTCGCGCTCACGCCGGCGCTCCGGTCCGTTCCTGTTCGATGCGCTGGCGGATCACGTCGTAGATGGAGGCCCGCGGGCGATTGAGGCGCCGGGATGCGAACAGGCTCCCGACGAAGCCGCCGAGCAGGAACACGGCGAGCACCAGGGTGAGGACGAACCCCCACGAGAAGCCCGTCGGGGGCTGGGGGACCGAGGCGTCCGCGGTGAACGAGCCGGAGGCGCCCAGGCTGTCGGAGGCGGAGAACCCGAACTGCGTGCCGGCCGGGAGGTCCTGGATCAGGTGCAGCCGGATCGCGAGGTCGAGCCGATCGCCCACGATCGTCTCGGTCACGTCCCGGCCGCTCGTGTGGAAGAAGCTCGACGACAGGACCTGGGGCGAGCCGAGGTGAACGAACGCGCCGCCGACTACGGTGATCGCCCGAAAGGTGGGCGAGTAGCCGACGACGACGATCGGGATGTTCCGAAGGAGCAGGGTCGCGCGGATCTCCTGAAGGCGCTCCAGCCCCTGCGGATCGGTGACGTGGATCCGCAGCGTCGCCGTCGAGCCCTTCGTCAGGTCGCCCTCGACGGCACCCTTGACCGTGAGTCCCTTCGTCGCAGCCAGGAGCATGACGGTGCTCGCCACCAGAAGGATCGTCGCGGCGGGGCGGCGCATGGGCGTCAGCCGGCTGGGGCCCTGCCCCGGTAGCCGTTCGTGATCGGCAGGCGCCGGTCCCGGCCGAAGGCCTTCGGCGTGATCTTCACGCCCGGCGGTGCCTGGCGTCGTTTGTACTCGGCACGGTCGACGAGCGCGACGACGCGGCGGACCAGTTCCGCGTCGATGCCGTCAACGACGAGCTCCTCGGGCGAACGGTCACGCTCCACGTACGCCTCCAGGACGGGGTCGAGCTCCTCGTACGGTGGCAGGCTGTCCGAGTCCTTCTGGTGCTCGCGAAGCTCGGCGGTCGGGGCCTTCGTGAGAATGCGGTCGGGGATCGGCGGCGGGTCGGATCGCGTGTTCCGCCACCGCGCCAGCTCGTACACGAGCGTCTTCGGCACGTCCTTGATCGGCGCGAAGCCGCCCGCCAGGTCGCCGTACAGGGTGGAGTAGCCGGTCGCCATCTCGCTCTTGTTGCCGGTCGCGAGCACGAGGGACCCGAACTTGTTCGAGAGCGCCATCAGCAGGTTGCCCCGGATGCGCGCCTGCAGGTTCTCCTCGGCGACGTTGGGCTCGGTGCCGGCGAAGAGCGGGTCCAGCGAGGCGAGGTCCGCCTTGAAGACGTCGTCGATCGGGATCTCGTCCAGCCGGATGCCCAGCCGGCGCGAGACCTCGTCGGCGTCCTCGCGGCTCTCGAGCGAGGTGAACGGCGAGGGCATCGCGACGGCGCGGACGGCGGCCGGTCCGAGCGCGTCGGCCGCCAGCGTCGCGACGAGCGCCGAGTCGATCCCACCGGACAGGCCGATCACCACCTCGCGGAACCCGTTCTTGCGCACGTAGTCGCCCAGTCCCAGGACCAGTGCCCGGTAGACCTCCTCCGGTCCCTCGGGCCACGGCGCGCGATGGGGGTCGGGAAGCGGCGGGCGCTTCCGCGCCGCGCCTTCGACGATCAAGCCGGGGAACGCGGGGTCCGCCTCGGGCACGTCGAGGTCGACGACCAGCAGGTCCTCGTCGAACATCGCCGCGTGCCACACGAGGTCGCCCTGGGGGGAGACCACCATGGAGCCGCCGTCGAAGACCAGCTCGTCCTGGCCGCCGACGGCGTTCACGTACACGATCCACGCACCAGTCTCTCGCGCGCGATCGCGACAGACCTCGAGGCGCTCCGCGATCTTGTGTCGGTGGTACGGCGAGGCGTTGATGTTCGGGATGACAGCGACATGCTCGGCCGCGTAGGCGTCGAAGGGCGGTCCGGAGCGCCAGGCGTCCTCGCATACGGAGATGCCGAGCGCGGATGACCCCAGCCTGACCGGGCAGTCGGCGGTCCCGGGGACGAACGTGCGCGCCTCGTCGAACACGCCGTAGTTCGGCAAGCGCACCTTGTGGTAGCGGGCGACGACCTCGCCCCCGGCCAGCAGGCCCGCCGCGTTGTGCAGCCCGGCATCGGAGCGGTCGACGAAGCCCGCGAGCACGGGGCAGCCGTCACGCGTCGCCGACGCGAGCGACTCGAGCGCCGCCAGGTTGTCCCGGACGAACGGAGGCCGGAGCACCAGGTCCTCCGGCGGGTACCCCGTGACCGCGAGCTCGGGAAAGCAGACGAGGTCGGCGCCGGCCTCGGTGGCTCGGGCGGCGAACGTGGCCATCGTGGCCACGTTCGCCTCCAGCGCGCCGACCGTCGTATTGATCTGACCGAGCGCGATCCTCACCACGCCGGCTAGCGTAGCGCCTCAGCCCTCGCGTACCTTGGGTCCCTACAGGAGCGGCAGGTATCGCTCCAACTCGTAGGGGGTCACGTACGCCTTGTACTCATTCCATTCTTCCCGCTTGTTGCGGATCAGGTATTCGAAGACGTGGTCGCCGAGCGCCGAACGCACCAGGTCCGATCGCTCCGCCACCTCGATCGCCTCGTAAAGGTCCTCGGGGAGGGATTCGATCCCGGCCGAGCGCCGCTCCTCCTCGGTCATCTCGTAGATGTTGTTCGAGGCTTCCGCCGGTAGGTCGTATTCGTGCTCGATCCCGTCCAGCCCCGCTGCCAGCATCACCGCGAACGCGAGGTAGGGGTTGCACGCCGGGTCCGGCGAGCGAAACTCGATGCGCGTGGCCTCCTCCTTCCCCGGCTTGTACATCGGGACCCTGACGAGCGCGCTCCGGTTCCGGCGGGCCCAGCAGATGTAGACCGGCGCCTCGTAGCCGGGGACCAACCGCTTGTACGAGTTGACCCACTGGTTCGTCACGAGCGTGAGCTCGCGCGCGTGCCGCAGGATCCCGGCGATGTAGGCGCGCCCCGTCTTCGACAGGTGGGCGTCGTCGGTCGCGTCGAAGAAAGCGTTCCGGTCGCCCTCGAAGAGCGACTGGTGAGTGTGCATGCCGCTCCCGTTCACGCCGGCCACGGGCTTGGGCATGAACGTGGCGTAGACGCCGAACTCCTGCGCCGCCTCCTTCACCGTGAGCCGGTACGTCATGACGTTGTCAGCCATCGAGAGCGCGTCGGCGTACCGCAGGTCGATCTCGTGCTGCGAGGGCGCGACCTCGTGGTGGACGTACTCGACCGGGATCCCCATCGCCTCCAGGTAGCCGACCGTTCGCTTGCGGTAGTCGGTCGCGACGTCGAGCGGCGTGAGATCGAAGTACCCGCCCTTGTCCAGGAACTCCGTCCCCTGCGCGTTCCGGAAGTAGAAGTACTCGAGCTCCGGCCCCACGTAGAACGTGTAGCCGAGCTCCGACGCGCGCGCGAGCTGACGCTTCAGCACGTACCGCGGGTCGCCGTCGAAGGGCGTCCCGTCCGGCTCGTGGATGTCGCAGAACATGCGGGCGACCTGCGTCTCGGACTGCCACGGGATGATCTGGAAGGTGCCCGGGTCGGGCACGGCGACCATGTCGGACTCCTGGATGCGGCTGAACCCCTCGATCGAGGAGCCGTCGAAGCCCATCCCCTCGGTGAACGCGCCCTCGAGCTCCTGCGGCGTGATCGCGAAGGACTTGAGGGTGCCGAGGACGTCGGTGAACCACAACCGGACGAACTTGATCCCGCGCTCTTCGACGGTGCGAAGGACGTACTCGGCCTCGTTGGACAGCGACATGCGATGACTCCTTCCGCGTGTGGACGCGAGCCTAGCGGCCGATCGCGAGTGTGCGGTTACGCCCTTGTTAATTCCGGAACACCCCTTCGCGCGTACCATCGCTCGGATGGGATCCCGGCTTGGTGCGGTGCTTCGCGTCGTCACAGCGGGGGCGTGCTGGGCGCTCGCGGCGATCATCGCGAAGGGTGCGTTCGATCGGGGCGTCTCGCCCGGACGCATGGCCGAGGCCCGGGTCGTCGTGGCGCTCTTCCTTTTGGCGGCGATCCTCGCGGTCGCGCGCCGGGACCTGTTCCGTCCGCCGCGGGGGAGCCTCGGGGCTCTGGCCGCGTTCGGCCTGTGCGTGGCGCTCGTGAACGGCGCGTA
>Ga0066710_100002917_pt1 | contig 14198 bp, 11 predicted proteins | sample GraSoiAngelo_159_FD_79666 | JGI IMG/M metagenome (GOLD analysis project Ga0066710, IMG submission 79666) | Grasslands soil microbial communities from the Angelo Coastal Reserve, California, USA - 14_1009_16_40cm | ecosystem: Environmental > Terrestrial > Soil > Grasslands | place: USA...
AGGATACAAGATTGTCTTTGAGAAAGACGCAATCGTCTTCCATAGTCACAGATCCACTCTATCATCCTACTGGAAGCAGCAGTACACCTACGCGAAGAATGACGCACGCCTATACTCTAAGAGCGCAGGGCTGTTTTTCTCGGACAACGTTACAAGAAAGTGGATGGCGATACAGCCGGCACTGTTATCCTGCTTTGTCGTTATGTCAATAGTTTTGGTGGTTTTCTATGTTAGAGACTCATCTATTTCTGGTTTTTTCCCAAGGAATATGGCTTACATGTGGGCTGCGATCGGTCTGTTTCTGACTCTCTCGTTTCTGTTTTCGTCAGTGAAGATAGCGGTATCCGCGCGCGATCCCTGGGCCTTGCCAGTAATCTTCTTCATCTTCGTTTCAAGGTCTTTCGCTTGGACTACCGGAGGAGTTGTAGGATTAGCTCGACGGGCGTTCTTACAAGATCGATAATTTTTTCCGATGGGTCATTAATATGCTAAAGGTCTATCTGGAAGCGAGAGTGCCGGGATGGAAGCTTCACTCCCTTTATGACTCCCTGCTAAGATTCCCCCCCGAAGGGGTTGAATTTCGTGCCAGCATCTCAGATGGGGGCCAGAACGACGGGTCCTTCGCTCGCTCTTTTGATGGGCATCTATCGGGACTGTCAGGGATCAACGAGCTCCTTGATCTAGTAAAGCCAGGTTTGTATTACGCCTACTACAGAGCGAAGCGACGGCCGAAAAGAGAACGGCCAGGGGACTTGGTCTATTCCTCTCAACATCTTATTTTCGACAGTATTCCTTGGATTGTTGACCTCGAATTCGCCAGTGCACTGGTTGGTTATGGTAGACTGAGACCTTACCGGGGATTTGTCGAGAGGATGCTTTCTTCGAAACATTGCAGGAAGATTATTCCATGGACTGACGCGGGGGCGAGGAGCTTGAAACTCGGCCTGAACTCTGCTAGGCTGGAAGAGAAAATTGAAACGGTACATCTCGCTGTTGCACCGAAGCAGTTTTTGAAGAAGGAGGCCGACGAAAAGGTTCGGTTACTATTCGTGGGCACAGGGAATGAGTTCAATCTTTTGCGAAGCTTCGAGCTCAAGGGAGGTAGGGAGGTCCTCCTCGCCTTCGGAAAATTGCAGGAAGAGTATAGCAATCTAGAGCTGACAGTACGGTCGCATATTCCGCGGATATACGGGGACTTTTGTGCGAAACGAGGGATCAGAAACATTGCTAGCATCCTCTCTCCTAGTCAGCTTGCCATCGAATTCCAGCGGGCAGACATCTTTCTCTTTCCAAGTCATCAAACCCCTGGGTCCGTAATACTCGACGCCATGAGTTACGGGCTTCCGGTAGTCACCACGAATGTTTGGGCAAATGGCGAAATGGTTCGCGATGGGGAGACTGGCCTGCTCACTAGGGCGTCGAGACATGCGACTTACTTTGGGAAGGACTGGATTCCCCTATGGGGAGAGCCAGCCTTCATGAAGAGTATCGCAAGAGTCGATCATGAGATGGTAAGCGATGTGGTGGAGAAGACGTCGTTCCTGATTGAGGATCAAGCATATCGAAGACGTTTGGGGGAGAATGCGCATCGAGAGACGGAAACGGGAGAATTTTCCGTTTTGAAACGGAATATCAAACTTCGTCGTATTTTCGAGGAGAGCATGAATAACTGAAATGTGCGGCAACGTCTCCGTAATTGTCCCTACTTTCAACAACTCACAGACCGTGAAAACCACCATCCAATCGGTGCTAATGCAGAAGCTGGACGAGCCTCCTGACATCATTGTAGTCGATGACGCGTCCACGGACAATACGGTGTTCCTCGTTGAATCAATGGGCTTGAAAGTTACTCGTAACTTGCAAAATCTTGGACTCGCGGCATCACTGAACAAGGGTATCCGTCTGTCGAAGAGCGACTTTGTTGTAACTCTTCATGGAGACACTACTCCCCTCAATGGCGATTGGCTAAGCCAACTGACGGCTCCGCTCGTTCTGGGAGAGGCTGATGCAACTTGCTCGTTGCAACACGCCCCTCTCTGTAATGGTCCCACTTGTTCCATTTGGGAAAAGTTTCTTTGGGGAAAGCTGGGTCCACACCATGCGCTGAACGATAAAGCCGACGGATATCAAAAGGAGACAATTCTGAAACTGGGAGGTTTCGATGAGGTTCGATTCCGAACAGCGGGCGAAGACGAGGATATGGCATTTCGGTTGCGGCTTAGCATGGCGAGGATTGCACCAACCCGAGCGGAGGTCAGGCACGACCACCGCTTTGACACGAAAAGCAAAACCAGAATACTTGAGAAGATCCTCGCTAAGGAGTACACTTTTGGTAGATGTGGTGGGGCGCTCAGGAGGAAGTTCCCGACTCACCGGCCGGGTGCATATGTTTACCCATCTGTAAAATCCCCATTTAGCGATGGCGCCTTCAGAGTATGCCTTTGTATCGGAGCGTTGATTCCGTATCTGCAACTCATCTGTATCCCAGGGTTGGTCGGTGTATCCTTGCTTGGAATCAACTCGACCAAGACTAACACACGGCTAGGATTTCGCATTATCCTTTACCCCATCTTCAACATCGCACGCTTCTGGTCCTATACGCTGGGTTATCTACATGGATTGGTCACCGGAAGACAAGTGTGAGACGAGTTGGAAGGCTTCTGGAATGAGGTTAGGGTCCTTGTGTCCGGAGGGGCGGGATTCATCGGGTCACATCTCGTAGACAGCCTCGTCGAATTGGGGGCAAGGGTCCGAGTAGCCGATAACCTCTCCCGCGGGTCGCAGAGTAACCTCAACAAAAGCATTGACAAGGTTGAACTTGTGAGGGTGGACCTTACAGACCCTCAAAGTTGTCGAAATGCTTGCAGTGACATGAATGTCGTGATGGGTCTAGCCGCTCAGGTTGGAGGCATTCAATTTAACCAGGATCATCAAGGCGACATGTTCCGGCTGAATGTCCAGATTAATCTAAACATGCTGGAGGCCGCCAGGATTGTGAATGTTGAGCGATATCTTGCTGTTAGTTCTGCATGCGTTTACGCTCGGGAGACTTCGGTACCAACCCCCGAAACAGAGGGATTTCTGGGCCATCCGGAAAAAACGAACTTTGGATACGGGTGGGCCAAGCGATTTGTGGAGGTCCAGGCAAAGGCCTACAGCTCCCAGTATGGAATGAAAATCGGGGTTGTGAGACCTTACAACACCTACGGACCTAGAGACAACTTTTCGTTAGAGGATTCGCATGTAATCCCTGCGCTAATACGGCGTGCCTCCGATGGAGCCGACCCGATAGAGGTCTGGGGATCGGGAGAGCAAACAAGGTCTTTCATCTACGTTGAAGATGTAGTGGAAGGCATGTTACTTGGGATAAGTCGACATCCTGAGCCCGATCCTATCAATATCGGCTCTTCTGAAGAGATTTCAGTGGCACGACTGGTCCAAATCATCCTTGAGAAATCTGGGAGGCACTCAAGCGTCGTATTTGATCGGACGAAGCCGGAGGGCCAAGTTCGAAGGAAGCCTGATGTGGAGAAGGCAAAGCGTCTCTTAGGATTCGAAGCGAAGACTTCGCTAATTGATGGAATAGCGAAGACTGTACGATGGTTTTCCCGCTCGAGAAGAGAACAGCAGCCGGTAATTGGCCTGGAAAGTAGTCGCCACAGCATGTAGGCGGGCCTTGAGATGGGAACTCTTTCAGACGATATCCAAGAATACTGGACGGCTCGTGCTTCGCAAGATCCCGTCGCGGCAATTACTGGCCGCGTAACGCTTAGTGACTTTGACAGGCTAGGGCGGACTGACGCGGCTCGGTTGCTTGAAGGCCTACCTCTTTCGTACACACAGGAAATGGTGGCTCTTGACATCGGCTGTGGCATTGGTCGAGTTGAGAAGTTCATTGCTTCAGCGTTCCGTGAGATACACCTGCTGGACGTTTCCCCCGAGATGATAAGGTTGGCAAGGTTCAGACTGAATCATTTCCCAAACATGAAGTTTCATGTAGGCAATGGCATGGACATTCGGTCCATCTCGGATCGCTCGATAGACTTGGTCTTCTCGATCGGTACATTCCTTCATATGCCTCGGAAAGTTGCTGATGAGCATTTCCGGGAGGTGTTCAGAATCCTGAGAGAAGGAGGCCTTTTCAGGTTCACCGTAACTCAGGTACTTCTGCCCATTCGATTGTTCACTTTTGCTCGAAGACTTCGACACGGAAACGCTAGAACAGCGTTGAAATTTGATGTGGAAGGTGATCTGTCCGAGGGCAGATACTATACTCACGCGTCGCTCGAAAATAAGCTGATTCCTCGCCTTACCGGTTTCGGCTTTAGATTCCATCAAGTCAAAAAGTGGCCTGCCCTGCGGATCGGATTCTTGATGCAAGATGTTTGGGTCACGGTTTCGCGACCGAAAATTGGGGCGAGGATTCAACAGCCTGCTTCGTGATCCCAACACTATTACCTGAGGTCTTGGGAGCTGCGTTGCGAAACTATCTATTCATCAAAATAACAAGTTTGAGGATCCAAAACCATGAAGTTGCGGCCGTGGAACGAAGACTTGCTCCAGAACTGGGTCCTCTCACACAACCTCGTAGTCAGGTTAAAGCGGTGCTGTTTTCCACTCCGAGCTGACCTTGTTAGTCGATTATCGCGACACCGAGGGTCAAGGACTATCCCCTTCTCGAAATTGACAAATGGTTTCTAACCTTGTTGCGCCCTGCGACCCAATTTCTGAAGACGCATAGTGCAACATTGCGTGACTCGATAATCATTGTCTTCCTAGCGTTTCCTACCTTCTTTCGACTCGGCTTACCGGGGACAATTAGACCTGCAGATTCGGAGTTTCCAATAGATCCGTCAAACTATCTTCACCACCTCTCATTTACATGGTATGACAAGGGTTGGCTTTTCGGAAACGATGGGTCATTCACGTCCATTGCTCAGCTGCCGTTTTACTTTTTGCCAGTCGCCCTGCAATGGGTCGGGCTCTCCACCGACTTGGTAAACAGAGGAACGCTAACGATCCTTCTCTCTCTTCTAGGTGCCTCTGCCTACCTCGCAGCTCGACACCTATTGCCCCTAGGTGGACGTTCGGGGCCGCTCGTTGGTGCAACATTTTACATGTACAATCCATACATGACGGGAGAACTCTATCTGGGTCACTGGTTCACTTTCTACGCTTACGCTGCCCTACCAATGATGGTTGTTGGAGTGGCAAGGGGTATACGTGGGGGGTCAAGATGGCGAACATGGGCACTCCTAACGGGGGCTTCTTCGATCTTCCTCGCTCATAGGGTTCGTCTTTTGCCAATTGCCATCGAATTCGTTTGTCTCTATGCGATTTTCTCTATGGCGAAAGACAGGTCCTGGAATTCGCTGACTAGGACGGTCCGGTTCTTCGCGGTTGCTATTATCGGAGCCGCTCTCGCCAACGCTTCTTGGATAGCTCCATCCCTCGAGCGATTCTCATCGGTATACACGCTTCTCACTCATTCTACCGCGAATGTCGGGTCCCAATTCCTGAACAGCCCTACATTCTCGGACCCACTGAATGTTATCCGCTTGGTTGGCTACGGGATTCCCACATGGCATCCTACGGGCTTGTTCTACGAAGTAGGTTTGGGGGCTTTCACCGGACTGGTGATTCCGATCATCGCCTTCGGGTCTCTGCTGTTCGGAAGGAGAAACAAAACGTTGCAATTCTTTGCCCTGACAGCGCTGGCCTACACACTCGGAATCCTAATTCTGTCACAATCGTCAGATGTACTTAGTTCTTACCGAATTCTCCAGAGTGCTGCTCCAACGCCACTCAATCTTCTCCAATTTCCCTCGAGTTTCGAGTTCTGGACCGTCCCTGTAGTTCTTTCCCTAGTATACATGTTGGGCTATCTAACAGAGGCGGTAGAAGCTCGATTGGGAGCAGCTCTTGGGCAAAAAAGACCGGTCGACAAGGGTCACCTCAACCCTGCTTGGGCGGCTGCTAGCACTAGTAGGGTTAGACTACGTCCTATCATGCGTGGGGTTATTCCAATTGCTCTAGTTATCATCATTCTCTTGAACTCGGCTCCATTAATCGCAGGAGTGCCGGGTGATTTCATGGCACCTGTGGTAATACCGAGTTACTATTCTGATGCTAGCCACTGGCTAGCCTCTCAGCCTCAGGACTTCGTAATACTCCCCTTCCCGCGGCCAACCGCTCTTCAGTACGTAAAATACACCTGGGCATTTCAGGGGCTATATTCGATGACGGATGTCTTCCCTCAGGTCGCGCCAGGACTTTTCGTTAGCGCTAATCTCCCTTTAGGAACGAGAGAAGGGGTGGAAGTGGTGGATCTCCTATATCACTCATTGAGTTCTCCAACGATTAGCGACCTTCTTTCATTGATGAGTGTAAAATACGTCGTTCATCGGAACGATGTAGTATCACCTGAAAATGCCTCATTCATCCCTCCATACGGATTTCCGCTGGAGAATAGCCTTGGAAAATTGAACTTTTACCGGAACCCGAACTATACTCCGATTCTCTCATCCTCGCAAACCATACTCCCCGTCTGGGGAACGGATAAAGCGCTACTTCCGCTTCTTTCGTCCAACCTTTTCCCGAAGGGCTCGACAGCGTTTGTCTTTTTTCAAGACAACAGCAACGGAGCATTCGTATCTCTTCTCGACAGAACCCCAATCCTTATTGATTTTGACTCACCAATCAACGACACGGCGATCCTAACGCACCTGGCCGCAGGAAAAAATCGATTACTTTACCTGATTAGTGATTCCGAGTCTGCGAGTGTGAGGATTTTGCGTGATGAACTGGCTGTTGAAATGAGCGCTTATTCAAACGGCACTAGCATAAGCAGGGCTATGAATCTCCAAAGTGACTCCATAGTTACCTTGCAACGTTCAGAAACTAACATTCCGAGCAACGCAACGTCAGTCTATGGAACTTCGGTTGCGACAGATGTCGCAACCGCGAATGACTCATCAACAAGCCAGTTTCAAGTCAATTGGCAAGCGGACTCGAATTCAGTCGGATTTCACGCTCTCTACTTGAATCTAAATCAATCACTCTGGGGGCTCGATCAACTTGCCTCGTTTTCCGGGGGACTCGCATTGGATGTGTACGGCGACGGGTCGGGTCGTGAGCTGAGATTTTCGTTTATGGGACCACAGTCCCAGTATTTCTTTTGGCCTCTCCAAAGTCTATACTTGAATTGGACAGGGTGGAAGAGATTGTATCTGCCTTTGAGTCATTTTCAGATGAGTGGCACCCCAACATGGAGTTCGGTTCAAGCACTGTGGATATGGCAGGAGATTCCTTCGAAGGGAAAGAGTGGCATTCAGATCACAATCAAAGATCTCTCAAAGGAAATCGCGCCCGAATTCTCCATTTTCTACCCTCCCGACGTTCGGACACTTTTCGACTACGTCTCAGCTCCAAGCCTTAGTTGGGTGGAGCAATCACCTGTGAGCTATCGTGTAACTCTGAAAGCCACAACCCCTACGCTTCTCCGTCTCGGCGTGTCATTCGACGACGGTTGGGTGGCCGTAGAGGGGGGTTCTAAGTTAGAGCACTTCCGAATAGACACATATTCCAACGGGTTCTACGTGATACCTTCCAATCAGACAGTTCAAGTCAGCATCGTCTACGATGGCCAAACGTCCCTCGCACTGGGCGAGATTACGTCGGTTTCGTTTTTTATCGCACTCGGTCTTTTTCTCCTCGTCCCGAAGCCAATCAAACTGGAGGTCAGGAGAAGGTTATCAAAGTTGTTTGTTTGGTCAAAACGTGACTTTCGCCAAAGAGAAGGAGCGCTGGGAGGTCTCAATGGGGAAAAGGAATCTGAGACAAATCCAGAAAAATCTACTTGAATTTACTTCCCTTGTCGACGAGCAGGAGTTCTCTCTGGTGGTTCGAAATTCCATTGAGAATTTCGGAGACGCGTTACTATCGAATGCGTCCTTGTGTACCGCAAGAGAGATTTTCCTCCAGGAGTTTTGACCCAGCATGAACGCTTTGGTAACAGGAGGCTGCGGATTCTTTGGAAGTCATCTCACAGAGGCTCTGGTTCGAAGTGGGAGGAATGTGACGGTGCTGGATAACTTGAGTTTCGGTTCAAAGAGGAACCTTCGCGCGCTCTCGAGGGAAAGATCGAATGGTCAACTACGTCTGATAGTTGGAGACTGCACAAACCCATCGGACGTAAAGAGAGCCTTATTGGACGTAGACAGCGTTTTTCACATGGCCGCCTGTCCCGAAGTTCGCGACGGCCTTCGAGATCCGGCTACCTCTTTTCGCGTAAATGTGTACGGAACACACGTTCTTCTTGAACAGATGAGAAAGAGCTCAGCGGCGAGAATTGTTTTCCCTTCGACATCATCTGTCTATGGCGAGGCAAAACTTATGCCAACACCAGAAGATTACTCACCTCTCCAACCCATTTCCCTCTACGGGGCGACCAAACTTGCGGCCGAAGCACTCATTTCCTCCTACGCTCATACGTATGCCAGGCGGGCGTTAATCCTCAGATTCGCGAACATAGTAGGAGCGAGGGCCATTCATGGTGTCACTGTCGATTTCATTAGGAGGTTGCAGAGGAATCCATCTGAGCTCAAGATCTTGGGAGACGGGACTCAGAGCAAATCATACATCCACATAAGTGACTGTACCAACGCCGTTCTCAACGCGCTTGAACTCAACGGTAGATTGATTGAAGTGTACAACGTGGGTTCCGAGGACCAAGTTACGGTTCTCAAAATCGCGAGAATCGTTGTCGAGGAGATGGGCCTAGGGAAGGTTAGCGTCGTCTTCTCGAAAGGGTCAAACGGAGGAGGATGGGTGGGAGACGTCAAGAATATGCACCTCGACATAACAAAGCTGAGGTCAAAAGGTTGGGCACCTCACTATGGTAGTGAAGACGCTGTAAGATTGGCAACAAGAGAATTGGCTGGTGCGATACGCAGCGTATCTGCTGACAATATTCGAACTCATAATTCTCCTGGGACATAGCCTGTGAGAGAACTCAGTATCTCGACGTGCACAGTCGAAGGTTTTTGGGTCGAAGGTTACCAACGTCTTATAGCGTTCAAATCCAGGGAGGGTGACTCCTAGGACAATTGACAGCCTATTGGCTTCGGGAATGTTCGAAAGCTAATTGGACTCTTTGAAGGTCTGCCTAGTATCCTCTCTCCTCGGAGAGACTAGAAGCGATGTCAGCGAGTCATTCGACAATCCACTAGAAGGCAACGCCCGCATCACACATGAACTTGGCACCCAGCTCGTCAAGGCTGGAAGTGATGTTGTGGTGGTTACCGATTCTCCTGAGAAGAATATTCCGCAGCTGCATAGGCCTTATCGAATTCGAACCGTTGGTCACCGCTTTTCTGTTGAAAACCTCAACAGGCTAAGGGAGATTATTAGACAGTTGAAACCTGACGTGGTTCATTTCCACGGTGGGCAGCAGATATATCACTACGCCAAACTCTCAAGAATTCGTAGTTGTGCTCCAACCGTCTTCACATTCACATTCATTCCATCACTCGTCAGGAAGGCCGCGGTGGGCTCTAGGCGAGCGATGCTAACACTATTGCACATTGCCCTAGAAAATGCTCTACCATCTACTTTTGGCTTAGACCGAATTATTGCTCTCACAAGCTATGCAAAAGATAACCTTGCTCGCGACGGAAGAATTCCTCGAAAGCTGATTTCAGTTATCCCCTACGGGGTTCCAGAAACGTGTCTCACCGAAAATCCCGAACATGATGTGGAAGATGGTAGGAACGTCATCCTCACTTCTGGAATTACTAAAGAAAGGGGACTCTACACTTTCCTCTCGTGCATGCCGATCGTCAGAGAGAAGATTCCGGATGCGAAATTTATGGTGGCTGTTCGAAGTCCACTCGAAGCGAGAGAATGCCATGACCGTGTTTCTCCAGAGATACGCATTCTCGGGCCAGGACCTCTAGTTGAATCCCTGACCTCGCACTCCGTGATCGCTATGCCTTTTTCCTCTCACGTGTCAGTTGACCCTCCGTTGTCGATGCTGGAATGTATGGCGCTCGGGAGAGCTGTAGTGTCGACTGCAATAGGGTCCATACCTGAGATACTCGGAAGCAATCGGGGAGCAATAGTGTCCCCATGGGACCATGTGGGGTTAGGAAATGCTATCTCTACTTTGCTACTAGACGGTCCCTTGAGGAGGTCAGTCGCTGAAAACGCACAAAACTACGTCAACCAGAAGTACTCTTGGCCTGCGGCCCTAGCCTCTATCATTGAGGTATATCATCAAGCTGGCGAAGCACAGAGAGTCAGGCGGTTGGCGAGAGCATGTTGAGAACGAAACGAGTCTGAAGATCTCACAGGGCACGTCAAAAGGCCCTGATCCTCCACCTTTGGACAGACGTAATTATGATGAACAGCAGAACCCGATTGTATTCGTAGGAGTTGCTCCTCACGACACCCCCGGAGACTTCGTACAAATTAGACCCCTCCAGATACGAGAGTCAAACTTTCAAGAACTTAGGCGGGGACCTAGTTTCCAAGAGGGAGATAGCGTATGTTTCAGCAATAATGTCTCGTTGCGGACCGTCGAACATTCTCGAAGTGGGCATGGGCACAGGAAGGATACTTCGCAACATATCGACGAGTGAAAACGTTGTGGGGCTGGACCTTGACAGAGAGATGGTCAGAGAGTTCAGGAGACTCCGACGCAATCGCCCGGGAGTGCCCGCACCGGTTCATTTAGTGGTCGCAGATGCCGAGAGGCTTCCCTTCCGGAGAGGTTGCTTCGGAGCAGTGGTTTGTATTCGGGCCCTCAAGTACGTCAGACGGCCTGGGCGAGCCATCTCGGAAATGTGCACGGTCTTGCAACCAAAGGGTAGGCTAGTCCTTGAATTCTCAAACATTCTTGCCCCCAATGGCTTCCTCTACCTCGCTCAGAACATTTCTCGGAAAGGCCCGATCCTGAAGGCCTTCCTGCCCAGAACAATTGCACAGTATCTTCGTCAGTCGGGAATGACAGTCATAACAATGGATGGCTGGCACAAACTGGCTCCCGGACTAACGACCAGGCTGAACAACCCTTCAGTTCTGAAGATTATGACCGGTTTAGAGGGCGTCCTCCAGAGGAACACCCCCGCTGGGTTCCTTTCTCGAAGCGTTCTGGTGCATGCTGTGAATACGCCGTCTTGAATCTGCCACAACCAGCACGCTGAAGGACTCTTCACCCACGGCCATCTGCAAGCAGAGTTGTACCAGGCACGGCCAGGCTTCGACAATAGTGGGATTTATGACACCTGCAAGACCTAGGTTTGCTAGGGAAATCGACTCGGAGCCTTCTAATTCTAGTTATAGATAAAATCCAAAAACTTAACCCCGAAACGAGTCTCGCAGAATCGGGCGTGGCCTCAATTCCCCCGCGTGCCTCTCGCATACTCATTCTATTTTGTCTGAGCACCTCCTTCTTGGGGTTGGGCTTTCAAAGAACCTCTCCAGAATCCATAAGCCATTCGCCACGAATCAGGACCCGCGACAACGGACTTTCAGACACGCGTCTAGCAGTCGTCCCTACAAGTCGACCTATCAATTACATTGTGATTGTCGTCATGGAGAACAGGAACTACGCCGACATCATCGGCAATCCATCAACACCCTACACTAATCGATTGGCAAATGATTACGGGGTTTCCTCGAACTACTATGACGTTAGCAGCTATCTTAGCCTTCCAAACTATTTGGCCCTTGTCTCTGGTAATCCGCATGATTCTTGGGCACTTTGCAATGCTCCGCCGCACGCCTGTCGAGGTTGGAGTCCAGTTCCGGACTCCACCATCACGGATCGGATTGAAGCAGCTGGCATGACTTGGAAGCCGTACATGGAGGACATGCCCAACAACTGTTACCAGTACAATTCAGCGGGTTACGTGCCTAGACATAATCCCTTCGTATACTTTGCCCATGTCTTGAACACAACTTCTGAATGCAACAGAGTCGTGCCAGCGGGAACCAAGGCGTCCAACCTCATATCAGACCTAGCCTCAACAACCACAGCGTCGAACTTCCTATGGCTCACCCCCAACCTCTGCAATGACATGCACGACTGCCCAACCTCAGTAGGCGACAATTACCTATCACAAGTTATCCCACAGATACTGAACAGCCCCGTCTTTCGAACCCAGAAGGCGGCCCTATTTCTAACATGGGACGAGGGCAGCAACTCAGCCCACATTCCGGCCCTATGGGCCGGCCCGGCGGTCAGGCAAAACTATACTTCAAGCATTAGCTACAACCATTACTCTCTTCTCAAGACAATTGAGACGGTCTGGAACCTTCCCCCGCTGACCCCCAACGACGCCAGAGCACTAGCCATGACCGAATTCTTAGCTGGCGCCAGCCCCAGCCTCAGATACACACCGAGTCAACCAGGACCCGACCAGATCATAATCTTCAACGGGAGCGCAACCGGTGGAGCTTCGCCTTACAGTTTCAACTGGAGCTTCGGCGACGGTGGAACATCCACGGGGGCCAACACTACCCATGCATACACAACATCGGGGTCTTACAACGTGACCTTAGCCGTTTCAGACTGGCTGAACCACACCAGTTTCAAGTTCACAACCGTGAACGTCTCTGATTTCACCATCGCGGCCAGCTACCTTGTGACGCCTGTCCTCGCAGGCGTCAGCGCCACCTCAACAATCACCCTTCGCAGCCACTATGGCTTCACAGGAACGATAGTCCTATCGGCCAACGCCTCTGCTAGCTGGGTCAACGCAGCACTCAACCCAAACCAAGTGATCCTACCCAGTGACAGGACCGCGAACTCCACGCTCACCTTCACTTCCAACATCCCCGGAACCTATACAATAACCGTCCACGCGACCAGTGGATCAGCATCCCAAACGATAACTCAGACATTCAGGATCGATTCTCACACTCCTTCACCGGCTAACACAATCTCAAGCACAACAATCCTCGGTTTCTCGTCCAACCAGCTATTCACTATGGCCCTTATCACAGCGGTTAGCGCTTCAGCTACAGTCTTCGTCGGGAGGCGATCTCGACGGCCGAGGCCCACATAACTTCTCAGCCTGAAGACGCAAAATACCCAAATTGCTGAACAGAATGCGCTATCTCAGACATGGTGAATCGATAAACAGAGATAGGACTCCCACATTGCCGCAAAGATTCTGTTTCATCCATTTCTCTTAGGACGGCCGGTGTCGAAACTTGCAACGGCCGTTCCAACTGTGCCTTCACTAGGGAACAAAGTCCCAAAAAAATTTCCGGCCAAAAAAAAATTCGGACCTAGCCACTAGGGGGTTGGCCTAGGCCCGGCCGGGCCTTCTCGTTTTCGTTTAGCAACTGTTTTGGCAGTTTTGTTGGCACCTTTGTTGACAGATTTGACAGTTATTTTGCCAAATCTGATGGAGCACTTACGTTCGGATGCTTGCGGACCCGACTCCTGGAATCCATGAGATTGGAGAAAGGGGCAAGTCCTAGAATCCACGCCTTACTACGACAGTCGCTCCCCTGGGGGGCAGACTGGTGGATATGTGATAGAGAAAAGATTTGCAACGTGGGCATGTGTAGAGATGGATGGAAGGAGATTTGTCCGCGCCGGGTCTGATCGCGACGCCAGTGCGACAGGCTTTGTTCGGGCACCACATGAGATGAACCTCGCCCTTTCCGACAAGACTCGCTGCCATCGCGAGAAGTTTCTCTTCTGCAGCCGCTTCGAATTCCAATTTCCACTTCAAGAACTCTTTCTTCTCCTTCTCGAGCTTTCCGAAACGGTCAAACTGCAGTGCGCGATTCATCTCTTTGAGTTCGGCTGTCTCGTTTTCGAAAACCTCTCTCGGAACCAGCTTCTTTCCAGACGCAGTTTGTAACAGAAGGTCAAACTCTTCACGCATGTCCCCGTAGTCGATGGGTAGTCCCTTGACAGTCTCTCTTGTCTTGATGATGGTTTGCAACTTCTCGATCATACGGAGAAGCTGCGCAGTTGAGACCGCGGCTGTGTCCCGAGGAGCTTCTCAAGGGTCTCCGCCCAGTCGATCCGGAGTTTGTTGTCGCTCAGCAGCTGTTCGAGTTGGGCCAGCTCAGTCTTCTTCGTCGTTTCCACGGAGAGGATCTTCTGAAGCTCCGCTCGTTCCTGTGCGGCCTCTCCGATTAGGACCAGAAGGGCCTCTTTCTTTGCATCTAAGTCC
>Ga0066710_100002918_pt1 | contig 14198 bp, 7 predicted proteins | sample GraSoiAngelo_159_FD_79666 | JGI IMG/M metagenome (GOLD analysis project Ga0066710, IMG submission 79666) | Grasslands soil microbial communities from the Angelo Coastal Reserve, California, USA - 14_1009_16_40cm | ecosystem: Environmental > Terrestrial > Soil > Grasslands | place: USA...
CGAGTTCGCGCTGATGGCCGTCTACCTGTTCATCGTGTACGCGGTGAGCCGGCCGTTCGGGACCGCCGCGCAGGCGGGCTTCGGCATCGGGCTGCGCATCGTCCAGGCCGGCTTCATGCCGGTCGTCGCGCTGGGGTTCGCCGTGGCTCCGGTGGCGGGACAGAACTTCGGCGCGCGGCAGGCACAGCGCGTGCGCGACACGTTCAGGTCCGCGCTCCTGCTGTCGACCGGCGTGATGCTCTTGTTCGCGCTGCTGTGTCACGTGGCGCCGGCGGCCATGGTCCGCCTGTTCTCCAGAGACCCGCAGGTGCTTTCGGTCGGCGACGAGTACCTGCGAATCGTGTCGTGGAACTACATGGCCTCGGGAATCGTGTTCGTCGCCTCGAGTATGTTCCAGGCGATGGGCAACAGCGTGCCCTCGCTGGTGAGCTCGTTCGTTCGCATCGTCGTCGTCGCGGTGCCCGCATTTCTGATGTCGCGGTTGCCGGGCTTCGAGCTGCGCTGGATCTGGTACCTGTCGGTCGCGTCGGTGACGCTGCAGACGGTGTTGAGCCTGCTCCTGCTCCGGCGCGAGTTCCGGACCCGCCTGAACTTCGCGGCGCTTCCTGCGACGGAGGCCGCTGCCGCCGCGACCGAGCGGGCCCCGAGCGCGGTGGAGGCGGCCGAGGCCATCGAGCCCGCATAGCGCGAAGGGAGCCCACGCGCGCCGGGCGTGCAGAGGCCAGCGGCCGGGCCGAGGGAGGCGGCCGAGCCGGGCTTTTGCCCGCGCGAAACCTCTCGCGCGCCACGCGGACCGAGCGTATTCTCATCCGGAGGGCAACCGCAGAGCATGCGGGAGACATCCGGTGCGGCCGGCGCAGGTCCCCAGCCGGTCCGCCGCAGAGCCTCCGCCGGTGCTCCTGCCGCACCGGCAAGCGCAAATGAAGACCGGGTAGGAGTCGTCATGTCGTTCCTTCGGTTCCTGGTCACCGCCTGTTGTGTCGCATCTCCAGCGCTCGCTTCCGCCGCCGCGTCGATCGACTCGATCCCTGCCGGGCTGCCGTACGTGAGCTCGATCCGGATCGAGCCCGTGCAGAGCATCCCTCCGCCCGGGCGGATCTGCCCCTCCGACAGCATCGCGGTGAGCGTTCGCGGAGAGTTTCCGAACACCTGCTTCAAGCTGCGGGGCGTCGAGGTCATCGAGCCGCCTTACGGATCGCCGCTTCCCCATCCGCCGATCGTGCGCTTCGTCGTGGACGTGGAATGCGGCGGCTGTCTGGAGGTGCTGACCCCGTGGCAAGCGCGCGTGGTGTTGCCGCCGCTGCCGCCGCGCGCCTACGAGCAGCCGCTCCAGCTCGCGCGCGTGACGTGCCGCGACAGCCTCGCTCCCGACAGCACCGTGTTCGCGGGCTCGGTTCCGTTCGTGGTCGATGCTTGCGCGGAATCACTGCGGTGCGTGGCGGGCAACTGGGCGCCCGACGGCAACGGTTGCACGGCGCACGTGGGGCCGGATCATCCCGCGCGGATCGCGTTCACGGTGAGCTCGGACCTCCCGCTCGCGGGGCTCCAGGGCAGCTTCATCGTCGAGCCGAACGATCTCGCGATCACCCACATCGAGACCACGGGTCCTGCCGCGGGCATGCACTTGAGCTGGCGCCCGACGCAGGCCGGCGCGAGGTTCAACCTGTTCGCCGAGTTCGGAGCGCCGATCCCGGGCGATTCCGTGCCGCCTCCCGACCGCCATCCCGAAGTCCCGGTGCTCGTGCTCACGCTCGAGCCGAGCAGCTCCAAGCTGGCGCGCGTGACGTTGGTCACCGCGCGCCAGTTGCTGGGCGCGGACGAGTTCGGCGGCGCCGTGCCGCAATGCCCGCTCGTGGCGACGGTGGTGGTGGCGGCGCAAATCTGCGCCCAGACCGGCTGCGACTACAACGGCGACGGCGTCGCCGACGTGCGTGATCTGGTGCTGATGGCGCATTGCGCGCTCTCCCGCGACGCGGAGCACCTGTGTCCCGAGGTGCCGGACTGCAACGGCGACAGCACGCACACGCTGGAGGACGTGATCTGCTGCGCGCTGAACATCCTGCGCGGCCCGCCCTGTCCCGGCTGTCCGCCGGACACGGGCCTCGCCCGGCCGGCGCCGGACGTGGGCGTGGAACTCGGGCCACCGGCGTTCACCGCCGCGGGAGCCGAGATCGAGGTTCGCGTCCACGATCTGGGCGAGGTGGGCGGAGCCGTGCTGCGGCTCGGGTTCCCCGCCGACCGCTACGACGCCGCCCTCGATCTCCCGCAGGGCGACAGCGACTGGCTCGCGCTGTCGGACGTGACCGGCGACATCGCGACGATCGGGCTCGTCCGGCTGACGGAGAGCGCGGCGCAGGCCGCGGTGCCGGGGGCGCTTCCTCCGGCCAAGCTGCGTCTCACGCTCAAGCCCGGCCACGTGCACGGAGGCGCGGTGACGCTGGAGGGCGCCGAGTTCAGCGCCTCCGACGGCGTGAGGCTCGAGACCGCGCTACCGGCGGTGTCGGTTGCGCTGGGCGGCACGCCGAAGCTCGCGCTGTCGGCGGCGCAGCCCAACCCGTTCTCCGGCGGCACGCGCTTCCAGCTCACGCTCGATCGCCCGGCAATGGTCACGGTCGGGATCTACGACTTGGGCGGGCGCCTGGTCGCGACACTGCACCGCGGATCGCTGCCCGCCGGCACCCACGACTTCACATGGAACGGCGCGCGCGACGGCGGCGCGCCCACGCGGGGCGGCGTGTACTTCTACCGGGTGACGGCAGGTACTGCGACGGCGGCGCGGAAGATGGTGCTGCTCGGGGACTGAGCGCGGGGTGGGATTGAGGGCCACCGGGCGGGATCGGGCACTACGGGGGCGGCGTCGGGAGGGTGGGGCATCTCCGCGACGCACGCTGCGCGCGGCTTCCTGCCGCGCTCCGCTTTCCCCGCGGCTCGCTCCGGACATCCTGTCCTCCGCGAGCGCGGGGGGCGTCGCTGCGATGCCCCACCCTCCCGACGCCGCGAACAAGCTCGGTGCGCTGCGATGCCCCACGCTCGCGCTGCCGCGGACTAGCTCGGGGCACTGCGATGCCCCACCGCCGCGGGCAAGTACGCTCGCGGCGCCGCCCGCCGCCTGCTACCCGATCGGAGGCCCCGGCGAGTGCTCCAGGGCCGGGCCCATCGCGGGGCCGGGCCGCGCGGTTTCGATGCTTTGCCACAGCGGCGAGTCGCGATGGCGCTCGAGCCATGCGCTCACGCGCTCCGGCGTGCCGAGGTCGACCCATCCGCACGCCGGCGCGGTCACGACCCGCAGGCGCTGGGGTAGCTGCTGCAGCACGTCGGTTCCGAAGTCTCGGCTGGGCAGCATGCGATAGAGCCGGAGCAGCGCGTCGGATTTCCCCTGCGTGTAGGACAGGCCCTGGAAGTACATCTCGAGCAGCGTCGGCTGCGTGTCTTCGTAGAGCCGGAACAGCGCCGTCGAGCTCGATGCCAGGACGAAGCTGTTCCATAGCGCGCCCCAGCCCATGAGTCGCGACGCCACCGCCAGTGTCGGCTTCTCCACGAACGACACCACCGCCTGCGAAGCCTCGCCGCGCGCCGCCGCCGCCACGATCCAGCCGAGACCCGGATCCGGATGAGTGGGCGTGACGCCGAGCAGGACCGGGTGGTCCGGCAGGCGTTGCGCCTCGGACATCGCCTGCTGGATCCCCGTCGTGAACGGACCCTCCGCCTCGACGTCGTGATCCGACCGCAGCAGCACGATCGCGGGCGCGTCGTCGCGCACCAGCACCCGCACCAGCGCGTGCAGGATCGCGACCGCGGTGCCGCGGTTGCGAGGCTGGGCCAGCACGTTGTCTTCCGGCAGGTCGCACAGCTCCGGGGACCACCAGGCGCGGTGCGCCTGGTTCACCAGGACCAGGATGTGGTCCGGCTTCGCGAGCCGGCGCGCTCGAGCGAGCGTGGCGGCGAGCAACGAGCGCTCCGGGCGGAAGCGACAGAACTGTTTTGGAACCGCGATGCCTCCGGCGATGCGGGTCCAGTGCTGCAGGCGCGTGCCGTCGCCTCCGGCGAGGACGATCACCCACGTCGACTCGCGGCTGGTCGACGGAACGCGGCCATCATCTCGAGCGAGCGGCTTGGCTTCCTGGGACAGCGTGCTGGGCATTGTTGGGCACCTCGTTGCGATCGCGATTCCGTGGGACGGACGACGGCGGTTGATCGAACCCGCTTCGACAGGGCGCCGCGTCCGTCCACATGGACCCTTCCGCACTTGTCGGATGGAATCCGACGCGCAGGTACGAAGCGAGCGGCGTGCCACGCGGGTCCAAGCGAGCCAAGGTGCGGGCTCCGAGCTGCTTGCGCGGATCTACCGTGTGGTTGCACCGGGACTCGAAGCGACGGGAATCGCCCCGCACGATCGTGAGCGGCGACGCCAAGCGCGGGCGCCCCGCCGTTTTGTGAACGATGGGGCGCAATGCCACGGGTGAGGCGTTGCGGGACCAGGTGTTCCCGACACGATATCCCGGCGCTCTCGTGCCGGCCCGAACGGGGCGCCCTAGTGTTCCACTACCGAGGCCGGTACTGCTTGAGCTTGCGATAGAGCGTCTTGCGGTCCACCGCCAGGAGCCGCGCGGCCGCCGCGCGATTGCCGCCGGCGGCGCGCAGCGTGCGCAGGATGTGCTCGCGCTCGACGTCCGCCAGGGACAGCGGCCGTTCCGGCGGCACCTCGCCGGCCGAGCGCAGGCGCACCGCGGGCGGCAGGTCACCGATCCCGATCCGCGCGGTCGTGCCCAGCACGAGCGCGCGCTCGATCGCGTTCTCGAGCTCGCGCACGTTGCCGGGCCAGCCGTAGCGACGCAGCGCTTCCAGCGCCTCGAGCGTCAGCGTCACGCGCTCACGCCCCAATCGCGCGCCGTGCTTCTCGAGAAAGTGCGCCACCAGCGGCACCAGATCCTCCAGCCGCTCCCGGAGCGGCGGGATGCGGATCACGATCACGTTGAGGCGGTAGTACAGGTCCTGACGGAAGCGCCCCTCACCCACCAGCGTTTCCAGGTTGCGGTGCGTGGCCGCCACGATCCGCACGTCGACGGGCTCCGGAGCCGGCGCGCCCAGCGGATGGACCTCCTTCTCCTGCACCACGCGAAGCAGCTTGGCCTGCAGCGCAAGCGGCATGTCGCCGATCTCGTCCAGGAACAGCGTGCCGCGGTGGGCGACCTGGAATAGCCCGCGCTGGTCCTCGCGCGCGTCGGTGAATGCGCCGCGCCGGTGGCCGAACAGCTGGCTCTCGAGCAGCGTCTCCGGAATCGCCGAGCAGTTGATCGCGACGAACCCGCCGCCGGCGCGCGGACCGTTGGCGTGGAGCGCGCGCGCCAGGAGCTCCTTGCCGGTGCCGCTCTCCCCCACCAGCAGCACCGGGGTGTCGGCCCCGGCGGACCGCATCACGAGCTCCAGCACTCGCTGCATGGCGGGCGATTCGCCGATGATGCGCGAGCCTCCTTCGTGACGGGCCTCGATGCGGCTGGCGAGCTCGCGCCACAGCGAGCGCTCGCGCAGCGCGTCGGACACGGTGCTCAGCAGGTCGTCCATGCGGAACGGCTTCGTCACGTAGTGGAAGGCGCCGCCGCGCATCGCGTCGACCGCAGCCTCCACGCTGCCGAAGCCGGTGATGATGACGACCGGGATCTCGGGGTCTCGCGCCCGCACTTCCGCGAGCAGCTCGCGTCCCTTCATGCCCGGCATCATGTTGTCGGTGACGAGCACGTCCACCGTCGACCGGCCCATGCGCTCCAGCGCCTCCACGGCGCTGGTCGCCGCCACCACGTCGTAGCGCGCCTCGCGCAGCTCGTCCTCGAGCAGGTTGCGCATCTCCTCGTCGTCCTCGACGATCAACACCGTCCGCCTGTGGCTCATGACGCGACCTCCTCCGCGGGCGCGGTCGCGGCGAGTGCGCCCGGCTGCTCGAGCGGCAGCAGCACCGTGACGCGGGTGCCGGCGCCCGGCCGGCTGTCGATCTCGATCCAGCCGCCGTGCTCCTGCACGATGCCGTAAGAGATCGACAGCCCGAGCCCCGTGCCCGATCCGACCTCTTTGGTGGTGAAGAATGGATCGAACACCCGTTCGAGATGCTCGGGTGGAATCCCGCGCCCGGTGTCGATGACCGTGATCGCCTGCAGCGCGCGGGGGGCGCCTCCGATCTCGGGGTGGATGCGCTCGACCTGCGCGACCTCGAATCGCAGCGTCCCGCCGTTCGGCATCGCGTCGGCGGCGTTGACGGCGAGATTGAGGAACACCTGCTCCAGCCGGTCGGTCTCCGCCTGGATGTCGGGCAGACGCTGGGGCAGCCCCCATTCGATCCGCACCTGCGATTGCTCGAGCCGCGGACCCACCAGCTCCGCCACGCGCTCGAGCACCGCGCAAACCGACGTCGGCGCCGGACGCAGCTCGCGCACCCTGGAGAAGTCGAGCATGCCGTGCACGATGCGGGCGATGCGCTCGATCTGCGTGGCGATGATCCGCAGGTTGCGCTCGTCCGCGGCCGGCAGCCCCCCGCGCCGCAACATCAGCTCGGCGCGGCCGCCGATCACGTTGAGCGGAGTCCCGATCTCGTGCGCCAGGCCGGCGGCCAGCCTCCCGACGCTGGCCAGCCGCTCGGCCTCGCGCAGGCTGATCTCGACGCGGCGGCGCCCCTCCTGCTCCCGGAGCAGCGACAGGCGCGTGTTCTCGAGCCGCGCGCACATGGTGTTGAACTCCCCGGCCAGGTGCCCGAGCTCGTCGTTCCGGCGCACACGAACGCGCGAGTGGAAGTCGCCGGAGCCCACGTCGCGCACGCTGCGCATCAGCTCCCCGATCGGCAGGCTCAAGCTCACCCGCGTGACCATGTACAGGATGCCGCCCACCGCGAGCACCATGATCGCGGTGAACACGGCGATCGAGCGCCGCGAGGCGCGCGCGTCCTCTTCGATGAACGACTCGAGCTGGAGCACCTGCACCGCGCCGAACAGGTTGCCGGCCGGTCCGATCAGCGGCGCCAGGTACGCCACGACCGAATGGTGGTCGATCACGGAGCGCGTGAGCTGCGTGGTTCCCGTGCGCAGCGTGCCCACCACGTCCGCGCGCGACACCGGCGGCACGTGCGCGAGACCCGGCGACTGATAGTTGAGCGAGCCGTCGCGATTGAACAGGCGGATGCCGAGCACGCGCTCGAAGCCGGTGATCTGGTCGATGAGCTGGTGCACGTCGGCGAGCTGGCGGTCGCGCAGCGCGAACTCCATCGCGAGCTGCACCGTCCTCGAGATCGCGCGGCCCTCGCGCGCCAGTTCGTCGCGCGTGCGCTCGCGGCTGTCGCGCTCGTCCAGCCACGCGAACAGCACGATCAGGACGGTGATCGGCACCGCCAGCGCGACGAACAGCTTCGTCCCGATCCGCATGACGCGCCCCGGCCGTTGCCGGCCCGAATCGTTCCGGGCCGAGATGAGCGAGGGGTCGCCGCATCGAGAAGTATAGCCATGGTGGGCGACCGGCGGTGCCGGTGTGTGATGCCATTGCAAGGCGAGGTACGGTGGCTCCATGCCTTTGCGGGCGCCTTCGCTCCGGGCTCGCCGCTCCCAGCCCGCCGTCGACGCACGGCCGGGACGGTGCTAGGCTCTGCCGCCATGATGCGAGCGGGGACGCCTGAACCGGATCCTCGAGCGTCGGCCACTCGCCTGAGCCGCCGCCGCTTTCTCGCCGGCGCGGGCCGGGCGGTGATCGGCGCCGCCGCGCTGTCGGCGCTGCCGGACTGGGCCACGCGAGCACTGGCCGCGGCGGCCGCCGCCCCGCCGGACCTGATCGAGCGCAACGACTGGCCGGAGCACTGGGAGACGACGGTCGCAGCACTGGGCCGCGATCCGATCACGGCCACCGGCCGGTTCTTCGTACGCAGCCACTTCCCGGTCCCTCAGGTCGATCCCAAGAGCTGGAAGCTCGAGGTCACGGGCCTCGTCCACACGCCGCTCGGCCTCGGGCTCGACGAGCTGCGCGCGACCCCCGCCACCCAGACGACCTGCGTGCTCGAGTGCGCGGGAAATGGTCGGGCGCTGTTCAAGCTTCCCAGCACGTCGGGCACCCAGTGGGAGTACGGCGCGGTGGGCAACGCGGCGTGGGCGGGCGTGCCGCTCGCCACGCTGCTCGCGCGCGCCCAGCCGGCGCCGGAGGCCAAGTTCGTGTGGTTCGAGGCCGCGGACTCGGCGCCGCTGCCGGCGGCGCCGCCGTTCCTGCGCAGCATCCCGATCGAGAAGGCGATGCAGGACGTGCTGCTGGCCCACACCATGAACGGAGCGCCGCTCGAAGCGTTGCACGGCGCGCCGCTGCGCGCGGTCGTGCCCGGCTGGTACGGCATGGCGTCGGCCAAGTGGGTGACGCGGATCCGCCTCGAGGCCGCGCCGTCCGACAATCACTTCATGGTGCGGGGCTACCGCTACGTGGAGCCCGGCGGGAATCCGGAGCAGTCGCCTCCCGTCGAGACGCTGCGGGTGAAGTCCCTGATCACGAAGCCGCTCGACGGCGCGCGCGTCGCGGCGGGAACGCTGCGCGTCCAGGGTTTCGCGTGGGCCGGGCCCGCGGGGGTCAAGCTCGTCGAGGCTTCGATCGACCGCGGCGCCACCTGGAAGCCCGCCGGCTTCATGGGAGACTCGCTGCCGGCCGCCTGGCGGATGTGGGCCACCGAGTTCGAGGTGAAGAAACCCGGCCGCTTGACGCTCATGGCGCGCGCCACCGACGGCGCGGGCGACGTCCAGCCGCTCCAGGCAACCCCCAACACCGGGGGCTACGGCAACAACTCCATCCACCGGGTGGCGGTCGATGTCCGCGCGTAGCCTCGCCGCGATCCTGCTCGTGGGCGTCGTCGCGCTGCCCACGGTTGCGCGCGTGGCCGGCACTCCGGCGCCGGCGCGGCGCACCGTCTACACCAAGCAACTGCCCGCGGGCGAGGGCCAGGACCTGGTGGCGAGCAAGTGCCAGACCTGCCATTCGGCGATGCTGATCACGCAGCAGCACAAGGACTCGACCGGCTGGGAGAAAACCGTGACCCTGATGGAGAAATGGGGCGCCCGTCTCGTGCCCGAAGATCACGCCACCGTGGTCGCCTACCTGCTCCGGAGCTACGGGCCCGCGAAGAAGTAGCCAGCCAGCCGACCGGGCCCGTGCGAACGATCCTCGGAATCCTGGGTGCGACGCTGCTCGCGGTCTCGCTTCCAGGGGGCTCGAGCGCCGCGCCAGCGACGTCGGACTCGGCATGGGCCATGTGCGGGGTCCCGCTCGCGCGCGCGCCGGGGAGTCGCCTCGAGGTCGTGGCGGTGTCTGACAGCGCGGGCGGCATGTACGCCGTGTGGGAGGAGCTGCACGAGAACAGCGCGTTCTCCGACGTCTTTGTGCAGCACGTGCTCACGGACGGACGCCTCGCTCCCGGCTGGCCCGAGGACGGCTTCCCGGTGTGCACGGCGCCCGCGAGCCAGTTCGATCTCGTCGCGCGCGCGGACGGCCTGGGCGGAGTCGTCGCGGCGTGGACCGACGCGCGCCTGGAACGCCCCGGGGGCACCGAACCGCGAGTCTACGCGCAGCGCGTGCTCGCGGACGCACGCATTGCGCCGGGCTTTGCCGTGAATGGCGTGCGCGTGTCGGACGCCGAGCGAGCCGAGCTTGACCCGAGCATCGCTCCCGACGGGTCCGGGGGTGCCTACGTCGTGTGGGAGGGCGTCGGCGGCGGTGTGTGGATCCAGCACCTGTCGGCCGCCGGGACGCGGGCCACGGGCTGGCCCTCGCAGGGCAAGTCGCTCGGCATCGGCGGTCGCCCCAACATCTGCTCCGACGGCGCCGGCGGCTTGTTCGTTGCGTGGGAGCAGGGCGGGGAGATCGACGCTGCGCGAATCGATGCCGATGGCGATCCGCTTCCCGGCTGGCCGGCCGGCGGGCTCGTCGCGTGCACGGGACCGGAGGCGTTCGTCGCGCGTCTCATGCCCGACGGCAGCGGCGGCGTCTTCATCGGCATGCTCAAGAGGTACCAGACGCCGGACGTCTGGCTGCAGCACGTCACCGGCGCGGGGAGCCGCCCGCCGGGCTGGACTCCGGAGGGGATCGCGCTCTGCACGGCGCCCGGACCGCAGTACGTTCCCGCGCTCGCGCCCGACGGCGCGGGCGGTGTGTTTGCGGGATGGCACGACTTCAGGACCACGACCGGGCGCGTGTTCGCGTCGCACATCGGGCCCGGCGGCACGCTCGTTCCCGGGTGGCCCGCCGATGGGCTCGAGGTGGGACCCGACACCGGCTTCGATCCCTCCCTGAGCGTGATCGGGGACGGCGCGGGCGGCGTGCTGCTCGGCCTCGATCCGCCCGGCCGCGGCGCCACGGTGCACCACCTCGCTCCCGACGGCACGGTCGCCTCCGGCTGGCCTGCGAGCGGCGTGACGCTGTGCCCCCGGCATCTGCTGTTCGATCCTGCGCTCATCCCGGACGGCGGCGGCGGTGCGCTCGTCGCCGCCCGCGACGTGCGCGACACGCTGCAGGTCAATCTCTACGCCACGTTCGTGCACGCGACCGCCGCACTGCCCTATCGCGTGGCCAACATCTTCGCTCGCGCGGAGCGCGGGCGCGTGCGGCTCGGCTGGGACGGCGGGCTCGCGCCCGGTTCCATCGCCGCGGTCGAGCGGCTCGCGCCGCACGATATCTGGAAGGCCGTGGCTCAGGTGTCGCTTGATTCGTCGGGGTGGAGCTATACCGACCGCGATGTCCAGGAGGGCGGGATCTATCGCTACCGGCTGATCGTGACCGACGAGGACCACACCCATGGCCTGGGCCAGTACCACCTGGGCGAGGTCCGCGTGATCGTGCCCTCGTCGCTCGCGCTGTCGGTGCGCCCGCTCGGGAACCCGATCGTCGCGGAGTTCGCGGTGACGGTGACGCTGCCCGATGCGGGCGCCACCTCGATCGATGTGTTCGACATCGCCGGGCGCCGGGTTCGAAGCATCCGCCTGGGCGTCGCCGGACCCGGGCGCAGCACGATCAGGCTCGATCCCGCGCACGAGCTGCGCCCGGGCGTGTATCTCATCCGGCTCGAGCATCTGGGCTCGATCGCGACGGGCCGCGCCGTACTGGTGCGGTGAGCGGCGGCCGCGGCGGCGCTAGGGCTGCGGCAGAACCCTGGGCTTCTCCCGCTCCGCGCCCTTCACGACCACGGCCGGGATCTGCTGCTCGCGCACCATGCGGTTGAAGGCGGCGAGGTCGTCGTCGAGCAAGCTCTTGAGCTTCGAGAGCTGGACGTCGATCCGGCCCGCCAGGTCCTGGTACACGGCGCCGTCCTGAGCGGTGGGCAGCGCCTCGGCGCCCTCGAGCACGTTTCCCAGCCAGGCGAGCTTGTTGTTGAGCCGGATCGGATAGTTGAGCGGATCCTGACTGCTCTTGTTCTTGGTCTGGTACAGCGCCTCCTCCACGCTCGTGAGCTTCTCCGACAGCGCCTTCGCGGCCGCGGCCAGCGAAGAGTCCCTGGCGATCGGCTTCGCGCGCTCGGCCACCGCCTTCAGCTGGTCGCGCACGTCCCGGATGCGCGTGATGGCATCGTGGGTCTCGGTGAGCTTGTCGCGCACGCGCGCCAGGTAGTCGAACTTCTTCTGGAGGTCCGCAGCGGTCACGATGAGGCGCGGGTCCTTGCGGACCTCGAAGCTCCGGGTCTGCGACCGACCCCCGGCGGTGAGGCGCACCTGGTAGCTGCCGGGCACGACCTCGGGGCCCAGCAGGCTCCCGCCCCACAGGATCATGCCCTTGAACCGGCTCGCTTCCGGATAGCGGAGATCCCACACGAAGCGGTTGAGCCCGGCCCTGGCGGGCACGCGCGGGGGCGGCGGGGCGTCGTCGGGGACGGGCGGCTCCGGCCTGCTCGAGAACTTGCGAATCAGCTTGCCCGAGCCGTCGAGGAACTCGAGCGTCACCGAGTCGCGGTCGCTCGCTTCTTTCCGGAGCAGGTAGTCGACGACCGCTCCGCGCGGCGGGTTGCGCCCGACGCCCGGGCCGCCCACCGGGCCCCCGAACAGGTACGAAGGGCCGGGGCCGAACAGGTGCGCGTCCTCGGCGGCCGCCGCCGGCGTGAGCTCCCGCAGCGCGGACAGGTGATCCAGGATCCAGAACGCGCGCCCCTGCGTCGAGATCACGAGGTCGTCGTCGTTGACGACGAGGTCCGTCACCGGCACCACCGGCAGCAATCCGCGCGGCTCCTCGTCGCCCATGGCCGCTGCGCTCTCGGGCTTGGCCTCGGCCGTGGCGAGTCGCGCCGCGGCCTTGAGCGCGTCGATCGTGCCCGGCAGCGCGACGCGCAGCGGGACCCAGCGCGCGCCGTCGTCGACCGAGAAGTAGATGCCGGTCTCGGTGCCGCAGTAGAGCAACCCCTTACGCGCCGGGTCCTCGCGCACGACACGCACGAACGCGCCGTCGGGGAGTCCGGCCGTGATTTTCCTCCACGTCTTCCCGTAGTCCCGGGTGACGAACGCGTACGGCCGGTAGTCGTCGAGCTTGGAGCGGTTCGCCGCCAGGTACGCGGTGCCAGGCGCGTGGGGCGAGGGATCGATCTGGCTGATCAGGCTCCACGGCGGAAGCTCCCTGGGCGTCACGTCACTCCAGTGCCCGCCGGCGTCGCGGGACACGTGCACGAGCCCGTCGTCCGATCCCACCCACAGCTCGTCCTTCGACAACGGTGACTCCGCCATCGCGAAGATCGTGCAGTAGTACTCGACGCTGGTGTTGTCCTTCGTGATCGGCCCGCCGGACGGGCCGAGCTTCGCCTTGTCGTTGCGCGTGAGATCGGGGCTGATCACCTCCCAGCTCTGGCCCTGGTTGCGGGTGCGGAACAGCACGTTGGCCCCCGCATACAGCGTGCTGGAATCGTGGCGCGACGCCACGATCGGGAACGTCCACTGGAACCGGTACTTCATGCCCTCGGCGCCCCACCCCATGGGATTGTCGGGATACGGCGAGACGTCGCGCTCCTCGCCGGTGCGCCGGTCGAACCGGCCGATGTAGCCGTCGTAGCAGCCGGCGTAGTCGACGTCCGGATCGCCGGGCTGGGAGGCGATGTAGCCGCTCTCGCAGCCGCCCGCCGGGTACCAGTCGGTGGGACCGATGCCGAACGCGCGCGTCCGCGACGCGATCGAGACCGAGCTGTTGTCCTGCTGGGCGCCGTAGACGCGATACGGGAACCGGTCGTCGGTGACCACGTGGTAGAACTGCGCCGTGGGCTGGTTGTCCTGCTTGGTCCACGTGGTACCGCCGTCCACGGTCACGTTCACGCCGCCGTCGTTGCTCTCGATCATGCGCAGCGGATTGTCGGGATCGATCCACAGGTCGTGGTTGTCGCCGTGCGGCGTCCCGACCGGCGCGAAGCTGCGGCCGCCGTCCTTGGAGCGCATGAACTGGACGTTGAGCACGTAGAGGGCGTCGGGGTTCCGCGGTTCGGCGTAGATGTGGGTGTAATACCAGGCGCGCTGCCGGAGATTGCGGTCTTCGTTGGTACGCGTCCACGTGGCCCCCGCGTCGTCGGAGCGGAACACGCCGCCGTCGTCCGCCTCGATCGCCGCCCACACCCGGTCGGGGTTCGCGGCCGAAACCGCGACGCCCGCGCGGCCCCAGATCCCCTTCGGAAGCCCCGGACCGCGGATCCGCTTCCACGTGTCGCCGCCGTCCGCGGACTTGTAGAGCCTGCTGCCGGGGCCGCCGCTCTCGAGCGTCCACGGCCTGCGGATCACCTGCCAGGTCGTGGCGTAGAGCACGCGCGGATTCGTGGGATCCAGCGCCAGGTCGATCGCGCCGGTGCTGTCGTTCACGAACAGCACGTTGCTCCACGTGGCGCCGCCGTCGCGCGAGCGGAACACGCCGCGCTCGTGGCTGGGTCCGAACGCGTGGCCCAGGGCGGCGACGTAGACCAGGTCCGGATCGCGCGGGTGGACGCGGATGCGTCCGATCTGGCGCGTGTCGGCGAGGCCCACATGCTTCCAGGTCCTGCCCGCGTCCACCGACTTGTAGACGCCGTCGCCGTAGGACATGTTGCCACGGATGCACCCCTCGCCCATGCCGGCGTAGACCACGTTGGGATCGGACGCCGAGACCGCGATCGCGCCCACCGAGCTCGTGCCGAGCTGGCCGTCGGCGACCGGCCGCCAGCTCGTCCCGCCATCCACCGACTTCCAGATCCCGGCGCCCGTGCC
>Ga0066710_100002919_pt1 | contig 14197 bp, 9 predicted proteins | sample GraSoiAngelo_159_FD_79666 | JGI IMG/M metagenome (GOLD analysis project Ga0066710, IMG submission 79666) | Grasslands soil microbial communities from the Angelo Coastal Reserve, California, USA - 14_1009_16_40cm | ecosystem: Environmental > Terrestrial > Soil > Grasslands | place: USA...
AACGTGATTCCATCGACAGCTTTGACTGTGCCGTCTTCAGTCTCGAAATAGGTGCGCAGGTCCCTGACTTCGAGAAGTGTGCCATTACGGGTGCTCATTCAGCCTACAATCTGGTCTGGTTTTCAGATGTCAGAATCTCAATTTCAAAGTCTATCTCTCGGATCACCAAGCAAATTCACAAATCGCAAATCTAAAATCCAAAATCCCCTCACACCTTTCGCATCTGCGGATCCAGTGCGTCGCGCAATCCATCACCGAGAAAGTTTAGGGACAACAACGTTAGTGCCATCGTCACACCCGGAAAAACTAGCTGCCACGGGAAGATTGCAATGTTCTGGATTCCATCTGCTGCCAGGCTGCCCCACGACGCTAGCGGCGCTTGCACTCCGAAACCCAGAAACGAGAGAAAGGCCTCGGAAAGCATGACTGAGGGAATAGTGAGAGTTGCGTAAACGATCACTGGACCGAGCGTGTTCGGCACAAGGTGTCGAAAGATGATTCTCGGAGTCGAGACACCAGTCGCTCTAGCCGCAAGGACAAATTCCTGATTCTTTAGCGACAACACCTGGCCACGTACGATGCGTGCCATCGTCAGCCAGGACACGGACCCCAGCGCGATGAAGAGCAGGACAAGTTGGCCCACCGGCGTCTTGCCGCGAAACATCGAAAGCAGGACGATGACGAGAATGATGTACGGCAGGGAATAGAGCACATCCACAAGGCGCATCATCAGGTTATCGACGCGTGAGCCCAGATAACCGGCAATGGCGCCATAACCGACACCGATGATCAGCGAGACAAAGGTCGAGATAATTCCGACCATCAATGAGATGCGCCCGCCAAGCAGCACCCGCGCCAACAAATCGCGACCACTGGTGTCAGTGCCCAGCGGATGTGACCATGAAAACTTGCCGTCCGGCCCGCTGAATGGCGGGAAGGACTTCAACAGGTCAGCCTCTGCCGGAATGTAATCGTAAGTGTAGCCGGTTGTCGCTTTGATGATGGATGGGCCGATCAGCGAAGCCAGTGTAATAACTACGACGACAATCATGCCGAACACGGCGAGCTTGTTTTTCAAGAGCCGCCGCCAGGCGTCTTTCCACAACGAGGTTCCGATCACCGTCTCTGAGTGCTCTACCGAGTGAACATCAGCTTCGGCAACTGCAAACTCGGGATCGATATTGATTATGGGCTCGTCCTTCTTCATCTCATCAGTAGCGTATGCGTGGATCTAGGTACGCGTAGGCGATATCCACCAGCAGGTTCATGATCAACAGGGTCATCGCGATGAAGGCTACGATTCCCAGGATTAGGGGCTCATCGCGATTCAGAGACGCCTGAATGAAATAATTTCCCAGACCCGGCAAAGCAAAGATCTTCTCAACTACAACCGTGCCTGTCAGTAGAAATGCGAGTGCCGGTCCGGTGAAGGACACAACCGGCATCAACCCTCCACGCAGCGCGTGCCGAAGCAACACATCCCTTTCACTTAGTCCTTTGGAACGAGCGGTGCGGATATAGTCTGACCGCAACACCTCAAGCATGCCTGCTCTGGTCAGCCTTGCAATGTAGGCCATGTAGACCGCCGATAGCGTTAGAATCGGCAGCAGCACGGCCTTGCTGGCAAAACCGTACCAGCGTGAGGGTGGCAGCCAGTAAAGCGTTAGCGAGAAGATCAAGACCAGGATTGGTCCCAGCACAAAGTTTGGCACCGATATACCCAGCATCGCGAGCGCCATCGAGGCGTAGTCCCATTTGGAGTTTTGCTTCAAAGCGGCGATTGAACCGACCGTAATGCCCACGATCAGCGCGAGCAGGTAAGCTGATATGCCAATTGCCGCAGACACCGGCAGTGAACGCGCGATGATCTTGTTAACCGACTGCCCTTCGTATTTCAGCGAATTGCCAAAGTCGAGTAGCAGAATGTGTCTCATTGTTCTGCCGTACTCAACGTACCACGGCTTGTTCAAACCATACTTTTCGCGGATGTTTCTTTCGATGGCCGGAGGAATACGCTTCTCGCCTGAATAGAAGTTACCAGGAGCGAGTCTCACCAGACCCCACGTGATGGTGATCACAACGAGGATGGTTGGTATCGTAATTATCAGCCGCTTGATGATGAAGCCAAGCATCGTTAAGTGGAGCAGGCATTCTTGCCTGTCTCTCTTCGAAAAGCACAGTTCAGAGGCGGGCCGTGACCGCCCCGACAGACAAGAATATCTGTCCTACTCCGCAAGACTGGGAATGCCGGTATCCCACTTCAATGGGTCGCGCTCGATGTAAACATATTTCCACGCAAACAATGACCCTGGATTTGGATACATGCCTTTGACGTAAGGCTTCTTAACCCAATTAACGGCCGGGGTCTCGATGGGAATCACAGGTTGGGCATCCAGCATGTACTTCTCCGCCTTCGCCAGGAGTGCATAACGTTTCTGTTTGTCCAAGGTGCGGTTTGCTTCGTCGAGAAGATCCACGTATTTCTGATCCCACCAACCAGTTCCATTGTCACCCCCTGGTGTTGAAAAGATATTTAGAAATGTAAATGGATCCATGTAATCCGCGCCATACGCGCCAAACGCAAAGCCTTTGTAATCCAGCCTGGCCCGAAGGCTGAGGAAGGTCTTAAACTCCATACTCTGTAGCGGTACAGTGATGCCAATGTTTTGCTTCCACTGGGCCTGCATGAACTCGGCCATGATCTTGTTAGATGCCGCGGTGTTGAAAAGATACTCCACCTGATCGACGGGAAAGCTCTTGCACTGGTAACTTCCGTCAGCTGTTTGTGTCACCGCATAGCCGGCCTCGGTCATTAACTTTCTGGCCTTGGCCGGATCGAACCCAGCGCCCTTTGGTTGTGGGTATCCGTCGAAAATACCTTCCGGCGTGAAGGCAGACAGTGGTTTTGTAATCTTCCGCCACTTCGCATATGACACTTTGTCGATGGCCATATTGAAAGCCTGTCGCACACGAATATCGTTCATTGGCGGCTTTGTCACGTTGATCAGAATATAGGTTATCGCAGCTTCCGCCCCGTCCATGTAATCCTTCTTCTTCCTGACCACGTCGAGCCACGCTATGGGAACTGTGTGATTGAGCACAGCGTCAACTTCACCGACTTTGTAGAGATTCATCATCGTCGGCTGATCAGACAGCGGATAGAAATGGATCTCATCGAGATGGACGTTTCCCGCATCCCAGTACATGGGATCGCGCTCGACAACCAATTCGTTGTACGGCTTCCACGATTTCAGCTTGAATGGACCACAGGTCACGATATGTGATGGGTCGGTCCACTGCTCCCCGTATTGTTCCACCACCTTTTGAGGAACCAAACGGAAGAACTGGTTAGCCATTAGACCAGCCAGGAACGGCGCCGACTGGCTCAACGTGATGCGCACTGTGTAATCATTGACAGCTTCAACTCCGATGTCGTCCGCTCTTACTCTGACGAACTCCTTACCAACCACCGCCGCCCGCAACTTTGCGTCTTTCGCAAGCAGCTTGTTTCGCGCCTTCTCGTCACCCGGAAGAGTCAGTCTCCCAGGCGAATGCATGGACTGATGGAAGGGCGTGTCCGGGTCGGGCTTTGGCTCAGCGGCACTAGGTCTATATTCCTCTGCTCCAGACTTCAGCGGCGTCTGACTGAGTGGTTGGGCGGGCGTCGGCTCCCCGGTCACATTCTCCGAAAAGTCTTGCTCGAGTAGAAACTGGCTCGTCCGCGGGTCGCGAACGAATACCGCACCTTCGTTGTACGCTTCGGCGTTCTTAATGTAATAAGCCAGGTACGCAGTGCGGGCGGCCAACTCCGGCGAAAGCCCGCGGCGAAAACTGTAAACGAAGTCGTTTGCGGTGATACTGTCGCCGTTGGACCAACGGGCATGCTGGCGCAGATGAAAGACGAACTCCGACGAGTCATTGTTTACGTCCCAGCGCTCGGCAAGTGCGGGAATCGGTTCCATAGTTTTGGGATGATACTCGACCAATCCTTCATAGAGTGCCATGTAGATACGCCCCTCAGGTTGTCCGCTGCTCATTTGCGGATCGAGTGACTCGGGCTCATCACCGCTGACGTAGCGCAGGATGTTGCGCTCGGGAGGTACGGTCTTGCCAAAAAACATTTCATTTTTTGCCGAGACGCTGCACGCAATCGCCATCCATGCCAACGCCGCAAGAACAATTCCCGTGATGATTTGTTTGCAATAGATCGTGGCCATCGCATTCCTTTCAATTGGTTAGACCCTCCGCAACCGGGTCCACTAACTGGTTGCTGAAAGTAGCGACGAGTTTACTTTTGCCGAACAGGAGAAAGGGAGCGACGCGCCGAAATCTGTTCAATTCCCATCAGGCGAGATTGCTTCCGCAGCAATGCCGGTAAGGCAACTTACCATGCGAAAACGCTTTGATCAAGAAGCCTTTTAGAACACGCTCACCGTGGTTGTGATGCTCACAAAGCGAGCTGGAGAGTGCACCTCTTGTGGATAAAAACGGCCTACCCTGGGCCACCTTAGCGCGCACTCTTCGACTCTCGCCAGTTTGCGTCGATGCGCACTTTCTTCAAGGAAGGGGCATCCAGAACGTTGGCGTCAAATCCGGCCACATAAGGTTTCACCAAAGCGTACGACGATGCGAAATAAATCGGCATCGCCTTCAGTTCGTTCAGTGCCTGCCGTTCTGTCTCGATCGGCTGGAACGTGGACACCCTGGTCTCGCTCGCAGCCATGTCTGCGTTATTCGCGCTCGCATTCGCAGACTTTACATTTGACTGTTGCCTCGTCTGAGCAGGCGAAGCAGGCAATTCCAGTTCCGGCTGAAAGAGCATCCGGAGGTTTGTTAACTCATCGGTCGTCTGCATCACAATCCCGCGTCGCACCACATCGTAATCGCCGGCCCTCACCGCTGCTTCATAGTCATCCCAGTTCCTCACAACTATCTCGGTTTCAATGTTCAGCGCGCTTCGCCACATTGCCGCGATTGACTGAGCAACCACCCGCTGCTGCTCATTTCTGTTGACCAGCAACCAGATTTTGGGAAACCCCTTGCCTTCCGGAAACCCGGCCTCCGCAAGTAACTCTTTGGCCCGTTTGCTGTCTTTTTCGAGTAACTCTGACTTGCCTACGACCGGTCTCATCGAGTCAGTCAATAGATCAGGGAGAAACTTTTTTGCAGGTTCGGTTGCACCGCCCATCTCGTCCTCGCTGATGCGTTCGCGATCAATCGCGATGGTGAGGGCTTCGCGCACTCGCACATCGTCAAACGGAGGATGTGAGGTGTTGAAGCTGTAGTAAGTAAGAGCGCCGTAGGTGGCCCGCCGAAAATCCTGGTACGGCGCCAGGAGTTTTAGTGCCAAAGGCTCAAAGGCGGCATTCGTTACCGCATCGACTTCCCCGGCGTGATACGCAGCCAAGGCAGACTCGGCGTCGTTTGCACCAATAAACTCAACACGTTCCAGCGTGACCTCGCTCTTTCCCCAATAATTGTCAGCCCGTTCCAGCAGTACACGATCAGGTTCAGTCTTCGACAGCAGAAAAGCGCCGTTCGAGACCAGTTCTGCGGGGGCTATTTTCGTGACGAACTCTCCCTCCTTAATTTTCACTGGACGAAACACGGGATGGGCAACAAGGGCTGGAAAATTCATGTCAGGCCGCTGCAGGTGAACACGCAGGACGTGAGCGGCAATGGCCTCGGCGCCACCCTGCTGCTCTAACCCGCTATTAGGCAAATTCTGAGTTTTCCGGTCCGTCGGCTTCTTCTCTTCGCTCGTCTGCCGGGGTCGTGCAAAAGAGATCGATGTAGCTGCGTTGGCTCCCTCGATGTTGCTGAGGAGTTCGGTGTGGGGGGCAAGTTCGCCGATCTTCACAGTGCGCCTCCAGGACCGAACAAAGTCGTTTGCTGTGACGGGATCGCCGTTTGACCAGCGAGCATCTTCGCGAAGATAGAAGGTCCACATGCGGCCGCCGTTCGACGATTCCCAGCGAGTGGCAACAGCCGGAACAGGAGTGAGGGTGCGGGGCTCGTAGTCGGTTAATCCTTCAAAGATTGCGCGGATTACGTCAGTGTCTGGCGGCGCCGCCGCAAAAGCAGGATCAAAAGTTTGCGGCAGCCCGCCGTCAATCCAGCGAAAGTCTTGGGAATTCGGAACCACGACGCGGCCGTAATAAGGAATTACATGCTCGCCAGTGAAACAGCCGGGATGACTAAGCGACAGAAATAGAAGCAACGACGCTGCAGTCCACACGGGGAATCTGCGTGGCCCGGATGTTCTTCTGTGCGCCATTGAAACCTGCCTTCAGAGTCTGATTAGTCTTTAGTTGCTTCAGCGATCGCGCGTAATTGTCGATACACCTCCTCGGTGCGCTTTCGGGTGGCCTCAAAGCCTTGCGAGGTATCAATTAAGTAGTCGGCAACCTCCTTCTTCTCTTCTTGCGGCAGCTGAGCCCCGATTCTTTTGCCTGCTTCCTCACGCGAAAAGCCATTTCTCACCATCACTCGTTGTAACTGCACGTCAGGATCGCAATGGACCACAATCACTTTATCAAATCGCTCGTAGCCGCCCGACTCAATCATCAGTGCTGCATCGATCACGCCGATCCCCTGCGGGTCCTTTGTTTCCCACGTTCGCAGTTGCTCATCCTGCGCAGCGATGATGTATGGATGAAGGATCGAATTCAAGAGCTGACGCTTCGCTTCATCAGCGAACACCAGCGCTCCGAGCCGGTTGCGGTCGAGTGTTTCGTCGTCCTGAACAACATCTGCTCCAAAAGCTTCGACTACTGCATGCAAACCAGCCGAGTTTGGCGCCACAACCTCGCGCGCAGTCTGATCCGCATCTAGCACATGGCAGCCCAGTTCAGCAAGAACACTTGCAACAAATGATTTGCCAACGCCAATCGAACCTGTCAAGCCAACACGCAGCATAATTCAAGTGATAAGTGATAAGTGATAGGTGATAGGTGATAAGTGATGAGTGATGAGTGAAACGAATGACAAGCGAAGTAAATGATTCATCGGCGTGCAGTTTTACATTGCCGGAAGGGCAAACCTTTCTTAAGAGTGCCCTTTCCTCATCACTCATCACTCATAATCACTCATCACTTATCGTCTTGTAGTCCTCGCCGCAAACGCGCAGCCTTAAGTGTGTTGCTCATTAACATTGCCACCGTAAGCAGACCGACTCCGCCAGGTACGGGTGTTCGCCGGCCGGCAATTTCGTCAGCTTCAGCTGCATTCACATCTCCAACGAGCGTGTAGCCTCGCTTCGCAATTATCTGGAGCCGCCGCTCAAGATCATCACCAAATAGGGAACGGGCCACAGCTTCGTCCGCCACTTGGTTCATACCGACATCAATGACTGTTGCGCCAGGCTTGATGTGATTGCTGCGGATGAAGCCTGCGCGACCAATGGCCACCACCAGTATGTCAGCTTGCCTGGTAACTGAAGGCAGATCGCGCGTGCGCGAGTGGCAGATGGTCACGGTTGCATCTTTCTGCAGCAGAGGTTGGGCCATCGGCCGGCCAACAATCTGACTGCGTCCCACAACACAGGCGCTTGCTCCAACGATCGGAATGTTGCTGCGCTGCAGCAGTTCCATGATTCCTGCAGGTGTACACGGCACGAACGTGGGTCTGCCCATCGCCAACTTTCCGACGCTCACAGGGTGGAAACCATCAACATCCTTCGCAGGATCCACAGCTTCAATGACCGAAGCTTCATCAATCTCGTCCGGCAGCGGCAGTTGAACCAGAATTCCGTCCACCTCAACCCGGCTATTGAGCGAGTTAATCAGATCGAGGAGTTCGATGAGTGTGGTAGAGGCAGCAAGTGCATGGTGCTCAGAGCGAATCCCGACTTCCTCACAAGCACGAATCTTATTCCTGACATAGACCTCCGATGCCGGATCATCGCCAACGCGCACTGCCGCCAGGCATGGCTTTACCTCGTGCTCTTGCAGAAGCCGACTGACTTCTTCTGAAGCCTCTCGCTTGATCTGCTCGGCGACGGCAGCTCCTTCAAGCAGTTCTGCTTTGTTTGTTCCTTGACTTGTGCTCTTTAACTCAGAAGCCATTTGTATCCGTTGCGCCTCTAACTGATACTGTATTGATTGAATAGCGGGCAATTCGGTCGTCGCCCTGTGCACCCCAGCTAAGCCGCCGCCCTGGGGCCCCCAGCAAGATTACACCGAGTGCATCAGAATCTTGTAGAAAGAATTGAATCTTAAGTCTGAAAACTGCTTCATTTGGGAAATTGGGTTTCGTAGACCATAATTCCACACGTGCAACGCAAAACCAAACTATTCAAGTTCGCCTTAGGTTTCCTGCTCTCTGTCTTTCTATTTCAACCTAGCGACGCCCAAACAGTCCGCGAGCGCCGCGATCGAATTCGATCGGCAATGGACGCGGGTGAATTGAACAGCGCCATCGCAGAGTTACGAGTGATGCGCGGCTCAGATCCTAATCTGTTTGCAGCCAATAATTACGACTATTTGCTCGGCAGGCTTTCAGAGCGAAGCGGTGATGTGGCGGGCTCTTCATCGAGTTATCAGTCAGTAGTGACGCGCAATTCCCTGCTCTCGCAGTATGCGCTCTGGCACCTCGCCCTGATGGCGCGTTCAACGGGAGACCTCGTGCTTGAAAGAGAACGGTTACGTCAGTTGAAAGGTTTCGCGCCTTCCAGCTTGCTGCGTGACGCAGCGCTGCTGCGGTTGGGCCAGAGCTTTTTTGAGAGCGGCGATTATACCTCAAGCATAACCGCGCTTCGGCCACTCAGCGATTCCCAGACCACAGCCACAGCACGCGAGGCTCTCTCGCTGATGGGAGAGGCTTACCTTAAAGCCGCAAAACAGCAGGAAGCGCACGAGGTGTTTACCAGGATTGTGATGCAGATGCCTGACGCATCACGGCCCGATGATCTTGCACTCGCTGCTGTGCGCGGACTCGATGCACTCGATTCCCCTGGCGCAAGCGGCGCCAATGCGCCGCAACTATCCGAAGCTGAACACTTGCTGCGCGCATCGATTTACCAGTTTAACCGCGATTTTGATGACGCACGCGCCCATTACCTCGCCTTGGTACAAGAGAACCCACGGAACCCGACAGTACCAGATGCGCTCTATCAGGTGGGCCGTGGTTTGTATCTACAGGCGCGCTACGACGAAGCCCTGAAATATTTCCAGAAGGCTGCCGATGAGTTCGCGGATAGCTCGAGCGCCAGAGATTCTGTTGCCTACATTGGGTCGACCTACACTCGACTGAAGCGAACTGACGAAGCAGTGGCCGCCTACAAACGTTTCATCGAACGCTTCCCGGACGCGCCCGATCCAGAACGACCCTACCTGAACATCATCGATGCCCTGCACGAGGCTGGCCGTTACAAAGAAGCACTCGACTGGGTACAGCAAACGCGCACTCGATTCAGGGATCTGGTCGGTGCCACGTTGGCGCTGTTTGCTCAAGCGCGCATCCATGCTGCTCAGGGGCTCTGGCAGGCCGTGATTGCCGACACCAATGAGCTTCAGAAGTTTCCGGATCTCGGCGGCACGCGCGTGCCCGGAGGCTCGAGCCAGTCGGAAGTGCGATTCCAACACGGCTATGCCCTTGAGCAAGTGGGAAACTTTCCCCAGGCGGTCGAGGCTTACCTGGCAATTCCTGATGGACGCAACGAATATTACGGCCAACGAGCGACGCAACGTCTGCGGGCTCTCGCTGTTGACGCCAAGACTCGCAATCTTATTCAGGATCAAGCCGAATCAGCTCGTGCTGCGACAGGTAAAGCAATTGAGCGTGGTGATTGGGATGATGCTCGTCGTCTTGCGGAAGGTGCGCTGCGCCTGACGGCAGATTCCGCGCCCAAGGATGAGCTGCTACAGCTCCTTAGGCGGGCTTACGATTCCCTGCCAGCTTACAAGCTGCCCTCGTTCAAATCCCTATCCCTGGGAAGACAGGAGATAGTCAGCAACGCGCCGGAAGAAACCAGCGAAGACCCGACGCACGCGAGAATCGCTGATGAGCTTTTCTTTCTCGGTCTCTTCGACGAAGGCACGCCAGAGTTTACGGCTGCCCAATCAAAATCAACTACCACAACCGCAGAGAAACAGACCGGGCCCGCTGCCCCAACAAAGGAACGGGCTCACTCCCCATCCGATATCGATTACACGCTCGCCCTCTATTTCCTTCGCGGTGGTCTGGCCAATCGTGCGGTGAGCTTTGCGGAACAAGTATGGAAACCCATTCCGGGCGACTACGTGCTCGACCTTGCGCCGCGCGAGATGGTCGAGTTGTTATATCCCGTTTCCTACCGCGAATCACTCCTTAAACATGCACCAGCGAAAGGAGTGGATCCCAGATTTGTCTTATCAATCGCTCGCCAGGAATCGCGCTTCCAGTCCGACGCAAAGTCTGTTGCCGCCGCGCGTGGCCTGATGCAATTCATCTCATCAACTGTGAACGAGGTTGCGGGCCAACTCGGTCGCCGCGACTTTCCTCAAGATCAGCTTTACAACCCTGACACTGCAATACTGTTTGGCTCTCAGTATCTTTCCACGCTGTTCAAGCAGTTCCCGGGTCAGCCGCAGGCCGTTGCCGCCTCGTACAACGGTGGCCCCGATAACGTCGCCCGGTGGATCGCACGCTCCCATTCAGATGAGCCTGATCGTTACGTCGCCGAGATCGGGTTCTCGCAAACAAAGGATTACGTCTTTAAAGTGATGACCAATTTCTGGGTCTACCAACAGCTTTATGACGCTCAACTTCAGCGACTGGTAGTTCGCTCTTAACCGGTGATTAAAAGGGAAAACAACCCAGCGACTATTGTTCTGGTTTTCATAGCGTTGCTCTTCGCAAGCGGTTCAGCGTGTCGGCGGCATTCTGCCAACGAGAAGCGCTACGAACTCAAAGGCAAAGTAGTTGCAGTGGAGAAAGACAAGCAACTCGTTACCATCGCGCACGAAGACATCAAAGACTACATGCCGGGTATGACTATGCCCTTCACCCTTCGCGAGGAGTGGGCTTATGAAGTTCTTGTTCCGGGCGATCAGGTGACGGCTGCGCTGGTTGTGGACGGGAGCCGAGTCTGGCTCGAGGATGTGGTAATTACCAAAGAGAGCACGGATACCTTGTATCCAAAGAACGCGGACGCCGTTGCCGAAGCCAAGCCCGGAGACGAAGTACCCGATTATGGGTTGGTAAATCAGGATGGCAAAGCGATTAAGATTCACGACTACCGAGGCAGGGCTTTGTTGTTGACTTTTATTTACACACGCTGTCCGATTCCAGAGTATTGCACGCTGATGAGCAACAACTTCGCGGAGATTGATAGGGAATTACAGAAGGAACCTGACCTTAATGAAAAGACCCACCTCCTGAGTATCAGCATCGACCCTGACTACGACGCGCCCCAGGTGTTGCGCAGTTATGGCGCCGCCCACACGGGCCGCTACTCGGACGAGACATTCGCACACTGGGAATTCGCCTCCGGAACGAAGGACGAGGTAAAGGGCGTAGCCCAGTATTTCGGGCTACGATACTTTGCAGGTAACGATCAAATCATCCACGGATTACGGACGGTGATCGTCGCGCCCGATGGCAAGGTCTACAAAGTCTATCGCGGGAATGACTGGAAGCCAGCAGAGGTGCTAGAAGATCTCCGGATAGTTCTTCGTTAACCTCTTACGTGTAGTTGAAGGCAGGTTAACGCCAAAGGCGTTAGCTAATTACAGCCCAGGGTTTCCTACGCTGGGATTTTGGTCCATTAACACATTCTAAACTCTGAAGCAGTTGGCAAGGCGATTGGTGCGCACCATTCGCCAACACCTTTGGTGTTGATTTCTCTTTGTTCTTCTGGACCCAGGGTATGAAACCCTGGGCTGCAATTAGCCAACACCTTCGGTGTAAGATTTGTTTGCAACTACCGTGCTCGCGTGCCGTATTGCGCGCCCAGGAGTCAAATATGGTTCGCGAAATCAGAGAGTCTGATTTCCACGATCAAAGCAAGTCAGTTGCTGACGGATGAGGAGTTTTCACGGTTTAGGCCCGAACAATTGGTGCCGGAACATTGCGGTAACGGAAGACCGCGAAGGCTCAGGCTGACCAAAACCGAACGGCTGCGTTACGAAGAGATCGCACGTTTGCAGTACCTTGTAGAGCACGGAGTTAGGCTTCTGTTGGCCTTGAAGGACTACCGAAATTACCTGGAAGAAGACCAATTAGAGAGGCCGACGAGAGATCGGGAGAGATCCGCCGCCGACCTGCTTTCCTGACAAGCTATGCGCTCACAGATTCTCTTGTTGTTTGTCTTTGCGATCTGCATTGCCGCTGTGCCACGGCCGACGATCGCTCAAGCAGGTCCACCACTGCTTACTGATGACCCAGACACACCCAGAAACGGTCATTGGGAAATTAACGTCGCTTGGACGCTTTCAAGAAATCAAACCAGTCGTCTTTTTGCAACTCCGCTAATAGATATCAATTATGGATTGGGCCAGCGTCTCCAGCTTAAGGCGGAGATCCCCTGGTTAATTCTGAAAGACCAGCAAAGGGGCACACAATCAGGTATGGGCAGTGCGAACATGGGCGTAAAGTGGCGTTTTCTGGATAAGGCTCAACATGGCTTTGACATGTCCACATACCCGCAACTTGAAATCAGGACCTCGGCTTCTTCAGCCAGACGCGGACTGATCGAGCAGGGCGCTGAATTGCGGTTGCCTATCGAGATGAGTCGGGAACTGGGACCCGTCACAATCGACGGCGAAATAGGTTATCAATTCGTCCAGCGCGAGAAGGATGAAGTCGTGTACGGATTGGCCGTTGGACGCGAGATCAATAAACGTCTCGAGTTGCTAGCAGAGATCCACGGCGCCGCGAAACGCGACTTTGCAGACGACGAACTAATCTTTAATGTAGGCGGGCGCTTCAAGATGAGCAAGCATTACACGCTACTGTTCTCGTCAGGCAGAAGTCTGCGTGGGGCGGCAACTGGGCAGCCCACGTTGGTCGCTTACATCGGATGGCAGTTCAATTTTTAACATGGCTCATCGTTCGCTTTCACGATCTCGCTGTTAGCCTTGCAAAGCGACCCCCGTCTTCGCCAGCATGACACCGGATTGTATGTAGAACACAACTCTTCACCTCTTTGGAATACTCAGACCAGAAGCGAATTCAGATCCCGAATCCCAACTAACTCAGCAAGATCGCTGCGGAAAACCCGCCCAAGCCGCTAGAAACTCAAAGCCCAAACCTTTTGCTTTTCGTTTGGCGCGTTCGGTGCACTAAGGACACACGCTCGCCCTAGTCATTTTGGGTGAGGTTTGGTGAGGAGCTTGGTTGAAAACCGCTTTAGGATTTCTAACCAAAGAAAGCCGTACCCGTTCGAAGTATGACAAGATAGGGGTGAGCCAACTGTTAACGCATCCTCCGGTTGAATCCTCACTATCCGTTGGCGCATTATCATCTGGGCCAAGCCTATCAGCTCAAAGGTGACATTGCGTACGCGCGCGATGAATACCAACGGTTCTTACAGGTTTGGCGGGATGCAGACGCGGACATTCCTTACATCATTACTGCCAAGAGATTCTTGGCGAACTGAGTCCAAACCACGCGGCAAGCAGGAGTTATACCAGGTCACTTGTCGGATGTTGGCTTTGTTTCGAGATCGTTCGCCAGCTTTTGCAGATCCTCAACTGCATTTGAATCCAGCACGTACAGTGAAGGTTCGCTCTCTCGCTTAGCAAGCGGTCTCTTATTTGCTTTCGAGAAGAGCACTTTCTCAAGGCGCTTGCCATCATTCTGGGTCACGGTTATGTCGATCAAGGTGTTGCCAAACCCGGAGTCGGCGAAGTCGGTAGCCTGGAGATTTCGGAGCTTGTCGACAAGAGCTTCCGCGCTGGTTCTATCTACTCTCTTCCCGTCCGCCGACCACCAGTCCTCGCCGCCTTTGGTCAGCAAATAGGTTTTAGCACCGTCATGAATTTCAATCTTGCCAGGATCGTTCAGGCCGAAGTCGAACACTTTCTTATTACGAAAGTCGTCCAGCTTCTTGTCCAGTGCCTGGCCCAGGTCACTTGTTATCTTGAACACACCATCAGCGACACTCGACTTCGCGTAATACTCCTCTTTGTCTTTGCGCACTTTGATCTGCTGTGTGCCCGCGTCTGTTGTCACTGCCGCGGTCGCGATCGCAGAGCCGGAAGCAAACGCGGAGGCC
>Ga0066710_100002920_pt1 | contig 14193 bp, 12 predicted proteins | sample GraSoiAngelo_159_FD_79666 | JGI IMG/M metagenome (GOLD analysis project Ga0066710, IMG submission 79666) | Grasslands soil microbial communities from the Angelo Coastal Reserve, California, USA - 14_1009_16_40cm | ecosystem: Environmental > Terrestrial > Soil > Grasslands | place: USA...
ACACGCGTCGGTGGCGCCGCCCGAGCTCGTCGCGCTCGCGGCGGAGCTCGCGCTCACCGTCGTCACGCAGCCGCACTTCCTCGCCGAGCGCGGAGACGACTACCGCCGCGAGGTGGACCCGGGCGACCTGCCGTGGCTCTACCGCGCGCTCGGCTGGCTCGCGGCGGGCGTGCCGCTCGCCGCAGGCAGCGACGCACCGTATGGCTCGCCCGATCCGTGGCAGGGAATCGCCGCGGCCGTGCGGCGCGCGAGCGCGAGCGGCGCGGTGCTCGGCGCGGGCGAAGCGCTCTCGCCCGAGCAGGCGCTCGCGCTCTATTCGGCGCCGCTGTGGGATCCGGGCGGGCCGCCGCGCGCGATCGAGGTCGGCGCCGCCGCCGATCTCTGCCTGCTCGATCGCCCGTGGCGCGACGCGCGCACGCGGCTCGCGAGCGGCGACGTGCGCGCGACCTGGTGCGCGGGCGAGCGGGTGTGGCAGCGCGGCGGCGAGCCGAGTAAGTAGACGTGCGCGGGAGGGCCGCATGAGCCAGCCGAGCAACCGGGAAATCGTCCACCAGATGTGGAACTGCCTGTACCAGAAGGACTGGAAAGGCGTCGCCTCGTACATCGACGAGCACGGCTTCTACGAGGACGTACCGACGCCCGATGCGGGCGCGGTCGGGCCCGAGAACGTCGTGAAGCGATTGCGGCTCGGGCTCGACCCCGTGCAGCGCTTCGAGCACGAGATCCACCGCGTGGTCGCCGATGGCGACACCGTGGTGGTCGAGCACACCGAGACCTGGCACTTCGAGACCGGCGAGAAGGTCACCAACCCGTTCGTCACGGTCCACGAGGTGCGCAACGGCAAGATCACGCTGTGGCGCGACTACTGGGACCTCCATACGCTGATGTCGCAGGCGCCGAAGTGGTGGATCGAGCGGCTCGCCCAGTTCAGCGACGCCGATTTCTCGTAGGGTGGGCCAACGCCGCGCCCCACCGACAGGCGCGGAGGTCGCGAGACGCCGGCGTTTGCCCACCGTACAATGGCGCCATGCTGATCCGTCCGCGCCGCAACCGCAGGAACCCCGCGCTGCGCCGCCTCGTGCGCGAGACGCAGCTCTCGCCCGACGACCTCGTGCTGCCGCTGTTCGTTCGGGAGGGCGAGGACTTCGCCACTCCGATCGATTCGATGCCCGGCCACGCGCGGCTCTCGATCGATCGGCTGGTCGAGAAGGCCGGCGAGGCCGTCGCGCTCGGGATCCCCGGCGTGGCGCTGTTCCCGGTGATCCCCGACTCCGAGAAGGACCCGCGCGGCAGCGCGTGCGCGAAGCCGGACGGTCTGCTCCAGCGCAGCGTGCGCGCGCTCAAGGCCGCCCATCCCGGATTGCTCGTGATCACCGACGTCGCGCTCGACCCGTACTCGTCCGACGGCCACGACGGCGTGCTGATCGGCGAGCGGATCGACAACGACGAGACGCTCCCGATCCTCGCCGCAATGGCGGTCTCGCAGGCGGAGGCCGGCGCCGACATCGTCGCGCCCTCCGACATGATGGATGGCCGCGTGCTCGCGATCCGCGAGGCGCTCGACGCGGCCGGCTTCACCGAGGTCGGGATCGGCAGCTACTGCACCAAGTACGCCTCGGCGTTCTACGGGCCGTTCCGCGACGCGCTCGATTCCGCGCCGCGCAGCGGCGACAAGAAGACCTACCAGATGGACCCCGCCAACGCGCGCGAGGCGCTGCGCGAGCTCGTGCTCGACGAGTCGGAGGGCGCCGACTGGGTGATGGTGAAGCCCGGCCTGATCTACGCCGACGTGATCCGCCTCGTGCGCGAGCACACGGCGCTGCCGGTCGCCGCCTACCACGTGAGCGGCGAGTACGCGATGCTGCGCGCGGCGGCCGAGCGCGGCTGGCTCGACTACGACCGCTGCCTGCTCGAGAGCCTGCTCTCGCTGAAGCGAGCGGGCGCCGACGTGATCTTCACGTACGGCGCCCTCGATGCCGCGCGCCTGCTACGGGGCTAACCCCGCGGCTGGGCCGGCGCCGTCTCCGTCTTCACGACCACCTTCGCGGCCACCAGCTTGCTCCCGGACTGGGAGTAGTAGACGGTCACGGGCATGCCGGGCTTGACCGCCGCCGGGTCGACCGGGTTGCCGGATTGGTCGACCCAGGTGGTGGTCTCGTTGGAGTGGTAGGTGACCGGCTTCGGCGACCGCGTCGTCGTGACCGCGATCGAGTCCGGACCCGCCTCGCTGACGATCCCCGAGCTCGCGGTGGTGGCGAGCGTCGTCGCCGCGCCGCTGTTCTGCTGGGCCTCGTCGCCGGCGAAGGCGCTCGGGGCGACCAGCGCCACGCCGAGGAGGATCGAGCCGCAAAGCGTCATCAAGGCATTCTTGTTCATCGGTGGAGTTTCCCGTGGTTGCGCGGCGCACGGATTGCGCCCGTGCGATCCGACGTGCAAGCGACGTGCCGCGAAGTGTAGACCGCGCGCGGCGACGTGCGGCGCATGCGGCGCCGAAATCGCGCGCCCGCCGGTGGCAGATTGTTCAAACCCGCGCAGCGCGGACTACCAGCGGTGCAGCTCGGGCAGCACTTCGTTCGCGAACAGCCGGATGCTCTGCTCGGCCACTTCCACGGGCATGCCGCCGTAGTGGCAGATCAGCGAGAGCTCGAAGTCGCCGAGCAGCTCGCGGCGGCTGCGCAGCTTCTCGATCAGCTGCTCGGGCGTGCCCCACGCCTGGATGCCGGTGTAGATCTTCGCCGAGTTCTCGAGCCCGACCGCGCGCAGGCCGTCGCTCGCGGCGCCGTAGAACTCGTAGCCCTTGGTGCCCTTGAAGTGCTCGCTCATCAGCTCGTAGTGCTTCAGGATCGAGAGGTAGTAGTTGGCCATGTACTCGTAGGCCATCGCCTCCGCCTGCTTTGCGTCGCGGTGACAGAACATCAGGTCGCCGGTGAGCGGCGGCGGCGGCGGGCCCTCCTGATATTCGCCCCACGCCTTGCGGTAGGCCGCGAGCGCGCCGTCCTTGAACATCTCCCAGGGCGTCTGCGAGAACACCATCAGCCGCGCGCCCAGCTTTGCCACCTGCTGCACCGATTCGGGCGAGATGCCCACGCTGTAGAAGCGGTCGCGGAAGCCGCGCAGCGGGCGCGGCCGGATCTCGGTGCGGATCTGCGGATAGTAGGGCCCCGTGCCCTCGATGAAGCCCTTCTCGAGCCCCTCGATGATCATCCGCGACGCCTCGTCGAAGCGGTCGCGCGCGCTGTTCATCTCGATGCCGAAGTGCTCGTACTCGACGCGCGAGAGGCCGCGGCCGAGGCCGAGCACGGCGCGCCCATTCGACAGGTGGTCGAGGAACGCGATCTTCTCCACCACTCGCAGCGGGTGGTTCCACGGCACGATCACGGCGCCGGTGCCGAGCTGGATCCGGCTCGTCTTGGCCGCCATGTACGACAGGAACTGGACGTTGTCCGGGCACGCGGAGTAGTCGGTGAAGTGGTGCTCCGGCGGCCACAGCGAATCGAAGCCGAGCGGCTCGGCGAGGTCGGCGATCCGGATCTGGTCGCGCACCATGTCCACGTCCGAGGCACGGCCTTGATAGTTCTGGAAGATCAGCAGGATTCCGACGTTCACGTTCTACTCCGATGGGGCGCGAATCATTGGATTTCGATCGCGGAGCCCGCACCACCGGTCACGACGGCCACGCGGCCCGTGAGCTTGTGCACGTCCTATGAACTCCGCTCGGCTCCGCCCACCCGCTGGTCTTCGCTCGCCTTCGGCTCGCTGCGCGAAACTTGCGGTGCGCGCGGAGGACCGCTTGCCGCGCATTGTATCGCACACACGCGCGCGCTCTTTCGACTTCCGAATCAGTGCGCGCGCGAACGCTGACGCGCGGATCGCCGCAACCGACCGGGGAAGCCCAGCGCACTCGGGCAGCGCCGCCGCGGGCCGCTGACGAGATCGCTCATCCGCCGTAGCGCGGCAGCGTTGCAAACGCGGTGAGCGGATCGAGCACAGCCGCGCTGCCCCCGAGCGCGTTGCCCGGCAACACGGAGGCGAAGCGGCCGATCTCGCCGTGCAGCGCGAGGTAGTTGAGCACCGCGGCCTCCGCGAGCGCGGTCACGTTGTCGGCGATCGGCGAACCGTTGGTCTCCACCGCGCCCGACGCGCGGTAGCGACCGACCTGGTTCCCGGTGGCGGCGAGGGCGGGCCGGCCATCCGGGTCGAACACGAGCATCACGCTCGATGCGGTGTCGGAGTTGTCGTTGCGCCACACGAGCTTGCCGGCCCCGGCCGCCGAGTTGTCGACGACGCCGTCGCTCGACAGCGAGCCGTCGCTCACCAGGTAGATCACGAGCGGCTTGCCGATCGCGGCCGCGTACTCGAGCGCCGCGCCGATCGCCTCGCCCGCGATCTCGTCCTTCTGCTCGCCGGTGGCGCGCGTGCCGTCGTGATAGTCGTAGCCACCGAGCTCGATCGTGCCCGCGCCCGCGAAGCCGCCGAGCACGAGCTTCATGATCGACGCCGTCTTGCGGAACTCGCTCTGCGCGAGCTCCGCCGGGCTGATGATCGCGGTGAGCAGCGGATCCCGCGCCGGATCGATCGCGTTCGGGTCGCCGAACTGCCCGACCAGCTCGGTGGTCTCCTGGTACGCGCACTGGATCAGCCCCTTGACCAGATCGGTTTCAGGGAGCTTCGCCACCTTGCGGCCGCTGATCGCCTCCGACGCCGCCATCACCGCCGCCGCATCGCCAGTGCTCCCGAGCAGCGACACCAGCTGGCCCGTGTCGACGAGCCCGCGCGCCTCGTTCGGCGACTCGACCCTGGTCGGCCGCACCGTCGGGTCGAACATGTACATCGGGATCGTCGACCGGCCCCCGGAGTCGCTGCTCTCGGTCCCGACCAGCGAGAGCAGCGCGCCGTCCGCACCGGCGGCGTGGATCCCGTACACGGGATTGTGCGGGTTGTTGTCGGTGTCGTTGTCGGACCGCGCGCAGAACACGCAGCCGTTCGTGCGATCGAGCGTCGTCTGGCGCGCGCGCATCTTGATCCCGCGCAAGAGCGCGCTCTCGCTGTGGAACGCCAGGCCGAGCGAACTGTCGACGAACAGCGGGTCGGCCGGCGTGCGGCCCGTGGGCAGACCGACCTTCGTGTAGCCATCGGGCGCGAGCGGATCGAGCTGCGTCTGGGTGCCGACCAGCACGTTCGAGCCCGCGATGCTCCCGCCGCCGGCGAGGTCGAACACCAGGAACGGCAGCTTGTTACCCGGGTTCCCGAGCCCGCACGACGCGATCGCCTGCGCGCGCGCCTCGCTGCTCTGGAACAGGCCCAGCAGACTCGGCGCCGCGATCCATGCCGCGCCGGAGATGAAGCCCTGGGCGAGGAACTGGCGGCGCGTCACCGGCCGCGGGTGATCGGCGTGGCGGTACGGGGCCAGCTGTCCTTCGCCGTATCGCTTCGACATCGCTTCGTTCCTTCCTGCCGTTCGCCCGTGCTAGTGCAGCGTCGCCGCCGCGCTGCCGAGCACGGCCGCGCACGCGCTCTTCACGATCGCGGTGGTGCGCTGCGCGGTGCACGCACCTGGCGCGGAACACGGCGCGAGCAGCTGGTCGGTCATCGCGTCGAGTGCACTGCGCACCTCGGCGCGCGTCGGCTGCATCGCGAGCGAATCTCCCACCATCCGATCGAACAGCGGGTTGAACACCTGGTCGCGCTGCGCGGCGGTCGCGAACGCGGTGGTCGGCGGCGCCGTGAAATCGAAGCCCGGGAAGTAGGCGCTCCGGCCGGGCCCGTCGATCAGCGCCTCGCAGTATTCGAGCGCGATCTTCGAGATCGCCACCTGCTGCGACGTCACGAACGAGCGCACGTCGTAGTCCGCCGGCAGCTGCTGCTGGATCTCGCCGAACGTCACCGCCGCCGTGCCGCGGCTCTGGCCGGTCAGCCCGGCGAACGACGCGTTGATGCGCGCGAAGTCGCGGATCCCGTTGGTGGGCCGCGGCGCCGGGTCGAGCGGAATCGGCGCCGGCGGAACGTCGTCCTCGACCACCACGTTCTGATACCCGCCGAGGTGCTCGAAGACGAGCGTGAACTGGTCGGCGGACGGCCCGCCCGCGCCCTTCGGAATCACCGCGCACTGGCGCGACAGCTCCTGCTTGGTGCCGCTCGCGACCGTGTCGATCGTCTCGAACCCCTGCCCGCTCGGCGCGAGCACGCCGTTCACCGCGATCTGGATGTTTGCGACCTGCGAGCCGTTCGGCTGCGCGCTGCGCAGCGTGGGCTGGCAGAACAGGTAGCTGTAGGGGTCGAAGTCGGTGACGATGAACTCGACCGCGCTGGGCCCGCCCATCCACTGCGCGATGTCGAAGCGCAGCAGGCGCCGCTCTCCGACGCCGGCCTCGTAGTTCTGCTGGATCTGCGCTTCGGTGAGCGCCTGCTGGTAGATCGCGAGCAGCTGGATCTGGACCTTACACGGGCCGTTCTTGTTCCGCTCCACGCCGACCGCGAGGCTGTAGCTCGCATCCCAGTTCCAGAAGCGCGCGGGGCCGATCGGGTCGGAGTCGCCGGTCCAGCGCCCGTCCACGTAGAGCCGGCGCCCGCGGAACTGGTCGTAGGTCACCACCACGTGCTGGAGCCGGTCCTGCGCGTCGCGGTCGGCGTCCGCCGTCTGGAGCGCCGGCAGCCCGTTGACTCCGCCATCGACCGCGGACGACGAGACGGTCCGCGTGCGCGCCTGATATTTATACTCGTTCTGCGCGAGCATGAAGTTGCTGCCGCCGTTCGAGTAGGTCACGACGCGTGCCGCGGTGTCGGCGCCCTGCTCGATGTTGTCGGGCGTGATCCAGGCCTCGATCGTGTACTGCTGCGTGCCGACGGTCGGATCGGCGATCCGGTCGAACAGGCGCCGGCTCGTGACGTTCGAACCGACCAGCGAGCCGTTCTCGAGGTCGACGCCCCACGACGTCATCCAGGTCACCTGATCGCGCAGCGAGAGGTCGATCGCGGGCACGTTGCCGCTCGTGTCGTGGGCGACCGTGCCGCTGCCCTCCTTGAATTCGTAGAGCGCGAGCAGGTTGTTGCGATAGCGCTCGCCGCCGGTGTCGAGCACGCCGTCGGCGAGCGACTGCGAGCGGCTCGCGAGCGCGCCATCGACGGTGACGCCGCCGCTGCCGTAGTTCACCGCGTCGGCCCAGGCCTGGATCGCCGCCGCGAGCTCGGCGCCGTTCGCGGCGCAATCGCTCCAGCAGTTGTGGGCGAGCGACACGAGCTTCACGACGATCCGCGACGACGCCGGGCTGCCGAGGTTTACCTTGCCCTGGCCCGTGATCGCCTGATAGGCCGTGGTCACGTCCGGGTGTGCGAAGTGCGGCGAGCCCGGGCCGTTGCCCTCGTGACAGGCGGCGCAGTACTGGCGCACGATCGGGTAGACGGTGGTCTGGAACGCGGAGATGCCGCCGGCCGGCGCCGAGAGGTCGAGGAAGCCGTCGCCGGCCGGCGCGGCGTTCGGGTTGCCCGAGCCACCGCTGAAGTCGCCGCACGCGAGCGTGAGGCCCGCCGTGCACAGCACGGCGATCGCAAACCGCACTACCTCGCGGTTGCGGCGCGCCACGACTACTCCCCCTCCGTGCAGTAGATCGCGACGTCGGCGAACACCTGGCGCAGGTCGTAGCGGCGATCGCGCTCGAAGTCGTCCGCGATCGACTGGATCGCGGCGGCGTCCGCGGAGTCGCGCGGCGGCCGGAAGCAGACGTGGTCGAACACCTTCTGGACCTGGCACTCCGCGAACGCGCGACTGTGCGCCACCTCGACGCCGAGCCCCTTCGCACCGAGCCCGCGGCCGGGCTCGGCCGCGTTCCAGCCGAGCGAGGCGTCCTGTCCTTCGCGCCACAGATTGATCCAGCTGTTGTCGGTCGTGATGTGGCCGCCCGGGAACACGCCGGTGTTGATCGCGTACTTGCCCTGCACCTGGCCGGGCGTGTGAACCATGCGCCCCTGCATCGCGTCCCACTCGAAGTAGGCGTAGGCGCCCGCGACCGCGTCCATGCCCGCGTGACAGCCGACGCACTGGGTGTGGAAGATCTCGCTGTCGCCGCCCGGACTGCGGTTCACGTCCTGGCGGATCCGGTCCGTCGGGCGGCTCGTGTCCTTGAGCGCCTCCATGTCGCGGCACAGGTAGTTCTTGGTCGTGAACCGCCACATGCGGCGGTTGGTGCCTGCGCTGAAGAACGCCTCGGCCGCGGCGCGCGTCGTGACCACGCCGGCGGCATCCGCGGAGCTGATCTGCGAGCCCGGCAGCGTCGACTGCGGCACGCCCACGAGCTGCGCCGGATTCGAGAGATCGACGCCCATCGTCTGGATGTCGACGTAGTGCTGGTTGCTCGTGTGCGAATACGGATCGGGCACGAGCCCCGGCGCGGCGACGTAGACGAGATCGGCGCTGAGCACCTGATCGAACGGCACCCCGTCGCGCACCATCCCGATCACGGTGGCCGTGTAGTCGTTCAGGTCGGCGAATACGGTCTGCTCGACGTTGGTCCACGGCGTGACGAAGCCGACCAGCGCCACGTTGTAGAAGTCGGGCGCGCGAATCGCGACCATCGCCGCATCGAACAGCTGCGCGTGGGTCGGGTTCGGCCCCATCCGCGCGACCATGTCGGTGAGCTGCGCCTCGCTGGGCGGCACGCCGACCAGGCGGTCGTACATGCGCTTGGCGCGGTCGCGCGCGCCCGCGTGCGCGGGCGCCGCGAGCAGGAGCGCGAGCAGGACCTGGAGCAGGGCCTTCATCGATCTCCCCGATTCCGGACCCCGCCACGGCCATCCCACCCGGTTACGGACAGCGGGCGCGCGCGAAGCGTGAGCTGCGTCACGCCTAATCCCGTTCCGCCCCATCTCCCGAGGGGCGCGCCGCAGGCTGCCATCAATCGCGGCGCGCAATGCGCCGATGGAGCGGTGATCCGCCATGCCGGCCCGCCGCCTCACTCGCGTTATGTGGATGGCACTCGCGCTGTGGCTGCCGCTCGCAGCGCACGCGCAGCCGCGCGAGGCGGAGAGCGCCTACGAGGGCGACGAGCCGCGCCTGCTCGCGCGCCTGCACGCCGAGCCGCGCGGCGCGGAGCGCTGGCGCGTCGGCGTGGAGCTCGTACCCGACCCCGGCTGGCATCTGTACGGCCGCGATCCCGGCGAGGTCGGGCTGCCGCCCCGGATCGAGTGGCAGCTGCCCGGAGCGCACTTCGGCGAGCTCGAATGGCCGGCGCCGATCCGCTTCCACGACGCGAGCACGGGGATCGAGTCGTTCGGCTACGACCGGCCCGTGCTGCTCGCGGCCGACGCCGTCGTGCCGGGCGGCGCGCGCGAGCTCGCGGTGAGCGTCGACGCGCTCGTATGCGCCCATCTCTGTCTGCCGGCTCACTTCGAGCTCGCGGCGCCGCTCGACGCGGCCGCGGTGCCCGGCGACCGCGCCACGCCGCGAGCGAGCGCGGCCCAATATCTCACGGCGATCGCGCTCGGCTGGCTCGGCGGGCTCGTGCTCAACCTGATGCCGTGCGTGCTGCCGGTGCTCGCGATCAAGCTCACCGCGCTCGCCGCACTCGCCGAGCGCTCGCGCCGCGAGCAGCTGGCGCACGCGGCCGCCTACGCCGCCGGCATCGCGCTCTCGATGCTCGCGCTCGCCGCGGTCGTGGTCGGGCTGCGCGTCGCGGGCACCTCGGTGGGCTGGGGCTTCCAGCTCCAGGAGCCGGGCTTCCTGCTCGCGATCTGCGCGCTGCTGGTCGCGTTCGCGCAGAACCTGTTCGGCGCGTTCGAGATCGCCGTGGACGCCTCGCGGCTCGGCGCGATCGGCAGCCATGCGCCCGGCGCCGCGCGCAGCTTCTTCGACGGGCTGCTCGCGGTGGCGCTCGCCACGCCGTGCTCGGCGCCCTTCCTCGGCACCGCGGTCGGCTTCGCGTTCGCGAGCCCAGCGCCCGTGATCGCCGCGATCTTCCTCTCGATCGGGCTCGGGCTCGCGGCGCCGTTCGCCCTCGCCGCCGCCTCGCCCGCGATCGCGCGCCGGATCCCGCGCTCGGGCGAGTGGATGTCGCCGCTGCGCGCGGCGCTCGGCGGCGCGCTGCTGCTCACCGCGGCGTGGCTGCTCTGGGTGCTCGGCCGCGTCTCCGGCGCGGCGGCGGTCGCGCCGGCGCTCGTGCTGCTGCTCGCGATCGCGGCGGCCTGCTGGGGAATCGGGATCGCGCAGCGCGGCGGCCGAGCGCTGTCGGGCGTCGCGATCGCCGCGCTGCTCGCCGCGATGGCGGCGCCCGGCATCGTCGTGATCCGCCGCGCGCCCGACGCGCGCGCGCGGCCCGAGGCTCCCGCGATCGCGCGCGCGCGCGCGTATTCCGCCGAGCGCGTGCGCGAGAGCCTCGCCGCGGGGCGCCCCGTGTTCGTCTACTTCACCGCGGACTGGTGCCTCACCTGCAAGGTGAACGAGCGCGCACTCGCCGACCGCCGGATCGAGCCCGAGCTCGAGCGGCTCGGCTTCGACGTCTATCGCGCCGACTGGACGCGCCGCGACCCGGCGATCCAGCGCGCGCTCGCCGCACTCGGCAGGGCGGGCGTGCCCACCTACGCCGTGTACACCCCCGCAGCACCCGGTCACCCGCATCTGTTGCCGGAGCTGCTCACCGCGGACCTGCTGCTCGACGCGCTGCGCGAAGTGGAAACCGCGAAGCGGGATTGGTGACGGGGCTCACGTTGCGGGCGGGCGCGGATCGCGATCCAGGGAAAACCCTGAAACCCGCCGTGGAGGTTGCATGTTCCCCGCCCGATTCCGAGCGATCTCCGCCGCCGCATTGCTCTCGGCTGCGCTCGCCGCGCCGGCGCCGGCGCTCGAGAAGGGCGACCGCGCACCCGACTTCTCGGCGCCCGGTCTCGCGGGCGGCACCGTGTCGCTCGCCACCTATCGCGGCAAGGTGGTCTTCCTCGACTTCTGGGCCTCGTGGTGCGGCCCGTGCGCGAAGGCGCTGCCGGCGCTCGACCAGCTGCGGAAGGAGTTCAAACCCGGTGATTTCCAGGTGATCGCGGTGAACCTCGATCGCGATCCCAAGCTGGCCGTGAAATTCCTGAGCAAGCGGCCGGTCGGCTATCCGAGCGCGAGCGACCCGAACGGCACGGTGCCGCAGCGGTTCGGCGTCGACTCGATGCCCACCTCGTTCCTGATCGACCGCTCGGGCGTCGTGCGCCACGTGCAGCGCGGCTTCCGGGACGGCGACGTCGCACCGCTGCGCGAGAAGATCCAGAAGCTCGTGGCGGATAAGCGCTAGGCGCACCATGACCCGCTGCCTCGCCCTCCTGTTGCTCGCGCTCGCGTGCTCCGGCTGCGCCCCGGTGCGGCCCTGGGAGCGCGACGCCCTCGCGCGCCCCGACATGGCCTGGGACCCCGATCCGCTCGGCGCGCAGCTCGGCAAGCACATCCAGTTCAGCAAGGAGGGATCGCTCGACGGCGGTCCCGGTGGGGGCGGCGGATGCGGCTGCAACTGAGGGCGGCGCGATGAGGCGCAAGTGCGCGAGCCGTGCCGCCCTGCGGCGCGCCCGCGAGCGCCGCCGGCAGCGGCGCCGGCTCGCCCGGCGGCCGAGCGCAATGGTGCGCGCGCTGACCGCGGCCGCGCTCGCGCTGCCCGGACTCGCGAGTCCGGCCGCCGCCGATTCGCCGCCGACCCAGGCGCGCTCCGACTACCACTACTCCCGCTATGCGGAGGACGCGGTCGAGAGCAAGAAGGTGGCCGCCGGGAGCGAGCGCGACCGCTACGAGATCGACATCCACCAGTTCCGCTTCGAGACGGGGATCTCCGACCGCGTCGGGTTCAACATCGACATCACCCACGAGGCAATGAGCGGCGCGACGCCCTGGTACGTCACCCCGGGACCCAATGGGACGCCCGTGCAGGTGATGACGCAGGCGACGATCGAGGAGGCGCGCACCGACGCGCTGCTCGCGGGCGACTACTACTTCGACCGCGGCAAGGCGACGCTCAGCGGCGGCGTCTCTTCGGAGAACGACTATCTCGCCTTCAACGGCGGGCTCGGGGGCGAGCGGCAGTTCAACGACAAGAACACGACGCTCTCGGCCGGGATCGGCGCGTCGTTCGACCGCATCACGCCGGAGGACACGAACAAGTACCCGACCCGGCCCCACCGCGAGAACAAGCAGACCTACGACGTGTACCTCGCCGCGAGCCAGGTGCTCGGATCGGCCACGATCGTGCAGACGTCGGTCAAGTACCAGCTCGGCACCGGCTACCTCTCCGACCCCTACAAGCTCGCCTACGTGGCCGGCACGCCCGAGACCGACGAGCGGCCCGACCTGCGCAACCAGATCTCGTGGCTCACGCGCTTCCGGCACCACTTCCGCTCAGCCAAGGCGAGTGTGCACCTCGACTACATGCTCTACGCCGACGACTGGAAGATGTACTCGCACACCTTCGAGCTCGCCTGGTACCAGACGCTGTTCGACCGCTTCCTGCTCGTGCCGTCGGCGCGCTACTACTCGCAGAGTCAGGCCGAGTTCTATGCGCCCTACTTCACGGCGCCGCGCGGCGACGGATACCGATCGAGCGACTACCGGCTCTCGCCGTACGGCGCCTACGCGTTCGGGATCAAGGCCGAGCTCCCGTTCGAGGTCTGGAGCCTGAACTGGGCGCTGACCGCGGCATACGACCGCTACGTGAGCGGCGCCGATCTCGCGCTGCAGAAGGTCGACGTCGAGAACCCGGGCCTCGTTTCGTACAACCTGTTCACGGTCGGTGTGACCGGAAGATTCTGACGCGTGCCGCTGCACCGCTTCCGGTTCAAGGCGATGGGCTGCCCGTGCGCGCTCCAGATCCACGCCGGCTCCGCGCGCGAGGCGCGCGCCTGGGCGGCCAGCGCGCGCGGCGAGATCGAGCGCCTCGAGCAGAAGTACTCGCGCTACCGCGGCGACAGCCTGCTGGCGCGGATCAACGCGAGCGCGGGTGATCCGGGCGGCGTCGCGGTGGACGCCGAGACCGCGTCGCTGCTCGACTACGCGGCCACCTGTCACGCGCAGAGCGGCGGCCTGTTCGACGTCACGTCGGGCATCCTGCGCCGCGCGTGGGACTTCCGCTCGGGCCGCCTGCCCGAGCCCGCGCAGATCGCCGACCTGCTGTCGCGCGTCGGGTGGGAGAAGGTTCGCTGGTCAAGCGGCCGCATCGCGCTGCCGCTCGCGGGCATGGAGCTCGATCTCGGCGGTTATGTGAAGGAGTACGCCGCGGACCGCGTGGCCGCGCTGCTGCGCGGCGAGGGCTGCCGGGCCGGACTGGTCGACCTCGGCGGCGACCTCGCGGTCGTCGGCCCGCACCCGGACGGGAAGCCTTGGATCGTCGGCATCCGCGACGCGCGGCACCCGGAGCAGCCCGCGCTCTCGGCGCCGATGCTCGCAGGCGGCGTAGCGACGAGCGGCGACTACGAGCGCTGCATGGTGGTCGACGGCGTGCGCTACGGGCACATCCTCGACCCGCGCACCGGCTGGCCGGTGGCGGGCCTCGCGAGCGTCACCGTGTTCGCGCCGACCTGTCTCGTCGCCGGCAGCGCGTCGACGATCGCGCTGCTCCAGGGCGAGCGCGCGCGCTCATGGCTCGACGCGCTCGGGCTTCCGCACGCGCGGCAGGGACACGGGGGAGAGGTGGAGTGCCGGCTCGAGCCGCCTAGCGCTCCGCGTGCGACGCGGGCGGCGGCGGGGCGAGCTCGCGCGCGAGCCGGTCGGCGAGATCGCGCGCCTCGGGGCGCAGGATCTCCGCGCGCGCGGCGATCAGCAGGTGCCGGTTGACGGTCTGATCGGTGGTGGCGCGGAACGCGTAGCCGAGCACCGGAATGTCCATCAGCCACGGGACGCCGGTCGCCGTCTTCTCCAGGTGCGGCCGCGCCGCGGTCGCGAGCACCGCGATCTCGCCGCCCTGGAGCCGGATCGTCGACTCGACGATGATCTCCCGGATCGACGGCCCGACCCGCTCGACCGGCCCGACCGTCGACTCGGAGAGCGTGCTCACCTCGACGCGCAGCTTGAGCGTCACGCCGCCCTTCTCGCCGAGCGTAGGCGTGAGCCGCAGGCTCGTGCCGACGTCCTTGCGCTCGATGCTCTGGCGCACGGTGAGCCCGTCGCCCGTCGTGGCGGTCGTGCCGGTTCCAGTGCCCTCCGCGGCGATCGCCGCGTTTCCGATCCCGCTGGTGGCGCCGGTG
>Ga0066710_100002921_pt1 | contig 14190 bp, 14 predicted proteins | sample GraSoiAngelo_159_FD_79666 | JGI IMG/M metagenome (GOLD analysis project Ga0066710, IMG submission 79666) | Grasslands soil microbial communities from the Angelo Coastal Reserve, California, USA - 14_1009_16_40cm | ecosystem: Environmental > Terrestrial > Soil > Grasslands | place: USA...
CGAGTCACGGGCAGCCGAGTCACGGGCAGCCGAGTCACGGGCAGCCGAGTCACGGGCAGCCGAGTCACGGGCAGCCGAGTCACGGGCAGCCGAGTCACGGGCAGCCGAGTCACGGGCAGCCGAGCCACCCGGCCGGCCCACCGAGTCACGCCGCCGGCGGGCCGGGGCACGCGGCGGGAGCGCCGGGCCACGCGGCCGGGGCGCCGGGGCATGCCGCCGCACCTCCGCCGGTACCGACCGGGCGACCGCGGGTCCCGACCGCCGCACCGACCCCGCCCATCCGCCCGCGCACCGGCCCGCCGGATGCCGGCGCCCGCCCGCCCGCCGATGCGAGCGGCTTACGCGACGCGGGCGGTCCACGCGCCGGCGGCCTCCGTGACGTTGGCCCGCGCCGCGCCGACTCCGGCCTGCGTCCTGACGGCGGCCCGCGCTTCCCGGACCCGGGTGCCCGGACCGACATCAACCCGCGCTTTCAGGATCCCGGCCCGCGAACCGATCCCGGCCCGCGAACCGACCCCGGGCCGCGAACCGACCCCGGCCCGTTCCGCTCGGCACCCGGCGGACGCCCGGAGCGTGGTTCGGGTCCACGCCAACAGGAGCCGGTCGCCGGCCCCGACGCGGGCCCGCGCGCCCCGACCGGACCACGGTCATCCGCCGGCATGCGGTCGGACCCCGGTATGCGGTCGGACGCCGGTATGCGGTCGGACGCCGGTATGCGGTCGGACGCCGGCATGCGGTCCGATCCGGGACCGCGCACCGATCCCGGCCTGCGCCCGCGCCGCTCCCACCCCGGCGTCGCCCCCGTACCCGGCCCGCCGTCCCGTGGCCCGCAGCCGCCGTCCCGCCCGCCCCGGCACAGCACCGGCGAGAACGCCCCGGTCGCACCCCGCCACGGAACGGGCGAGAACACGTCCGTGCCCCGCCGCGGTACGGGCGAGAACATGTCCGTGCCCCGCCGCGGTACCGGGGAGAACGTGACCCTCCCGCCGCGGGCTACCGGTGAGCAGCCGGTGGTTGAGCTGCCACCTCGCCACACCGGGGAGCAGCCGGTGGTCGACCGGCCCGCCCGCCGTACCGACGAGCTGCGCCGCCAGGCCGGCCGGACACCGGTCGTCGTGCTGGCCGTGGCTGCCGTCGTTCTCCTGCTCGTGCTACCGGCCGTCTTCCTGATCAAGGACGCTTCCGCCGATCCGGTGTTCGCCGGCCTCGACAACCTCAACCTGCCCTCCTGGGCGGCGCAGTCTCACCAGGACACGTCCACCGGCGGCAACCGCTGGTGCGTGCACGGCTGCGAGTTGCGGGAGCGCACCTGGCGCTCGGCCAAGCCGGCCCAGGTGACCGACCCGGTGTACCGCCAGGCGCTCATGGACGCCGGCTGGCAGCCGCTCACCAGCGCGAACTGCCCCAAGCAGAGCACCGGCCAGTCCAGCTGCTGGCAGCACGACGCCTACGTGCTGGACCTGTGGACCCGGGACGCGCCCTGCGACCTGTCCAACGTGGCGCCGGCGCCGGGCGGCGGTTCGAAGGCGCCCGACCCGAACGCGGCGATACCGTCGCCGGGTGCCTCCGGACCCCCGGCCACCTGCCCGGGTTCCCTCGTCACCGTGAAGGCCACCGACAGCCGCAACCCCGACTGGCACGACTGACCCCCGTCCGCGCGTCACCCGCCTGCCCGCAATGTGGATCGCCGTCACGCACGGTAGGGTCTGCCCGTTGGCGGAAATGACCCGTCGGGTCGGAATGAGGGGAGACCGGAAGTGTCTGGTCTGCAGATCGCCGCGCTGATCGCCGCGATCGCCTTCGCGGTGCTCGTACTCGTGCTGGCGATACCGCTGGTCGGGCTGCGCCGGACGGTCGCCGCGGCGACCCGGACGCTCGACACGGTCGCCGACGACATCGGCCCGATGCTCGACAAGGCGGACGCGACGATCGCGAACGTCAACACCGCGCTGACCCAGGTGCACACCACGCTGGACGGGGTGAACCTCCAGCTGGCCCGCCTCGACTCGATCACCGCGAACGCGCAGACCGTCACCGCCAACGTGGCCAACCTGTCCACGATCGTCAGCGCCGCCGCGGCCAACCCGCTGGTCAAGGTCGCCGCGTTCTCCTACGGGGTGCGCAAGGCCGCGGCCAAGCGCCGGCACGCCGAAGAGGAGCGCGAGGTCCGCGACGAGCTCAAGGAGCGTCGTCGACAGGCCCGCAGGGCCGGGGGTACCCGATGAAGCGCGTCCTGTGGCTCGGTGTCGGCCTCGCCGTCGGCGCCCTGGTGTTCCGTGCCCTGTCGAAGAAGGCGCAGGCGTTCACCCCGGGCGGCCTCGCGGCCTCGGCGCGGAATAGCGCTGGCGGCCTCGTCGACTCCGTCCGTAGCTTTGTTGACGACGTCCGTGACGGCATGGCCGAGCGGGAGGAGCAGATCCACGCGGCGTTCGCCGACGGCGTGGTACTGGAGGAGTTCGGCGACCTGGAGCAGGAAGAGGGTAGCGATCGCAGATGAGGACCGCGGAGATCAAGCGACGGTTCCTGGCGCACTTCGAGGCGAACGGGCACCACGTCGTCCCCAGCGCCCCGCTACCCGCGATCGAAGACCCCAACCTGCTGTTCATCAACGCCGGCATGGTGCAGTTCGTGCCGTACTTCCTCGGTCAGCAGACGCCGCCGTGGAAGCGCGCGGCGAGCGTGCAGAAGTGCCTGCGCACGCCGGACATCGACGAGGTCGGCAAGACCAGCCGGCACGGCACGTTCTTCCAGATGAACGGCAACTTCTCGTTCGGCGACTACTTCAAGGAGCGGGCGATCCCGCTGGCCTGGGACCTGTCCACCAAGTCGGTCGCGCACGGCGGGTTCGGCCTGGACCCGGAGCGGATCTGGGTCACCGTCTACCTGGATGACGACGAGGCGATCGACATCTGGCGGCGGACCGGGGTACCGCCGGAGCGCATCGTGCGCCGCGGCAAGAAGGACAACTACTGGCACATGGGCATCCCCGGCCCGGCCGGCCCGTGTTCGGAGCTGTACTACGACCGCGGCCCGGACTACGGCAAGGAGGGCGGCCCCGAGGTCGACGAGGACCGGTACCTGGAGTATTGGAACCTGGTCTTCATGCAGTACGAGATCACCGACGTGCGGAGCAAGGAGGATTTCCGCATCGTCGGCGACCTGCCGGCGAAGAACATCGACACCGGCATGGGCCTGGAGCGGATCGCCTCGATCCTGCAGGGCGTGGACAACCTGTACGAGATCGACGAGGTCAAGCCGATCCTGGACCGGGCGGCGGAGCTGACCGGCAAGGTCTACGGCGCGCACTCCGGCCACGCGGCGACCGAGTCGCACCCCGACGACGTGCGGCTGCGGGTCATCGCCGACCACGTGCGCACCACGTTGATGCTCATCAGCGACGGGGTGACGCCGGCCAACGAGGGGCGCGGGTACGTGCTGCGGCGCATCATGCGCCGGGCGATCCGGGCGATGCGGCTGCTCGGCTGGAACGGGCCGGCGCTGCCCGAGCTGCTGCCGGTCGCGCGTGACGGCATGGCGCCGTCGTACCCGGAGGTCGCGACGGACTACGGCCGGATCTCGCAGTACGCGTACGCCGAGGAGGAGTCGTTCCTGGCGACGCTGCGACAGGGTACGACGATCCTCGACCTCGCGATCGCGGAGACCACCAAGGCCGGTGGGAAGGTGCTCACCGGCGACAAGGCGTTCCAGCTTCACGACACGTACGGGTTCCCGATCGACCTGACCCTGGAGATCGCGCAGGAGCAGGGGCTCGACGTCGACACCGACGGCTTCCTGCGGCTGATGTCCGAGCAGCGGCGCCGGGCGAAGGCGGACGCGCAGGCGCGCAAGACCGGCCACGCCGACCTGTCCGGGTACCGGTCGGTGCTCGACGAGGGCGGCCGGGTCGACTTCACCGGGTACCACGAGACGGCGCGGGAGACGCGGCTGCGCGCGGTGCTGGACCGCGACGGCGCCCCGCGGACCGGGGCGGCGGAGGGTGACGAGGTCGAGGTGGTCCTCGACGCGACCCCGTTCTACGCGGAGGGCGGCGGCCAGCAGCCGGACACCGGGATCATCCGGGCCGGCGACGCCGAGGTCGAGATCGACGACGTCCAGCAGGTGGTACCGGGACTGTTCGTGCACCGCGGCCGGGTACTGCGTGGCGAGCTGGTACCCGGCGCCGACGCCTACGCGCAGATCGACGTCGACCGGCGCCGGGCGATCTCCCGCGCGCACACGGCGACCCACCTGGTGCACCAGACGATGCGCAACTTCCTCGGCGAGTCGGCGACCCAGGCCGGTTCGCTCAACGCGCCGGGCCGGCTGCGGTTCGACTTCAACACCCCGCAGGCGGTACCCCCGAGCGTGCTGCACGACGTCGAGCAGCAGGTCAACGAGGTGCTGACGCGCGATCTGGCGGTACACGCGTTCATCACCTCGCAGGAGGAGGCGCGGCGGCTGGGCGCGATGGCGCTGTTCGGTGAGAAGTACGGCGACGAGGTGCGGGTCGTCGAGGTCGGCGACTACGCGCGGGAGCTGTGCGGCGGTACCCATGTGGCGCGCTCGGGGCAGCTCGGCCTGGTGAAGATCCTGCACGAGTCGTCGATCGGGTCCGGGGTTCGCCGGGTCGAGGCGCTCGTCGGCCTCGACGCCTTCGACTACCTCGCGCGCGAGCACCTGCTGGTGGCCCGGCTGGCGGAGCTGTACCGGGTACCCCCGGAGCAGGTCGCCGAGCGGGTCGAGCAGACGGTGGCGGCGCTGCGCGACGCGGAGAAGGAGCTGGACAAGCTGCGGGCGCAGATGGTGCTGGGCAACGCGGCGGGGCTGGCCGGGGCGGCGAAGGACGTCGCCGGGGTGGCCTACGTGGGCACCGAGGCGCCGGACGGCACCGGCGCCAACGACGTGCGTACCCTCGCCCAGGAGATCCGCGGCAAGCTCGCCGCGGACCGGCCGGCGGTGGTGGCGGTGGCGGCGCGGTCGGGCAGCAAGGCGTCCCTGGTGGTCGCGGTCAACGGCCCGGCGCGCAGTCGCGGCCTGTCCGCGACGGACCTGGTCAAGGGCGCGCTGTCCGGGCGCGGCGGCGGCAGTCCGGAGCTGGCCCAGGGCGGTGGGGTACCCGCGGCGGAGGCGCCGCAGCTGCTCGCCGGAGTCGAGAAGTTGATCGCCGCTGAGTGACGGTACCTGGCAGCGCGGTGTCCGGCTCGGAGTCGATGTCGGAAAGGTGAGAGTTGGCGTCGCGATGAGCGATCCGGACGGAATCCTCGCGACGCCGCTGCGTACCGTGCCCCGCACCGCCGACGACGACGGCGTACCCGCGATCGCCGCGCTCGTGACCGAGCACGACGCCGTCGAGGTGGTCGTCGGCCTACCGGTCACCCTCGCCGGTACGGAAGGGCTGGCCGCCGCGCAAGCGCGTGACTACGCTGAGCGACTGGCCAGCGCGATCATGCCCATTCCCGTACGGTTGGCCGACGAACGGATGACCACTGTCGTCGCTTCCCGTAGGCTGGCCGAACGTGGCGTCCGGGGGAGGCGGCAACGCTCGGTGGTCGATCAGGCCGCCGCGGTGGAGATCCTGCAGAGCTGGCTGGACACCCAGCGGAGGCGAACGTGATGATCGACGACCTGGACATCCCGTTCGAGGACTATGAACGCGGCAGACATCGTCGGCGACGCGGTGGGCGAGGCGCCCCGCAGGCCCGGGGCGGTCGGCCCCGTCGTCGGCGGGGCCGTTCATTGTTCGCGTTGTTCATCACGCTTGTCCTGCTCGGCGCGCTGGCCACCGGCGGTTGGTACGGCGTCGGCAAGATCCGCGCCTACCTGACCGTGCCGGACTATTCCGGCGACGGTGACACCGCGGTCATGGTGCACATCGCGCCCGACGACAGCGGCAAGGACATGGCCGACAAGCTCTACCAGGCCAACGTCGTCAAGAGCCAGAAGGCGTTCGTCAACGCCTTCAACGCCAACCCGCAGAGCAAGACCATCGAGGTCGGGTACTACAAGCTGCGCCGGCACATGAAGGCGTCCAAGGCGCTGGACGCCCTGCTGGCCCGCAATCCCGACCACACGCTGGCCAACCGGGTATCCAGCGGGGTGACGATCACCGAGGGCGAGATCTCGACCGAGGTGTTCGCCGCGCTGGCCAAGGCGACCAACCTGCCGGTGACCGACTTCCAGAACGCGGCCAAGGACCCGGTCGCGCTGGGCGTGTCGCCGGACTGGTTCACCCGGCAGGACGGCAAGCCGGTGCAGAAATCGATCGAGGGTTTCCTGTACCCGGCCACGTACGAGTTCGACCCGGGCGTGGACGCGACCGCGATCCTCAAGAAGATCATCGCGAACTTCAACGCCGAGATGACCAAGCTGGACTTCCTCAACCAGGTGCAGGCCACCCTGCACATCTCGCCGTTCGAGGCGCTGATCGCGGCGTCGATCGCGCAGGTCGAGGGCCGGTTCCCCGACGACATGGCGGGCATCGCCCGGGTGCTCTACAACCGCGCGTACGGCGGCAAGTTCCCGTGCGCCTGCCTGCAGCTGGACAGCACGGTCAACTACTGGCTGCGGGTTTCCGGCCAGACCCCGAAGTCGTCCAAGGACCTGACCGTCTCCGACCTGCACAACCCGAACGACCCGTACAACACCCACGACAAGCCGGGCCTGCCGATCGGGCCGATCAGCAACCCGGGCGAGGACGCGCTCAAGGCGGCGATGAGCCCGCCGAAGAGCGGCTACCTGTACTTCGTGGCGATCGACAAGGAGGGCCACACCGCGTTCGCCACCACCGAACAGGAGCACGCGGCGAACATCGCGCTGGCCAAGAAGAACGGGGTGCTGTAGGTGCAGGCGCGCCGGGCCGCGGTACTCGGCAAGCCGATCGCGCACTCGCTGTCGCCGGTCATCCACAACGCCGGGTACGCCGCCGCGGGGCTGGCCGGCTGGCGGTACACCGCGGTGGAGTGCGCCGAGGCCGAGCTCGCCGAGCTGGTCGTCGCGCTCGGGCCGGAGTGGGCCGGGCTGTCGCTGACCATGCCGCTCAAGGCGGTGGCGCTGCAGGTGGCCGACCAGGTCGCCCCGGTCGCCGCCGCGCTGGGTGCGGCCAACACGTTGGTACCGCGGCCGGACGGCTGGTACGCCGAGAACACCGACGCGCCCGGCATGGTCGACGTGCTGTGCCAGGCCGGCCTGACCACCGTCGACCACGCCGCCATCCTGGGCGCCGGGGGTACCGCCCGGGCCGCCCTCGCCGCCGTCCAGCACCTCGGCGCCGCGCGGGTGACCGTGTACGCGCGCCGCCCGGAGGCGGTCTCCGCGCTGCGCCCGGTCGCCGAGCATCTCGGGTTGCGGCTGGCGCACGCCAGCTTCGACACCGCCGCGCAGTGCGGCCGCGCCGAACTGGTGATCTCCACCGTGCCCAGCGGCGTCGCCGACGACCTCGCCGTACGGTGGCAGCCGGCGACGGTACTCTTCGACGCCATCTACGATCCGTGGCCCACCCCGCTGGCCGCGTCGGCCGCCGCGGCCGGGTGCCGGATCGCCTCGGGCCTCGATCTGCTCCTCGCTCAGGCGGCCCGGCAGTTCGTGCTTTTCACCGGGGTACCGGCGCCCGTGGACCACATGCGGGACGCCCTGTACGCCGCGGCAGCCGCGCGCTAGCGTGCCTGTCGGGTATCCGTTTGACCCGGCGGCGGCAACGGTACGGATACCGCGATATGCGACGCAGGGGGCATAACGCTGAAAATCAGGCGGGCATGCGGGACGCCCGGTGAAACTGTGATCTCAGCCAGTGACAGGCGTCGTTTGACAAGCAGAAATGGCTGTTTGCCGCACCGCATTTCGGCGACGGCTCGGTTAGGTTCTGCCGGTGGGTGTTCGGCGATCACCCCCAACGGCGTGGACGTGATCTGGAGAGGCGGTCATAGGTCCGGTGCTGCTCGGTAGGTTGCGTATCCGGGGCAAGCTCGCCCTACTCGTCACGATCCCGCTTCTTGCCGTCGTTGTACTCACGGTTCCGGTCGTGCTCACCAGCGTCGACCAGGCCCGGCGGGCGGCGGACACGGCAGATGCGGTACGGGTGGCCGGCCAGGTCGGCGCCCTTGTGCAGGATCTCCAACAGGAGCGCCTGCTGTCGGTCGGCTTCCTCGCCCGGATGGTCGACCCGAACCGGTGGCAGGCCCAGGTGGCCACGGTCACCACACACGCGGCCGACGTCAAGGCCGGCCTCGGCGCCGACCCGGACCCCGGCGTGGTGAAGGCCATCGACGCCATCCAGGGGCTGTCCGCGGTGCGTAGGGCGCTGCCCCAGGGCGCCGCCGGACCGGACAAGCTGATGCCCGCGTACGCCGGCGTGATCAAAGGGCTGATCGACGCGCTGCGCCTGGAGGACGGCGTCGACGTCAAGACCTCCGAAGGCCGGCAGGTGGTCGGGCTCGACGCGTCCCTGCGCACCGAGGAGGACATCAGCGTCGCGGCGGTGGACCTGATGGTCGCGGTACTGGCGAAGGATCCGCGGGCGCTGGCCCCGTACCTGGCCGACGTCGCGGTCGTGAAGGCGCAGGCCAACCGGTTGACCACGTTCGCCACCCAGGAACAGGCCCACCTGTACAGCCAGGTGCAGAACGAGGCCAATGCCCGGCTGGGTAAGGACTTCGCCGGAACCACCGACTCCGACCCGCTGGCGACCTTCGCCAAGCTCACCCCGCAACTGGTCTTCCCGGCTCTGGAGTCGCTGATCGGCATCGGCCGGGTGGTCGACCAGAGGATCATCAAAGACGTCACCACCGAGACCACCGAGCGGAAGAACCGCGCACTGGTCACCGCGTTCGTCGTCGGTGGGCTGGCGCTGCTGGTGCTGCTCCTGGTCGGCCTGCTGGTGATGATCGTGGGCCGGGCGGTGGTCCGGCCGCTGACCCGGCTGACCACCTCCGCCGACCGGGTCGCCCGGGTCACCGAGGCGGAGCTGACCCGGGTCGCCGACGACGAGTCCGACTCGCCGGCGCCGATGCAGCTGGAGCCGGTCGACATCAGCGCGCGCGACGAGGTGGGCGACCTGGCCCGCGCCTTCGAGCGGGTCCAGGGCACCGCCGTGCGGATGGTCGAGCGGCAGGTCGCCAGCCGGCGCAACGTGGCCCAGATGTTCGGGCACGTCGGCCGCCGTACCCAGAACCTCGTCGGCCGGCAGATCGCGCTCATCGACCGGCTGGAGCGCGACGAGACCGACCCGGACCGCCTGCAGCACCTGTACCGGCTCGACCACGTCTCCAGCCGGCTGTCCCGCAACGCCGGCAGCCTGGTCGTGCTCTCCGGTGCCACGAGCACCAACGAGCAGACCAACCCGCTGCCGCTGACCGACGTGGTACGGCTGGCGCTCGGCGAGATCGAGGACTACCCGCGGGTGGACGTCGACGTACCGTCCGGCCTCGCCCTGGTACCCACCGTGGTGAACGACTTCGTCCTGGTGCTGGCCGAGCTGATGGAGAACGGCACGGTCTTCTCCCCGCCGCACACCCGGGTGACCGTCACCGCCTCGCCGACCGGCTACGGCGCGCAGGTCGCGGTCGTCGACCACGGCATCGGGCTGTCGCCGGAGCGGCTGGCCGAGGAGAACTCCCGGCTCACCCGGCGCGAGCGGCTCGACCTCGCGCCGACCGAGGTGCTCGGCCTGTTCGTGGTCGGCCGGCTGGCCCGCCGGCACGGCCTGGGCGTGGGCCTCTGGCCGACCCCCGGCGGCGGGCTGACCGCGACCATCGCGATCAGCGACCACCTGCTGACCGCCGCGCCGGTGCACGTACCGACGCCGACCGTGGTCGCGCCGCCGACCCGCGCGGCCCTGCCGTCCGCGCTGCCGCTCGCGCTCAGCGCGGTACCGTTCGACGCCGACGCGCTCGCCCGGGCGAACCACTCGATCGAGACCGGCGGGCACTGGAACGCGTTCGTTCCGCCGCAACGGCGGCAGCCGGTCGACCCCACCCTGGTCACCGCCGGGCCGCCGGTCGCGGCGCCGCCGCTGCGGCAGCGGGTACCGGGGGCGCAGCTACCGAGCGATCCGGCGCCCTGGCCGACCAGTCCCGCACCACCACCACCACCACCCGCCGCGCAGGACGCCACCGCCGTGCAGGCGCTCGTCGACGGCTTCGAGGCCGGGGTACGGCGGGCCCAGCTACAGGCGGTGGACGCACCGGCACCGCAGTTGGTGGCTTCCGGCCGGCCGGGTGGCGGCGGCGCCGCGCCGCTGAGCCGACGGGTACCGGGAGCCACCCTCGACTCGGTGGGGGGCATGGTGCCGCTCGGCAACGCCATTTCGCAGCAGCCGCCGCCTGACCCGGACGCGGCCCGGGTGCTCGTCGAGCAGTTCGAGGCCGGCGTGCTGCGCGCCCTGCACGACGCCCGGTCGGATCACCAGTGACGAAAGTAAGGGGCAGTATGACAACTCCGTTCATGCACGACGCCGCCGAGCGACAGAGCCAGCCGGGGCGCACCAGCCAGCTCAGCCCCGAGGCGCAGACGTTCAACTGGCTGCTGGACTCGTTCACGTCGGGTACGGCCGGAGTACTGGAGGCGGTGGCGGTCTCCTCCGACGGCCTGTTGATGGCGATGTCCGCGACGCGGGACCGGGCCAACGCCGAACGGCTGGCCGCCGTGGTCTCCGGCATCACGAGCCTCGCCGGAGGCGCCGCGCACTGGTACGCGCTGGGCGGGTTGAACCGGGTCATCGTCGACATGGCCAACGGGTACCTGCTGGTGACGTCGATCAGCGCCGGCTCGGTACTCGGAGTGATCGCCGACCGCACCGCCAACCTCGGCGCGGTCGCCTACGAGATGACCCTGTTCGCCAGCCGGGCCGGCGGCGCGCTCAGTCCCCGACTGATCATGGAACTGAAAAACGCTGTCCAGCAATGACGTTCTCGGCGTGGGAGAAGCCAGCGCGAGAGGACGGGACGGGCATCCGGCCCTTCCTCCAGGCTCCGCTGCCCATGCCGGCCAACCCGCGCACCGCCCCGGAACCGGTGACCGACCCGGACGCCCCCGCACCGCGCCCGTTCGTCCTCACCTCCGGCCGGGTCCTCGGCAACGACTCCGACATCGGGCTGGAGACCCAGGTGACCGCGCGCGTGGACCGGTACGGCCGGCACCAGGCGCCGCTGCACCGGCTCACCCCGGAACTGCAGGCCATCGTCGCACTGTGCGAGCAGCCGGTGTCGGTCGCGGAGATCTCCGCGCGGCTGCGCCTGCACCTTGACGTGACCAGGATCCTGGTCGACGACCTGCGCGCGGCCGGGTACCTCGACGTGCACAGCTACGACACCGTGAACCCCACTGACCCCCACACCATTCTGCGAGTGATCCGTGGACTACGTGCGCTCACCTAACGGCACCGCCGTCCGGAAGCCACCGGTACCAGTCAAGATCGTGGTTGCCGGCGGTTTCGCCGTGGGCAAGACGACCACCGTCGGGGCGATCTCCGAGATCTCCCCGCTGACCACCGAGGCCGAGATGACCGCCGCGTCGGTCGGCGTCGACACCCCGGGCAGCCGTACCGGCAAGACCGCGACGACGGTGGCGATGGACTTCGGCTGCGTAACCATCGACCAGAGCCTCAAGTTGTACCTGTTCGGCACACCCGGCCAGTCCCGCTTCGGGTTCATGTGGGACGACCTGACCCGCGGTGCGCTCGGTGCTCTGGTCGTCGTGGACAGCACGCGGCTGGACGACTGCTACCCGGCGGTGGACTACTTCGAACACACCGGGGTGCCGTTCGTGGTGGCGGTGAACGCCTTCCACGGCCAGTTGCAGCATGACCTCGACGCGGTCCGCTGGGCACTGGCGGTACACGACGACATCCCGGTCATCGCGTTCGACGCGCGCGACCGGCTGTCGGTACGCGACGCGCTGCTCGTCGTGCTCGACCGGGCACTGGCCAAGGCGACCGGGGCGACGCGGCAGCACACATACTGACGCCGGCCGAAAGGAAGACGATGGACGGTGGACTGGACGACCCACTGATGCGGATGCACCGGTGGGAGGCGCTTCGCCAGAGGCTGGCCAGCTCGGCCGCCGGGCGCCTGGGACCGGTCGTCGACGAAGTGGTCGAGGCGATCGCGACCGTCCTGCACCGGCATGCTCCCGTCACCGTCACGGTCACGGTCGAGGGCGCCGAGACGAGCGCTTCGGTACAGCTGTTGTGGCAGAACGGTCAGCTCATGGTGGTCCGGCACGAACCGTCGGCGCCGCAGGCGGCGAACGGCCCGGCGGCCCGGCCAGCGGCCACCGGCCCGGCGGCCGCCACCGGCCCGGCGGTCCGGCCGGCGGCGAACGGCCCGGCGGCCGCCACCGGCCCGGCGGTGCGGACGGGCGAGTCCTCCGAGGAGACCGCCGCGCGGCTGGCCGAGCTGATCCGCCGCGACCCGTCCCTGCTGGAGGGCCGGGACGACTGGGGCGGGCCGCGTGCCGGCGGGTACGGCGTGTCAGACTGACGCCTGTGCTGCGCTGGTTGACCGCTGGGGAGTCGCATGGCCCCGCTCTCGTCGCGCTGCTGGAAGGGGTACCGGCCGGGGTACGGGTGACCAGCGCGGAGATCACGCACGAGCTGGCCCGGCGCCGGTTGGGGTACGGCCGCGGCGCCCGGATGTCCTTCGAGCAGGACCAGATCGAGATCATCGGCGGCATCCGGCACGGAGTGACGCTGGGCAGCCCGGTCGCGATCCGGGTCGGCAACAGCGAGTGGCCGAAGTGGGAGACCGTGATGTCGGCCGATCCGGTCGATCCCGAGCTGCTCGCCGCGCAGGCGCGCAATGCCCCGCTGACCCGGCCCCGGCCGGGGCACGCCGACCTGGCGGGCATGCAGAAGTACGGGTACACCGACGCCCGGCCGATCCTGGAGCGGGCCAGTGCCCGGGAGACGGCCGCCCGGGTCGCCGTCGGCACCGTGGCCAAGGCGCTGCTCGCCCAGGCGCTGGACGTGCGGATCGTCTCGCACGTCGTGGAGCTGGGCAGCGTGGCGGTCAAGGCCGGCGTGGTACCCCGGCCCGAGGACGCCGAGCGCATCGACGCCGACCCGCTGCGCTGCGTCGACCCGCAAGCCAGCGCGCGGATGGTCGAGGAGGTCGACGCGGCCAAGCGCGACGCCGACACGCTCGGCGGCATTGTCGAGGTGCTCGCCTACGGGGTACCCCCGGGGCTGGGCAGCCACGTCCAGTGGGACCGCAAGCTGGACGCCCGGCTGGCCGCCGCGCTGATGTCGATCCAGGCCATCAAGGGCGTCGAGATCGGTGACGCGTTCACCCAGGCCCGGTCGCGCGGCTCCCGGGCGCACGACGAGATCGTGCCCGGCGCCACCGGGGTACGGCGGCTCACCGACCGGGCCGGCGGGCTGGAAGGCGGGATGACCACCGGCGAGCCGCTGCGGGTACGGGCGGCGATGAAGCCCATCTCCTCGCTCAACCGCGCACTGTCCACAGTGGACGTCGCGACCGGCGAACCGGCCACGGCCATCAACCAGCGCTCGGACGTGTGCGCGGTACCGGCTGCCGCGGTGGTCGCCGAGTCGATGGTGGCCCTGGTCCTCGCCCAGGCGGCGACCGAGAAGTTCGGCGGCGACTCGGTCGCCGAGGTGCGCCGCAACCTCGCCGGGTACCTGGAGAACCTGGTGATCCAATGAGGCCGGTCTGCGTACTGGTCGGGCCGATGGGGGCGGGGAAGACGACGGTCGGTGGTCTGGTGGCCGCGCGGCTCGGGGTACCGTTCCTGGACTCCGACGCGATCATCGAGGCCCGCGCCGGCAAGCCGATCCCGGAGATCTTCATCGACGACGGCGAGGATCACTTCCGCGCCCTGGAACGCGTCGCGGTCGCCGACGCGCTGGCGAGCCATCCCGGGGTACTGGCGCTGGGCGGCGGGGCGGTCCTCGCCGAACCGACCCGGGTGCTGCTGCGCGGCCACACCGTGGTGTTCCTGTCGGTGCAGCTGTCCGACGTGATGCACCGGGTCGGGATGGGCCTCGGCCGGCCGCTGCTCGCGGTCAACCCGCGGGCGACCATGCGGGTACTGCTGGACCAGCGACGGCCACTGTACGAGGAGGTCGCCACCGCGACGGTGACGACCGACGGCCGGCCGCCGGAGGACGTCGCCACCGCCGTCGTGGACGCGCTCGGCCGCTGAGCCCTCCGCGAACGCGCCCGGCCCGGCCCGGCC
>Ga0066710_100002922_pt1 | contig 14188 bp, 5 predicted proteins | sample GraSoiAngelo_159_FD_79666 | JGI IMG/M metagenome (GOLD analysis project Ga0066710, IMG submission 79666) | Grasslands soil microbial communities from the Angelo Coastal Reserve, California, USA - 14_1009_16_40cm | ecosystem: Environmental > Terrestrial > Soil > Grasslands | place: USA...
CGTAGTCCGTGGCTTTGGTGTATCCCAAGATCATTCGCTGGGTTTCCGTGGGCCCACCTCCCTCCCCAAACCCGCTTTCGCCCGTGGCATCGGAATACTGCAGGGCATCGACGTAGACCTCGGTGCCTTTTGACAGAGGATTGTGATCTCCGCGCAACACGATCCTAAATTTGTGCGGGCCGTTGGTTAGCCCGTTCTTGTAATACAAAATTTGCTGATAAAGCGGGATGCTGCCGTAGCAATCGATCGGTACAAGCTGGCGGACATCGTCCACATACACGTCGGCTAATCCGCCGCTCGAGCTCACTCGGCCCACTAGACGGACCTGGTTGCCAGTAAACGCATAGCTCAAGCTTGATCCGGACTGGCTTGCCACGTGTGAACTGCCTCCAAAGTCGTCGGGGCTCGGAGCAGCACGCCAATTTCCGGCAAACTTGATCCGTCGATCGTCCACTATCGATTGTGGGTCCTGGCCGCTCACGACAGTACTGGTGCTGCCGTCATGCCTGATTCGAACAACGAAATCACCTCCGGGCAGGCTCTGCACCGCATATCCAACGGCAGTGAGATCGGTGCGAAGAGCCAGCTTCTTGGTGTCCGCCATCACCGAAGAAGGAGCGTAAGCGAGGCGCAGCACGTCCACACTGCCGGCGGGCGCGTCGAAGGTGGAGTAGTTGATGCGGTCCTTGCCGTATAGCACTCTTCTTACGACCCCGGAGCTTCGCATGATGTGGTTCTCGCGGTTAGCACCCATGACCTCCGGCAGCCATCCCATCGTTCGCACCACATGGAGGAGGGCCATCGGATGAGCGATTTTGAACCAATCTTTGCTCACAAAGCTGCCTCCGTCAATGAGATCCATGGACTGCCCGTTTTCGAGACCGTCGTACGTCGCCAGCAGCATCGATCGACGCGCAATTTCTTTAGCCCACGTGCTCTGTGCTTCCACCCCGTACCGAGCAAAGACAGTGGCGATTTCCATCGGGCCATACCAAAGGGAGCGCAAGCAGCAGCCCGAAGACTCCGGGTAAGCCCACGCGCCACTGAAAGTATCTCCATTGGACTTGGGACTCACGCTCGTGTGGTTCAAGAAGAGGGACAAGATATTGCGAACGTCATTCTTCCAGTTCGTGAAGTCACGCTGATGGTCCATTAGATAGCTGCCTGTGAACTCAGTTATGTTCTCTGCCTGGACCGGATCCTCCCAATCCCAGTAGTTACGCCCCCAAGTATCGTCCGTTGTCCACGCAGGCAAGAGCGTCGCTCGCAGGTAGTCGCGACCCGCGTTGCGAGCGGCAATGATTTCGTTGTTCACTCCTCGGTAGCCGGTTCGAATCAGTTCATCAAAGAAGGTCAGGATAAAGACGATCCCTCCGGTTTGAACCCCATTCATCCCGCTGCCCGCGTTATCCGCATAGCGACCCCACGGCGCTCGGAGAGGGTCGCGGTTGCGTTTCCTGGCCAGCAGGTCAGCCCAATGCTTCGCCGCTCCGTACCAGCGGACGTTGCCGGTCATCTCGTAGGCACGCACAAGTTGCAATCCCACTTCGGCCACAATATCCAGCTGAATCTTGCCGTTTCCACTCTGGAGACTGTCGTCGGGTCCAAGCCTGCAGTCCCCGTAACGCGTGCCCATCGTGGGCACGCTGATGAGAAAATTCGGCCATCCATGAGTCGGGCCAGTCTGGCAGTGGTCGACGAGATAGTCTGCGGTGGAAGTAATAATCGTAAACGCCGCAGCATCACCGGAATATCGGTAATAATCAATCATACCCCCCAGGACGTAAGCGGCGCGCTGGCCAAGGTCGCCGTTCGCCCAGTCTTTCTCTTTCACCACGGTGATCTTGCCCTCAGGAGCAATGCTCCAAGTCCCGTTGTAAACGAACTCCGGCGCAGGAGTAACGCTGTGGTCCCGGTCCGCCCACGGGTAACGCTTTAAGGTTTCGGCGGCAACCCGCACCCGAAAGTCATACTGCCCGTTTTGTCCTTGATACCAGGGCGCGATAACGCCGTACTTGTCCTCCACTGCATCGTGACCGTAATAGTGCGTTTGAGCGGTAGCATCAGGTGACACCGACAACCGAAGTCCGAGCAGTAAGCACGCCAAGAGTTTGATTAATGACATGGCTCGAAGATCCCGCGATTGAGTTTAGATCAAGGCCCGTGAGTCTAGAGTCTAGAAGGGCGCTCAAAGCGCTGTCAACCTCCACCACTCGATTTTGTGTCCAAATCACTGGACGAACGGTTCCCAACGATGTTAATTTCTGCAACGCGGGCGGCCTATATCGCTCGCACAATCAGGAGGTGGCTGCCTCTCACCTTGGTAGGCGCGAGACCAAGCCAGCAAGAGCGCTGCAACGAATAATAGCTGCAGGCCCGGCGCATCGGCGGATGGATTGGCCATTTTCTTTTCGTTACCCCCGGTCGTTCCGTTCCGAACACCCGGCCAGACCGACCGGCATCCATGGGGCGGGACATGAGCTGCGTCATCGCGCGAGGCCAATCGTCGATGGAGGACGCAACCCATATTCCGGGCAAGGGGAATCCATGAACAGCTTACGGGCAGGGGTCGGGCGATGTGACATCACTCCCGCTCCCGGCACTCCTCAGGGTGGGTGGGGCGCACAAACCCATCAGCGCGGATTGGGCGCGGATTTGCCGTTGTTTGCCACGGCCCTGGTGGTTTCAGGGTCCGGTGAATCCGTGGCCATCGTTGACGTCGATGCCATCGGCTTCGACACGGAGTGGACAGAGAAAATCCTCAGCGCTGTTGCCGACCTGACGAATCTTCCGAGTGAGCGCATCCGATTTTCATGCACCCATACACACTCCGGCCCGAACACGTTTCGTCTGGCAACGATCACCGAGGGGCTCGACATGGTCCTGAGTTACCTTGAAGGACTGCCCAAGCGGATCGCTAGCGCCGTGTGGCAAGCGCAGCAAAACTTGAAGCCCGTGCGCTGTGCGGCGGGCTCGGGTAAGTGCGAAATCAATGTCAATCGACGGCTTCGAATGCCGGACGGCCAGATGGTGGTCGGGAGAAACTGGAACGGTCCCATCGATCCCACGGTGCGCGTTGTTCGCTTCGACGACCTGCACGAAAACCCGGTCGCAACCATTGTGCATTATGCGTGTCATCCCACGACCATGGGGTGGCAGTGCCAATACGCGACGCCAGACTATCCGGGCGTCGTCAGGCAGGTTGTCGAGCAGCAAGTAGGAGGCGTTTGCCTGTTTCTTCAAGGGGCGACGGGCAACGTTACTCCGCGACGCGGTTTCACTGGTGACCTGAAGGTTTACCGGCGTCTTGGCAAATTGCTGGGGCTTGAAGCGTCGAAGGTCGCCATCGAGATCGAGACCATGCCTCGGCGCGAGCATCTCGTTGGTGTCATGCAATCGGGGACGGCTATCGCACTTTATGAAGACGAGCCCACGGAGCCTGATCGCGCGGTGCTGCGCGTTCGCTTTCGACTCCTGAAGCTCCCGCTTCGACAATTCCCTCCCCCGGAGGCGATTGCTGCCGAGGCGGAAGAATTGCGAAGCCAGCTTAAGCAGGCGCGCAGTCGGGGCGACGCAGAGGAAATCCGAGCGGCGACGGCGCGTGCCACCCAGGCAGGGATGCGTGCCGATCGGGCTCGGCTCTACCACGGGAAGACTCATCTGGACTGGCCGCTACAAGGCATCCGCCTAGGTCTCATTGCACTGCTGTCGATCGCGGGTGAGCCCTTCACAGAAATCAATCAGCAGATCATTGCGGCCTCGCCTTTCAGCCAGACTTTGTTTTCGGGGTACTCCAACGGCGGGTTTGGTTACTTGCCGACTAGAAGCGCATTTGCCGAGGGTGGTTACGAAGTCGAGACATCGCCCTTCTCTGAAGACGCCGCAGAGATTCTCGTCAACGAGTCGATTCAAATGCTGAAGGAATTGTCTGCGGACTAAGACGCTCAGAAGCTGGGAATACCAAGAGCACTCGCCACAGAAGACCTGCCCCTTCGGCGCACGACCGAGCATGAGCATACCTGCGATCGTAGGCAGGCGAGGCAGAGCGGACCGATTTCTGCGCAAGTAATGGTTCCTTCGGCTTTGACATCAGAGTTCCTAAGCATCCCCTTGGCTGACCCTTGGTCTGGGTACAAATATGGCCGAAAGCTTCCCTACAAGCGTTTCGGTGAAGAAGAGAGGGCGACGGATGGTTGCCAAAATGGCGAAGTGCGTGGTTTGGCTCGGCTGCCTCCTGCTCTTGCAGGCTGCGGCTCGGGCGCAGGAGCGAGGCGTTTATCGAGCGCGGTTGAACGGCCTCGAACTTGGAGTGGATGAAGAGAATGGGGGGTTAGTGTGCCTGAGGTACGCCGCCACGGGAGCCATTTTGGCGGCATCGGGTGAATCATCGGGTTTGCTGGAAATAGCCTACCCGAATGAAGCCTTTGCGCCCCTGCGGCTGGCCTCGCGATTCTCTCACGCCCGGGTTCAAGAAACCTCGAGCGGCGTCACGATCACCTGGGATGACTTGCGTCCGAGCCGCAGTAAGGTGGCGCTTCCCGTCGGGAAAGTGCAAGCGGAGGTAACGATTCGAGCGGCGGAGGACGGCCGATCCGTGCTTCTGTCCTGCCGCATCGAGAATCGATCAGCGCTTTCCATTCCGCAAGTGCTGTTTCCTGACTTGTGGGGAATGAAGCCGATTGAAGGTGTGGAGGGGACGAGGCTGCGCTTGGCGCGCGGTGTAGTCCACCCCTTTCAGATCCCAATTCGCGAGCTGCAGGCCGCATCTCCTTACTACGAGCGCGTGGGATGGAAGGAATACCCCGCTGGCGAAGGATACTACGCTCTGAACGCCTTGCGATGGATCGACTATGGCGGCTGCCAAGGTGGGCTGAGCGTCTTTCAGAAAAAGTGGGGAACAGAGGACCGGCCTGACCTGCTCACCTATCGCAGTGAGCAGGACCCCATGAGTCTCCGGTTGGCGTGGCAACACAAGAAGACCATTGAGGCTGGTCACAGTTGGGAGAGCGGCGAGTTTTGCATGACCCCTCATGCGGGCGGATGGGCCAAGGGAATCGAGGTGTTTCGAGATTACGTGGGGCAGGCCAACCCTCCGCGTGACTTGCCGCGTCATGTAAGGGACGGCTTGGGATTTCAGACGATCTGGATGACCCAGGCTCCGGAGAGGGACCCGGCCAAGGCTTATTTTCGATTCGAGGATCTGCCTCGTGTAGCCGAGGACGCGCGAGTGCATGGGCTGGAAGAACTCGTCCCGTGGTTTTGGTGTTCGTATTTCCGCGTGCCCATACCGCTGCGGCTCGACCTGGGAACTCAGGAGGAATTCCTCGGAGGTGTGCGGAAGGCGAAGGAGTTGGGCGTCAATGTTGCCCCCTTCGTGAGCGTGCATATTATCCTCAATCGTGAAGTGCAGCGTTACGGCGTTCAGCCAGGGTATGACGACTGGACTTACCATCCTGAGTTGATCCCTCAATTTCGGCCCTATTACACGCACGAAATGGAAGGCACACTCATCGAGGACGACAACCCTCTCTGGCGAAAGGACGTGCAGGCGGCACTAAGCGAGTGGATCAATCGAGGCGTTCCTTCGCTTACTTTTGACCAGTTTATCTTCAAGGAGGGAAACGGCCGCAAACCGGGGCTCGTCCAGCTGATCGAGCAAGTGCGCGCCCTGGCGCGATCAAAGGATTCCCAATCGACCTTCGGCAGCGAATCCGTAACCGACCTGGAAGTGGAGAGCCGAGTGCTCGACTACACCTGGAATTGGCTCGACTATGTCGATGCAGGCCCGATCTTGAATGTGCTGCGCTCACCGCGCCTTAACTGCAACGTCGACGACTCTGCTCTGGTGGTTAAGAAGGGTTTCGCCGACGGCCTCTATCTTAACGTGATGCCCAGTAAGCCGGACCTGCCCAACGGCACCGCCCTGATTAGCGCCCGGCCAGCTCTGTCAACAGCGTTGAAGGAGGTGGCTTCGCTTCGCAGGCAGTTCTTGCCCTTCTTCGTGCGAGGGACCTTTCTGGGAGACTCCGTACTGAGCCGGCCCAGCAGCGCGTTCATCAGGGCCTACCAGCTAGGCGCCAAACTATTAATCATTGTCCTGAACGATCAGATGCGGACGCAATCGGTGGCGTTTACGAGCGATCTGGGTTTGTGGTTACCTGCTTCCGGATCCTACCAAGTGCAGTCATTCGATTCCGCCGGCAAGCTACTCGAGACCGAGTCGGCGGGCGGAAGCCGGTGGCTTGGTGTGACGCCTCCCCTCCAGCCGGAGGCCCTTGCGTTCTTCACAATTGAGGGCAAGTGAGTCAGGATCGCAGGAGCAGCCGGTGGAGTGTGGTTACCCTTTTGTGCTTGGGCGTGCTCACTAATCACATCGATCGAGGCAATCTAAGTGTTGCCGCCGTGCCGATCATGCGCGACCTTCACTTCTCACCGGCAGCGGCCGGCGTCGCTCGTTCGGCATTTTTCTGGACTTACCTGGTGTTTCAAATTCCAGCCGGCTACTTCGTCGACACGAGCGGCCTCAAATGGTCATACGGGATCGCCTTCCTGGTGTGGACGTTGGCCTCGACTGGGATGAGTCTGGCCCACTCTCTTTTTCAGCTCATTTCGCTACGACTGCTTGGAATGAGCGAAGCTGTCGCTACGCCCGCCAGTCTGGCCTACGTTAGACGCAGGTTTGGCGAAAAGGAGCAAGGTTTGCCCACAGCCATCTTCCTGTCCGGCATGATGGTTGGGCCAGCCTTAGGTGTGTGGCTGGGCGGACTCCTCCTCGAAAGAGCGGGTTGGAGGGCGCTATTCGTCGTCACAGGCTTGGCTGGCTTGCCTTGGCTGTGGCCTTGGTGGCGTTTAGCGCCGCGTAACGCAAGGGATGGATCGGACGCCACACTCCCAAGCCTCGAGCCACGAATCAAGCCCAATCGTTCGTGGGGACGGCTGCTCTTTAACCCGGTAACTTGGGGGCTGGGGATTAGTGCGTTCTTTTATGGGTACTTCTGGTACTTTTGCCTGAGCTGGCTACCATCCTACCTAGTCATGTCTCAAGGTTTGGCCTACGCCAAGATGGGGACGTTTATGGCCCTACCTTTACTGAGCATGGCGCTGTCGTGCATGGCATTTGGACGACTAGCAGACTGGCTGGCCGCGCGCCGTGAGCCATTACGAATACGTAAGTTGTTCGTGTTGGCCGGGTTTATCTTGTGTAGCTCAATGCTTTTCATCAACTTCGCACGATCATCGGCGCAAGTGCTGGCGGTTCTATTGCTTTCTCTCACGGCTGTGGGCTTGGCCGCCGCCAATTACTGGGCTATCACCGAAACCGTGTCGCCCCCCGCCTTAATCGGCAAAATCGTTGGTTATCAGAACGCGGTTGCGCAGCTTGGCGGCGTGTGCACTCCGATAGTCACCGGCCTCCTCGTGGCTCATAGCCGCGATTTCCGGCTCTCGATCGAACTTGCCGGCGTGTGTCCGCCCCTTGCAGCGGCAGCGACCCTCGCGCTGGTTCGCCAGAGAGGTGCGGAGCAATTCAGACTGTGTGAGTCGGCCTACTAACTACACACCCCCAAATGGTCTTTTAAGGCTATTCTCGAAACGCAAGCGCTCACCATCCTCGCCCAAACCCCAGACCGCGATCGTCGCTCACGAATTCATGCCTCGGCCTTGCCGTAGTCTTTGATCTTCATCGCCTCACCCCCGCGCAGCGCTGACTGGTGCGCGATGATCCCCGGGGCGGTGTAGGCAATCGCTTCATAGACGTTGACTGCCGGCCATCGGTCTTCCAATATGGCGCTGATAAACTCGTGCGTCAAAAACGTGTGGGAACCCCCGTGCCCCGTTTCCACCCGCATTGACGGCGGCAGCGTCTCCCAGTGCCTCGGTTCCTTGTAGGCCTTCATGTTTACTTCCCCCACCGGGTATCCATTGGCGTCGATCACCGTCTTCCCGTCCTTGCTGATCTGCACCACCATGTCAGGAGACCCTTCCGGCCGCTCGGAAATATACGACAGACGGTCTCCATAGAAGGCGCCTCGCTCCGTCCCCGCCGTGGCAATGTGCCAGCATACCGACACCCGAGCGCAGTGGCCCGCCGACGTCTTGAACAGGGCGGTGGTGTTCCAGAACGGATTCCCGTACTCGTTGCTGCGCAGCACTTCATGGTCATCCCCCCACCCCACCGCCGTGACCTCCACCATCCGCTCCTGCGTCACGGGTACGACCATCCCCAGGCAATGCGTGGGGTAGTGCATTGGGGGAAAGCCGTACCGCCACGTTGGAAAGCCTCGCTCGTCGAACATCAATGGAATTAACCCCTCGTGGTGGTACTCCGCCTCCGAATAGAAGATGCTCCCAAATTTCCCCTGCTGCGCCCACTCCCTGCAGGTAATGGTCTGCGGCCGGTAGTAGCTGGTCTCGGCCATCATGTATTTCAGCCCCGTGCGCTTCACCGTCTCCAACAACACTTCCAGCTCGTTGATCGACATCCCGGCCGGTACCGCACTGATCACGTGCTTGCCGGCGCTCATCGCCTCCGTCGCCATCCACACATGCAGGGGAGCGGGAGTGAAGACCGCCACCGCATCCAGTTCCGGATGCTTGATGAACTCCAGAAAGTTCTTGTAAGTGGGCGCCCGGCCATAGACCTCGATCATGTGCTTCAAGCGGTCATCCCTCAGATCGCACAACGCCGTCACCTTGCAATTCGGATCGAGGTGCCATTGAAACTGCGAGCCGAAATTCCCCCCCACAACGCCGATTCTCACTTGCCGGTCCACGGCGCGAGGTCCCAAAGGAACGGACCCTGACGATACCGGCTGTGGCTGTGCCTCGGCGGACGCTCCGACCGCTGCCAGCACCCCTGCGGTTCCCAGACTCTCCATAAACCGCCTGCGGCTCAGTCCCCCAGTCATCTTACTACCCATAGCTTGTGCCCTCCTTTCTCAGTGCTTGAACCGAACCTAACCGAACTGTTTCATTTCGGCCGCCAAGCTCGCCGGGCCCGCATGGGCCGGGCGAAAAGTCTCCCGGGCGCCCCGGAATACGTCGCGGCTCTCATAAAATGTCGAGGCTAAGGCATCCGCTCAGCAATAATTCCCTTATGGACGTCCTCATTCAACTTCCTCTGAATTCTGAACATCTCCTCGGATTTCACAACCTCACCCGCGCGCGCATACAACAGCCCCAGTTGATAGTAGGCGCCGATGTGTTTGGGCTCGAGCTTGATCGTGCGCTCGAATTCGACCCGAGCCTCGTCCGTCTTGCCCTGACGCAACGCAATGCGGGCCAGCCAAAAGCACGAGTCGGCGTGCGACGGGTTGAGTTCCAGCGCTTTTCGCAACTCAGAGGTTGCCTTGACCGGCTGGTTGAGCCTGAAAAGCGCGACGCCGTGCATATAGTGATTAAGGTAATTCCTCGGATCCTTGGAAACAGCGATCCCAAAATCTTTGGCGGCTTCATCGAACCGGCCTATGTCCGTGTAGAAGTTGCCCAAAGCAAAATAAGGCTGGTCAGACTCCGGCTCCATCTGAATGAGCCTGAGATAGGCTGATTCTGCGGCGTCGGTGTGCTGGGTAAAGTAACAGGCCAGGGCGTAGCCGAGGACTATCTGCGGATCAGTCGGAAATTTCTCCAAGGCTCGCTGCGCTTCCTGATAAGAACGGCCGAAATCCGCTGTCCTCGCCAGCATCAAAATCAATCTGAAGCTGTGCCCCGGATCATTCGGCTCGGACGTCACGAGACGTTGAAGATGTTCTACGGCTTCCTGATTCTGCTTCGACTCTTGCAGCAAATCGGCAAATAGCTTGGCGAAATAAACGGGGCTGGGTTTCCTCTCCACGGTAGCTGGAGCAATCTTTTGGGCGAGTTTGAAGGCTTCAGCGGCCTTCGCAAGGTACCCATAGCCCATCAATAATTGTCCCGCGGCCATCAGAGTCCTGAAGTCTAAGCCTCGCAGGCCGAGCAGCGTCTGAACTTTCTGCAGGCCCCGCGGGCCTTTCCCCGTCTTGAAATAGACCGAAGCCAAGGCGAGCAGCACTCGCGGATTGTTGGGCTGGAGCGCATTTGCCCTTTCCAAGAAGAGCCTAGCACTGCCAAGATCATCGCTCTCGATCGCCGTTACGCCCTGGTTGTACAGAGATTTCCAATCTTCGGCAGGCCCAGACAAAAAAGCGTGGGCGGGAACCAACACCACCCATGCTCCTACGGCGCAAGCAGTCCAACTGAGGCGACGAGTCGCGTCAAGTCTCAAAATGAAATCCTGAAACTGAACTGCATTTCGCGCATGTCGGTGGTCAACGAGTAGATCTTCCCCGTATAAAGAGGATTGCTTACGTCACTCGTGGGGTCGGCAAAATTCGGATGGTTCGTGGTGTTAAAAGCCTCGGCCCGGAATTGCAGACCGACATTCTCGGTGAGCTTGAAGTTCTTCAGCAGCCCTGTATCCAGCCCGATGATGCCAGGGCCATCGAAGAGGCCCCTGCCCGCATTGCCGAACGTGCCGCGTGCGGCGACTCTGAAAGCGCTGGGGTTAAACCACTGATACGGATCGTGGTTCCCAGCTACAAACCGCGGCACTCCAGGGACGACGTCCGGGCGGTCGGCGCCTTGCAAGGATTCGCTGTTATCGAATCCCACCGAGGGTGTGATCGGAAATCCGGACTGCAGAGTCAGGACGCCAGACCATTTCCAGCCCCCTAGAACACCTTGCACCAGTCGGGAGCCCGAACTGGATTTGAACGGCGTCGGCACGTCATAAATCCAGCTCTGCGATAGCCTCCTCTCAAAGTCGTGTGAGGACCGGCCGAAAGAACACTTGATGCAGTGGGGATCCTGAATTCCAGCATCGCCTGGCGCGCCGACGGAGGCATCACCCGCCGACGTGTCATCAAGGCTCTTCGACCAAGTGAACGCCGTTATGAAGGTCGTACCATGCCATTGACGGCTCTGGACCTTGGCAAGCAGCGCGTAATAGTGACCATATTGGTCGTTACTGAGATAGGTGAGACCGCCCAGTTGCGGCCAGGGTTTGATGAAGGTTCCGTTTCGCAGGGGCACGTCCAGGTTTTCCTGCGAAAAGAACTTTACGTTATGCAGCCACGTCCCACCGATCGAAACCAGGATTGGGGCCCTAAACTGGTGTTCGATAGCGACGGAAGCGTGCTGCGAATAGGGAATCCGGAGGTTTTGATCCATGGCCTTGAAGCTTGGGACAACGCTCAGTGGGCTCCCCGGGGCAAAGACATGTTGAATGTCCAATGTAGGGTTCACGGTATAGACATTCGTGTAGGTCAGGTTGGGGAAGGTTGCGTAGGGGAAGTTGGCGCGGGTGTCGTTGAGGATATTCACCTGGATCACATCGTCGAATATTCCGTATCCACCCCGGATCACGGTATCTGAGTGCCCAGGCAGACTGTAGGCGAAACCGAGACGCGGGGCATAGGCGTTGAGGTCCCGGTTGATCGTGGAGCAATTCGCCCCTCGAACCGGAAACCCGAAGAACGCCTTGCTACCACTCTCCCCGGAATAAGGCGAACCGGCGATAATGACGGTACCGGTTGCGGGATCGAAATTGTCCAGCCGATTGTATTTCTCACACTCCGGACCATCGTACTCCCAGCGCAGACCGAGGTCCAAGGTGAGGTTCTGGCCTACTCGGAACTGGTCGTTCACCCACCAGCGCACATTGTTGCGATAAAACAGCCCGCTGTCGTCGCCCAGGATTGTCTGTCCCGAGCTGGGGAACCCCAGGATGAAGTCTGCAATACCGCTGCCCGTTCCGGCCGGGTTGTTGGGGTCTGCCGAAAAGCCCCCGAAATTATACAATCCCATGGGAAACCGTGGAGCGTGGTTTTCGTAGAACTGCCAACGGTTGTATTCTCCGCCGAACTTGAGAGTGTGCTTGCCCGCCACTTTCGTCAATTTCACCACGTACTGGAACTGGTTGGTCAAGTCGTACTCAGGCGCAAAAGGATTCGACCACAGGGGAGTGAGCCCTCCGGGGCTCACATCGGGAGGCTCGTTCTGGCGAACCCCTTCGATCCCCAGGGCCGAATTGAGGATGTTTGTAGATGGGCGCACCAGCTGGTTCGGATGGATGAAGGGAAACGCCCGGAAATACGAGACCAAGCCCTCCAGAACGGTGGTGGGGTTAAAGGTGTGCGCCTCGTGGAGCACAAGGTTGCGCGAGGAGAGCGTGAAGGTATCGCCAAACCCTGGAAGGAAACCAAGACCGAACACAAACTTGGCAAGGTCCTGTGTCCCGTTTTCCATGCTGAATCTGCCGTAGACGACATCCTTGCCGTTCGGGGCGGCGTAATCGACCCGGCCGCTAAGCTGGTTGCGAGTGATCTTGTCCACCTCATTCGTTGAGAAATTGGCGCCAACAAACTGACCGTTTGAGTTGAGCCCGGAACTCGTTTCAGCCGGGTAGGCGTTGAGCAAGGCAAAGGTCGCTGAATTGAAACGGCTGTTGGGAATGATATTTCCCGCGAAGGGCTGGCGGCTGAATCCGGAGGAACAGGTCGCGCACGGCGCGGTGGTAGCCGGATCAAAGACGTTATAGTTTACTTCACTGAGGTCTCCGTTTCGCATCTTGGGCGTGGGAACGGTCGCGAAGAAGGTCTCACCAACCCGCTGCCGGTAGCCTTCATAGTTGGCAAAAAAGAAAAGGCGATCTTTCTTGATCGGCCCTCCCAAGACACCCCCGAACTGGCTCTTTCTAAGTTCAGGTTTCGAGGTCGCAAAGTAGTCTTTGGCGTCGAATTTGTCATTGCGGAGAAATTCCCATCCTGACCCATGAAACTTGTTGGTGCCGCTCCGGGTGGTGATAATGATCTGTGCGCCCGGACTGGTCCCCAGGTCAGCCGCGTAAGGCGTGGTTTCGATCTTGAACTCCTGGATGGCATCAACCGAGGGGATGAAAGAGAAGTTGATCAGATAGGCCTTGACGTCTCCTCTGTCCACGATGAAGGCGTTGCGATCCTCACCCTCGCCGCCGTCATTGATCGTGCCGATGTTGTTAACAAAGCCGCTGGCCTCAAAGCTGCGGTTGTAATAGCTCGAGGTGCCGGGCGCCAGTAGAGCCAGCTTCAGATAGTTCCGATCGACCACCGGCAAGTCGGTTACTTCCTGACGCTGGATCACCTGACCGAGCTCGGCGGTCTGCGCTTGCAGCATCGGCGTCGTCCCCGTGACCTCCACTGTCTGGGTCACCGAGCCAAGCTGCAAGGTCAAGTCGATTGTCGCCGTCTGGGCGACTTCCAAGGTGAACGCCGTCCGCAAGGCCTTCTGAAAACCTTTTGCCTCGGCTGCGACCGTGTATTGGCCGGGAATGAGATTTTCCACGCGATAGTACCCCGCCGAGTTGGTGATTGCGGTGAGATTTATTCCCGTGTTAACGTTGCTCACCGAAATCGTCACCCCTGGAACGACAGAGCCGGTAGCATCGGTTATCGTACCGACCACAGTGGCGTTCTGTTGCCCACGCGCCCAAGGCGCGACGGCGATCATCAGCATCGCCGACAATCCAAGTCGCCGGAAATATGCGCCCCTGGCCCGGCTGGCCTCGTGAGGTGAACTGCCGGCGCCGGGAGGCGACATCCGACCTCTCCTAACCGTGCGTACGCTGTCTTGGCTCGAGACCTGAGACAAAGGATTTCCACTCGGCATTTTCATCCTCCCGAGGCGATGGTAAAGACTGACACCCGACACTGTTTCAATCCCTCGCACCCCAAACCTCATCGGAAGCTTGCAGATCCTCTTGAGTGGGTCCTCGGCGGCCCGGAGCGTTGTCTCCATGTGCTTCTCGATATGGCTGAAGCTGATGTAGATGCGTTTGAGGTTTAGAGGCAGCTTGAAGATACGCCGTTCGATCAGCTCCTGCCGGTACATCACCATGAGGCCCTTCCTTGAGGGCCTGCGCGAGACCTCACGGTTTGGCGGCGCCGTTGACCTCGCAACGTTCGGCCAATGGCTACCCGCATTGCCGCACTCTAATCCCGGCATGGGTAAGACGCACCCGATATTGTGAGGGATCGGTTCCACGATGATACCCGCGATCTGCTCTCGATTCTCTGCGAATGCGTTTTCGACTTCACCGAGACTGTTAAAAGCGCACACAATGATGTGAGACAGGACCCCGGCAAGCTTCCTGCCGAAAGCGGATCCGCCTGACTGATTTTGTCCAGCGAACTGA
>Ga0066710_100002923_pt1 | contig 14188 bp, 12 predicted proteins | sample GraSoiAngelo_159_FD_79666 | JGI IMG/M metagenome (GOLD analysis project Ga0066710, IMG submission 79666) | Grasslands soil microbial communities from the Angelo Coastal Reserve, California, USA - 14_1009_16_40cm | ecosystem: Environmental > Terrestrial > Soil > Grasslands | place: USA...
AGACCTTCTGAGAACTCTCCACGAACTCGAGGGCAGCCGCAAGTGTCTGCTCACAAGAGACCTGCCAGCTTGTCTCATACAAACATCCCCGTCGTCGTCGGCACCTCCCTACGGTCACTCCCACCGAAGAGGGATCGACCCATTTTCATCGCGGTGGCGTTTCCTTCCAAACCTTGGTATGAAGAATTCGCCTTTGGAAATGAATCTTGGTTCTAATCTGGAGGCTGGATAGGGCAGACTCAAAGGTCGGCCGTCCGGTCATTCATGATCGATCTGGGCTTTTTGCAATTTGCCACTGTAGTCGACGTAAATCGATTTCCATTCAGAGAAGATATCTAGTGCCTGGATCCCTGCCTCGCGATGACCATTCCCCGTTTGCTTGGTTCCGCCAAATGGCAGATGGACCTCGGCGCCAATAGTTGAAGCATTGACATAGAAAATGCCGGTATACATGTCACGCATCCCCACAAACGCTTTATTGACATCTTGAGTGTAAATGGCCGCCGAAAGGCCGTACTTAACGTTGTTGGCAATTTCGATGGCTTGCTCAAAATTGTTTGCCGGAATCACAGAAACGACGGGGCCGAAGATTTCTTCTTGAGCGATGCGCATTTCGGGATCAACTTCACTGAAAATAGTCGGCTCATGGAAGTAGCCTTTGCTATATTCCCCTTTCTCCAACCGGTTGCCACCGCATACCAATTTAGCACCCTCTTCCTTCCCAATTTCAACGTAGGTGGCTACCGTCTTAAGTTGACTCTCATTAATTACCGGTCCCATCTCCACTTGAGGATCAAGACCATTGCCGACCCTGAGCAATTTCGCACGTGAGACAAACCTTTCATTGAAGTCTTTAAGCACCTTCTTGTGAACCACCACTCGGCTGGCGGCAGTACAGCGCTGCCCCGAGGTTCCAAAACCGCCCCAGATAGCACCATCAACTGCCAGATCAAGGTTGGCATCGTCCATGACGATGATGACATTCTTGCCGCCCATTTCCAGGTTGCAATGTTTGAAACTTGGGGCACAAGCCCGAGAGACCGTGTTCCCAATCTCGGTAGATCCTGTAAAGGATACCAACTTGACTTCAGGATGTGTCATCATGGGAGTGCCGACTTCGCTTCCGGATCCCGTTACAAAATTAACGACCCCTCTTGGGATTCCGGCTTCTTCGCAAACCTTCACCAAGTTGTAAGCAGAATGCGGCGTGTCAGTAGCTGGTTTGAAAACCACGGTATTACCACAAACCAGGGCAGGTATGAGTTTCCAGGAGGGAATAGCCATCGGGAAATTCCAGGGTGTGATGAGAGAACAAACGCCCAACGGCATGCGAACGCTCATGGCGAACTTATTGGGTAGCTCAGCCGGAGTTGTGTGCCCGTACATGCGTCTCCCTTCACCTGCTGTGAAGTAAGACATATCGATGGCTTCCTGAACGTCCCCGCGAGTCTCATTGAGCACCTTACCCATTTCGTGGGTCATTTGCTGTGCAAACTCTTCTTTGCGCTTAATGAGAATCTCTCCTACCCTGAATAAGATTTCAGCTCGTCTGGGAGCGGGTATGAGCCTCCAGCTTGTGTAAGCTTCGCAGGCAGCCTCGATGGCGCTTTCAACATCTTGAGCCGTCGACTTTTGAAAGACTCCTAAAACCTCATTTCGGTTGGCTGGATTGCGGTTTTCTAATGTGCCACCGGAGGACGAGCGCACCCATTCTCCGCCAATAAAATTTTTGAACTCAGGTATATGGCTCATAGTTCCTCCTGTTTCCAAATCTCATTCATTCTAACCTGAATCAATATAGAGTAATTGTATGGGGTAGAAGGCAATCGAGGTTAAAGCCCCAGCTTCTTAAGCGACAAGGCATCTGGTTTTCCAGTTACCTTGAACCCATTGGCTCCCTGGTAGGCGCTCATAGCCTGGGTTGTGGCAGCGTCCCATTTTCCCGAGGGCTGATTTTTATAGTAACCCGCGGCTACCAAGGCATTTTGGATCTCGACGATGCGTGAAGGTTCAATCTCGCGCTGTCCTCTGACTTTGCCTTTCTTGGTGCGCGAACTGATTGCCCGCTTTTTGTTGACTTTGACTCTGTTAGGGCTGGTGACGGATTTATTTGCAGTCTGGTTCTCGGTAGACGAGATTCTTTTCTTCTTGGCCACAGGTTTCTCTGGGGTTGCTTTGGAATTGGCGGAAGTCTGGGCGAAACTTGTGAGAAAGGTAGGAGAAGTGAGTGCTAGGGTGATAATCAAAATGCTGGAAATAATGATGTTGAATAATTTGTTAATGAATGCTAAACCAGCCATCATGGGTAGCTTGTACCCCTCCTCCGGATATCTATCGAACACTTCTTCGAATTAGAACAGTGTGTTCCAGGAAAAAGCGATGGCACAAGGCTCAGCTCCCGGGTGTTTTTCTGCGTAGAAAAGGTTACTTGGTCGAAGCAATGGTCAAAGGTCGGTCCAATCGGACAATCATTCGCGTTCCCGCAGGGATTTCAATTTCCTTCCCTTTCCGTCTCATGGAATCGGCCAACCCAATCAGACCACCCACTCCCGCACCAATGGCACTCCCCTTGGCTCCGCCCGCAATTGCTCCAATGCCGGCGCCCGCGGCAGCTCCGCCACCCACCTCAGCCGCATCGCGCTTCCGGGAGGATTCGCCTTTGATTGCACCTTCTTTCCTTTCCACCTCTTCTTTCTGGGTAGGATCGAGGTCGGCTTGAGAGGCTACAATCGTCTCCGAAACGCCGTTGGGGAAAATAAGCCTTTCGTAGGAGAGGTTCATTTCGGAGCGCCCCTTGACTCTGCCTGCCGATTTCACTTCAGCTACTCGGCCCTCGATAGTGGTTCCAGCCGGAATGACTTCTTTACCCGCAACCAGAACCGCTTCGGTCACCTTAGCGGTAAAGCGATCCCCCTGACGGTTCGTTCTGGAACTAAGGGTTGTTTCCAGTCGCACCTGAATCCGGGTTCCGTCAGGAATGGTGTAGGTCTGAGTGGCCTGGCCATGGGCCAAACCTCCAAAGGCAAGGGTTGCTATCGTCACCAGGCCGGCCACGAGGCGTTGTAATCTCATAATTCTTCTCCTTCCTTCGATTTCAGAAAAAGCAATTGAGGGTTTAGCAGGATCAATGGTGTCGTTCGATGTCAACTCAGATTATAGGATTGTCTTCGAGGAAAAACAAGCGGTCACAAAAAAAGGGGAGCTTGTCGCTCCCCTTCGAGCTAGTTCTGAGATGTGGACTAAGGAATGGTGGTGGCGAAGTAGAGTGGCCTGACCTCTCCACTTCGGTCCATTCTCTTTACCAGGAACACGACATCCGTGCCGGATTTCAGTTTGGTTGTGATGTCTCGTAGCTCCTGGGGATTTCGAACCGGAGTTCTGTTCACTTCCAGGATAACATCACCGCGTATCAGTCCGGCGTCCTCCGCCACGCTACCTGGTTGGACATTGGTTATAATGACACCCTCGTCCACGCGCAATTCAAACTCCCGCGCCTGTTGTTGAGTTAGAGACTGGACTGATATGCCCAGTTTGACCCGACCCGTTTCTTCTTCACCCTCAGGTGTGGCGTCAGCGCTTTCCTCCGGGATCAGCTTCCCTCTATCGGCGATGACCAGGCTGGTCGAGTGCTCTTTGCTGTCGCGCAGGTATTTCAGGTTCACCGTCTTGCCGGGGGACAACTCTGCCACAACTGAACTGAGTTCATAACTGTCATTTATCTTCCTACCGTCAATTTCTCTGATGATATCCCCCTGCTTCAATCCTGCTTTAGCAGCCGGGCCATCCGGAGAAGTGATCTTGCTGACCACGACTCCCTTGCCGTCGGCTGCTCCAAGGGACCTTAAGACCTTCGCATCCACGCTCTGCATCAAGATTCCAATCGCGCCTCGCGTGACTTTCCCGCTCTTAACAAGCTGATTATAAACATTGGCGGCGGTGTTGGAAGGAAGCGCAAATCCAACTCCGGCGTTCGCTCCTGTCGGTGTGATAATGGCAGTGCTTACCCCGATGACTTCTCCGGCCATGTTGACCAACGGGCCACCGCTATTTCCCTGGTTAATGGCAGCATCCGTCTGCAAAAACCTTTGCCACTGGGATCCGACTGTATTTCGCCCGGTTGCGCTGATAATGCCCGCAGTCACGGTGTGCTCAAACCCGAAGGGACTTCCGAAGGCTAGCACCCAGTCACCTTGAGTCACACCATCTGAATTGCCGAGCTTAGCCACGGCTAGTTCTTTCTTGGCTTCAATTTTGATTACGGCAAGATCTGTTCCTTCATCTTTTCCGATGACCTTGGCAGGATATTCCTCTCCTGAGTCCAGACGGACATTGATTTTATCTGCCTTTTCTACTACGTGAAAGTTGGTCAGAATGTAACCGCTCTTATCCACGATAAAACCTGAACCCAGTGCCCGGCTCCTCATTTCGCGACCGGGCCCCTCCATCGGTCCACCAAAAAACCTTTCAAAAAAATCAAATGGGTCGTCATAGGGTTGTCCGCCAAAGGGAGCTCGCCGTCGACTTCTGGGCTGTTCCTTAAGGATCGACTCAGTATTGATATTTACCACCGCCGGCTCAACGATCTTGGCAACTTTGGAAAATTCCGATGAGAGTTGGGTGGGTGACGGAATGGCTATCGCATTGGCCCCCGACAAAAAACCGGGCCTGGCCGCATCCACAGATCTATTGATTACCGTTCCAATGACGACTCCAATGGCCAATGTGGCCACGATCAAAGAGAAGAACAAGAGTTTTCGTCTCTTCATTGTTTCAATCATCCTTTCCAAACTATATTTCAATTTCATTTTCAGTGTTCCCCTACTAAAATTGCTCCTCAATAGACCCAAGCAAAAGGCATTCCACCCTGGAAGAATTTTTCATCAAAAACTTTCTCAATATTATCTATAAGTTGTAAGATTTTAGTATTGGAAGTACCGTTCGAACCATGCTCTGAATGCCGTTTTGGCACAAGCGCCGTTGGCCATGTGCAAAATTTGCAGATGAGAGGATTTTTTTTATGAGGGACTTTTTGATTCTGACTCTTCTGCTGCTTTGTCTCGAAGGCCTCCCTCAGTCCAAGAAGGCAAGGAGTCGGGCTGTGCCCGCTTCGGCTCCGTCTGTCCAAACGTTGAGTATTGAAGAATTGAAAAAGGTTCAAGCTGTCTTGGAAACCTCTTTGGGTAACATAGTCATTGAATTTTTCCCGGATAAAGCAACCGCTCACGTTAATTATTTTGCAGGTCTTGTAAAGTCAGGATTCTATACGGGCACAACGTTTCACCGGGTCATCTTGCACGGGATTGTCCAAGCCGGAGATCCGCTGTCTAAGGACCCGACCAAAAAAGCCCTGTATGGTTCAGGAGGACTCAAGAAGCTCAAGGCTGAATTTAATGACACCCATCACGTTCGCGGAACTGTTTCAGCCGTGCTCCTACCGGGTGATCCTAACAGCGCGGGATCACAGTTTTTCATTTGTGTCAGCGATCAGCCCCAGCTCGACGGGAAATACACAGCCTGGGGACATGTCGTTGAAGGCATGGAGGTGGTCGATAAGATCTCGGCAATACCCGCAGATAGCAATCAACTCGCTCAGCAACGCATAGAAATCAAACACGCCATTCTGCGCCCTATCCCTCCCCCACAGCCCATTCCGTTTGCTGAAGCCTCCAAAGAGGAAATGAAAAACTTTCGAGTCGTCCTGGAAACCAGCCTGGGAAAGATCGAACTCGAGTTGTTCCCCGATGCGGCTCCAGAGCATGTTCGCAATTTTCTGAGGCTGGCGAAGGTGGGGCTATATGACAATACTGTATGGCATCGGGTCGTTCCAGGATTTGTCGTTCAAGGTGGAGATCTGAGCACCCGCACTGAACCCGTCACCCCAGAACAAATGGCAAAGTTTGTGAAGGACTTGAAGATGGAAATCAGTGAGTTGAAGCATGAGAAGGGAACTCTGTCAATGGCTCGTGGAGACGCCCCCGACAGTGCCAGCACCTCCTTCTTCATTTGTTTGGCACCGCAACCCACTCTGGACGGAAAATACACCGTCTTTGGGAAGGTGGTCAGTGGTTTGGATGTGGTGGACAAAATGGGCTCGGTTCCAACATTTGACAATGAAAAACCCAAGGAGCGAATCGACCTAATCCGGGCCGAAGTCACAGAGGTTAGGAGGTAAGAAGGTGTGAAAAAATTCCGAGCGCCGGGTGATTGCCCCCTCCTCGGCCTGCGGCCACCCTCTCCCCCGATGGGGGCGAGGGAGTTAAATCTAATATATACTTTCCCCTCGCTCCAACGGGGGAGAGGGGCCAGGGGTGAGGGGGAACACCGCAACGTTGGTCAGCCTTTTTTTCACAGCTTCTAAACCTTTGTGATCGAGAATTTGATCGCAACTAAATCCTGCCCAAAGTGTTGAATAATATTTGGGCTGGAATGAGCGTCGGAGACCTGACGACATAATGACTAACTCAATGGGTTTGCGACTTCTATTAATCCTTCACTTAAGCCTTTGGCCGGTTGCATCGGCTTTTGGCGACGACGCCAAGGACGTTCCCGCCACCAACCACCCTCAAATTGAAATTCGGGTTTCCAACAACAATCTCGTTTCCAAAAACAATCTCAATGAAGATCAGAAAATCTTCCATCTCCTCAACCGATTTGGCTTTGGACCCAAACCGGGGGATATTGACAAAGTTCGACAGATGGGAATCAAACGTTATTTCGAGCTCCAACTGCGTCCTGAGACAATAAAGGACCCAGCAGTTGATGCCAAATTACGGGCCTTGGAGACGTTGAAAATGAGTTCGGCGGAACTGGTGCAAAATTTTCCGCCACCCAAGAGGCTGGTTAAGTTCAATGATCAAGGAGTGAAAGACAACAGGCAAACAAAGGACATGCCGGAAAGCGAAGAAAACCGTGAAGCCCGCATGAACTTCAATGGCCCCCGTCATATCATCGGGGAATTGTCCCAGGCCAAGGTATTAAGGGCCGTTTACGGTGAGCGGCAGCTCTTCGAGGTAATGGTGGATTTTTGGGAAAATCATTTCAACGTGTTCGCCGCCAAAGGAGCAGACAAATGGCTAATCACTTCCTACGATCGTGACGTCATTAGACCTCATGCACTTGGAAAATTCAAAGAGTTGTTGCTGGCCACGGCTCAGAGTCCGGCGATGCTATTTTATCTGGATAACTGGTTAAGTGTGGATCCAGATGCCTCTGTGGACCCGTCCAAATGGAGACGTCAGCGAGGCAATCGTAATCCACCTTATTGGAACAGAGGTATGGGATCTTCCCGCCATGCTCTTGGAGGAGTCGAGCCCTTCCCACGCTTTCCACGGGGAAGAATGCCTTCCAATCGTCATCCCGACGCCCAGTCCAAGAAAAATCAAAGACGCGGTCTGAATGAGAACTATGCCCGCGAGCTGATGGAACTCCACACCTTAGGAGTGGATGGCGGCTATACTCAGAAGGACGTCACGGAGGTGGCGCGGTGTTTTACCGGTTGGACTATTGTACGTCCCCGTGTGGCCGCAGAATTCACTTTCGTCAAGGCCCTACATGATGACGGAGAAAAAGTCGTACTGGGTCACAAGATTCCCGCCGGTGGTGGGATCAAAGACGGGGAACGGGTGATCGATATCCTGGTTCATCATCCTTCCGCGGCTCGATTCATTGCGACCAAATTAGTCCGACGGTTTGTCAGTGACAACCCTCCTCAAGCACTGGTGGAACGAGTTGCCGAGACCTTCCGTAAGACAGACGGCAATATTCCGTCCCTCTTGAGAACGATTTACGCTTCGCCGGAGTTCCACTCTCCGGAGGCTTATCGCGCTAAAGTGAAAACACCCTTCGAGTTGATTGTTAGTGCCATTCGCTCTGTCGGAGCTGACACAGATGGCGGTAAGCCCATCGTTCAGGCCATGGCTCAAATGGGGGAACCTCTGTTTATGTGCCAGCCACCGACCGGCTATCCGGATGTCGCGGAGGCCTGGGTAAATACAGGGGCGCTCCTCAATCGGCTGAATTTTGCCTTGGCCCTGGCTGCCAATCGAATACCGGGCACGGAAGTTGACTTGCGGCGATTCACCAAGCCAGCCAGCTCGAGGCAAGGTGAAACCCTTTTGGCAGACTTTACGCAAATGCTCCTGCAAAATGACATCAGCCAGCAGACCCTGGCCACACTCCAGAAGCAAATGAAAGAGCCGCAGGAAGCAAACAGGGGAGACCCGAAAGATCCGATGCGGGCTTCCAAGATTGTGGGCTTGCTCTTAGGATCGCCGGAGTTTCAACGTCAGTGATGAGTGGCCTCCTTTGAGCCCGCCCTTGCGCCCCGGATGACCGTGTTTTCAAAAGTACAGTGGCATATTTTAAGCGCAGCATTGTCAGATGGGCTTCGCGAATTCGCTACCTTATTCATTAGCCCCGTGCTTCAGCGCGGGGTGGCTGGCACCCACCAGGGTTTTCTCCGTCCCAGAGAAAAGGCCTGTATGTTTTCCCCGCGCTAAAGCACGGGGCTAATGAAAACGGGCATGTATCAAACCAATCCGGACCATCGGGAGCAGGTGAAATACGCCATTGTAATTGCGAAATCCAGTACCAAGCCAGCTTGTGCGAGGTAAATCAAATGAACATCCACCGCAGAATCTTCCTAAAAAACAGTGGGCTGGCTCTTGTTGGAATTGGAGCAATTCCTCCTTTTCTGCAACGCCTGGTTTTCGCCAGTCCGACTGGAAATCGAAAGATACTGATCACGATATTCCAGCGTGGAGCTGCCGATGGCCTGAACGTCGTCATTCCTTTTGGAGAGAAGGGCTATTACAATATGCGGCCCACCATTGCAGTTCCTAGCCCAAAACGAGGAGATCTCGGGGCGGCACTCGATCTGGATGGATTCTTTGGTCTCCATCCCGCACTTCAATCTTCTAAGGCTATTTACGATCGAGGACATTTGGCGGTGGTTCATGCCGTGGGTTCACCTGATAGCACGCGATCGCATTTTGATGCCCAGGATTTCATGGAATCGGGTACGCCCGGAATTAAGAGCACAGCCGACGGCTGGCTTAACCGGCATCTTCAAAGCAGGCTGCAGCCTGGCGCCACTCCATTTCGTGCCGTGGCCATGGGAACCACATTGCCTAGGAGTTTACAAGGCAAAGCATCGGTACTGGCGCTGACCAACATCAATTCTTTTGATCTGAGGGCAGGGAATTCCAGCCCGTCACTTGAAGCCAGCTTTGAATCCTTGTACGAACAATCCGTCGATGCAGTCTTGGGGGGCACAGGCACTGAAGCTTTTGAAGCCATCCGTTTCTTGAAAAAGGCTAATCCGAGCCAATACCAACCGGCCGGTGGAATTGAATATCCACCAGGTCGCTTCGGAGATAACCTGAAGCAAGTCGCCCAATTGATTAAAGCCGGCGTTGGTCTGGAAGTGGCTTTCGTCGAGTTGGGCGGCTGGGATCATCACGCGGCTGAGGGAGGAGTTCAGGGCCAGCTTGCCGGACGGCTCACCGAATTGAGCCAGGGATTATCGGCGTTGTTTCGAGATTTAGAAAATCGCATGGACGATATCGTCATGTTGACGATGTCTGAGTTCGGACGGACTGTGCGCGAAAATGGGAACCGCGGTACCGATCACGGTCACGCCAACTGCGTGTTCGTTTTGGGCGGTCCGGTCCGCGGGGGAAAAGTTTACGGCAAGTGGCCTGGCTTGCATTCTGATCAACTTTTTGAAGGTCGTGATCTAGCGCTGACCACCGATTTTCGAGAGGTTTGTGGAGAGATCATCTTAAAGCATCTGGGCAACACCGATCTCAAATCAGTCTTCCCTACATATGCCGTCCAGCCTGGCCGCTTCAGGAACTTCATTAGAGATGAGAATACTGTTTAGCCCTCAAGCGGCTGAAGGTTTCAACCGCCAAGCGGAAGCGGCCGCAAATGAACGCGAATAAACGCTAATGTTAGGGTTCCTTGGTGGCGACGAAGTTCAAACTTTGGTCAAGTTTCTTAACTTACCGTCCCCTCACCCCCAGGGAGCTTTCTCAAAGCTCCCATGCCTCTCCCTTGGGGAGAGGGTGGCCGCAGGCCGGGTGAGGGGTCAGCTGCTTCGCGAGACCCGACCCTTGGCAGTATGAGGTTGCTCGCTACAGTCTTGGGTTTGAGCTTATCTCGAACAACGAACTTTGCCGTAAGGGGAAAGACACCAGGAGAAGCAGAGGATTGAGGATCGAGAAGGGAGGATGGCCCGTTGGCAGAAGCATTCAATCGTCGATCCTCTATCTTCCATCCTCGGCTTCACTCCTGCTTCCCTCCTGCCCACTTGCGGAGTAGTTTTGAATTTGTGCCTCTTGTTCCGTTTTTGTCCAACCATGGGCTTTCCCTAAGCTAGCCGCAGTCAACTCCAGGCACGCTGTGTCAGCCCTCCGGCCGCACAAACCAATTCGTGAACGCCGCTCCAGAAAATCTTGGAGCTGGACTGCCATCTCGTATCTTCCGGAATAAATAGCCTCCGCCTGTACAAAAGGCAAGCCCGCCGCCAGAGGACGTTCGGCTTCGTTATGCTCCGCAATGATTTGCAAGATTTCTCGATAATTGATCCCGTATTGTTTGATTAGATGAATAATCAGGCTTGGGTCCACCTGATACTCTCTCGACAACGAATCCAGATTTTGTTTGAAGAGCTCATTCTTGAGTGCAATAGGCCCTCCTCCTAACGAAATCCCCGCCGTGTTTGATTTTTTAGAAATGCCTGTGCTTTTTAATTTGACCAGTCTGGTTGCAACTCGGTTGACCAATCGCTCCGCCATGATTCGAAAGGTGGTCAGTTTTCCCCCGGCAATTGAGATCAAACCTGAATCGCTCTCAAAAATGGCTTCTTCTCTAGACACGTCCTTGGAATCGGCCTTTTTACTCTGGATGAGTGGACGCAATCCAGCGTAGGTAGTGACGATGTCTCTCCCTTCCAATCCGATTTCAGGAAAGATCCAATTCAGCGTATCTAAAAGGTAAGCAATATCCGCTTTCTCGGGTTCGGGGTGATCGAGCTCTTTTTCGAAATCGGTATCGGTGGTCCCGACGATCACCACTTCATGCCAGGGAAGAATAAAAATGAAACGCCCGTCGTGAACTGAGGGAGCCAAGATGGCAGAATGACAAGAAATTTTCTTCCGCTGTAGAACCAAATGGACTCCTTTGGAAGGCCGAATCTTGGCTGGCGCCTCAGGGAAGTCCAGCTGCCGTACCTGATCGCACCACACGCCAGAAGCATTGATGACCTGGGAGGCACGAAGAAGAAAGGTTGTGTTCCTCAACAAGTCAGCGACTTCAATTCCTTTGATTTCGTGGCCCTGCTTGAAAAAACCGAAGGCCGCAGCATAATTAGCGACCAGGGCGCCGTGTTCTACAGCCGTTTTTATCACTTCAATGACCAGGCGTGAATCCTGAGTCATGCAATCAAAATATTGGGAGGCGCCAGTCAAATCTCGCCTGCGAAGCTGAGGCGCCAGATTAAAGAGTTGATTCTTTTCAAGACTATGGTGTCGATGCGTGTTGGAGGAACGCGCCAGCAAATCGTAAAGCCAGAGACCGATTTCAACTCGGGTGTGGGAATATTTGTCCCTGTAAGTGGGAACTAGAAAGCCGCACCAATTCACCAGGAAGGGGGCCGAATGATAAAGCAAAGCGCGTTCCCGCAGGGCCTCTCGCGTCAGTCTGAAGTGGCGTTGTTCCAGATAGCGTAAGCCGCCATGGACCAATTTGGTGGATTTGCTACTGGTACCCCCGGCGAAATCTCCTTTATCAATTAAAGCGACTTTCAAACCTCGGGCGGCGGCATCCAGTGCGATTCCAGCGCCGGTAATACCTCCTCCGATGATCGCCAGGTCGAACGTCTCCCGGGACAGAGTTTCTATCTGTTGATCACGAAACAGCGGCTCATGGGGACGTCTTTGCATAATTACTAACCTAGCATCTACGAGCAATCAATAGCTACAGGAAATCTGCTAGCCAGCAGCGTTCACTCCAGCGGCCGACAAAAGTCGGCGGTAGCATCTTCAGGGCGCGCCCACAGGCCGCATGGATGGCTTTTGTGAAATCCCCTCTCGGGAAGGGAAAGAAGGCTTCAGCCTTCAGGGGGTGAAAAAATTCAAAACCGGCTGAGATTGGGAGGGAGGGCGAGGAAGTCGGGAGGGCGAGGAGGTCGGGAGGGCGAGGCTCCCGCCGAGCCTCATGGGGCAAGGACTTCTGAGGGCGATGGCTCGCCAGGAGGCGCGCCTCTGGTTAATCGGCTCTTCAAAACCGAGGAAGACGACGAGACCGAGGATCAGGACGAGAGCGAGGACGAGCAGGAGACCGCCGTTGATAATGAACTCTCAATTGGATGTTCAATAAAACATTTGAAATCCCATGGGGTTATGCTACTATCCCAGCGTGTTTGGCGGCTTTCGAAGTGACACTTCCCCCATTTTGGACCAGAGTTTTCAAACTAGCCAGGGGCTCTCCAGCCCTTTGAGGTTGATGGATTGAGCGAATAAGCCTGGCTACTGTCAAGATGCTTTATCCAGTGGTTTGACTGAGGCTTTCATCCTATTTACAATAGAAACGGTGGGATTGAGGTAACAAAGCCTCTTCGGCTTGAAGCAAGGCTCCAATCGTGTTAGTAAAGGGCTTGAACTATGTCGATGATGCTTCAATTTGCGAATGTAATCGTCTTTTTGGGAGTAGGCGTCCTGTTCTTAAGCTTCAGTTTACTTCTTTCCAGCTTGCTGAGGCCTTCGAAATATAGCGAAGAAAAGTTGATCCCTTATGAATGCGGTGAAAACCCTGTAGGAAGCCCTTGGATTCAGTTCAACATTCGTTTCTATGTGTTTGCCCTGATCTTCATTATCTTCGATGTCGAAGTGGCTTTCTTGCTTCCCTGGGCCGTTGTCTTCAAGAAGCTGGGCCTGTTTGCGTTTGTGGAGGGACTGATCTTTATTGCGATTTTAGCTGTTGGCTTAGCTTACGTCTGGGCCAAAGGTGATTTGCAGTGGGTCCGACCGGAAGAACGATACGGGCGATAAATTAAGAATTTGAAAGTGAAAATCAAAGAATGATCAGTTATGAGTCTCCTGGAAAATAGATTTGGCGATAACTTTATTTTCACCACCGTGGACAACTTGTTCAATTGGGGTCGTGCGTCGTCGCTGTGGCCCATGACTTTCGGTCTGGCCTGTTGTGCCATTGAGATGATGGCCACCGGGGCATCGCGCTACGACTGGGACCGGTTTGGTCTAATTCCCCGAGCCACACCTCGCCAGGCTGACTTGATGATTGTGGCCGGGACCGTGACACTGAAGATGGCGACACGGGTCAAGCGCCTCTATGAGCAGATGGCCGAACCTAAGTATGTGATTTCCATGGGAAGCTGCGCCAACAATGGGGGACCTTATTGGAAGCATGGATATCATGTGCTGAACGGCGTTGACAATGTGATCCCGGTGGACGTGTATGTTCCCGGTTGTCCGCCCCGCCCGGAAGCTTTGCTGTTTGGAATCATGAAACTGCAGGAAAAAATCATGAGGCAGCGCGTCCTGCGTAAGAAAGGGGCTGCCTAATTGATGAAACAGGCCCCTGAGATTCTTCGAATCCTCCAAGACAAATTCGCCGGCAAGATCATCAAGTCTGAAATGGCTGTGGTAGACCCTTTCATCGTGGTCCTTCCGGACGCCATCATCGAAGTCTGCTCCTTTTTGAAAAGCCATGATAATTTGGCTTTCGATACCTTGATGTGTCTGAGCGGCGTGGACTATAAAGGATTGAAGAGTGAACCCGACAGAATAGAAGTGGTCTACCATTTGTTCTCCATGAAACTTCGTCACAAGATTGTTGTGAAAGTCCAACTTCCCCGAGAGAACCCTTCAGTCCCCACAGTAGAAAGCATTTGGGCTATTGCCAACTGGCACGAACGCGAGGCCTACGACATGCTGGGAATTCGTTTTGAGGGCCACAGTGACTTGAGAAGAATATTGTGCCCTGACGATTGAGTGGGTTACCCGCTCCGCAAAGATTACGTCCAACCTGAAACTTATCGCGGCATGCCTGTCGCACCCACCAAGCAGTTTGTGGAAATGGCCATGGAAGGTCAAGAAGTCGGCACGGACCCATTCGTTGCAGATAGCAGAAAGGGATGAAGGATGCCAGGAGCGAGGATGGAGGA
>Ga0066710_100002924_pt1 | contig 14187 bp, 7 predicted proteins | sample GraSoiAngelo_159_FD_79666 | JGI IMG/M metagenome (GOLD analysis project Ga0066710, IMG submission 79666) | Grasslands soil microbial communities from the Angelo Coastal Reserve, California, USA - 14_1009_16_40cm | ecosystem: Environmental > Terrestrial > Soil > Grasslands | place: USA...
AAGTTAAAGAGCCGATCGCACCCGAATATCCGCGTATGCGCGAAGGCCAGTTGCTTTTCACATATCTGCACCTCGCGCCGGACAATGAATTAACGCAGGAGCTGCTTAAGCGCAAAGTGACCGGCGTAGCCTATGAAACGATCACCGATAAGCGCGGCACGCTTCCGTTGTTGACCCCCATGTCCGAAGTTGCGGGCCGCATGGCAATTCAGGTCGGCGCGCATTATCTGGAAAAAATGAGTGGTGGTCGCGGCATTTTGCTTGGCGGTGTTCCGGGCGTGCCTGCGGCCCGCGTGGTCATTGTGGGCGGAGGGGTCGTGGGTACAAATGCTGCCAAGATTGCCGTAGGCATGGGAGCGCATGTGACGATCATTGATAACAACCTTGATCGTCTGCGCGCGCTTGACTATATCTTTCTCTCTAAGATCTCCACCCTGGCCTCCAGCGCATACATGATTCACGATGCAGTGTCGAGTGCGGATCTAATTATTGGAGCAGTGCTCGTTCCCGGAGCTGCGGCGCCGAAGCTGGTGACGCGGAGCATGCTGAAGGATGAGCCCAATGGTGCAGTGATCGTCGATGTGGCAGTAGATCAACGTGGCTGTGTCGAGACAACGCACGCGACCACGCATTCAGAACCCACTTATTACGTCGAAGGTGTGCTGCATTACTGCGTCGCGAATATGCCAGGAGCCGTGCCGCGAACCTCGACCTTCGCGTTGACGAATGCGACACTCCCTTATGCTTTGAAGTTAGCGAACAATGGTTTTCGCGCGGCAGTTACGAGCGATCCAGGATTGGCTGCGGGAGTGAACACATACGGCGGGAAGCTCACCTATGCGGCCGTCGCTTTGTCGCAGGGTCGCGAATACACGGCATTGGATCAATTGATTTTGACGTAATCTTCTCTTGAGGCGGACTTAATCAACAAACCCGAGAGACAGTTTTTCAATTCTTCCGCTTTCACTGGCTTGTAAAGAAAAGCATCTATTAGATTCTCGGGGGTGGCGGCGGAGTCACGATCCTCCTGTCCTGTCAGTAGCACGATCGGAACCGTCGACAGTTTCGAGTTCGCGCGCAGGAAGCGCGCCAGTTCGTGTCCGCTCAATTGCGGCATGATCGCGTCGGTAATGACGACATCGATCTCCATTGACAGAGCCTGCTTCATACCTTCAAGGCCATCCTGAGCAGTGATCACTTTGTAACCGCACCGCTCCAACGTGACTTCGAGATATCTGCGAACAGAACGATCGTCTTCAACCAGCAAGACGCACAATTCTTTGTTTAGCTGTTCTTCGGCGTCGGGTTGAATTGAACCGGTTGCGCCGGATGATTTCGTTGATTTCATTCGAATTGCCGGGATCGGATTAAAGAGGCGAGTTACAAATTGTCGCAAAGTCGAGAGTAAGCTGCGCGATTCTCCTTGTCAACAGTGAGGTCGGTTGAGATCAAAGTAATGTCTTAAGTTGACGAAATGTTTAGAGTACCAACTTCAGTTGGGCCCTGTCGCATGGAAAAACGCGAATAAAGTCGGTACTCTGAACGCCGCCTGCGAAACCAGGACAATAGCAATGTCCTGGAGCTATGGTGCTGCTGGCAAAAGGGGCCGGAGCCGATCTCTCATTAACACCTCGCTTCAGGTGTCTGTCGGAAAAAGTTTCTCCGTGTTCTCCGTGCCTCGGTGGTGTATCTTTTTCTTAGCAAATCTCAACACGGAGACACGGAGATCACGGAGTCTACACGGGCAGATTCGATTTTTCCGACAGACTTAAGCGAGGTGTTCATGAGATTAATCGTCTCGACGATTACGCGGGCATCTGGTTTGGCAACACAATTGTTTGGCAACACAATTGTTAGGACACCACCAGGACATTACCGAAATCAACAAACTGTAGCTGGTTTGCTATACTTTGTGTTTTCGGCCAACCGCAGGCTTCCCTCTGTAGGGCAAAACAATTCATGTACGAGTTTGCAGTAACACCCGCCGTCACCCAAATCCGTCGCCGCGGTATCGAGATCTCCGAAGTAGCCAACGGCAGTATCGGCGCCGAGCTCGAGCTGGAACGTGGCGATCGCATCATTCGAATTAATGGGCGGGTGGTTAAGGACTACCTCGATTTTCGCTTTCAGACGGCCGGCGAAACGGATCTCGTCATCGATGTGCGCAAACACAACGGCGAAGATTGGGAGCTGAATGTAGAACGCGATGAAGCGGAAGATTTCGGCTTGAGCTTCGAACAAATCGTGCCGCGGCAATGCGCGAACGAATGCATTTTCTGTTTCTGTAAAGGCAATCCCGAGACGGCGCGGCCTTCGTTATTTGTGCGCGACGAAGATGTGCGGCTTTCTTTTCTCTATGGCAATTACACAACATTGACTTCGATTACTCCTGACGAAATGACGCGCGTGATCGAACAACGCCTCTCGCCCCAATACGTTTCGGTGCACGCGACGGACCTCGAGGTCCGCGCTTACCTGTTAGGCATTGATCGGCAACGCGCGGACATCAGCGCCAAGGTGCGGCAGTTGCTTGATGCGGGAATTGAAATTCACGCGCAGGTTGTGTTGTGCCCGAACATCAACGACGGCGAGATCCTGCGGCGGACGATTTCTGATCTTGCGGAACTCTATCCGCGGGTACGTAGCGTTGCGATTGTGCCGCTGGGCCTGACACGTTATCTCAACGACGAACGATTGACTCCGGTCACTCCGGATTTCTGTCGCCGCACGATTCGCGAAATCTCCGCTCTGCAACGCGATTTGCGTCAGCGACTCGGGACAACATTTGCGTTTCTCGGTGACGAGATTTATTTACGTGCCGGTCAGCCTGTGCCTGGACGCAAGCACTACGGTGATTATCCGCAGATCGAAGATGGCATTGGCATGGTGCGGAGCTTCGCGAATCAATTTGAAGCGATGAGGCGCAGGATTCAATCAGCATCTCTGTCGACGAGCGGAGCGTCAGGCGGGGGACTCTTCGGAACGATTATGACGGGAACGCTATTCGCTCCGGTTCTGCGAAAGATGATCGAACGACTAAACGCCCGGGTCGACACACGTTTGCACGTACTCGCCGTCGATAACAGCTATTTCGGTGGCGACGTGAGTGTCGCCGGACTTCTAACCGGCGGCGATTTTCTCGCTGCCAGGGACAAAGTTGTCGGTGACTTCACAATCATTCCCCGCGTCACCTTGAAGAGCGATGAACCGATAATGCTTGATGGCATGAGTTTCGAAGAGCTGAAGGGTCAATTTGAAGTTCCCGTTCATGCGTTGGATTTCGCGGGCCTGGCTCAAATGCTCACGCGGACGCCACAACCGGTACGGCCTTCGGTAAGAACGAGAGCAATTCCGGCCTACGCCTAGAAACTTGAGGCAAGGAGTTTAGGAAAGAATAGCGCGTGAACTCACCTGACTCCGCTGGATCGAAGAAAAAAATCCTTGATGTCGGTTGTGGCTGGAACAAAACGCCAGGCGCGATCGGCATAGATTCGAATCCAAAGACACACGCAGATGTAATTCATAATCTCGGCGATGTTCCGTATCCGTTTACGGATAATGAATTTGACGAGATCGTCTGTCGGCACGTAATCGAGCATGTGCCTGATGTTATGGCCTTTGTCACGGAACTCTATCGAATTACCAAGCCACGCGGTTCCATCACGATCATAACCCCGCACTACACAAATCCTGATTGGCCCAGCGATCCAACACACCGCAATCATTTCAACAGTTATTCATTTCGCTGTTTTGTGAAAAGCCATGAATCACTTGGCAGTGCCAGCGACGCCCAGCCGCTCATGAGACCGGGTCCATTTCAGTTTTACACTGATGTTAACTTACGGCCTATTCGAGTCTATGTATCAACAGCGAGTTTGTGGCGCGTTCTGGGAATCGAATGGCTAATCAATCTCGATCAGCGCTGGCCCAGCTTTCGTTTTACCCGTAAGTTCTGGGAGTTTTATCTGAGCTTCGCTGTTCGCGGCAAAGAACTAAACTTTGAATTTGAAGTTTTGAAAGATGCCCAAACCCCGGCGCTCACTTAACGCTTGGAAGGGGTACGTGCAATTTCCTGCACCTCGTTACAAATAACCGCACACAATTTCCTGGAAATTGGAAACTCTTTAGAATTTCGGATGCTGTGGAAATTCTTTATGAACCAGTTTTTAAAAATACCAGAACTTTAGTGGCTTGCTCTTATGGAATGCCTCTTGCGAGGTACGAGCAGGAATCTAATGACGATCTGTCTTCACAAAAACTTTCACGAGGAGAAAATAATGTTAAAGGGGATCACAAGAATTGTAAGTGTGCTCGCTTTGGTTACCTTAGCGGGCGCTTTTTATTTGAGTTTTGCGCAGGGCGGACAGGGATCACTCGGCGGCCGAGTCACGGACACAAATGGCGCTGTAATTTCCAACGCCACGCTTGAGGCGACCAACCAGGCTACCGGCGAAAAACGCACCGCCACCACAAATGATGATGGCGTCTACAACATCCCGAACCTGACTGTGGGACTCTATAACGTCACCGCGACAGGCTCAGGTTTTGCGCCCACCACCGTTAAAGATTTGAAAATTTCCGTAGCATTCAATACGACAGAGGATATAGTTTTGAAGCCGCAGGGCGCCTCAGAGACCGTCGTGGTTACAACCGGTGAGGCTGCGACGCAGCTTAATACTACCGATCAGCAGCTTTCAACCATCATTGAGCAAAAGAAGATTATCGATCTTCCTTTGTTGTCGCGCGATCCGAACGCGTTAATCCTACTCTCGCCAGGAACGACGCAATCGAACAGTGGTCTTGGCGGCTTCGTCGTAAATGGCCAACGCGAACGCAACAATAATTTCCTGGTTGACGGTGTCGATAACAACGACGCCGACGTGCCGGGTATTCCGGGCGGCATCGCTACTCCCAATATTGATGCGACCCAGGAATTTCGCGTCATCACGAGCAACTTTAACGCAGAGTACGGCCGTAACACGGGCGCCATCATCACGGTTGCCACGAAGAACGGTACTAATGATTTTCACGGCAACGCTTACATTTATTACCGGTCCGATAGATTCAATGCGCGCAACTTTTTCGACCAGTCGGGCAAAGCCGATCCGCAGCAGCGCCGGCAGTTCGGCGCCTCGATTGGAGGTCCAATCAAGCACGAGAAAGCGTTTTTCTTTTTCAACTATGAAGGAGATCGTTTTGATCAGGGCTTTACCCTGACTCGCGTGGTGCCGACGGCCCGTGCGCGGCAGGGAAACTTCGACCTTGGTGGGACGCTCGGTACGATTAACGCGGATGCGAATTCAAGGTATGGCTTCGTTATTCGTCCGCAAATCACCCAGTTCTTTAACAGTTTCTATCCGCTCCCGAACACGGGCACCGGCCCATTGCCGGGTGTCTTTGAGAACTTCAGATTCGGTTCTCAAACGAACGATCGATCGAACTCAATCGCTTCTCGGGTCGATTACCGCATCACCGATAAACACAATCTGTCGGTAAGTTTTAATCATAACCGCGGTAACTTCGAGTTTTGCTGCGAAACATTTCCCGGCACTGACGATTCAATCAAGAGTCCCCAAAAGACTTACCTGGCGGCGATCAACTTGGTTTCGAATTTGTCTCCACATCTGGTTAATGAGGCGCGCGTCGGGGTGAACCGCTCGGAGTTGTTCTTCTATGGTGACAACGAGGGCGGTACTAACGGCGCTTTCGCGCTCGGATTCAGGTCGCTGCTCGCGGCCCTGGGCGCGTCGACTCCTGCGAACCAATTCGGAAACCCAAATGCAGAGCTGATCGGCTTTGATTCTCCTGGCGCCGGAGTTATCAGCGTGGCGCCGTTTGATACGCAGTTCCGGTTTACCGGTACGACGACCTTTGCCGATTCGGTGACCTGGATACATGGCAATCACACATTCAAGTTTGGTGGCGAGCATCGCCGTGTCTATACCAACGGCGCCAGCGACTTTGGTCGCATCGAGTTCCTCGACTTCAACTATTCGACGAACTTCGGTGATGCTCTTCTGTTGGATAACGGCGGAAACCCGCTTTCAATTGCCGGCAGCCTTGGCACCGTTAATAATTTTGCCAGTCTCCTTTACGGTTTTACCGACTTCCGATCGCAGTCTCAATACTTCAACAAAGCGGGACAACGAACGGAGTTCGACTATCGCGGATTCCGCGTGCGTGAGTTCGACGCGTTTTTCCAGGATACCTGGAAGATTCGGCCGAACTTTACGCTGAACTACGGTCTGCGTTACGAAATAAAGGGTGTGCCGTTCGAGGTTAACGGTCAGCTATCGACCCTGGTCGATCAGGATCCCAGCGGATTCCGCCCCGCCGGCGGCTTCACCTTTAAACTGGTGGGTAAGAATTCCGGGACAAATAACAAACTTTACCTCGACGACCGGAATAACTTTGCGCCCCGCTTTGGGTTTGCGTGGAGTCCCGGCTGGCAGGAAGGCTTCCTTTCCAAAATGTTTGGTGGCCCGGGACGAACTTCAATCCGTGGCGGTTACGGCATCTTCTACGATCGCGTCTTCGGCAACCTCTTTAGCAACGCCAGCGGCAACCCGCCGTTCCAACAAGACGTATTCGACATAACTCTAGACACGGTTGAAAACGTTCCACGTCCCACGACGCAAACACCGAGTCCTGTCGTGCCCGTCGATGCGGAAATATTCCCGGTGTTATTCGCGCTGCCAGGTAACAATCAGTTTCAGACGAAGTACGCGAATCCCTACACACAGGCTTGGAATCTTGGTTTCCAGCGCCAGTTCGGAAACAACCTCCTGCTCGAAGCGGATTACGTCGGAAACCACGGCTTGAACGAGCTGCGGGTTATCGACGGACAAATGACCAGCGTCGAACGGGTCAACGCCATTCTCGGAAGGGCAACCCGGATTAGCCCCACCAGCACCTTCACTAATTACCTCAATGGCGTGCTCAGTACAGACTTCTTCCAAACCGCTACCAACCTTTCCGTGGGTCAATCGACTTATCACGCCGGCCAGCTGAGGATTACGAAGAACCTGACGAACAAGCGCTTCGGCACCGGCCAAATCCAGGCGGCTTATACCTGGAGCCACTCGATTGACGACTCAGCCGACCCGCTGGTGGGCCAAACCGGTGAGCGCACTTTCCCGCGCGACTCGTCCGGATTTGCCCAAACCGGAAGTGGGCTGTCTGGTTGGAGAGCAGAGAGGGGTAATTCGGGATTCGATGTCCGGCATCGCTTTGTCATGAATTTCCAGTACGAAGTGCCGCTCAGATTCGAGAACCGATTTGCTAACGCGGCGCTTGGTAATTGGGCGCTGACCGGAATCTGGCAATGGCAATCCGGCAGTCCATTCTCAGTATTTGGTTCGTCTGATAGCGCGGGAACCGCCTTGGGCCAGCGCGCTGACTTGGCCGATCCAAATGCGGTAGCAGGGTTTTACACGCGCATTAACGCGAATCCGAACTTGAATCCACGCACGCAAGTGGGACCCACCGCAAACTTGTTCAAGAATCCCTGCGCCGGTGTAGTCAACGCTACTGGCAGCAGCTGCACGGTTCAGCTCGATGGTCGCCAGGGAACAGTGGGACGCAACGTGTTCTATGGTCCCGACTACAACAAATTCGATTTGGCGCTCATTAAACGCATTCCCTTGGATCGTTTTCGAGAGGGAATGAGATTTACACTTCGCGCTGATTTCTTTAATCTCTTTAATCGCGTAAATTTGGACAAGCCAAGCGCGACCAACATCAATATCAACAGCGCGACCTTTGGCCAGGCCACTACTGCTGGAGCGGGTCGCATTATTCAGTTCGTCGGACGGTTTGAATTCTAGCTAGCTGACCGACAATTTCCTGATTAAACTATCTGGCGTTGCTTCTCCGGGAGCAACGCCAGTTTTTCGAATGCCTTTTTGATTTCCGAGTCATCAACTCGAAAGATTTATGCGGAGGTGCTCTTGAACACGCGAAATCAGATCCGTTACATAGTCGGCGCAGGCCTCGCCCTGGCCGCAATCATATCCGTAGCACTTACAGCGTCATCTCGCGCCGATAATTTGACGCTCCAGGATGTCATCAGTAAACACCTCGATTCGATCGGCACGCCTGAGACACGCGCATCAATTCAGAGTCGCGTAATTCTGGGCACCGCCGTCGCCACGTTTCGGCTCGGCGGCAAAGGCCAGGCAGAGGGCCGGGCAGTACTGGCCTCACAAGCAAACATGATCCTCGTGGGTATTTCCTTCGATGTGCCCGACTACCCCCGCGAGAATATGGGCTTTGACGGCAAGACCCTAACGGTTGCGGACTTGACTCCGGGTGTGCGATCGACATTGGGGAAGTTTTTCATGACTCACGAGATGCCGTTTCGCGAGGGGCTACTTGCGGGCACGCTGTCCGCCGCGTGGCCGTTATTGGACATGAGTTCCAAAAAAGCTTCGATGAAGTATGACGGGTTGAAGAAAATCGAAGGAAGGCAATTTCATGTAATCAGGTACGAACCAAAGAATGATTCTGATTTGAAGACGAAACTCTACTTCGAGGCGGACACATTTCGTCATGTGCGAACCGAGTACGAACTAAGACAAGTTCAGGAGATGGTCACCCGACCCGGTGTAACTCAGCAGCAGGGAGATTCAATTACAAAGTTAATTGAAGAGTTTTCTAACTTCAAAGCAGAAAACGGATTAAACCTGCCCCACACTTATAAGCTGCAACTCTCGATTGAAACTCTGAATCGACGAGTCTTGCAGGATTGGGAGTTCACGCTGTCCCAATTCGCCTTCAATAAAACCCTGGACAAAAAGCAATTCGATGTAACCTCCAAGTAGGAACTTAAAAGATCGAAGAGGATACGATCTGCGCTCACCAGCGAGAAAGGCTGAGCGGGTTTTGTATTTGGACTGATCAATCTAATCAGACTCTGAACGCCTTTTCCCAGACGGCAACTGAATTTGAGAAATGTTTGTACTATTGGCTAGGTCGACAGGAATGCAAAGGTCGAGTTTTGAAGTTTTGAAAAATGCTTGACTATCAACCTCTTTGGGACTGCGGTTTGCCGCTTCTGACAACTGTCGTTGATTTTTGCCGGAGTAAGTGATAAACGGCTAAGTTATGACTGCGGCGATGAGCGTGGTCCATTATCAATTCCAAAGTCCTCGGAAGAATCGAAGGTGAATCGAAGAACCGGATTATCGACTCTGGTGGCGTTGCTCAGTCTCAGCTTTGCGGTTTTCACGTACGCGCAAACTGGTTCCGTTGACGTCGAAGGCCGGGTGCGAGCACACGCTGACGGTCAAATAGTGGGGTTACGAGTTCGACTTACGCGGCAAAGCGGCGGGAGACAGTTCACCGAAACATTTACTTCATCCGATGGCCGCTTTTCGTTTAGGGGTGTTGTCAGCGGAGACTACCTGGTAGAGATTCCAGAATCGGCGGATTTTATGGCAGCTGCTGCTACTGTATCTGTCCAGGCGGCGCCCACTATAAACCGCACCGTCGTTTCCGTATTGGTCGATCTTATGCCTAGGCCCTCGGAGAACAGGCGCGCGGCAGTTCTAGCAGCGGATTTTGACACAAATGTTCCGGCCGCGGCGGCCAAACACTATGCAGCTGCTTTGAAGGCAATAGAATCCAAGGACTCGACGAAGGCGATTTCGGAGCTGCAGTTGGCCATCCAGATTTTCCCGAAATACTATGCGGCCCGCCTTGAACTTGGCCGTCAGTTTCGTTCATTGAAACGCTTTGAGGAGGCAGCTGACACTCTTCAATCGCTTGGCGAGCTTGCTCCCAGTCGCGCAGAGCCGCATCTCGAATATGCTTTGGTTTTACTCGGCCTTGAAAAACGAGACGAATCGATCGCCGAATTGCGGACGGCAATTCAGCTCGACGAGAAAAGCTGGGCAGCGCACTATTTCCTTGGTCTGGCGCTGTTTGATTCGGACGGGAACAGCGCGGGGAAAGAATTTCAACGAGCACTCGAACTTAATGAGAAGAAGGCGGCGCATGCGCATGTTGCGCTGGCTCGCCTCGCTCTCCGCAACGGGTCCCAACAGATCGCTTTAAAGCACCTGGACGCGTATCTCGCACTCGAACCCCATGCACCGGACGCGGAAACAGTTCGGAAATTCGCCGAGCGATTGCGCGCCAGGAAGTACGAGTAACTGCGAGTGGGCAACCGCAGTCTGACACGGTTTTCCTTAATCCTAACTCTCGTCCAATCCTCCAAAAATACGTAGAAAACTCCAAAATCCCGGAATTATCGGCGTCAACGTGTGAACAAAAACTTGTATTTTTGTACGATATTTACGTTATCTGACGCTAGCACGATAGTTGCCTAAGCGCACAATGTGGCCGAATTCTCGCACCACCACCTGGCAATAAAAAAAATGGAGGAAATATGAAAAAGTTCCCGCTCTTTTTGTTCTCAGTCGTGTTCGTAATCTCGTTACACAGTGTGGCCTACGGACAAGCGACCACCGCAACCATCACCGGAACGGTTATCGATCAATCTGGGGCTTCTGTGGCAGGCGCCAAAGTAACTGTGACAAATCCTGCCACGACGTTTTCGCGCGATACAACGTCGGCTGGCAATGGAGCTTACCGCCTGGACGCGCTCCCGGTTGGCACTTATAAGGTCACGGCGGAAGCGACCGGCTTTAAGAAATCAGTGGTAAACCAGGTCACAATAAATGTGAACGATGTTTTGTCGGTCGACATTAGAATGGAAATAGGTCAGGTTTCAGAGACGGTAACAGTGACCGAAGCGCCGTCAACCGTTCAAACCGAAACGTCAGTACTGGGTAGAACCGTCGACAACAAAACGTTGAATGATCTTCCCGTTCTGTCGGGCGCCGGCGGGCGAAACCCGTTGCAGTTAGCACCGTTGCAAGCGGGCGTGGTGGCTGCAGGCCAGGTGGGCCCCTTCTCGGTGAATGGCCAACGCGCTCAATCCAATAACTTCATGCTCGACGGCGGTGACAGTAATGACCTCGCCATCAACGTTCACGACGCTATCACCGGCTTCAGCCCGGACGCTCTCCAGGAGTTCAGAATTTTGACGAACACGTATGGCGCTGAGTTTGGCCGTAACTCCGGATCAATCGTTAACGTGATTAGCAAATCTGGGACAAACGAGTTTCACGGAAACGTGTTTGAGTATTTTCGCAATCGCGTGCTGAACGCAACACCCTTCTTTAATAATTCGTCGCCCACTTTCAATGGCTTGCGTAAACCGCAATTCAACGTAAATGAGTTCGGTGGAACGATTGGCGGTCCACTTTATTTGCCACGGTTCGGCGAAGGTGGAAAATCAGTCTACAGCGGGAAGAATCGTACGTTCTTTTTCTTCAGCTATGAAGGTTTCCGGAGACGACAGGGTGTCACCTCTTCGGCGACAGTTCCTTCGGCCGCCCAGAGGGCTGCTATCAACGCATTCGCGGGCACGCCTCAACAGATCAAGAACCTGATCAATCAGATCCCGGTATCCAACTCGGGAGCCAACACGCTGTTATCGTCTGCTGGTAACAGCCTGGATCGCAATCAGTTCTTCCTTAGGGGCGACAGCAAACTGACGGAAAAGAATAACGTATTCGTATCATACTTCAGAGAGCACCAGAATTTTACTGACCCATTCGCTTTTGGCGGCTCCTTGATTCCCGGTTTTGGGACAAGCGGCGTCCTGACCTTCACCAACTTGGTAGTTGATGATACTCATATATTCAGCACCAAGTCGCTCAACGAAGTACGCTTCTCTTACCACGTCCGCGATACTCTGAGCGTGGTTCCAGTCAATCACACCTCGCCAGCCGATTTGGGGATAAGCGGAATTGTCTCGGCCGATGCGCCAGCTGTCGGACCTCCTCGCGTCGACATCACGGGCTTCTCAAATTTCGGTAATACGATTCAGGGCCCGCAAGGTCGTAAGGACAAGACCCTTCAGTTCGTCGATAACTTCTCGCATACCCTAAATGCGAAGCACTCCATGAAATTTGGCGGAGAGTACCGGAAGTATGTCCAGGACCAGACTTTTGACTTCATCAATAATGGTTACTACTTCTTTACCGGAGGTGTCACCAACGCGCTTGGGTTGCCGCTGGTGCCGGGACTGAATGCTGCATTGAGCGATTTTGCTCGTGGATTCGCGGAAGAATTCGTGGAAAACAGCGCGGGAAGGCCACAATACAACACTTTCTCGTACAATTTTTACGGCTTGGACGATTGGAAGGTTACGCCGTATCTGACCCTGAATCTCGGGCTCCGGTACGAATACGATGAGCCGCTTTACGATTCCCAGAACCGTGTCCTGGCATTCCGTCACGGACAGCAGTCAACCGTATTTCCGACGGCGCCAACAGGCATTGTCTATCCGGGCGATGCCGGAATTACGCGTTCAACCTACAAGCCGGACCGCAATAACTTCGCTCCTCGCGTCGGGTTTGCGTGGGATGTATTACATAACCAGAAACTGAGCCTGCGCGGCGGGTGGGGCCTGTACTACGATACAGTGATCTCCGAAACAACCCTGCAGTTCCTAACCGCACCGCCGTTCGCTATCCAGCCGTTTGTGCTGTTTACGACGGTTAATAACCCGTGGTCGAATTCGTTGGTTCACAATATTCCGCAGCCATTCCCGTTCACACCAGTGCAACGGGGCGGAACGTTCGACTACACAAACATCGCCCCGATCGGATTAACGGTGAACGATCCGGCATTCATTACTCCATATTCGTACCAGTACAACCTGAACGTGCAGTGGGAGTTCTTGAAAGGTTATACGTTGGAGATGGGCTACGTGGGATCGGCCGGCCACCACCAGTTAACCCGTCAGGAGATCAATCCCGCCATTCCAGGACCCGGAGCTAATACGGGCAATACGGATGCTCGGCGAGTCTTCAGCCAGGGTAATCCGCAAAACGCTGCTTTCGGTGGATCGGTATTCAGTGGCATCACCGATCAACAGACAAACTCAAACTCGGTATATAACAGCCTCCAGGGCACTATCTCGCACCGGTTCAGCAAGGGCTTCTACTTTCAAAACGCATACACCTGGGGTCATTGCATCGATGCTTCGTCGGGTCTGCGGTCAAACAACAACGCTTTTAACACGCAGAGGGATCGGGGCAATTGTGATCAGGATATCCGACAGCGCAATGCCCTAAGCGCGATCTACGAACTGCCGTGGAATAAGGACCAGAAAGGCTTTATGGGTCATCTCCTGGGCGGCTACGAGGTCACTGGCGTATTTGCGGCTCAAACTGGTCTGCCGTTTGACATTACAGAGGGTACTGACCGGTCGCTGACAGGAGCAGGCGACAATCGGCCCGATGTAATAAATGGCAACGTGGTATTTCTTGATCCGCGAAACACAGACTCAAGCAATGGCGGCAATAACCGCTTCTTTAATGGAACGGGCGGTGGAAGTGCAACGGCTGCAACAAATCCTTACTTCCGACGAGTAGGTTCAGGTACAACCTTTGCTCTGGGCGCTGGCAGGTTTGGAAGTCTGGGACGCAACGTATTCCATGGTCCTGGCTACTGGAACCTTGATTTGTCTTTCATCAAGCGTACGCGCATCGGTGAAAAGGCCAACGTTGAATTCCGGGCTGAGTTCTTCAATATCTTCAATAATGCTCAGTTCCTCAATCCGAATGGCGCTATCTCTTCGGCAAACTTTGGTCTCATCAGTACCACGAGAGACCCACGCTTGATTCAGTTCGCCGCGAAGATCAACTTCTAAGCGATTCACGAATCAACAAAACAAAAACGGGCGCTGCGGTGTTACGCGGCGCCCGTTTGGCCTTTAGGTTGTCTCCTTAAAGCGCGGTCCGACGGTTTTGAACAAGGAAGGAGTACGTCCAGAAGAGTCAACGTTAGAAGACAGGAAGTTTTCACTAGAATTCCTTTGCGCGTTAAGGTCAGTCCGCTCCGATACAACTGTCACGCTCAGTTGCTCAGCCGGCGGCCAATTAGGGCTCGCTAACAGGTATCTCGATCCATTCGGCGGCCTCGCCCATTCTCTTCGTTTTAGGATCAACCGCAGCGACGCGCACCTGATACAGGCCGGGAAGGACGCGCAACAGATATTTGAATGTTGGATCAGAGTCCGAGTTTGAGAGGTCAACATTTACCTTTCGCAGAAAGCTGCCGACGGGCTTGCCGCGCGCGTCCATTACGGCGCCCATTAACTCCACATCC
>Ga0066710_100002925_pt1 | contig 14186 bp, 10 predicted proteins | sample GraSoiAngelo_159_FD_79666 | JGI IMG/M metagenome (GOLD analysis project Ga0066710, IMG submission 79666) | Grasslands soil microbial communities from the Angelo Coastal Reserve, California, USA - 14_1009_16_40cm | ecosystem: Environmental > Terrestrial > Soil > Grasslands | place: USA...
GCTTCCTCAGTTCCGAGCCCGATCGTGCTCGTCGCGTCCTCAGAGGCGGCGTCCTCGTCTTCCGGTGGGCCTCGTTCGGATGGTTGATCGCGTCGAACGCCCTGGCCAGCGAGCCGCTCCGGCGGCCCCCGCTCGCCTGGGGAGCCCTGGCAGCGACCGGTCTGTGGATCGTGTTCCTGACCGCGCGCCGAGGCGACCCGCGGGACTGGATGCTCTCGGTCGACCTGGGGATCTCGGCCGGGCTGATCGTCCTGTCCGGGTTCGTCATGCCCCGTCCGGGTGAGGCCAGCGGGCGGTTGTTCTTCGCCACGACGTACCCGGCCAGCTCCGCTCTGGCCTGGGGAGCGGAACGGGGCCCGGGCCCCGGCCTCATCGCCGGCCTCATTCTGGGGGTGGCGCTTCTCCTCAGCCGGCAGGCCAACGGGATCGCCATCTCGGATCTGAGCGGGGACCAGATCGTCAGTCTGGGGAACGGTATTGTCTACTTCCTGCTCGCGGGCGGGGCGGCCGGCGTGGTCGAGCGGACCCTCGAGCGATCCTCCCAGCAGCTCCGGTTCGCGGTGGAGGACGCCATCCACGCCCGGGAGCATGCCGCCCGTTTGGCCCATCACAAGGCGATGGCCCGGGCCATCCACGATTCCGTCCTTCAGGCGCTCGCCTTCATCAACAAGCGGGGCCATCAGCTGGCCGGCCTCGAGCCGGTGCCGGCCACCGAGGTGCTCCGGCTGGCGGACATGGCGGACGAGCAGGAACGACAGCTCCGGACGCTGATCCTGCGCGAGCCCGAGGACGCCCCGGCCGGAACCACGTCCCTCCGCGAGGCGCTGGAAGCGGTCGTCGGCCAGACCCCCGACATGGAAGTGAGCGTGAGCGCCGTCGGCCCCATCTGGCTGCCCCAGGCCGACGTGGAGCGATTGATGGGCGCGGTCCGCCAGGCTCTCGACAACGTGGCCGAACACTCGGGCGCCAACCGCGCCGCCATCTTCAGCGAGATCGAGGACGGCTGGGTGACGGTGTCGATCCGCGACAACGGCCAGGGGTTCCTCTACAACGAGGAACAGCTTCGGGCCGAACACAAGGCCGGCATGCTGGGCAGCATGAAGGGCAGGATCGAGGACATCGGCGGCAAGATGCGCGTCCACACGGCCCCCGGAGCGGGGACCGAGGTGGAGTTCCGCGTGCCGGTCCGGATCGGCGCGGGCGAGGCATGATCGGCAACGCGGCCGAGGGAGAAGCGGCGGCCCGCTCCGCACCGCTGCGGATCCTCCTGGTGGACGACCACCCGATGTGGAGGGACGCGGTCCGCGCAGATCTGGAAGGAGCGGGGGTGGCCCAGGTTGTGGGTGAGGCATCGGACGGCGCGGAGGCGGTCGAGATGGCCCGGCGCACGTCCCCGGATGTGGTGCTGATGGACCTGAACCTGCCGGTCTTCGGTGGGGCCGAGGCGACCCGCCGGATCATCGAAGGGTCTCGAGACGTCAAGGTCCTGGTGCTTTCGGCCTCCGGCGAAGAGGAGGACATCCTCGAGGCGGTGAAGGCCGGAGCGGCAGGATACGTGCTGAAAAGTGCCAGCGCAGAGGAGGTCGTCGACGGCACGGTCCGGGTGGCACGCGGGGAACCCGTGTTCACTCCCTCCTTTGCCGGCCTGGTCCTGGACGAACTCCGCCGCCTGGCCGTGCAGAAGCCCGGCCACTACGTCCTTCCGACACGAGAGGACCAGCTGCTGCGACTCGTGGCGAAGGGCTACTCGTACCACGAGATCGCCCAGCGCCTCTCGATCTCGGCCGCCGCGGTGGGCCATTCCATGCAGAACGTGCTTACCCGCCTGCATCTCCGCCACGAAGACGCCCTCCTCGAGAGCCAGAATGTTGCCGAGGCATCGTCGGACGACCCCACTTCTCGAGGACAACGCGTCCTGGCCACGCTCCTGTTCACGGATATCGTCGAGTCGACCGAGCGCGCTGCTCTTCTCGGGGACCACAGATGGAGGGATCTGCTCGAGAGCCACCACGTGCTGGTCCGCGGCGAGCTGGCTCGATTCCACGGTCGGGAGATCGACACCGCCGGAGACGGTTTCCTGGCCGCCTTCGAGCAGCCGGCCGAGGCCATCGGGGCGGCGCGGGCCATCGTCAGATCGGTCCGGCGACTCGGGATCGACATCAGGGCGGGAGTACACACGGGCGAATGTGAGCGGGTGGGGGACGCTCTCCGAGGGATCGCCGTCCACATCGGCGCCCGCGTCGCGGCCGCGGCGGCGGCCGGAGAAATCCTGGTCTCCGGCACGGTGAAGGAGCTCCTCACCGGGTCGGGGATCGGGTTCGAGGATCGCGGGACGCGGGTGTTGAAAGGTATCCCCGGCCAGTGGCGGCTCTTCGCGGTGGAGGAAGGGGTGGGGAGGTGACGGGTCGGCGGTCGCCTCCCGAGCCGGAGGACCGGGCCGGCGATGAGGCCGCGGCTCCGGCGGCGAGCGAGGAAGAAGCAACGCCGGTGCGAGTCATGGTCGTGGACGACCACCCGGTCTGGAGGGACGGGGTTCGCGCCGACCTCGAACGAGACGGGACGGCCACGGTGGTGGCCGAGGCCGCGGACGGTGGGGAAGCCATCGAGACCTGCCGGGCGGCCATGCCGGACGTGATCTTGATGGACCTCAGGCTCCCGACGGTCAGCGGCGTCGAGGCGATCCGCCGCATCGTCGAGGAGTCGCCCCATGTGCGGATCCTGGTCCTGTCCGTCTCAGGCGACGAGGCCGACGTGGTGGACGCCATCAAGGCGGGGGCAACCGGATACGTCCTGAAGAGCGCCTCCGCCCCTGATGTGGTGGAGGCCGTTCACAAGGTCTCTCGGGGTGAGCCGGTGTTCACGCCCTCCCTCGCCGGACTCGTCCTGGAGGAATTCAGGAGGCTGGCCAGCCGCGATCCCTCAGAGCCCGGCCTGACCCCTCGGGAGAACGAGATCCTCAAGTACGTGGCGAAGGGCTACACCTACCGCGAGATCGGGCAGAAGCTCTTCATCTCAACGAAAACGGTCCAGAACCACGTCCAGAACATCCTCACCAAGCTCCAGCTGCGGAAGCGCTACGAACTGATGCGATACGCCATCCAGCGGGGCCTCGACCGGACTCCCGAGTGAGCCTGGGCGAGGGCACACCGATCACGGTCCGGTTCGTTTTCCAAGAGGCTGCCTGAGCCGGGCCGGTCGTCCGGCGACCTCAGATCTACTCATCTGATCTGGGCACCTCGCCCCCATCGAGTTGGGCGATTTCCCGTCTGGCCAGGGGCGTTCGGCTCGCCCACCATCGATTCGTCCGAGCACATACGGGCTCGAGGAGGCGCGGTGTCGACAGATCGCCGGTCCGGCAAGAGGACCTTGCGTCAGGGGACCGCGGGGAGCACGATGGCTGCGACCGAAGTGCTTGCTTCGGTGGCCGGGCGATGCCCGGGAACGGAGGGGTGACGGTGGATCCGTCCGAGGAGCGTTCCCGGCTCGCCTACACCCGCGACTTCATCCGGGAGGCTCGCAACAGCGGCCTCATCGACCGGCAAACCTACACCAGGCTCATGCGGATCCTGGAGGGGCGTTGGAACCGCCTCGCCCTCGCCGAACAGGAGGCCGCGGGAATCTCGGACCTGTTGCAGGAGGCCGCGACCACGACGATCCAGACCGGGGTCGCCGCCCCGCCCGCGGCCCTCCCGGCACCGCCACCGATGCCCCCACCTCCCCACCGGAGGGCCACCGCCCCTCAGGCTCCACCGGCCCGCGCCCCCGCTCCGACCGGACCCACCGGGCCGGCCGCGCCTCCCGAAGCTCGACCCGAACCCAGGCCGGCACCCCATCGAGCCGGTCGACCACCGTCGGCTCCGCGCTGGGTCCAGCAGGGGCGTCGCCTCCGGGCCGCGGTGGCGTCGGACCTGGGGATCCATGGGCTGGCCTACCTGGGGGTCCTGCTGCTGTTCGCCGGGACGTTCGGGCTGGTGTTCTTCTCGCTCCAAGACGTTGCCCGCGACGTCCGTCCAGTCGCCGAGGCCGCCATCCCCAGCGCTTTCTTCCTCTCGGCGTGGTTCCTTCGGAAGCGACGCGCTCCCCTGGTCTCCGTGGGGATCGAGCTGGTGGGAGGAGCGTTGCTGCCCATCGTGGTGTTCGCCTCCTTCGTCGACAAGACCCGCCCGGACCTGACGGGACACGCCCTTGTCGCCGGCCTGGCAACCAGCTCTGCGTGCATCGCCGTCGCATACGCATGGTGGGCCAGCCGGCACCCTGGATCGCCACTCAGATACCTGTCCGCTCCGGCCGCCTGGCTCGCCGTGGCGACCCTTGCGTTCCTGTTCAAGACGGATGAGCCCCTGAAGGGGCTGGCCGTCCAGCGACCCGTGGCCATGCAGATGGCTCTGGCCGCGGCGGCTGTGGCCGCCACCCTGCTCCTGGTACGCGTCCGGCCCGGCCACCCTCTCGCGAAGGCGACGAGAGTGGCGGCGGTCCCGGGCATCGCCCTGACCTACCTGCTGACGATCGTTCTGGCGTCGACCCAGCGGTGGTCCCCAGGACCTCTCGTGATCGCGGGCGCGGCCGCGTTGGTGGCGTCCGACTCGCTGTCCGGCTACATCGGCGCCGCCGGAACTCCGCTCCTCCAGTCGGCCATCGTCGCGGTGACCGTCTCGGGGCTCGCGGCTCCATGGGGATTGGCCCCGGTCGGGGCGGCGCTGGCCATCGCCTACATCGGCCTCTTCGAATGGCAGCGGCTCCGACGCGTCCCCCTTGCCATCCGGGTGGTGCCTGTGGCGGGGGTGGGCGTCGGCCTTGGCATGTCTCTCGCCGGCCCGTGGGCGGCCCTGTCCGCGTGGTCGGTGGCGTCCTCGTGGGTGCACGTACGGCGGCTCGGCTCCGAACCTGGGTCCGCTGAGCAACGATGGCTCACCGGCGCGGCGGCGCTCCTGCCCCTCGGGGTGGGGTACGGGCTGGCCAGGGTCCTCCCGGACGGCGAGGCCTGGCTTGCGATCGGGGCGGCGCTTTCAGCGCTGGCCACGGTGGTCCGGACGAAGGCGCGGAACGATGCGTTTTGGGCGTGGTGGCTGCCCGCTGCTGCGGCGGCGACGGCCCTCGGCGTTTGGCTCACCGCAACCGCGAACCCCGCACTATCTCGTTGGCAGCTGGCCACCGCAGCCGGGCTGGCCGCAGCCGCGCTCACGGTTGCGCCCCTCCCGGTCTCCCTCCGTGGTTGGGCGGCCGCTCGCGTGTGGCTGGTGGCTGCAGTCGCCGCCCTCGCCCTGTCGCTCGGGATGGACGCATCTGGGATGGCGGACGGGCTCCGGCCACTGGCCTGGGCCCTGGCGGGGCTGGTTGCGGCGAGTGGGGCCGCCGCGTGGAGGCGCGAGCCGGCAGCCCACGTCTCCTTGATCGCCCTCATGGCCGCGGCGGGCGCCATGCTCGCCCCGGCCTCCCACGCGGCCGACGTGGGCACGCTGGGCGCATGGACCGCCCTGCTACTCATCGTGGTCGCGATGCATGAGGCGCTGCCCGGATCCGACTCCGTCACGGCCCTGTGCGACCGGGCCGGCAGGTGGCTGGGCGGTCTGGAAGGGCGCCTCGTCGAGCGCGCGGGCCGATTCCTTCCACCCCTTGGCCTGATCGCGAGCGTGCCGTTCCTGGTGGTCCGGGCCGGATCGCTGTGGAACGTGTTCGACCGTCATCGCTCTTGGTCGGGAGCGGCGCTGGCCGTGACGGCGCTCGTCTACGCGGCTACGGCAAGGGCGCTGGCCGGACGAAGGCCGCTCGGTTCCCTCCTGGCCACCGGAGCGGTGGTCGTCGGGGCCATCGGCATTGCCGTGGCGGCTCCTTCGCCCTGGCCGACCATCGAGTCGGTCGCGGCCTCCATCGCGGTCGTGTGGCTGATGGGCGGGCAGCTGCGGCGTCCCTTCATGACGCTGTTCGCCTGGACCATGACCGGCTTGCTGGCCGTACTGCTCGCGGACCGGGCCGGACTTCCCACCCGCTCCCTCAACCTCGTCTCGTTGGCATGGGGAGCCATCCTGTTGGTCGGTGGGCTGGCCCTCGACGACATCCGGGCCGGAAGGCGAGCGGCCGGCCAGGGGCTGCGGACGAGGTGGCTGGCCCAGCCGGTGGCGATCGGGGCCATCGCGGTACCGGCCAGCCTCGGCCCGGTCTTCACCTATCACGCCACCGCCTTCGGCTGGTGGATGGCCGGCGCGGCCGCCCTGTACCTACTGGTGGCCCTCCAGCTTCGCTCCGGCGCGCTGTCGGCCGCGACCTACGCGCTGGCGACGGCGGCACTGGTGGCCCTCCTCCCCACATCACCGTTGGAGAAGCCCTGGATCTTCGCCCCCTGGGCCGCCCTGCTCGTCACGCTTTCCTGGACGGCCGCGGCCGTCGCCCGGCGCCGCTCCGCCGAACCCGATCCGTGGTCGCGATGGGACCTGGCGCCCTTGGTGGTGGCTCATGGGGTGGCGGGGCTGGCGCTGGTGCGCGCCGTGGCCCTCGACGCGATCCCGGTGACATGGGCGGCGTTCGCAGCCCTGTCCGCCGTCGTCTCGGCCATCCGCCGGCACTGGGCCTGGGCCCTGGCCGGAACGGTGATGGCGCTCGTGGCGTCGGGAGTGGCCGGCCCGGCATGGCTAGCGGTGACCCTCGCCGGTGTGTCCGCAGCCTCCGTGGTGGTGGCCCTCCGGTCATCCGGCCCGATCCGATCGCTGCTCCAGGCTACGAGCGTGGCCGCCGCGGCGTGGGCCTGGGTGGAGACGATCGTGGCGGCCGACTGGTCGGCAGGCCAATCGGTCGCCAATTCCTCGCTTGCCTTCGGCGGCCTGGCCCTATGCATCGGAGCCCTGGCCGGCCTGGGGCGGCTGGGCCGTGACTGGATGGGCTGGTGGGGCGGGTTGGCCCTGGCGGGGATGGTCGTCGCGGCCGGGGCGACGGCCGGGCCGGATGGCCTGCGGTACGTCGACGACCTTCGCCCGGCCGCCGGGACCTTGCTGTTCGCTGCCGGCTCGGCCATGGCGGCCCGATCGGCGGGGTGGGCTTGGGCTCGGTGGCTGACGGTTGGCGCCGCCGGATGGGCCTGGGCCGAAGGGGCCGTCGGGCTCGGCTGGTCCGCTTCCGAGGTCGTCACCGCAACCTCACTGGCCGCCGGAACCATCGCCGTGCTGTGCGGCGCGGGCCTGCGCTTCCGGGCCGAGGGATCGCGGTGGCCGCTCCCATGGGGCGCCCTGTCGGGTGTCGGGATCACGGCCGCCGGAGTGATCGGCGCGGGGATCGGGTCGGCCTCAGCCGAACCCCTCCCTCATGTGACCGGCCCGCTGCCCGCGACCGGCGTGGCGCTGTTTGCCGTTGGGCTCGCGCTCTCCGCCGGGCGCTTCCCCAGGGCGGGCCTTCAATCCCTGACGGCCGCCGCCGCGGGATGGGCGTGGATGGAGCTGGCCGCCGGGCTCGACTGGTCACCGCGGACGTGGGTCCCGGCGACCGCACTCGCATCGGGAGGGACAGCCCTGGTCGCGGCGGCCGGGCATCGTCGGGGACGCATCGATCGTCCCTGGACGCTGGCGTGGGGCGGCCTCGGTACCATCGGTGTCCTCGCCGCGATCGGATCGATCTCTCTCGTCGAGCGCCGCCCGGGGGCGCTGGCGGCCGGCGGTGGCCTCGCCCTCCTCGCCGGCGGGGCAGCACTCGCGGCCAGACCGCTCTCGGCGCCACGCCTCCGGGAGGTCTCCTCGCTCCTGGCCCTGGCGTGTGGCGCCGTGGTGCTGTACGGAGTGCGCCCTTCGCCGAACACGCAGGTCGGAGCGGCGGCCGCGGCAGGATTCGCCGCGATGGTCGGCTCGCTGGCCCTATGGAGGCGAAACCCGGACTCGCACTGGCTGGCTCCGCTCGCCCTGTTCGCCATCGCCGCCGCCATGGCCTCCATCCCGATCGCCGCCCTGGATTGGCCCCGGCGCGGGCCGCTGGTTGCCGCCCTGGTGGTGACGGGCTCGGAAGCCGCCGCCGCGGGCTTCACGCTTCGCCGGGCCGAGCCTCTGTACCTCTCACCCGTGCTCCTCTGCGCGGCCTGGCTGGTGTACGCGAGCGAAGCGATCAAGGGAACACCCGAACCGTTCACGATTCCGGTCGGGATCGCCCTCCTCGTGTTGGTGGAACTGGCCAGAGACGATCGGCGCCGCCATGGGAAGCGCCCCGTGACGCCCGAGCTCCTGGTCCTCGAGTTCGCGGGGATGGGGTTCCTGGTCGGCGCGGCTCTCGTCGAGATCGTGGCCACCCACCTCGCCTACGGGCTGCTCGCGGTGGCCCTGGGCGGTGCGGTCATGGCATGGGGTGGCGTGACCCGGGTGCGGCGGCGGTTCGCTTTCGGGGCGGTGGTCGCCTTCGTGGCAATCGCGTTGATGCTGGCGGCGCCCATCGCCCACAACGTTCCCCACTTCCGGGGGCCCGCGCTCTGGCTGACGGTCGCCGCCGTCGGAGCTGTGCTCATCACGATCGCGGGGCTCCTGGAGCAGGGACGAGAGAAGACCAAGCGAGCCGTCCGGCGCCTCGGCGAACTGATGGAGGGGTGGGAGTGAACCGCGACTACTTGCCGGCGATGGTGGCAGCCGCGGTCGGGGGGAGTGCCATTCTGTGGGCAATCCTCCCCGGCGGCGAGCCGCAGCCCCTCGCGTTGTTCGTCGCCGCGGGAGCCGCACCGATCGCGGCCCTCCTCGCCGTGCGGGCCCGGCTGGGTCTTCCCCTGCCGGGCCGAGCGGTGGCGGGGGGCGCCCTGCTCGGGCCCGTGGTCGCCGTGGCCAGCCATGCCTTCGTCGCCGCCTTCGCCTACCTGTTCTTCCTGGGGTTTGCCGATTCCGGGCGGAAGCTGCTGGACGCCCTCCGAGCCGATCCTCGGCTGGTCACCGTCCTCGCTTCCCCCTGGGTCATCGTGTTGCTGATCGAGGTCGTCGCCGTGGCCCCGCTCACCGAAGAGGCCGGGAAGGCTCTGGGAGCGGGCCTGGCGAAGCCGGATTCGCCGCGCGAGGCCTTCCTTACCGGCGTGGCCGCCGGAGCCGGTTTCGCCGTCGTGGAGAACATCCTGTACGCCGGGACGGCTGCCGCCCTGGGAGGACCCTGGCCCGCCGTGGTCCTGGGGCGGGCCCTGGGGGCCGCCGTGCACCCCCTCGCCACGGGGCTCGTCGCCCTCGGGTGGTATGAGTGGAGGCGGGACCGAGACCTCCCGGCCCTGCTGAAGCGTTATCTGTCGGGCGTGGGCGTCCACGCCCTGTGGAACGGCTCGCTGGTGGCGCTGTTCGTCGTGCAGGCCGCCTTCGCGCTGGGAACCACCTCGCAGCTAGAGGCTGTCGCCCTGGCCTACGCGGCCACCGTCGGGATCGCCGCGGCCGGCTTGCTGTGGATGGCCACCTCGGCCATCGCCTCGGGACGCGACCCGTTCACCGCGCTGGACTTCCGGCAGGGACGAACGGTGGCCGGCTGGACGCTCTTGGCTGCCTCGATCCTGGTCCCCGTAGGGATGCTCATCCTGGCGTTCCCCGGGTTCTACCTGGGCTGACCTCATCGCCCCGCCAGGCAGCTCGATCCCTTGACCGGGGTCATGAGTGTGTCCTATGGTCCATTTCGGCTGGCTCCTGCACGAGGGGCTGTGACCAAGCGAGGGGTCACCATGCTGGCTCCGTCGGATTTGGGAGCCTCTCTTCCGGCGGCCGAACCGGCAGGTGTCCATCGGTCGGTCCGATGGATCAGAGCCGGTGACACCGAAGACGTTCAGCGTGCCGCGGTGGCGGTCCTCCTCTTCGCGTCGGTGGCCGCAGCGGCCCTCGTCCAAGGTGGTTTCTTCGCGCGAGGTCAGTTCGCGGTGGCCGGACTCGTCGGCGCCGCCGCGGTCGTCGGCGTGCGGATCGGTGGCCTGCGCGACCACGACGTCCGGCCGGTGGCAGTGTGGGCAGGACTCCTCGCGGCGTGGCTGGTGCTGCGGGGCCTCCTGAACGGCTCGTTCCCCACCGGCGCGGGAGGCGCCGTTCTCATCGCCGAGCTCGTGGTGGTGATCGCGATCAGTCGAGGCCTCGACGAGTCCACCCGGGAAGCGATCGTGGCGGGGCTGCTCGGACTCGGAGCTTTCGTCGCGATGGTCGGGTGGGCCGGGGTCGCGTGGCGGGTCCAGCCGTTGGCTCTCCCATCCGACGGGCTGTGGAGGGCGGCCTCCACGCTCACCTACGCGAACGCCACCGCCGCCCTGCTCGTTCCCCTCGCCCTGGTTGCCCTGGCCCTTCGCCCCGAGCGGCCCCGATCCATCCCGCTGGCCCTGACCAGCATGGTCCTGCTCACCGGGATCACGGCAACCCTCAGCCGGGCCGGCCTCCTCTGCTTGCTTGGCGGCTTTGCCGTCTTGGTCGTGATTCGCGGCCGGGTGGCCATTCGCGCCCTGGCGGCGCCGCTTGTCGGAGCGGCCCTGGCCCTGGCGGGAACGCTACCTTCGATTCCTGCGGGCGCGCCGCCACGACCTGCCGTGGCCCTGCTGGCGCTCGTGGCCGGCTTGGGGGCGACCGCCCTCCTGACCCTGTCATCGAGGTCGCGATGGTCGACCGTCACGATCGGCGCGGTGTTGTTCGGAATGGCTTTGGTCGGAATCGCGGAAGCAGGGGCGGGGCCTCTCGCCGACTCCGCCCGGAGTATCTGGAGCGCTCGAGGGAGCCTGGCCTCACCCGGTCGGTCCTATGGGATCCGCGACGGGGCGCGAATGGTCGACGCGCATCCCTGGATCGGCGCCGGGCCGGGACAGGTCGTCCTCCATTCGGGAGGCCGGTACTGGCCGTTCTTCCATGACGAGTACCTGCAAGTCCTCGTCGAGCTCGGCGTGGTGGGTGGGATCCTGCTGCTTGGGTTGCTTCTCGCCGTTGGCCACGCCCTTCGGCGATCTCGGCCGCCGGGATCAGCCACGGGGCTGTGGGCCGGGGTCGTCGCCGCCTGCGCGGCGACCGCAGTGCATGGGGGGTTCGACTTCATCTGGCACGTGCCGGCCATCCCACTTGCGGTGGTGCTGCTGGTTGGCTTGGTCATCGCGCCTCCTGGGCGCTTCGTCCAGCGCCCGGAGGGGAAGGGGGGGAAGGGATGAAACCACGTCGTTATGCCCGGCTCGGCGTAGCCGGGGCCCTGGCCATCGCGGCCGTGGCCGTTCTCATCACGGCCGGGGGACAGCCGGCCCTGGGGTTCTTCTCCCGGGGGTTGCTGCTGGAGATCAAGGTCGGGCGGCAGGCCACCCTGGTCGCCCGCGGGGCCGCCGTCACGGTCCCCGTGAGGATCACGTGCAACAAAGGCATATTCGCTTTCGTCAGCGTGGCGGTCACCGAGCGAGTGGGCGGCGGCCTGGTAAAGGGGAATGCCTCCCGCCAGGTGATCTGCACGGGAGACCGGCAGAAGGTGAAGGTGAGCGTCGCCCCCGGTTCCGGCAAGGCGTTCAAACCGGGAACGGGATTTGCTCAAGCCACCATCGACGGATGCATCCCGGGCATCTGCGGCGAGGAGACCGACTCGAGGGCCATCCAGATCGTGAAGCCGACCTGAGCTAATCCTGTTGCGGCTTGAGCTCGGCGCGCTTCTGGAGCACCACGAAGTGCGACAGGCCGAATCGGCGAACCGGCGTGCGCTCGGCCCGGTACAGCATCCCACGAAGCGCCTTCCCGGCCCGTGGGCTCTTCGCCGCGACGTTGTCGAATCCCGGTTACACATAGGTGTGGACGACCAGCCTGACCGGGAGCCCTTCCCACAGCCGGAAGATGTCCCCCGCTCGATACGCCTTGGCGTGCGGGACGAGCTTGCGGCGTACGAAGGTCGGCAGGTAGTTCACCCCGAACTTGTTGCCGAACCTGTACGCGCCCCGCCAGTAGATCCCATGCGTCTCGAACGGGTACAGGCGATTGGGCGCGTAGATGACCACGTGACCGCGATCCTTCAACACGCGAAGGGCGTCTCGGAGCGCCTGACGGTCGTCCCGGACGTGCTCGATCACCTCGTTGAAGACGAGCACGTCGAAGGCCTCGTCCTTGAACGGGAGGGTCTCCGCCTCGGCGGCGACCAGGTTGGGCAGGCGGGCCTCGGCCAGGCGTTCGGCGGACACGTCGAGTCCGTAGGCGTGGGGCGAGAGGTCGCTGAATCGGCGGACGTATGTGCCGATCCCGCAGCCGACGTCCAGGATCCACCGACGCTCCAGCTCCACGTACCTCCGGATGAGCTGGAGCCGCCGCTCCTGACCCGAACGCCACACGTAGCTGGGCTCGCCGAGCCGGGCGGCATCGGCCGAAGGCGCGCGCTTGACGTCGTTGAGCACAGGCAGTCTCCCTGGTCGGGGCCATCGTAGCGGATGGTCTCGGGTCGAACGTGGATCCCTGGGCCTGGAACCGATCGGGCACGACCGGGCAACATGGGGGTGGAGGAAGGGGAGCCGTGCTGGAGATCTCCACCGACGCGCACATCATCGCTGCCTGCGAGGACGAGCCGGAGCGGTTCAGGGAGCTCTTCGAACGGCACTTCGGCCCGACGCTCGGTTTCCTGCGCCGCCGGATCGGGAGCGAAATCGCCGAGGACCTGGCCATCGAGACGTTCGCGTTGGCGTTCCGGCGTCGGAGGACCTATGACCCCACTCGCCACGATGCGCGCCCCTGGCTCCTGGGGATCGCCACCAATCTCCTCCGGCATCACCGGCGGGCCGAGCGACGCAAGCTCCTCGCCTACGCGCGCACGGGAGCCGATCCGCTCGGCGCCCTCGATCCCGGCTTCGAGGCCGCGGAGGCCAGGACCGATGCCGGGGCGGTGGGCCCCGCGCTGGCCCTAGCCCTGGCGAACCTGCGCTCGAGCGAACGCGACGTCCTTCTCCTGTTCGCCTGGGCCGACCTCAGCTACACGGAGATCGCCGACGCCCTGGACGTCCCCGTCGGAACCGTTCGATCGCGCCTGTCCCGGGCCAGGGCTCGGCTCCGGCAGCTGCTGGTAGCGAGCGGCGTGCGTTTCGACGGAGACGTCCCGGTCGAAAGGGAGGAACCATGAACGAGCTCGATCTTCTGAGGGAATTCCGCTCGCGTCTCGGCCCCGGCCAGGACGAACAGAACCTCGGCGCCGCGTGGGCCGTCCTCCGCGAGCGCCTCGGGATCGCCCCGGCGGACCTTCCGTTCGGCCGGCCCCCCGGGCGCGGATCCACCGGCGACGGTGGCTCGTCGCGGCGGCTGCCGCCGCCGCCCTCGGACTCCTGACGTTCGCCTTGCTGTCCATCCTTCCTTCGGGGGCCCCAGGCGGGCCCCGGAAGGCGGCGGCGGCGGTGTCGTTCTCGAACGACGGGCAATACATCGTGGCTGTGATCGAGGACCCGCAGGCGGACGCCGACGCCCTCGCCGCGGCCTTCGCTCAGCACGGCCTGGACATCACGGTGGAGCTCCTGCCCGTATCTCCGAGCCTGGTGGGGAAGATGGTCATGGAGGACCAGGACCAGGGCCCCGACATCGAGACCCTGTTCGACGATCAGGCCGGATGCACGCTCCCAGGATCCACGAGCTGTCCGATCGGATTGCGCATCCCGCTGGACTTCCACGGCAAGGCCCACATAGTGCTCGGTCGCGCCGGGGGGCCCGGGGAGGACTACGCCAGCGCCAACGACGCCTTCGCCCTGGGAGAGGCGCTGCATTGCAGCAAGTTGCGCGGCATGACGGTTCAGCAGGCCCTGCCGGTGCTGGCCCGCCGCGGCGTGACCGCGGTGTGGCGATCGAACGACCAATCGATCGACAGGGTCGACGGCATCGACCCGGCCACCATCGCGGGTCAGTACGTCACCGACGCCGTGCCCCGGTCCGAGGGCGAGGTGTACATCTGGGCCGCGCCCACCCCGCCCGCCGAGCCGCAGCCCGGAACGCCTCTCGCCGACTACTACGCCCGGCTGGAGCGAGGCTGCTGACCCGCGAGCGTCAGGCCGAAGCGCCCGAGTACCGTCGAAGGCCCCGCTTCCAGAACCACCGGGTGAACGCGGACAGGGCCATGGCGAACACCGCGGCGATCGCCAGGTTGGCCGAGGTCAGCCGGCCGGTCAGGGCCTGGGCCGGGATGGTGACGGCGAAGGCCACCGGCACCAGGAACGTGAGGCTCGCCCGCAGCCCCACCGGATAGATGCCGATCGGCCAGCGGCCGGTGGCGTAGATCCCGTCGAACAGGTTCCCCACCCA
>Ga0066710_100002926_pt1 | contig 14186 bp, 17 predicted proteins | sample GraSoiAngelo_159_FD_79666 | JGI IMG/M metagenome (GOLD analysis project Ga0066710, IMG submission 79666) | Grasslands soil microbial communities from the Angelo Coastal Reserve, California, USA - 14_1009_16_40cm | ecosystem: Environmental > Terrestrial > Soil > Grasslands | place: USA...
CCAGTCGAGCCGCCGCTTCCCGGGAGACGCGGGGCACTCGTCGCCGCACCCCATGGTCACGACGACGTCGGCCCAGTCGAGATCGGCCGGGTCGAGCCGGTGCGGCTGCCTCCCCGCCAGGTCGACACCGAGATCCCGCAAGGCGAGGACGACCTGGGGATGCACGTGCGACGCCGGGCGGCTGCCGGCAGAACGCGCCTCGTGCTGCCCGTCCACGGCGCGCTCGAAGAGCGCCTCGGCCATCTGTGAACGACCGGCGTTCTGGACGCAGACGAAGAGGACGTTGCTCACTTGGGCTCGGCTTCGAGCTTGTAGCCGACCCCGTAGCGTGTCTGGATGAACGTGTGCTGCGTCCCGGCGCCTTCCAGCTTGTCGCGGATCTTCCGCACGAAGACGTCCACCGTGCGGTCGCGGTGGGTCTGCCTGCGTCCCCAGACCTTCTGGAGCAGCTCGTCGCGGGAGACGACGCGCCCCTGCTCGAGCGCGAGCGCGTACAGCAGGCGGAACTCGGTCGGCGTCAGGTCGGCGCTCGAGCCGTTGACGTACGCCTGCACGTTGCGCGGATCGACGCGAAGCTCCTCGACCTGTACCGGCTCGCCGCGCTGCTCGTCTTGCGGTCGCGCGCCGCGCCGGGCGGCCGCGCGGACGCGCGCGACGAGCTCCTTCATCGAGAACGGCTTCACGAGGTAGTCGTCGGCTCCGATCTCGAGCGCGTGGACGCGGTCGTGCTCCGTGCCTCGAGCGCTCACGACGACGATGGGCGTTCCGATTCCCTCGGCCCGAGCCGTTTCGATCAGGTTCCAACCGTCGATGCCCGGGAGCATCAGGTCGAGCACGCACACGTCGGGGCGCTCGTAGCGAAGGCGGGCAAGCCCAGACTCGCCCTTGTTCACCCACAGAGGATCGAAGCCGGCGGCCGCGAGATGGCGGGACATTCCCTCGGCAATCACCTGGTCGTCCTCGATGATGAGGACCTTCGACATGCTGGAGGCATCATGACTCGCACAAGGGTGAACGAGTGGTGAACGTCCGGTGAAGAGGCTGCTCCGGCGCGGGGCGAGAGCGGCGCCGGCGACGGAGCTCCGCCTCGAGGCGGCGCGCGGCCGGCGCCTGATCGAGGAGAGCCGTGAGCTCGTGGTGGTTCTCGACGACCAGGACCGCGTCGTCGCCGTGAGCCGACGCGCGCGTGAGTCGCTCCCGGAGCTCCGTGAAGGCGAGGTGCTGCCCGCGGGGATCGTCGGCAATCCCGCCGTCCGGGTCCCCTACGAGGTCGACGGGCACGCGGAGACGCTCGTGTATCTGCGCGACCTCGGCGATCTCGCCGCGTACGAGGAGCTTCGGGCCGGTTTCACCGCCGCGGTCTCGCACGAGCTCCGAACCCCGCTCGCCCGCCTGCTCGCCGTCCTGGAGTCGGCTTCCCTCCCCGACGCCGACGTCCCCGAGCTGCTCGACCAGGCGCAGGGGGAGGTGGTGCAGGTCGGCGAGCTGATCGACGACGTGCTCTTCCTCAGCGAGCTCGAGTCGGGCAGCGAGGTCGTGGGTCTCGGAGGAACGCCTGCCCGGCCGATTCTCGACGAGGTCGCCGAAAGCCTGCAGGAACAGGCCGCGCGGGCAGGAGTCACCATCGACGTCTCGGGCGACGTCGATGCGGAGGTGCCCCTCCGGCCGCGGATGATCCGTGTCGTCGCTCGCAATCTCGCGGAGAACGCCGTGCGCTACGCGGGGCCGGGCTCCCACCTGAGCCTCTCGGTCGAGCGCGTCGAGAGACAGGTCGTCCTGACGGCGGCCGACGACGGCGTGGGCGTGGCCGAGGATCAGCTCCCGCGCCTCTTCGAGCGCTTCTACCGGGCCGACCGGGCCCGGAGCTCACGCGGAACGGGCCTCGGCCTCGCGATCGTGAAGCACGTCGTCACGTCCGCCGGCGGGACGGTCGAGGCGACGGGCGGACGCGGGCGTGGCCTGACGATCCGCTGCGCCTTCACCACTCCGTAACCACGCGTTCACCGCATTTCTGCCCACGCGGGCTCGAGTCGCGGGGACACTCGCGGCAATGCGACGACGCGAAAGGAGAACAGTGGGAGTTCGACGCGAAGCGAGGCTGATCCTCCTCGCACTTGTGGTCGGCCTGGCGGCCGCCCTCGTGGCCGGCTGCGGAGGCTCGAAGGTCGTCAGCGCCCAGCAGGCGAGCGACCAGACATCAGGTGCCAAGGTCGTCCTGAACGGCTCCGGCGCGACGTTTCCTGAGCCGATCTACGTCCAGTGGGCAGGTGAGTTCAACAAGTCTCGCCCCGACGTCCAGGTCAACTACCAGGGAATCGGCTCGGGCGGCGGGATCGAGCAGTTCACGAGCCAGATCACCGGCTTCGGCGCGTCCGACGCTCCTATGAGCGACGAGGAGCTGGCCGGGGCTCAGAAGGCCGGCGGGCCCGTTCTGCACATCCCCATGGTGCTGGGCTCGGTCGCCGTGACTTACAACGTCTCGGGCGTCAAGGACCTGAAGCTCGACGGCCCGACGCTCGCGAACATCTTCCTCGGGAAGATCAAGAAGTGGAACGATCCACAGATCTCGAAGCTGAACCCCGGCGTCAGTCTTCCAGGCGACGACGTCAAGGTCGTCCACCGCTCGGACTCGTCGGGCACGAGCTACATCTTCACGGGGTACCTAAGCGCGGTCAGCCCGGAGTGGAAGTCCAAGGTGGGCCAGGACAAGGCGCCCGAGTGGCCCACGGGCATCGGCGGCGAGGGGAACGACGGAGTGGCCGCGGCGATCCAGCAGACCAAGGGCGCAATCGGCTACAACGAGCTCGGCTACGCACTCGAGAACAAGATCGCGTACGCGACGTTGAAGAGTGCGAACGGCGAGTGGATCAAGCCGTCGTCCGACTCGACGAGTGCCGCCGGCTCGGGCGTCACCTACCCGGACGACCTCCGCTTCTCGCTGCTCAACTCGAAGGCGCCCGGGGCCTACCCCATCGTCAGCGCCACCTGGATCCTGGCCTGGAAGAACCCGGCCCAGGATGGCTTCAACCGCCAGAAGGCGAAGGACCTGATCCAATTCCTGAGCTTCGGCCTCGCGGGGGACGCCCAGAAGCAGGCGCCCGACCTTGGGTACGCGAAGCTCCCGAAGGATCTCCAGAGCCTCGCGCTCAAGGCGGCGGACTCGATCCAGCTACCCAAGTCGTAGCGTGCCGACGTTCGTCTCTACGAACGCCGGTCAATCGTTGGCGCGGAGCCGCGTGCTCCGCGCCGACCGCACGCGGCTCGCGCGCTCGGCGGACCGCTGCTTCCAGGTGCTCGTAACGACCTTCGCCGCTCTCGTCCTCGTCGTCCTGGGGCTGATGCTCGCGCGGACGACCTACACCGCCTGGCCGGTCTTCCACCGGTTCGGCCTGGACTTCGTCAAGGGCCGGGACTGGGCGCCCAGCCGGGACGTCTTCGGCGCCCTCCCGTTCATCTTCGGCACGGTCGTGACGTCGCTGATCGCGATCGTCCTGGCCGTTCCGGTCTCCGTCGGGATCGCGCTCTACCTCACCGAGGTCGCACCGGCGCGAACCCGGCGGCCGCTCGTCTACCTCGTCGAGCTGCTCGCGGCGATCCCGAGCGTCGTCTTCGGCCTCTGGGGGCTCATCGTCCTCCTCCCCCGGCTCCAGGACCACGTGTGGACGCCGCTCTCGGCCAAGCTCGGCTTCATCCCGCTCTTCGCAGGCCCGTCCTACGGCCAGTCGTTCGCGACCGCCGGCGTGATTCTCGCCATCATGATCGTCCCGATCGTCACCGCGATCTCCCGCGAGGTGATCGCGCTCGTCCCGCACGAGCACAAGGAGGCGGCGCTCGCGCTCGGCGCGACCCGGTGGGAGGTGCTCCGCCTCGCGGTCCTCCCCTATGCCCGCGCCGGCATCATCGGCTCCGTGATGCTCGGCTTCGGCCGCGCGGTCGGCGAGACGATCGCCGTCGCGCTCGTGATCGGCGGCAGCCCGCAGATCACCGCCTCGATCCTCCAGCCCGGCTACACGATCGCGAGCGTGATCGCCAACCAGTTCAACGAGGCGACCGGGATCCACATCCAGGCGCTCGTCGGGCTCGGCGTCGTGCTGTTCGCGATCACGATCCTGATCAACGTTGCCGGCCGCCTCTTCGTCTGGCGCGCCGCCAGAGGGCTCGCCTCGTGAGCGGAGTCTCGGGCCGTCGCCGCGTCGCCGACCGCGTCGCATCCGTCTGGATGCTCGGCTCGGTGCTCTGCGCGCTCGTGCCGCTGGCGTTCATCCTCGGCTACGTCGCCTACAAGGGCGCCGGGCTGATCTCCTGGACGTTCCTCTCCCAGTCCGAGCCGTTCAGCTTCACCGAGCGCGGCGGCGGCTTCTGGAACGGGATCAAGGGGACGCTGAAGCTGATCACGGTGGCGACGCTCGTCTCGGCCCCGGTCGGAATTCTCGCCGCCGTCTACCTCAGCGAGTACGGTCGCGGGCGCTTTGCGACGGCCGTTCGGTTCGTCACCGACGTGATGACCGGCGTCCCGTCCATCTTCGTCGGCGTCTTCATCTACTCGCTCATCGTGCTCGAGACCGGCCACTTCAGCGCCTGGTCCGGCGCCCTTGCGCTTGCCGTGCTGATGCTGCCGATCGTGACGCGTGGCGCCGAGGAGGTCCTGAAGCTCGTGCCGCGCGAGCTGCGCGAGGCCTCGCTTGCCCTCGGGGTGCCACACTGGCGCACTGTGTTCCGGATCGTCCTCCCGACTGCCGCTTCCGGGCTCGTGACGGCCCTGATGCTCGCGGTCGCCCGGGCCGCGGGGGAAACAGCCCCGCTCCTCTTCACCTCTTTCGGCAACCGGTTCGTGACCGGCTGGACAGACTTCAACCAGCCCGACTCCGCCCTCCCGCTCCTGATCTTCCGCGACGCGCGTTCCGCCTATTCGACGGCGCAGGAGCGGGCGTGGGCCGGCGCACTCGTCCTGATCGCACTCGTTCTCGTCCTGACGATCGCCGCGCGCTTCATCGCGACGCGGCGAAGCGTTCGAACCGTCTGATGGCCGTCGACGTGAGACTCGACGAACTCTCGGCCTGGTTCGGCAACCACCAGGCGTTCGCGGACATCACCTTCACCGTGCCCGAGCGGCACGTCACGGCCATCATCGGCCCGTCCGGCTGCGGCAAGTCGACGCTCCTCCGCTGCATCAACCGGATGCACGAGGTCGTCCCGCGAGCTCGTCACGGCGGCAGCGTCTATCTGGGCCGCGAGGAGATCTACGGCGCCCACGTCGACCCGGTGAGCGTCCGCCGAAGGGTCGGGATGGTCTTCCAGCGGCCGAACCCCTTTCCCACGATGTCCATCTACGACAACGTCGCAGCGGGCATCAAGCTGAACGGCGTCCGGCACCGGAAGGGCGAGCTGGACGGCCTCGTCGAGAGCAGCCTCCAGAGCGCCGGGCTCTGGAACGAGGTCAGGAACCGGCTGAAGAAGGCGGCGGGCGACCTTTCGGGCGGCCAGCAGCAGCGCCTATGTATCGCGGGCGCCATCGCGGTCGAACCGCAGGTCCTGCTCATGGACGCGCCCGCCTCCGCGCTCGATCCGCAGTCGACCCTTCGGATCGAGGACCTGATGGCAGAGCTCAAGCAGCAGTACACGATCGTGATCGTCACGCACAACATGCAGCAGGCGGCGCGGGTCGCCGACTGGACGGCGTTCATGACGGTGCTGGAGGAGGGCGAGCCGGGCCGCCTCGTCGAATTCGACCGAACGGAGACGATCTTCACCAACCCGGGCAACGAGCGGACCCAGGCCTACGTGACGGGGAGATTCGGATGAGGCTCAGCTTCCAGCAGGAGCTCGACGAGCTCGAGGCGAGCGTCCAGGACGAGGGCGAGCTCGTCCTCCGCTCCCTCCGCGGGGCGATCAAGGCCCTCCAGGCCCAGGACGTCGAGCTCGCGGACGAGGTCATCGCGTTCGACGACGAGATCGACCGGCGCTTCGTCGGGATCGAGGAGGGCATCCAGACGCTGCTCGCACGGCAGACGCCCGTCGCAGTCGATCTCCGCCTCGTGCTCGCGATGCTGCACGTCAACCTCCACCTCGAACGGGCCGGCGACTACTGCGTGACGATCGCGAAGCTCGTGAAGCTGACTCAGGCGCTCGAGGGCGACCCGACGCTGATCGAGGGGCTCGAGGAGGTCGGAGGGCGCGCGGAGGAGATGCTCCAGGTCGCGCTCGCGTCGTTCGCCGCGCGGGACCTCGACGAGGCCAAGCGGCTCGTCGAGCTCGACGAGCACATCGACGCGGCGAACCGGCGGGTCGTCTACGACGTGCTCGGGATCGGCGGCGAGCCGGACCGGCGCGAGTGGGGTCTGCGGATGATCCTCGTCTCCCGCTGCCTGGAGCGGATCGGCGACCACGCCGTGGACGTCGGCGAGCAGACGGCGTACATCGTCACGGGCGAATTCCGCGAGTTCACGGACGCATCGCACCCGGACGCCAAGCTGTCCTCGTAGGGATCGCCCGCGATCAGCAGCAGCCCGCGCCCGCCGCAGGCTGGATGACCGGCAGGTTCCTCCGCGCGGGCTCACGCGTCTTCTGGGCCTTGACGATCGCGCCGTGGATCCCGTCTGCGACCTCGTGCGTGAACTCGACCGAGACGTCGTCGAAGCCGGCCGCCTCGAGCCCGGCGAGGTACTCACTTCGAGCGAGCGCTCCGGCGATGCAGCCGACGTAGCTCCCCCGCTCGGCCCGTGCGGCCGGCGTGAGCCGGTCCTCGGCGACCACGTCGCTGATCCCGATCCTCCCGCCCGGCTTGAGGACCCGCGCAACCTCGGTGAGAACCGCGGCCTTGTCGGTCGCGAGGTTGACGACGCAGTTCGAGATGACGACGTCGACCGAGTCCGCCGGGAGCGGTATCTGCTCGATGACGCCCTTGAGGAAATGCACGTTCGTTGCTCCCGCGTCGGCTGCGTTCTTGCGGGCGAGCGCGAGCATCTCGTCGGTCATGTCGAGCCCGTACGCGATGCCCGTCGGACCCACCCGCCTCGCCGAGAGGATGACGTCGATGCCGCCGCCCGAGCCCAGGTCGAGCACGACCTCGCCCTCACGGAGCTCGGCTACCGCGATTGGATTCCCGCAGCCGAGCGACGCGAGAACGGCCGCGTCCGGAAGCTCACCTCGCTCCTCGACGCTGTAGAGGGCCTCACCGAAGTCGGCGCTCGACTCGCCCGCACAGCAGGAGCCGCTTCCGCAGCCGCAACCCCCACCCTCGCTGGCTGCCCCGGCGGCCTCGGCATACCGACGCCGCACTTCGTCTCTGATCAGGTCGGCACTCTGGCTCGACATGCTTCCTTCCTTTCCGTCTAGACCGCCTCGGCGAGCGCGGCGGTGGGCGCGAGCACTCGGCCCAGCCGTTCGAGCGCCCTGGGCGCGATCCGGTAGTACGTGTAGTAGCTGCGGCGCTCCTTCAGGAGGAGCCCGGCGTCGGTCAGCTGCTTCAGGTGGTAGCTGACGGTCGGCTGGGCAAGGCCGAGCCTCGGCACGAACTCGCATACGCAGACGGCGTCCGGAGCTGTCAGGAGCAGATTCAGGATCCGGATCCTCTGCCTGTCGGCCACGGCCCGGAAGAGCCGCTCGAGCTCGTCGACCTCGTTCTCCGACAACGTCTCTCGGGCGAGAGGCGCGCAGCACTCGATCAGAGGCAGGCTCTTCACCGGGCAAACTATATCGAACCTTGTCGATGTAGTTCGCCGGGTCCTACGGCTGAGCCGCCGGGATGAGCCGCCGGGAAGCAGCGGAGCGCGCCAGGAAGGCCGTCGCCGCGATCGCGACGGCAAGGGCGACGACGATCGCGACCCCGCCCGGCGCTCGGGTGACGACCTCCATCGCGGCCCCCATGAGCGCAGCCGACGGAATCGTGATCAACCAGGCGATCAGGATGTTGCCTGCGATCCCCCACCGCACGGCGGACAGCCGCCGCGTCGCGCCCGCACCCAGCACCGAGCCGCTGACGGTGTGCGTCGTCGAGACGGGGAAGCCGTAGTGCGCGGTCAGCCACAGGATCGTCGCGCAGGCCGTCTGAGCGGAGAACCCCTGCGGCGGGTCGAGCTTCGCGATTCGCTGGCCGAGCGTTCGGATGATCCTCCATCCGCCCGCGTACGTCCCCGCGGCCATCGCCACGGCCGCGGCGACGATCACCCAGATGGGCGGGCGGGAGAAATCTGCCGAGAGCCGCCCGTCGGCGACGAGCGCGAGGGCGATGATCCCCATCGTCTTCTGGGCATCGTTCGTTCCGTGCGTGAACGAGACGAACCCGCCGGAGATCAGCTGGAGCCGGCGGAAGACGCGGTTGACCAGGCCGGGTGCGCGGCGGCGGATCAGCCAGATGAGGACGAGCATGATCAGCGCGCCGCCGGCGATCCCGACCACGGGCGCCAGGAGCGAGGGGATCAGCACCTTCTCGTAGAGGCCGTGCCACTGCATGACGCCGAAGCCGGTCGCCGCGATCGCCGAGCCGGACACGCCGCCGATGAGAGCGTGGCTCGAGCTCGACGGCAGGCCGAGATACCAGGTGATCAGGTTCCACGTGATCGAGCCGACGAGGCCGGCGAGGACGATCTTCAGCGTGATCACATCCGGGTTCACGATCCCCTTCGCCACGGTCGCCGCGACCTTGATCGAGACGAAGGCGCCTGCGAAGTTCAGGACCGCCGCGCTCAGGACGGCGAGTCGCGGCGAAAGCGCGCGGGTCGAGACGCTCGTCGCGATCGAGTTCGCGCTGTCGTGGAACCCGTTCGTGAAGTCGAAGAAGAGCGCGACCGCGACGACGGCGATCAGCGTTGCCGACGGCACTACGCGTTCTTCACGACGATGTTGCCGACCACGTTCGCGGCTGTCTCGCAGGCGTCGAGCGCGTCCTCGAGCGCCTCGAAGATGTCCTTCCAGCGGATCACGAGCAGCGGATCGATCCGCGAGTCACGGAAGAGGTCGGCGATCGCGTCGCGCACGACCCGGTCGCCCTCGTCCTCCATCGCCTTGAGCTCCACGAGCGTCTGCTGCACGCCGCTCCGGGACTTGAGATCGGCGAGCGCCCGCGCGAGATGCCCGACCGCCCCGACGAGAATTCGGCACTGCTCGATCGCCTGCTTGGTGGTCGACTCGACGCCGTAGAGCTCGAGCAGGTCGGAGGCTTCCTCGATGTGGTCGACGACGTCGTCGATCGTCGTCGCGAGCTGGTAGATGTCCTCGCGGTCGAACGGCGTCACGTACTGCGTGTTGAGGAGCTGGATGATGTCGTGCGTGAGCTGGTCGCCCCGGTGCTCCGTCTCCTTGACGTCCTCCTGGCGGACGGACGAGCTCGGGAACTCGGTAAACCGTCGCTCGGCGAGCCGCGCCGCCTCGAGCGCGTTCGCGCCGGCCTGGGAGAAGAGGTCGTAGAACTCGCCCGTCCGCGGAACCAGAGAGAGCTTCACGCGCGCGAGATCGTATAGCGCCCGGGCGACGTGTCGAAGGCGGCCTTGCACTGCGGGCTGCAGAAGTAGACCGTCTCGGCCCGGTCGACCGACCGGTGCTGGGTCTTGCGGTCGACGGTCATACCGCAAACGGGATCCCTCGCCCCGCGCCGCAGGGTCAGGCCGACGAGCCCAGCCGCCACGGCGAAGAAGACGACGTTGAGGAACGTCGTGTAGTTGAGCTCGACGCCGCGGCTCGTGACCGAGTCGATCGACGGCCGCGTCGCCGGAACGATGCCGGCCGCCGAGAAGATCCCGTCGACGGCGAGGGCGGCCACGACCGTCGCCGCGTACATGATTGCAACGACTCGGATCGTGACGCCGCGGCCGTAGTACTTCAGGTAGATGAGCACGATCGGGATGATGATCAGGTCGGCGTAGACGAAGGCGATGACGCCCGAGAAGCTGATGCCGCCGGCCCAGAGCACGGCCGCGAGCGGGATGTTGCCGACCGAGCAGACAAACGAGAGGACCGCGACGAGCGGGCCGAGGAGGACGTTCTCGAGCAGTCGGACGCCGTGGGGGGCGTCCGTGACGAAGAGCGCGTTGAAGAAATCCATCGGCAGCAAGGCGATGAACCCGGCGATCACGAAGCCGGCGGTGATCTCCTTCCAGAGCATCTCCCAGTCGCCACGGAAGTTGTGCGCGACGTCGGACCAGGCCTCGGTCGACGTCAGGCGCCGGCGCCAGCTCATCCCTTCGGAGCCGGCGGTGTGATGCTGATGGCCGGTGTCGGCCGCCCGCGCGTGCTCGCGCGCGAACTCCTCGAGGCGTCGCGTGACGAGCAGGCGCACGCCGGCCCACATGAGCGCGATCAGGAAGAGGCCGCCCACGAACTCGGCGGCGGTGAACTGCCAGCCGAGGAAGATCCACAGCACGATGCCGATCTCGAAGACGAGGTTCGTCGAGGCGAACTGGAAGGCCATGGCGACGGCCAGGCTCGCGCCCTTCTGGAACATCGACTTGGCGATCGCGACCGCCGCGTAGCTGCACGAGGACGACGCCGCCCCGAGGCCGGTCGCGAGCACGAGCTCACGGACCCCCCGCCCGCCGAGTGCCCGTTCCATCCGAGAGCGCGGAATCCACGCCTGGACGATCCCCGAGAGCGCGAAGCCGAGGATCAGCGCCCACCAGACTTCCCACGCCATCTGGAACGCGTTCCAGAAGCCCTGGCCGATCAGGTCGAGAACATGCACCGCAGCGCCACCATACCACCGGGGGGTATAGTCTCACGATGGCCTCCGCCAAGGCAACGCACGGTTACGTGCCCGGCAAGAGCACGCTCGTCAAGCGGCTGCACCGGATCGAGGGCCAGGTGCGGGGAATCGAGCGGATGGTCGAGGAGGAGCGCTACTGCATCGACATCCTCACGCAGATCGCCGCCGTCACGACCGCGCTCGAGAGCCTCGCCTTCCGGATCCTCGACGACCACGTGACGCACTGCGTCTCGGACGCGCTCGCTTCGGGTGACCCAGAGGCCGCGGCGGAGAAGAGCAAGGAGCTCCTCGCCGCCGTTCACCGCTTCTCGCGCACGACCTGACCTCGATTCAATACGTCGGTGATCCCGTCGACGCCCCTGCGCTGCCCTCGTAGTCTTCGCCCGTGCTTCCGACCTGGCTCCTGCCGCCGACGATCGCTCTGGCCGCCTGGACCGCTGCCGCAGGCTCCGTTGACCGCAACGTGCTCACTGAGGCGCTTCCCGGCGCGCTGATCGTCCCGCTCGCGCTCGCGGACTACGTTCTCTGGCGCCGGCGGGGGAAACCGTGGCACGACTGGGTCGTGATCCTGCTCCTCATGCCCGCGATTGCCTGCGCCGTCTGGATCGGCGTCGGCGGCCTCCTCATGGGCACCGACCGGACGACTGACGGGCGCCTGCTCGTCGAGGTCGGGCCCGGGCTCGCCCTGACGGGGTTACTGACGACGATGATCAGCTATCACGGCCGCCACCACCCGGACGAGCAACGCGCTCGTACTCGTCCCGCCGCTCCTCGAGGCGCGTCGCCTCGGGGCTGAACGCCGCAGACCGGCCGTGGGAGGAAGTGCGCCAGGCGAGGCTCTCGGCGCCCGCCTCGTCCTCGCCGAGCGGCCCGTGCGCGCTCACGACCCGCTCGCCCTGGAGCTCGACGAGGTAGAGCTCGCCGCTCTCCCGGTGCCGCCACAGCTCCCGGAGTCGCTCGTCGGCCATCTCAGTAGGCCCACGGAGGCTCGCCGGCCGCAGGCGCGTAGGCATCGGCCTCGATCCGCCGGCGAAGCGCCTCGTCGTCTTCGTCCGCGTCGGGGTGCCGAGCGTCGATGTGCTCACGCAGGACTCGGAGAAGCCGGCCGTCCTCCTCGCCCTGCACGACCTCGCCACAGACCGGACAGTCGAGCGCCCTCATCGGCTGCGATTTTAGGAAACCTCGAGGGCAACGGCCGCCGCGACGTAGCACAAGTAGAGCGCGACCAGCAGGAGCCCTTCCGCGCGCCCGAGGCGGCCGCGCCAGGCGAGCAGTGCGATCAGGACGAGCGGGGCGCCGACGGCGAACGGCAGATGGAGGCGGCGTGTGTCCTGGTCGAGCGCGATCGGGCGCACGAGGGCGATGACACCGGCGTTGAAGCCGACGAAGTGGACGATCGTGCCGAGGATGTTGGCCATCGCCACGTCGCCGCGCCCCCTCCGAGCCGGCGTGGAGACTCGGCCGAGCTCCTCCGCCTCGACCCCCGCGGCGATCGCCGTGTTGCCGAGCAGGCTCTCGGAGACGCCGAAGCGCGTGACGACGCCGTGGATCCCCGCTCCAAGCGCCTGCCCGCCGCCTGTCAGGAGCCCGAGACCCGCGAGGAGCCGGACGACAGGAGCACGGCGGCGGCGGACCGGTATCTCGCCGACGAGACCGCGCCCCGCGCGCGCGACGCCCACGAGAGCAACCACGAACCACGCGACGAGCACGCCCCCCTCCCATCGCTCGAGGCTGCCGTCGACGGCGAAGCCGAGCAGCGGCAGCGGTGCCGCCGCCGACCAGGCAAGGGCGGAGCGCGGGAGCCGAGCCTGGAGCGGGGCCAGCAGGGCAGCCGACCCCGCGACGGCAAGGGCGAGGAACGTCGTGCCGCCGAGGAAGGTGCCCGCGGCCGCATTGCCGAGACCCTTCGCGTTCGCGGCGATGCCCGCAGCCAGGTTCTCGAGCTCGAAGCCGGAGACGACGACCGTCAGGACGAACGCCGAGACGCGGAAGCGGGCTGCCGCCCCGAGGAGACCGTCGAAGAAGAGCTCGGCACCGCCGACGACGAGCACCACCCCGCCGGCGAGCAAGACGACGCTGAGGGGAGCGGACACCCGGGAGAGGATGCCAACTCGCCGCTGCTGAGATCCCTCGAACGAGTGAGGAGGAAGGCGCGTTTGCCCGTCATTCTGCGGTGAACGAGCAAAAAGACGACGAACGGGACCCGTCAATTCGCCCCTCGGCGAGAATCTGTGGCTGCCATGACTGAAGAAGCGAGGACGCTCGGCCGCCTTCGCGGCCTCCTCGACGTCACCCGCGTGGTCCGAAGCGAGTCGGACGTCGAGACCCTGCTCGGCGAGGTGGCGCGAGTCATCGCCGAGTCGCTCGGCCTCCGCGCGGTCGTGATCAACATCTACCGCCCTGCCTGGGACGACTTCTACGTCACGACCGTCTACGGGAGCCCGGAGGCGAAAGAACTTCTGCTCGGGGACTCCGAGGGCTGGGACGTCTGGAAGCCGCTCCTGGACGAACGCTTCGAGCAGCGCGGCGCCTACTTGATCCCGCACGGGGAGTTCGACTGGGACGCCGACGGGGTGAAGAGCTTCGTGCCGGACATCGACCCCGTCGACGAGCCGGACGCCTGGCATCCCGAGGACGCGCTGATGCTGCCGATGCGGCACACCGACGGCCACGTGCTGGGCATCCTCTCCGTCGACGAGCCGGTCTCCGGCCGGCTGCCGACCGACGAGGAGCTCGACGTGCTCGTCGCGGTCGCGGAGCATGCCGCGCTCGTCGTCCAGGGCGCGCAGGAGGCGGCAGTCGCGACGCGCCACCGCAGCGCGCTCGAGCACCTGCTCGAAGTATCGGCGCGGCTGACCGAGACGTTCTCGGCCGAATCGATCCTCGAGCGGGTCTGCGACGGGATCCAGGCCGCTCTCGGCTTCCAGAAGGTCGTCGTCCAGCTCGTCGACGCGGAGACCGGGCGCCTCCGACCCCTCGCCGCCGCGGGATTCGACCTGGCCGATCCGGTTCTCAACGCGCCGACGACGATCGAGACAATCCGTCGCCTGCTCGATCAGCAGTACCAGGTCGCCGGCTGCTTCCTCCTTCCCGGGAGCGAGGCCGAGCCTCGCCTCGAGGAGACGGACGCCATCTACCGCTCGAGTCAGAACGGCCGCGGTCCGCACGCGTGGAACCATCACTGGCTCGTCGTCCCGCTCTACGACCGGCAGGGAGACGTCGTCGGCGTCATCTGGGCGGACGAGCCGGAGGACCGTCTCCTGCCATCGAAGGAGAAGCTCCAGGCCCTACGCGTGTTCGCCAACCAGGCGACCACCGCCGTCGCCTCGGCCGCCCAGTTCGAGGAGATGCGCTTCCTCGCCGACCACGACCCGCTGACCCGGCTCCTGAACCGACGCGCCTTCATGCGGGAAGTCGAGCTCGAGAGCTCGCGGTCGGAGCGCTACAGGCACGCGTTCGCGCTCGTCCTCTTCGACCTCGACACGTTCAA
>Ga0066710_100002927_pt1 | contig 14184 bp, 10 predicted proteins | sample GraSoiAngelo_159_FD_79666 | JGI IMG/M metagenome (GOLD analysis project Ga0066710, IMG submission 79666) | Grasslands soil microbial communities from the Angelo Coastal Reserve, California, USA - 14_1009_16_40cm | ecosystem: Environmental > Terrestrial > Soil > Grasslands | place: USA...
CTTCGTGGCGAGGAACGCGTTCGAGGCCAATTTGATCAGCTCGGAGGTGGCGAGGTCGGTGGCGACGTAGGGGCAGCCCGTGTCGGCGACGATCTGCTCGTACAGCCGCTTCAAGGCAGCATGGGCCCGATCCGACTCGGCCCCCACCACGATTCTCGTCGGGCGCAAGGTGTCGGCCACCGCCTGACCCTCCCGGAGGAACTCCGGGTTCGAAGCCACGTCGAAGTCCGCACCCGGGGCCGTCCACGCCACCATCTCCCGGACCCGTTCACCGGTTCCAACAGGGACGGTGGACTTCTCGGTCAGCACGGTATACCGGTCGATGTGGGAGGCGATATTGCGAGCGACCCGTTCCACGTGCTTCAGGTTCGCCTCGCCCGACTCTCGGATCGGAGTGCCGACACAGATCATGACGACCTCGGCGTCTCGAGCCGCCTCCGCGACATCCTCCGTCACGCAGAAGCGGCCCGAGGCAAGGCTTCGGCGGAGGAGGTCGGCCAGCCCCGTTTCATAGAACGGGACGTCGCCTCGCCCGATGAGGCGCAGCTTCTCGAGATCCTCGTCGATCCCCCGAACCGAGTGACCGACATGGGCGAGGCAAACAGCCGTCGTCAGACCGACGTGCCCAAGCCCGACCACGGTGACCCGCGTCCCGGTGGATGCCCCTTCGCCCGGCGGCAACGTCACTCCTTCTTCAGTCGGAGCGCGCGAAGGCGGCGATGCCTCCCAACAGGAGGATTGCGCCCCCGACCACGCCGGCCAGTCCGCGTCGAGAGCGATGGCCTGAGAGGTGGGGGATCTGGCGCATGAAGCTCGGGAGCTTGTCCGTGGGCACGGTGAGATAGACGATCCCCGCCGCCAACGCCCCCAGGACGAGGAGCACGATCTCCAGGGCTCTCAGTGCGCTCGACGAGGACGAACTCGCGCTCACGTTTCCTCCAGGCACGTCTCACGGTCTCAATGCAAACACGCAACGGTCCCGATCGCCAGCGGGGGGAGTCTACCCTGCCCGTCCCTCACCATAACGTCGCGTGATCGCCCGTCTCTATACTCCCTCCACCGTGGGCTTGTTCGACGCACGCAGGCGGCGCAAGAGGGGCGAGCAGGTGCAGGGATCGAGCGCGCCGAGCGCGCTCACCGGCGACGAGCTGTTCGATCTCGAGCTCCTTCGACAGGCTGTCCGCTACCAGCACTGGGTGCTATCGGCGCTCGGGCCCCGGGTGAGGGGCAGGGTGCTGGAGGTGGGGGCCGGCCTTGGGAACTTCACGCGCTGGCTCTCCGAATCTGCGGACACGGTCGTGGCGCTCGAACCGGATCCGAGCATGGCGGGCTCGATCCGGGAACTGGGTCTGCGGAACGTCGAGGTCCTCCCCTCCACGCTGGAAGAGCTCGCCGGATCTGAGCGCCGGTTCGACTGCGCCGTGCTCATCAATGTGTTGGAGCACATCGACGACGACCAGTCTGCTTTGAGGATCACGTACGACTCGTTGGAACCCGGGGGATGCGTGGGCATGTTGGTGCCAGCGCTGTCGATGCTCTACGGCGCACTCGATGCAGCCTACGGACATCGCCGCCGATATTCGCGGCTGGATGTGGAGCACCTCCTCCTGGCAGCCGGCTTCCGTGTGTCGTTTGCGCGCTATTTCAATCCGATCGGGGCGATCGGATGGTTCCTGGTCGGGCGAGTCGCCGGCCGCGGCCGGCTCTCTCCGGCCTCGATCGCGCTCTCGGAGCGGATCGCCGTGCTGGTCGGCCGATTGCTCGAGGGAATCGGCCGCCCGCCATTCGGTCAGAGTGTCGTGGCGATAGGAGTCCACCCGGGCACGTGATCACCGGAGCCAGGTTTGGATGATGGCCTTGGTGAAGTGGCGGGCGTACCGGAACGTCTTCGGCTTCTTCGATGCGCCGCTGATCCTCGCTCGTACGGTGATCGGCACCTCGACGATCCGGAGCCGTTGGCGCATCGCCTCGATCAGGAGCTCGGCCGCCCAGAACTGGTCCTGGTCCAGGACCAGCCCCTTCAGCACGTCGGTGCGGATCGCGCGGTACCCGTTGGACACGTCGGTGACGCGCGACCCTGTGAGGACGGTAACGAGCCTGGAGAAGACATGCACGCCGATGTGGCGCATCAGGCTCTCGCGCTCGAACTCGCCGAGGACCCGGGAGCCATTCACCATGTCGGCCTCTCCCGACAGGATGGGCTTGATGAGGAGCGGCATCTCGTCCGGCACGTGCTGGCCGTCGGCGTCCATGGTGACGACGACCGCAGTGTCGAGCTGGAGGGCGATCTCGTAGCCGACCCGGAGCGCGAGCCCGCCGCCGCGCCGGATGGGGAGCCTGGCGACGAGCGCCCCCGCCGCCCTGGCGGCCTCGGCAGTCGCATCCTCGGAGGCGTCGTCGACCACGAGCGCCATCACCGGGTACCCGTCGACCTCCTCGGGCATGGCGTGCAGGACCGACCCCACGTTCCCTGCCTCGTTGTACGCCGGCAGGACCACGAGGATCCGCTGTACCTCGGGCAGATCTTTCAACTGCGACCGATCGAACGATCGCCAGGCGAGGGCTTCGATGAGCAACCGAATGCTTCGTGTCGCCGAGTCGATTGCCGACATGTTTCTGAACAGCAGGAGGAACACGAGGACGTTCGCGAACAACAGGACACCGATGAGCCGCTGCCCACCCCCCTCGCGGAACCGGAAGAGCTCGAACATGGGGTTGAACGCATTGGGGGCGACGGCCAGCACGATGATGGTGACGCCGACGACCCACGTGATGATCAGACTGAGACGAGAGATATGTCGGCGGCGATGTTGGAGGACGGACCCGATGAGCAGCATGCCGGCGAACGCTGCTCCCAAAAAGCGAAGGGCGATCATCTGCTGGCCTTGCCCCCCTCCTGGGCCTCGTACGCCTGCGACGAGGTCACATTGTATGGTGCCGGGGTCGCCTGTCTCCGCCGCCGCTCCCTTCCCGCCAGAAGGGCCGCGGCTCCGAGGAGACAGGTGAGGGCGATCGCGGAGCCCACGATGCCGGCTTCGACCGAGGGATCGTCATACGTCAGCATGATGGTGTGGGATCCCGCGGTGACGGCGATTCCCTGATCGAGATAGTCCGCCGGCAACACCTTCACCGGCCGGCCGTCCACGGTCGCATGCCAGTTCCGGTCGTACGTGTTTCGAACGAGGACAATGGCCGGCGCCTCACTGGTGACCGTCACTCGGGCCGCTTGCTCCCCAAGGGGTTCATAGTTCGCCGACCCTGCGGCCCCGAGGGCGGCACCGGATGGAAGCTCCGTTCCCTGGCCGAGGAGCCCCGGCTGGCCCTCCAGGACGACGTCCGTGCCCGGATCGAAGCCGGGGGCCAGCACGTCCTGGAGGGCCGTGTCGGACGACGGCGCCAGCGACCAGGACGTGACCACCGACGCCCTCGGCGGAGCGTCGGGGAGCTGATACAGGACCCATTTGCCCTCCCGGACCACCGGAATCTCGCCGGGGACGGCTGGGCGTCGGCCGTGCCCTGGATCAGGTAGGCCACTTGCAGCAGGTTGAGGGCGATCGGCTCGGCATGAAGGAAGTCGGCGGCGTTATACCGAATGCGCTTCGGATCGACCGCGCGGACGAACATCCAGTACCTTCGGATCTGGAGCGAATTGAAGCCCTGACCCTCCTCCAGCCCGAACAGCATCGACCGCTGCATCGCCATGAGGCCCCAGGAGGGAGGCGAGCGGTGAACGTGGTATCCCGCGGGGGCATAGGTCCCGGGGGAGATACTGAGGTAGCGGCCGGTGGGCAGCGATTCGAGGGCCCGGGCGATGGGGCCCGCCTGGAGATAGCTCGAGGCCGGAATGAGCCCTTGGGAACTCAAGTCGAAATAGGGTTGGAGTCGGGCGCCCGCCGCTTGCCCCGACGCGCCACCGGCGAAGGAGTGGCCGAGCCCACTGCTCACGAGCTCCAGTGCCACGAAGACTGGGAGGAGCGCGATCAGCTTCGGGCGCAAGGCTGCAAGGGCGAGGACGATGAGACCGGCCCCGGCAGCGAGGAGTGGTAGCCGGGCAGGCCCTCGATGCAGGCCGACGAGGATGGGAAGGAGGCCCCACACCAGGACGGCAGGCAGGAGCATCGCGGCGCGATCGCGCAGCGTGCGCGACTCACACCACCCCTCTACTCCGAGGCCGGCGAGGACCGCCATGGAGATGACCAGGGGGTAGCCGAACCGCTCGGGTATGTGCAGGTAGACATCGCTCAGGAACCCGTTGGATCCCAGGATGTGGGACAGGTGCGTCGCGACGTAGTGAAGCCCGAGCAGGTAGCTCACCAGGCCGGCGAGCGCGAACGCGACAAACAGGTACACGTGACGCCTTGCACGCCACCCGGCGAAGACCAAACCCAGGGCGATGATCCCCAGGTAGAAGCCCAACGGTGCGCTGAATCGAAGCGGGAACGTGGGCTTCTCACCGCCCACGCGGAACGGGGCCGCTCGAACGCCGAGAAATTGGGCGTCTAGCTCGCCTAACCGTCGGTAGCCCAGCCCCAGGCTGCTCCCTGGGAAGTACGCCAGGCGCGGGAGCAGATACGCGAGGTTGAGGAGTGGGAGTCCCACGACGAAGAGCCCGAGGATTGCGAGCGCGGCCCCTGTCGTCCGGGTTCGCCTGCGGATGTCGGTGACGAGCCGAACAGCGACGTAGATCGCAACGACGATGATGCCGGGCACAAGACCTTCGCTCAGGTGGGCGGCGGCGAGCTGTCCCCACGCCAAGGCCGTGAGTGCTAGCCAGAGGAGCCGGCCCGGCCAGGAGGGTGACCGGAGGAGGCGGGAAACGGTCGCGAGCAGCACCGCAGTCCAGGACAGGGCGCTGGCCAGGGGCAGGGAAAACTGGAAACCGGAGCCCGCCAACCCGACCCCGAGCGACAACCCTCCGACCGTGGCCGCTGGCCGGCTGAGTCCCTCCGATCGAAGGAACCAATAGATGCCCAGCCCTGCGAGCACGGACTGCAGCACTAGGAACCACTGCATCGCCAGCTGGCACGGGAGCAAGGTGAATAGCGCCATCACCGGGAGGTACATCCACCCGGACAGGGGGTCGGCGACGAAGGGGATGCCACCCATCACATGGGGGTTCCACGCGGGGATGTGCCCCGCTACGAGCTCCCTCCCCAGGTAGCACCAGTTGGGCAAGTAGAGCGCCAGGTCGTCCGGGTGCTGGGTGGTGAGCATCCCGCGGAATGCGAATGCTCGAAGCACGAGCAAGACGGAGCCCGTGATGAGCAGCGGCCCCGCCAGCGCCGCGCCGATCGATCTGACGACGCGCTCGCGATTCCCCGAATCGGTGCTACGCATTGTCCGACCAGCTGAACCGCTCCTAGGAGACGACACGGCCACCCGGTCGTGCTAGCCCGAGATCGATTGCGGCACCTGATCCAAGGGCCGCCAGCGCGTTCTGGGCATGATCGCATCGCCGATGACCCGATCCTTGTGCTCCTGGATCCTCGCGAAGACCGACTCCACGAGCGTCTCCGACAGCGTGTGCGGCTTCAGCCCCAGGTCGAGCAAGTGGGAGTGCTTCGCGTTGTAGTAGTGGTGCTCCGCCTCCACCCGGGGGTTCGGCACGTGATCGATCGTGACCTCGAGACCGGAGTCGGCGCCGGCCCGTTGGACGATGTCCGCCAGCTCGTTGATGGCGAACTGCTCGGTGAACTGATTGAACACGCGGAACTCGCCCTCGGCCGGGGGGTTGACGGACGCCAGCTCCACGCACTGCAGGGTGTCCAGGATGTTGAGGTAGCCTCGGGTCTGGCCGCCCGCCCCGTAGACCGTGAGCGGGTGACCGATCACGGCCTGCAGGCAGAAGCGGTTCAGGGCGGTGCCGAAGACCTCGTCGTAGTCGAACCTCGTCGCGAACCGGGGATCGAGCTTGGATTCGTCGGTCTCGATGCCGTAGACCACGCCCTGGTTCAGGTCGGTGGCCCGAAGCCCCCACACACGGCACCCGAGGTGGATGTTCGTCGAGTCGTGGACCTTGCTCGCGTGATACCAGGAGCCGGGGAGCTTCGGGAACGGAAGGCGGTCCTCACGGCCGTTGTGCTGGATGGTGATATAGCCCTCTTCGATGTCGATGTTCGGGGTGCCGTACTCGCCCATCGTGCCGAGCTTCACGAGGTGCGCGTTCGGCGCGAGATCGCGCATCGCCCAGAGCGCGTTCAGCGTGGAGATCACGTTGTTCTGCTGAGTGAACACGGCGTGCTCGCGGCTGATGTAGGAGTACGGTGCCGACGGCTGCTCGCCGTAGTGGATGATCGTTTCGGGCTGGAATTCCTGGAAGAGACGCTCGACGGTCGGCCAGTCGCACAGGTCGCCCTCGGTGACCCCGATGCGATAGCCGGTGACCTGGCGCCAGGCGTCGGCGCGCGCCGGGAGCGAGTCCAGGATCGGCGTGAGCGAGTCCGTGTGGAGCTCCTGGTGTGCCCGGCGGCGCAGGTAGTTGTCCACCGTGTGGACCTCGTGGCCGCGGGCGGAGAAGTACATTGCAGTGGGCCACCCGAGGTAGCCGTCACCGCCGAAGATCAGGATTCGCATGGCATCCCCGTCTGGTCGCGTTCGGCCGGCGGTAGCCGGCCACGGTCGCCATATTCTACGGGCTCGAGGTTCGCGCGATGTCCGTGACGTGGCCCGAGGCCGGGATCGCCCGGCGGCCGATCGGCGCGGGACGCGCGCCACCGTCGCCACGCCGGCGGGACCGGGCGAGCATCGCGAGACCGCCTCCGAGCGCCGCCATGACGGGAACGACCCCCGTCCACCCTTGCAACCGAAGCCCCACCGCGTCCGTGACGATCGCGGCGACCGAGATCGCGGCGAGGCCGACCGCCGGGGAGAGCGCCGCCGCGATCCGTCGGCGACCGGGGAACGTCGAGGCCACCCAGGGCCACCCGATCACCCCGAGGACGAGGATGAGGAGCGGCGCCAACCACACCGGCAGCCAGGAAGACAAGGGCCCGGGCCCCGGCGACGTGAACGCCGCGGAGTTCGGGGGAAGCCCGCCGTTCGCGCCCGTGAAACCGGGCAACGCCACCACCCCGGGTGCGAGCGTCACATGGCCCGGCAGCGCCAGGGCGTCCTGGTATGCCACCGGGTCGAACCTTGACGCCGCGACGACGACGGCTGGGCGATCCAGTACAGGCCGGATTCGGTTCCAGTAATCGGTCGCCAGGAGATCACGGCTCACGTCCCCCGAGAGCGTGGGGCGTCCGCCCAGGAAGTCCGGAACGCTCCCGACGAACAAGAAGACATCCGGCACCCGGGCCGGCGGGACCGCGTCCCGAAGGTAGCCCGCGTGCTCCGTGATCGTGAACAGCGCCGGGAGTCCTCGCGGATCGTCGTCGATCAGGACGAGCGGGGTGCCGGCCGGTTGTCGCGCGAGCGCCAAGCCCATGGCTCGGGACGCGACCACAGCGCGGCTCGATTCCCCTCGCTGCGCCTCCCATGCGACCCAGTACCTGGGCACGAGGAAGACGACGCCCGCGATCGACGCCACCAACAACGCGGCCGCTGCGCGCGAGCGCCGCGCGGATGACCGACCGGTGATCCCCATCGCGATCATCACCGGGAGCGGCAGGCACATGCTGACGAAGCGCTGGGCGGGGACGGACACGCCGAGCAGCAGCATGGGGATGGAGGTGGCGGTGCCGACCAGCCACGCCGCACCGATCGCCGCGAACGTCCACCCTCGATCCGGCGAGGAAGCCCAGCGGCGCTGGTGCCATCGCGCGAGCGAAAGGGCCGCGACCACCGCGGTTGGCGCAAGGATCGCCAGGGAGGCGAACAGGGTCTCACGCCATCCCGTGCGCAGCAGGAACCAAAGGCCGAGCCGGCGGAGCGCGGTGTCGGCCGACGTGTCGAGCGGCAGCCCTGGCGCCGATCGCGCGACCAGCAACCCCAGCGCGACGATCCCGGCGGCCCCGATCAGGACCCCGACGAACCGGATCGGCCCTCCGCGATCCTCGGCACGATGCCTCCGGTGCCAGAGCACCATGCCGACGATCCCCACGAGCAGGAGTCCCGCCTCCATGACCCCGAACACGGGGTGGGCGAGCGCCGCGACGCCCAGCAGGATCGACGCCGCCACGAACGGAGTTCGTCGTGATCCACCGAGCCCCTCGCTCAGGCAGGCGAGGCCGGCGAGGAACAGCGCCGCGAAGGCGAGCGTCGCGTCGAACCCGATCGCGAGCTGGGACGCGAACGTCCCGCAGAGGACCGCGACGAGCACGAAGCGGGCGCGATTGGGCCCGAGCACCGAATCGGAGAGCCCCGCGGCCGCCAGCCCGACCGCGGTCGCGAGGACCGGCCCGATCGCCTCGACGATCGCCTCCGCGGGAAGCCGGAGGACGGCCGAGAGCGTGGCGAGCGATGCGACCGTCGCGGGTCGGGACCCGGTACCGAACACGCGCAGGCCGAGCGTGCCCGCTCGTCGCGTCCACCAGATGTACGCCTGGGCATCCGACCACGCCGGAACGCGGATGCCCTTGATCGGGAACAACAGGACGTAGAAGAGGATTAGCCCGAGCGTGGTCAGGCCAAGGAAGAGCAGGTCGCCGCGACGTCGCTCCTCTTGCACGGGAGCTACTCCAGGTACCCCAGCCCGCGGAGGTGCTCTTCGATCTCCTCGGCCTCGCTGTCGTTGAGGCTCGCGACGCCGTCCTGCGCGGCTCGCTCGCCCGCCGCGGCGTCCGCCCCCGGCCCTGCCCGGCCGGCCTCACCGGACGCGTCCTCCCCAACGATCGGCGCGAGCGCACGACCGGCATGCGGGACCGTGGAGACCGCGCCCAGTGCGCGAAGGATCGTTGGCGCGACGTCGACGAGCCGCGGCCTCGACTCCGAGAGGGCCGCGGCGCCGACCGTCGGCCCGGCGGCCGCGATGACTCCCTGGATGCGATGGTCGCCGGAGAGCCAGTCGGCATCCGCGACCGCCTCCCGAGCGTGCGTCAGGCTGTACCCCGGCGTCGCCTCGAGCACGAGGTCCGGCGCGAGGTCGGCGTGCGGCCCATGGAACAGCTCTTCTAGCTTCCAGAGCCGGGTGACCGGATGCTTCCCCGTGCGCTCGTCCACGAAGGCCACGACCCGCTCCGCGACCTCGTCCCGAATCCGCTCGAAGTCGGCGGGATCGACGATGCCGCTCGGCTCCCGCCCCGCCAGGTTGATCGAGATGCCTTCCCCCGTCGAGCGCACGCTGGTATACGCCTTCGTCCGCGACCAGTCGACCGAGTGTGGTAGGGGAACGCGTCCGTGCATCCCCAACAGGTCGTAGACCTTCCTGGCGGCCGACCGGACCGGGCCCCACTGCATCGGGCCGAACACGCGATTCGACGCGGAGAACGTCAGCATGCCGAAGCGCTCGAGGAGCCGATCCATCTGGATGGCCCGAGTGACCGACTGGAAGCCGTGATCGCTCATGAAGATCACCAGGTCGTCTTCGGTCGTGCGCGACACGAGCCGGCCCAAGCCGTCGTCGAGCATCCGGTAGACGTCCCGAACGCGTTCGCCGGTGTGGGTCGAGGACAGCTCGGCGTACTTCGGGTGGTCGGGCGAGACGTGGCTCGACAGACAGTGTTGGATCCGGTCGGTGGAGAAGTAGACACAGCACGCGAAGCGCCACGGCACCGTGTCGAGCAGATGCTCCATGGCGCGCTGGCGGGCCGTGGTGACCTCGACGACCTCGTCCAGGAAGGGTTCGGGGCGGTTGCGGTAGGTGGTCCAGGACATGCCGTTGATCGGCCACGGAACCCCCGCGGCGCGAAGGTCCTCGGCCAGGCCCTCGGGGTGGGTGAACGGCCTCCACTTCGGGAGCACCCCGCCGGCCACGAGCGTGCCATGGATGGCCGGCGGCGGAAACGTGAGAGGAACGTTGATCACCAGGGATTCGACGCCCGCCCGGCCGAGGTCGTCCAGGAACGTCGGCGCCTTGATCGATCGGGACGTGACGGGGAACTGCCGCGTCCCTCCGCGGCCTTCGAGGATGTCGTAGATCCCGTGGCCGTCGGGGTCGAGTCCGGTGAGGAACGACGGCCACGCCGTCCAGGAGTGCGTGGGGATGGTCGAGGTGAGGACGGCTCGCCCGCCACGGCGAACGAGCGCCGCCAGGTTCGGGAGGACGCCGCGCTCGATGAGTGGGTCGAGGATGCGCCAGTCGGCGCCGTCCCAGCCGATCAACAGGACACGTGAGGGCATGGAGCCTTGGGAGTGTACCTGGCAGCCCTTGACAGCCGTTCTGTCGTAGGCATACGGTACGCTTCTCGAACATATGTTCGAGTCCGAAAGGGCCGGGATGACCAAGCTCTACGAGGAGCTGGTGGCAGTGGAGCGGGACGCCGGGCTGCCGTTCGCCTTCGTCTGGCGAGGCCGCCGCTACGAGGTCCGCGACGTCATCGGCCGCTGGCGGATCGAGGGGAGGTGGTGGGAGGACGGCCGCGACCGCGAGTACTGGCGGGTCGAGGCGAAAGGCGGCGCGGTGATCGACCTCTACGAGGATCGCCGCGCCGGACGGTGGCACCTGGAGCGATTGTGGGATTGACCTCGACCCATGCCGACCACCCCCTCGTCGTTCGTGCATCTGTCCGTCCGTTCCTACTTCTCCATGAAGGAAGGGGCGTTCTCCCCCGAGGAGCTCGCGCACCGGGCGGCGGCGCTCGGGATGGACGCGGTGGCGCTCACCGACCGGAACGGGCTCTACGGGGCGGCCCGGTTCGCCGCGGCCTGCCGCGACGCCGGGGTCCGCCCGATCTACGGGGCCGCGCTCACCGTCCGGACGATGCGCGGGGACAGGTCGGTCACGGTCCTCGCGAAGGATGACGTCGGGTACGCGAACCTCTGCGGGCTCATCAGCGCCGCGCACATGACTGGGGAGCGGGGCGACCCCGCGCTTACGGCAGGTCAGGTGTGCGCGCGGGCCGAAGGCCTCGTGTGCCTCCTCGGTTCCGGATCGGAGCCCGGATCGTTGGCGGTTGCGGGGAGGGCCGACGCCGCCCTCGACGCGACCCGTCCCTACCGCGAGGCGTTCGGCCCCGACCTGCTGGTCGAGGTCGTGCACCGGATGGAGGAGGGGAGCGAGGGCGAGGTCCGCCGGCTGCTCGCCCTGGCGGATGGGGCGGGGATCCCCGCCGTGGCGACGAACGCGGTGCGGTACCTCGTCCGCGAGGACGCGTTCCTCGCCGACGCGCTCGAGTGCATGCGCGAGATCGTGCCGATCGCCTCCTACCACGTGTCGCGCCGCAACGCCGAGGGCTACCTCACGTCACCGCGCGAGATGCGGGCGCTCTTCGCCGAGCGACCCGAGCTCTGCGACCGCACGCTCGAGGTCGCGGACCGATGCCGGTTCGACATCGGGCTCGGCCGGATCCACTTCCCGCAGTTCCCGACGCCCGCGGGAAGGAGCGCGGGCTCGGTCCTCGCCGAGCGGTGCTGGCACGGGCTCGCCGAGCGAGGGATGAGGCCGACGAAGCGGGTCCGGTACCGACTGGACCACGAGCTCGCGCTCATCCAGACCATGGGCTACGCGGCCTACTTCCTCACCGTCGCCGAGATCACCGACGACATCCGGGCGATGGGGATCCGCTGCGCGTGCCGGGGCTCGGCGGCCGGGTCGCTCGTGTGCTATCTCACGCGGATCTCCGACGTCGACCCCGTGCGCCACGACCTGCTGTTCGAACGGTTCCTGAACCCGCTCCGTGCGGAGCTCCCCGACATCGACATCGACGTGGAGTCCGCTCGCCGCGAGGACGTCTACGACGCGGTCCTCGCCCGGTACGGCGACGATCGCTGCGCCTGCGTGACGATGGTCGACACGTACCGGGCGCGCGGCGCGATCCGCGAGGTCGGCAAGGCGCTCGGCCTGCCCGAGGGCGAGGTCGATCTGGTGGCGAAGGCCTTTCCGCACATCGGTGCGCACCACGTCCGCGAGGCGATGGACCACCTGCCCGAGCTCCGCGGGGTGAACCTGAATGCGGGGCAGCTCGACACGCTCTTTCGGGTCGTCGAGCGACTGGACGGGTTCCCCCGGCACCTCGCGCTGCATCCATCCGGCATCGTGCTCTCCGACGGCGACCTCGTCGGGCGGGTGCCCCTCGAGCGCTCGTTCCAGGGCTACCGGATGGTCCAGGCCGACAAGGACGACGTCGAGCTCCTCGGTTTGCTCAAGCTCGACGTCCTGGGCGTGCGGATGCTCTCGGCGATGCGCCACGCGATCGACGAGATCGCCCGCACGGAGCACGAGAAGATCGACCTCGAGCGGATACCGCTCCGCGACCCGGCAACGTTCGAGCTGATCCGCCGCTCCGACACGCTCGGGTGCTTCCAGATCGAGTCGCCCGGCCAGCGGGAGCTCCTGCAGAAGTTCCAGCCGGACGAATGGGCCGACCTCATCATCGACATCTCGCTGTTTCGTCCCGGCCCGGTGAAGTCCGACATGATCACGCCCTTCCTCAACCGCCGGCATGGTCGGGAGCCGGCCTCCTCCATCCATCCACTCGTGTGGCCGGCCCTCGAGGAGAGCCACGGCGTGATCGTCTACCACGAGCAGGTGATGAAGGTCCTCGCGGCGATCGGTGGCTACGACCTGGCCGAGGCCGACCGCATCCGGCGCGCGCTCGGCGACGACGACGAGGTCGAGCGCATCCGCCCGGAGTTCGTCCGGCGCGCCGCCCTGCGAGGCGTCGACGAACCCACGGCCGTGGTGATCTGGGACAAGGTGGTGCAGTTCGCGTCGTTCGGGTTCTGCAAGGCGCACGCGGCCGCGTTCGCCGTGCCCACCTACCAGTCGGCGTGGCTCAAGGCCAACTACCCGGCGCAGTTCCTGGCGGGCGTCCTTACCCACGAGCCCGGCATGTACCCGCGCCGGCTGATCCTCGAGGACGCGCGGCACCACGGCATCGAGATCCTGCCGCTCGACGTGAACCGGTCCGAGCCCGAGTACACGGTCGAGATCGCCGACGACGGCAGCCGCGGCATCCGGCTCGGCCTCAAGGACGTTCACGGCGTGAGCGACGCGGAGATCCGTTCGATCCAGGAGGCCCGCGCGGAGCGGCCCTTCACCGACGTCGGCGACGTGTTCCGCCGTACGAACGTCTCGCGGCCGGTGGGGGAGGCGCTCGCGCACGCCGGCGCGTTCGATGCGCTTCCGGGAACGACCGACGCGTCGCGGCGGGATCGCTTGTTCACCGCCATGATCGCCGACGCCCCGCGCGAGGGTGAGCAGGCGACGCTCCCGTTCGCCGATCCCCGTCCGCCGGCATCGGTCCTTCGGGAGTACTCGAGCGTCGAGCGGGTGCGGGCCGAGCTCGAGGTGGTCGGTCTGGATGCGTCGCGGCACCTCGCGATGTTCTTCCGCCCGGTGCTCGCGGACATCGGCTGGACACCCGCCGAGACGCTGGGGGACCACCGCGGCGACCAGTGGCTCATGGTGGCGGGGGTCAAGGTCGCCTCGCAGACGCCCGCGGTGCGAAGCGGGCAACGCATCATTTTCCTCACGCTCGACGACGGCACCGGCCTCGTCGACGTCACCGTGTTCGAACGGGTCCAGCCATGGTGCGCGAAGACGATCTTCCACGGGTTCGTCCTCGCGGTGTGGGGAAGGCTCCGGCGCACCGGGGTCCGGGGAGTCAGTATCATCGCCGAGCACGTCTGGGACATCGCCGCGCTCTCCAACGCCCGCAAGGAAGGACGCCTCCCCGAAGCCATGGCCGGCGCCGCCGGCCCGGGTCCGACGCCGGCTCCCGTCCGCAAGCTCTGGCACGCGAGCGGGGGGTCGGCGGGTTGGTGAAGTTCGTGACTGAGGCATCCGAGCCCATCCTGCACGTCGACCTCGATGCGTTCTACGCCTCGGTCGAGGTGCTGAAGGATCCGAGCCTCGCCGGGAAACCCGTCGTCGTGGGGAGTCCCGCGTCGCGCGGGGTGATCATGTCGGCCTCCTACGAGGCGCGCGCCCGCGGCCTGCATTCGGCCATGCCGAGCGTCCGCGCTCGGCGCCTCTGCCCGGACGCGGTGTTCGTACCGCCCGACTTCGATTCCTACGTGGCGTACTCCAACCGGTTCCGCGAGGTCCTGCTCGGCGTCTCGCCGGTGGCGGAGCCGATCTCGCTCGACGAGGCATTCCTCGACGTTTCCGGGGCGACGCTCCTGTTCGGCCCGCCTCCCGAGATC
>Ga0066710_100002928_pt1 | contig 14184 bp, 10 predicted proteins | sample GraSoiAngelo_159_FD_79666 | JGI IMG/M metagenome (GOLD analysis project Ga0066710, IMG submission 79666) | Grasslands soil microbial communities from the Angelo Coastal Reserve, California, USA - 14_1009_16_40cm | ecosystem: Environmental > Terrestrial > Soil > Grasslands | place: USA...
CAGTCCTCGCGGTCGTCTACCTGATCTTCAACGAGGGCTACGGCGGCCGCGGCGACTTGGCCGCCGAGGCGATCCGGGTCGGGCGCGCGCTCGTGGAGCTGATGCCCGACGAGCCCGAGGTCCACGGCCTGCTGGCGCTGATGCTAATCAACGACGCTCGCCGCGACGCACGATTCGCCGACGGTACGGTGGTCCTGCTCCGCGATCAGGACCGGTCGCTCTGGAACTTCGACCAGATCGCGCAGGGAATGGCCGCGCTCGATCGCGCGCTGAGTCTCGGCGGCCACGATCCCTACGTGCTCCAGGCGGAGATCGCGGCCCTGCACGCGGAGCAGCCCCAGGACTGGTCACAGCTCGCGGCCCTCTACGGCGAGCTCGCCCGCCTCACCGGGTCGCCGGTCGTGGAGCTCAACCGGGCCGTCGCCCTCGGCGAAGTCGGCGAAGTCGAGACCGCTCTGGCCCTCGTGGACAGCCTCAGCCTCGACCTCGATCGCTACCACTACCTGCACGCGACACGCGCGGAACTGTTGCGCCGACTCGATCGTGTCGAGGACGCCCGCGCGGCCTACGGCCGCGCGCTCGAGCTCGTCCACTCCGACGCCGAACGGCGCTTCCTCGAACAGCGGCTGGCGGAACTCGACGACGAAAGCCGTACCCCGGGCCCGCGTCTCGGCCGCTGAGTTCGCACGTTCGGGTAGTGAGAGAGCGTGGGATGATCGTCGCGTGAGATCGCCCGCTCTGATGATTCTGCCCGCCGTCCTGCTCCTGGCCGGCCTGGGGCTTCTCGCCGGCGGCATCTTCGAGATCGTCGTGCAGCAGACCGGAACCTCCGCCAAGGTGACGGTCGTCGAATGCCACGACACCGCCGGCAAGTACGGAGGGAGCTCCTGCACGGGCACGTGGGTCGCCGGCGGCGATCTGGTCGACGGCAACGGGCATGTCGTGATCGGGACGGTCGACGGCGCCGGCCCGCAGGACATCGGCCGAACCATCCACGTGCGGCTGGCCGGAGGCCGCGCGTATACGACGTCTCTACGCGTCCCGATCATCCTGCCCTCGATGGGGCTCTTCATTACGGTGGTCGCCGTCCTCGTGCTGCGGAGCGCGCTTCGCCGCCCCGCGTCGGGGCAACCGGCCCCGCTTACCTGACCGGCGAGGCCCTGAGCTCAGAAAGTCGGTGACGCATCCAGGTCAGTACCGGCAGACCAGCCCGGGGCGGGCCGGCTCCTTCACCCGTCCCAGGTCCCCCGGCGAGAACGTCGAGAAGATCCAGAGGCCCACTGCGTTCGAGAGGCCGCTGACCATGTTCACGGCGGACTGGCCCCACTTCAAGACGGTGAAGAAGGGCACGTCCGTCGGCCCGGAGAGCGCCCAACCCGCTTCCACCGAGCACGTTCAGGTTGCGGTAGAAGTCGTCACGAGCTTGCCTGCCTTGGCGGCCGCCGCCACGAAGACGAGCGTGACGAGCAGGCACGCCGGGCACACCTGCCCATACCCCCCAGCTCGACGTGCGCCGCAACCGTCTCCCTCGGGGAGGAAGGCGGCCTACGTTACACCCGAGTCGTTTGCCGCTCAGGGGGCGCGGGACTCACATCCGAGCGGTGGCAATCCACGCGTCGACGCTCTGTTCCCTTCCGCGTAACTCCAGCGTTCGTCGTTCGAGCCCCGTCGTCTCGAGGCCGCAGGCGGCGGCCGCCTCGGCGCTGATCAGGATCTCACCCGCCTCCGCGAGGCCCGTGAGCCGCGCGGCCGTATTGACCGTGTCTCCAAGTGCCGTGAAGTCTCGGGCATCGCCTTCCCCCACGGTGCCGACGAAGGACTTGCCGGTATGAACCCCGACGCCGACCGAAATCCACGGCTCCGGCCCGTCGTTGCCGGTCTGCTCGAGCAAGCTCCGCGCGGCTGCAATCGCGGCTGCCGCATGGTCGCTCCCGGCGAACCCGGGGATGAAGAGCGCCACTGCGCCGTCGCCGACGAACTTGTCGACGATGCCATCCCGTTCGTCGATGACTTCCGCCGCCGCGCCGTAGAAGCGCGCCATCAAGCGCGAGAAATCCTCCGGCACCATGTGCTCGGCGATTGCCGTCGACCCGCGGACGTCCGCAAACAGCACCGAGATCTCGACCTCAGCGCCCCCGGGGTGCTTGTGAACCGCGCGTATGCACCACTTGCAGAGCCGTCGGTTCAGTGGCGACGGGCCGTAGGCGATAGCCCGCATCAGGATGCCGCCGGGCCCACGGAAAGGGGCATTGCAGAGCTTGCAGCGCGGCGGCGACGGCAGCGCCCCCCAGATTCGCCGCATGCGCTGGAGGCGGGGAAGGTCGCCCGTCAGCATCCGTGCCCACATTTCCTCGGGCGTCAGCTTGGCCATGCCCTGGACGCTACACGCAGCTGGACGAAGCTACAGCGTGACGGCGCCATCCAGAAAGAGCTGGTCGCGTGCGATCTGGGTCAGGCGGTCGATCGTCTCCCGGGAACCCATGACGAGATCGAGCCCTTGCTCGGAGCGCAGGAGCTCCTCGAAGCCCCCGACCAGATCGCCGACCGGGACAACCTCGATCGGGACCGGCACCTCGTTCTGCGTCAGCTCCTCGACGATGACGTCCGCGGCAGGCGCGAGAGCCTCCTCCACGGCGAGGCGCACCGGGCTGTCGGCGATGCGCAGGCGCGCGATCGCCTGCCGGGCCGCCGCGGGGTCGATCTTCGCGCGCGCGTCGATCGCGAACGTCTCCGGGAGAGCGGCCAGGAGCCTCGCCCGATCGACGGAGAGCGCAACCGCTCTCGGGACGCCCGTCCGCCTCGCGATCGTCGTCAGCAGGCGGCTCTGCGTGACCGGGACGAGCACGAGCCCGTCCGTCTTGCCTATGGCTCGCGCGAGGAGCCAGAACCACAGGTCGAGGTTGCCGCCCCGTCGCCCGTCGCCGCTCGGGAGGACGGCGTCGAGCGTCCCGTCGCGGAGAAGGCCGAAGGCCTCGCCGTCGACGTTCAGGCTCGGGTCGCCCGGCGCGTAGACGAAATTGCCCTTGAGGGTCAGGTGGAGCAGAAGCCGCTCGATCTTGCCCGCCTGCATGATCTTCGGTAGCCGGCCGACGAGCCAGCGCTTGAGGAGGTCCGTAGGCTGCCAGACGATCTGGGTTCCCTTGGCGCGGACGAGGCCGCTCAGCGTCAGCGGCACCGTGCCGACGACGTCGGGCCCCCAGAACTCGCGGTCGGCGGGTGCGAACGGGAACGGCAGGTCGAGGGTGAAGAAGAGCGTCGGCTTGTTCGCAAGGGCGCCCGCCTCGACGTCTCCGTCGCAGACGATCTCGATCCCCTCGGCGAAGTCGCGGACGAGGAGCTCCGTGTCGTTCCCGAGCGGGTTCTGGTCCTTGCTGCGGACGCGGACGACATGGACACCCGGATCCTTCTGGAGCCCGTGGAGTCCGGTCAGCGGCGGGAAGAGCTTGCGGCAATCCTCCCCGAGCTCCCACCCGGTCCCGGTCAGCCGGACGATCGCGAGCTTGCAGTAGTGGTGTCGAATCCCCTCGGGCGGCCGGGCGAGCGGCGACGCCGGGCTCGCCCCGTTCTCCGGCCACTCCACGTCGCCGGCGGCGGTGCGTGCGGGCAGCAGCCAGTAGTCGCCGGTGTTGTAGCGCCGGCCGGTCTCGAACCGCACCTCGACCCCGTCCTCGAGCGCGAGATACCCGCTGTTGGCGCCGGGAACGGCGACTGTGCGCGCGCCGTTCGGGTCGTCCCACCGGCGAACCTTCGGATTGTCGGGGAACGTCGCGGCGGAGAGCGGCCCCGTCGAGGTCGTGTCCACCGTCAGGACGTTGCCCGCGATGCTCTTCACCTTCAGGAGCAGCCCCGGCTCGCCGGCGAGCTCGTGCGTGTCGTCGCTGAGCTCGACCCACGAGCCCGGCGCGAAGCCGAGCACCTCGTCTCGGCCGGTGCTCGAGACCGTCAGCTCGTCGGTGTCCGTCACCGCGCTGGCGACGACGACCGAGCCGTTCTCGCGCGACCACTTGAAGGTCGCGGAGTTGACCGCTCCGCCGTCGTGGATCTCGACGCGGTAGAGCTGGTTCTCGAGCCGGCGGTATCCGGCTCCAGGCGGGATCGTGCACGGGTCGGAGCTCGTCGTCTCCGGCTGTGCGCGGCCCCTGAGGAGGCCGGTGCTCTCGTCGAGGAGCCGGCCCCAGCCCGGAACGGTGGCGCACGTGACCTCGGCGTCGGGCCCGCCGAGCTGCTCGAGCTTCACCTGCCAGACGGTCTGCGTCCGCGTCGCCGTGTCCGGGCCGCCGAGGGCGACCTCGCGAACCTCGGAATCGTCGAGAGCGGTCAGATGACGCTCCCACACGTCGAGGTAGGCCAGGTAGGTCCCCGTCTTGGCCCCGATCTCCACCGGCCGGACGCCCGGAAAGTCCGGCTGGGTCAGGAAGCTCCAGATCCGCCGGACGACGGCGTCCGAGGTCTGCCCGAGGGCAGTGGCGTCGGCGGCCGCGAGCGCAGGGTCGAACGCGATCGTGAGCGAGGCCGCGTCGACCCCTGTGATTCTCGTCGCGAACGGCCCGACGCCCGTTGCCGAGAACTCGATCCAGTCGCCCGTCTCGAGAGCGCGCCCGTCGGCGACGAGCTCGGGGAGAAGCGCCTTCTTCGTATCGACGTCCGTCACGGCGATCGGCGAGGCGTCGTTCTCGCAGAGGATCCCGTCGACGTAGGCGCGGCCCGAGCTCAGGAGGAGGTCCGCCCCGTCGCCGGACGGTCCGACTTCGAAGCCGGCGTCGTCCTCCGGCATGCCGCAGGGGCCGATGACGTCGACGCGCGTCGTCTCGTCGAGATGCGCCTCGATGTCGACCTGCTCGTTCCAGTCGGCGTCCAGCTGGACGCGTCCCTGCTGCATCCGGACCCCGCTGTAGTGCCTCTCGGGACGGAATGTCGACCGCGTCAGATCAGCTTTCATCACAACTCCTCATGTGACGTCGAAGACCCCCGCTTCCAGGCCGAACCGCAGGTACTCGTCGAGCACGCTCCGGAGGTTTGCGGCGCGCTGCGGCTGTTTGAGGGACGAGAAGGCCCCCATCTCGGATCCGTCGGACGCGCCGGTGCGGAGCTCGGGCGGACCGGGTCCGCCGAGCTGGCCGTAGCCCGGCGCCCCGTAGTCCGGGGAGGTGAACGTCGGAACGAGCCGGGAGCGGACCGCATCCCGCTCGATCGGGTCGAGAACGTCCCGGAGCGCCAGATCCGGCTGGCAACGGTAGCGCCGCGGCGTTCCGGTCGCCGGATCCGGCGGCACGAAGCAGAACCGCACGCACCCGACCTGGCGGCGCACGGCGGCGACAATGCCCGTGAAGATCGAGTCGTCCGCCCGGAGGGTGTGAACGTCGCAAGCACCGAGGAGCGTGGTCGCCTGGATCCGCGCGGACACGCCGGCGGCCGCCACATCGCCGTCGACGATGCTGTTCGAGATTCGGAGCTCGGGAACGGCGTCGGCGAGCTCGACCGGGCCGACGATGCTCCGTTCGACGGCGACCTCGAGCCCTGCGTTCCGCTTCCCGGAGCTCGCGGTGCTCTTCGCGGCAAGCCCACCCGAGGCGGGCACAAGCGTGCAGTCCGCGATCGTAAGCCCGCGGAGGTTTCCGGCGACGACGGTGACCGTGCCCTCGACCAGAAGGCCGTCGAGGACGAGCCGGCCCGGCACATCGCTCGCCTCACCCGCCGTCCCCACGACCTCGATGTCGCCGTCGACGTGCGCTCGCCGCCCCTGCGGCACCCACTCGCCGGTCGTCCTCGTCGGAGTTCCCAGCACGTCCCGGACCGGCCAGTCCGCGGCAGCGATCATAAGCTCGCTTCCCTCTCCGACTGCGATCTGGCGGTTCCCGGTCAGCGCTTCGGTGTACGTGCGGTTGTCGAGCATCGTGATCACCCCGACGGTGCCGTCCGGGCGGGAGTTCCAGGCGTTCACGGCGTCACGGAGGCTGTCGAACACCTGGCCGGCGACCGGCGCCACGGCCTTCCCCACGGCCGCCTGCCAGGTCACCCGCTCGGCGAAGGCGCGGTCGATCGAGCGGCTGCGGTCGTAGGGCCCGCCCCCGACGTCGGCCGAGAACCCATAGGCGTAGTCGAGCTCCACCGCGTCGTGCTGGGATCCGGAGGGGAACGTCAGGCGCCCGAGCTCCGGATCGACGGCGGCTGCGATCGGACGGTTCTGCGGCGTCGTCCCGCCGGCGGGCGTGTAGGGCCTCGAAGCGGGCGGGCGCTGCCACAGGCTCAGGTCGGCGACGAGGATCTGGTCGGGCGGCACGGACACGAAGCTCCCGCCCGGCGTCGGCCGCACCCAGATGCGGAGCACGGGGCTTCCGGTCGCGAAGTACGCCTCGGGCGCCGTCCGACCGTCGACGAACGCCTGTCGCCGGGCCTCGAGCTCGTCGAAGAGGACGCGCCGGCGGAGCGGAGCCGGCACGTCGATCTCCTGGACGAGGCCGGCGATCTCCGCCTCGGTGCGCGGCCGGTTGAAGAGAGGCGCGTCGAGGCCGAGCGGATTGAAGGTGTAGCGGTCGTCGGAGGCCGCGCCGATCTGCCGGGCCGTCCCGCGCGTGATCGGGTAGCTCCCGAGCCGCCAGAAGAAGAGCCCGATGTTCGGGATGTTGTAGCGGCCGCGGCCCGGCGGGATCCGCCGCACCTCGCCCGTGCGCGCCGCGCGCTCGAAGGGACCGCCGAGGAGCTCGAGCGCGTTCGCGTCGCGGAGGTCCGGCGTCCGGACGTTGCCGAGCCGGATGTGCTTCGCGTACTGCGTCGTCGCGAGGAGCTGGAAGAACTCGACCGCCTTCGCGCGCCACCCCGTCACGTCGAAGGCGAGCTGCTCCAGCACGGCGAGGGTGCCCTTCCTCCGCCGGTACCGGAGCGTGTTCGCGACGTAGGCACGCTGGCTGGCGGTGCCGGGCGCGACCGGATAGAGGCCGCGCACGCCGAGCAGGTCCGCGATGTAGGGCACGACCCAGGGCTGGCACGTCTCGATGAACCAGTCGTCGTAGAGCTGGTCGATGTCCCGATCGAGGACGTCCGCCTGGCCCGCGAGCACCTCGGTGAGCTCCTCGAGAACGCCGCCCTGGTCGCCGTCGCGGATCCGGTAGACGGCCGGAAGGAGCTCGTAGAGCGGGTTCGCCGCCGTCACGCCGCCACGACCTTCACGCCGTCGGAAGCGAGCGTCAGCAGCTGCGCCGCGTGCACTGCCCCGTTGTCGATGCGAGCACGGAGAGCTGGCAGGAAGGGATTGACCACGACCGGCGCGCCGGTGAGATGGAGGCCCGTCATGTCGACCGCCTCGACCCCTTCGACCCGCTGGATCGCCGCCACGACCTCGCTCTCGGCGATCGACTGCCCGAAGCCGCGCTCCTCGAAGGAGAACCGCGCGCGGACCGCAGCGTCGACTGCACCGAGCACGGTCGCCGTCTCGTACTCGGGCTTCACGAAGACGCTCGCCTCGAGCTTGAAGGAGAGCTGCTCGTGCGGGTCGATTCGCACGTTGGCCCGGGGGTCGCCCGACGCACGGATCGCGTCACGGAGGTTCTGGTAGGTCACCGACGAGGAGGAGAGCGGCGATCCGTCGTCAGCGGCGACCGTCAGGTGGACCAGCCGGCTCTCGCCGTCCCACAGCCACGTCCCCTGGGCCTTGCCGACGCCCGAGAACGCGGTCGCAAAGTCCTCGAAGTCCTGGAGCGAGACGATCCGCTCGAACGTGAGCACTGTGAGGGGCGCGTTCTCACGCGCCCGTGCGACAGTCTCCGGATCGGCTGCACCCGTGGCGGAGAACGGGTTCGTCACTGCCTTGACGCCGAGCGGCGGCGAGAGGAGAAGCGTGAGCATGCCGGCCTTCACCTGGCCCTGGAGGCCCACACCGACGCGATAGACGGCGTTCACGTTCTCCGACCCCGTCGGAAGTCGCGCACCGGTGCTCCCGTCGCCGAACTCGACCGCCGTCTTCCCGTCCGCCCCCGTCCGCGTCACGTAGACGCGTTCGCGCGGGCCGTGCCCGTAGAGGGCCCGCGCCTCCTTCCAGAGGAGGCCGTTCACCCGCACGGCGAGGGTGGTCGCACCGCCGCTCGGATCGGCGGTCGGCACATAGGTGAGCGGGGCGTCCTTCAGCACGAAGCGCTGGAAGGCAGCCGACGCGTCGCCGCTCCCGAGCACGTCCGCCTTCGTCTCGCCGTGGGTCGCGAAGGCGACGTTCGCAGCGACGCGCAGCGACTCGCGGTCGTATGCGTGCATCAACGAGGCAGCGAGCTTCAGCGTCTCCTGCTCGGGAGCCTCGGAGAGCGGCGGGCCGGTTTCGGTCTCCTCCCGCACCGTCTCGGCGTCGTCCGGCGCGGCGGCGAGGACGAAGGCGTTCGCTGTCACTCTGACCGTGCCCAGCGTCCCCTTCAGGTTGTCCACCGTCCACGTCCGCGTGCCGTCGAGGTTCGTCGAGTACGGGGCGAGAGCCTCGAACACGTCGCCGGCGTTCACGCCGACCTGAGGCGCGCCGTCGTCCGGCACGAACGTCAACCCGGCGACGCCGTCCCGGACCTGGATCCGCGCCCGCTTGCCGCTCACGACGAGCGGGCGGCCCTCGGGCAGGCGCGGCGCCGGCTCGAGCAGATCGATCTCGTCGCCCTGCACCGGATCGGCGAGCGGCGCCTCGACGAGCTCGAGCTGGTCGCTCTCCCCGTACACGACGGTCTGGCGCAGCTGGTCGTCGAACTCCTCGTGCAGGTTCTCGCCGGAGAGCGTCAGGCGCGTCGTCTTCGCCGAGATCGTGAAGTCCGTCCGCGAGTCGTCGACGGCCGCCTCAACCCGGTAGAGCTCCCGGTAGCCGCGCTTCGGGTGCGCCTGGTCCGGATGGACGAGCACGACCCAGCTCCCGGCCACGATCTGCGGATAGAGCGCGTCGAGGAAGACGTCGCCCGCGGGATTGCTCTCGTTCTTGGCGGTGCCGACCTGTCCGAGACTCAGGTTCGGCCAGTCCTGAGGATTCGACACGTCCCCCGCGTTCGTGTACTCCGTGCGCAGGTCGGCCGGCATCGCGTGCCAGTCAGGCGCGTTGTTGCCGAAGAGCCCGGCGCGCCGGCGCAGCGCGTAGACCTTCAGGTTCTCCTGCGCCGGCTGGATCTGATAGCCGGCGAGCGCGAAGCCGAGCCCCTCCGCCCACGCGAGCCGCGTGACGTCGTGCGCCCGGTCGGGCTGGACGGCGGTGAGACGGCGGATGTCCCACCGCTCGCTCGTGTCGGTCGGATCGTTGAGGCGCTCGTTCCCGACCAGGAGCACCATGTCGCCCGGCCGTAGGTTCGTCTCGCTCCCGCGGAGGAAGAGCTCCGTCTCGCCGAGCGCGGGCCTGACCGGCTCGGTCAGCCGGGCGCGAAGCGCGTTCCACTCCGGCCGGGCCTCGATCTCCTCCACCGTCTCGTAGATCTGCGGCAGTTCGTCCTGCCGGGGCAGGCTCTGCACCTTCACGCCCCGCAGGAGCTTGACGAGGTCGGGCGCGCCCGCCGCGCCCTCGAGGGTGAAGACGAGGTCGGCGCCGGCCGCGGTGCCCGGCCTGACCTCGTAGCCGATCGCGCGCGCGAGCTCCTGGATCGAGCGGAGCTCGGTCGCGGTCCGCAGATACGCCTCGTTCGCGATTCGCTCCTGGTAGAAGGTCAGGACGTCGAGCGTCGTCGCCCATGCGTCGAGGAGCGCGATCGCCGGGTCGCCGTCGTCCCGGGTCGTGAGCCGGCGCAGGGCTTCGAGCGCCGAGATCCTCACGGTCATCGTCCGCTTGAAGCTGCCGTGCGTGCCCGTGCGGTAGGCGATGCGATCGAGCCCCGGCGGGTTCGAGATCTCGCCGGGCGTCAGCGTCCGGATGCCCTGGCAGCAGCCGCAGGTGTCGAGCTCGAGGGCGATCCCGCTCACATGCCTCCCTTCATGGCGAGCTCGAGCCGCCCGTTCTCCGGGAAGTTCGGGTCGTTGTCGAGCCTCGCCACCTCGCGCGGGGCCGGCCGGAGCACTTCCTCGTCGAGCTCGTTGCCGGCCACCTTGCCGAACCGCTGGAAGCGCGTCGCCAGAACCCATTCGACGCCCGCGACGTCCATGGCCGTCTCGTAGATCTGGCTCAGGTAGACGGGCTGGCCGAACGTGAAGTTGTCCGGGTGGAAGAACCCCCTGCTCCCGCCGGAGAGAACCCGGTCGGACAGCCGGTCGAGGAGCGCTTCCTCGACGTCGCTGCGGAAGTAGCCCTGCCTGACGCAGACCTCCAGCAGGAGGTCGAGCGGGACCGTCACCGGGCCCTCGAGCTCGAGATCGTGGCCGGCCATGCGGTAGCGGTCGAGGAACGTCCTGAGGTCGGTCGAGAATGCGACGTCGATCTCCCGGCCTGCCGCTCGGTCGACCGTGACGAAGGTCGTGTACCAGCTCCCCGTCCAGCGAAAGGCGGCTGCAGCGCGCTGCACCTCCGCGTGCCTGCCGGTCACCTCGGCGTAGTCGGCCTCCGTCACCGCGCGCTCCTGCGTCCGGAACGCCTCCGGCGAGTCGAGGCGCGCCCGCTCGAGCGGCTCGGGCTCGGTGCCGCCGGTCGCGGCCAGCGGGTTGCGAACGCCGCGGATACCGGCGAATCCGACGGCGACGCGGGTGAGCGCCTCCGGGCCGACGTTGCCGGCCAGCCCGTTGCCGACGCGATAGGCAGCGTCGAACTCCGAGCCCTCCTGCGGCCGGCGGCCGCGTTCGTCGTCGCCGAAGCGGAGGTGCGCGATCCCGTCCGACTCGACCTCCACCACGAACTCGGTCGCGAACCGGTCGCTTCGGAGGAGATCGAACTGCGGCCCCCACGTCTCCCCCTCGCCGGTCACGGCCACGACCGGCAGCGCCTCGCGGGGATCCGTCCGCGTCGCGTGCGCAGCCGGCCCGGCCGGGTCGAACGCCGCTCGGAAGGTGAGCGGCCCCTGCGCCAGGTGAGGACGGTACGGGCGCCCGGCCGGGGAGACGTGCGGGACGAGCGGCTCGACCGGAATCGAAAGCCCATGATCGGCGAGCGCGACGTTCCCGTGCGCGAGCGCGATCTCGGCAAGGCCCGCCGTCCCGCCGGCCGGGGCCACGAGCGCCGAGACGCAGAGCGGGAACGGCAGCGCGTCCGCGCTCGACCAGGCGATCTCGAGCACCTTCGTCCCGTCGAGGGCGTCGACCGCGTGCTCGGCCGAGACGAGCCGGACCGCGTGGCGCCGCGTCGGGTCGGCGTCGGCCGCCGCACCGGTCGTCGGGCTCCGGACCTCCTCGAAGAGGACGGCGTCGCCCGCACCGAGATCGAGCGCGGGATCGTCCACCAGCGTCGCCCGCGTGGCGCCGGCCGGGAGGCAGCACTCCTCGTCGCTCCACGTGTAGAAGCTGATCGCGTTGTGAGCAGCCCGGAGCGTGGTCGTCTCCATGGTCTCGAAGACGACCGGCCGCTCCGCGGCCAACCGCTTCTCCAGCTCGGTCGGCTTCACGATCGTCTCCTCGACCGGGCCGCGCGAGAGGATCCGGCGCCCCGCGTCTAGCTGGGTCCCGTCCGCGCCGCCGCCCGGATCGACCTCGAAGACGACCCAGGCCCGCGCGTTCGAGCCGGAGTGGACGCGGTAATCGAGCAGCCGGGCGTGGCGGCGCACGGAGACGCGCTTTCGCGCTGTTCCCAGGTACGCCTCGGTCGCGACCGCGTCCTGGAAGTAGCTCAGGTGGTCGCCGACGTACGCGAGGAGCTCGACGAGGGCGACGTGGGCGTCCGCGGGATGCCGCTCGGTCCAGTCCGGCGCGACGGTCGCCATCCGGTCGAGCATCAGGCGCCGGAAGCTCTCGTAGTCCTTGGCCAGGTAGTCGATCTCGGGCTCCGGGAGAACCTCGGGCGGGCAGACGTCGGGCACCGCGCAGTCGAAATCGTTCGGGCACTCCACCTTGAAGGAGAACGGGACCTCGGCGAGCTGCGGGTCGAACCCGGCCGGCGGGGTTTCGTCCGTGGACGAGGTGCGGAGGCGCAGGAGGTACGTCGAGAAGTCCCCCGGCGCGTTCACCGTGACGGTCAGAACGTTGCCGGCGGCCTCCACCTTCGTCACCGCGATGCCGCGGATCCGCACGCCGCCGTCGACCACGACGTGCTCGGTCGTGAGCGTCGGGGACCCCGGGACACCGCCCGACTCACCGGGCAGGTTGTGGAGGAACACGACCTCGAGCGCCGTCTGGCCCGGCAGCACCTCGAGGTAGTCGATGCCGTTGATCGTCGCCGGAGAGGCGTCCCGGACGGCCCGGCGCCTGCGTGCGTCCCCGCAACGGTACTGGGCCGCCACTACGCGTCCCTCACGAACGTCTCGACGCGCTGCTCCTGCGTGCGCCGGATGACGTAGGTCACTGCCGTGGTCAGGGAGGAGTCGACCGCGTCCACGGTGACGTCCTTGATCTCGACGAGGTCCCCGAGCCACTCCTGCAGCGCCGCCTGCACCGTTAGCTGGGTCGCGGCGGCGAGGGCGTCGCTGCTCGGCGCGAACACGAGCTGGAGCAGGCCGCTCCCGAACGTCGGCCGGTTGACCCGCTCGCCGGGAGCGGTCAGCAGGACCTGCTCCACCATGTCCCGGATGTGCTCGTCGTCCGTCGTCGAAGCGCTGCGCCCGCGCTCGTCGACGTGGAATGGGAAGTCCGCCTGCATCAGGAGCCCTTCACACGCATTTGCGTGACGAGGACGTTCACCCCGGTTCCCGTCGGCGCGCACACGGCGACGCTGTCCTGGAGGAGGACCGGCATCCCGCCCGCACGCACCCGGAGCGCGCCCACGACCCACTGCGCCGTGACGCACGGGCCCGGTGCGGGCGGCACGAACGGGCACCCCGCGACGACGTACGGCACCGGCTGCGTCGTGACCGGCTGGCCGCTCACCCGCACGCGCGGATTGGGGACCGTCGGCTGCGCCTGCCCGCCGTGCATGCACATGACGACCGCTCCCTGGTGGAGGAGGAAGCCCGGCATCAGATCACGTCCAGCGCCCCGTTGTTGACGGAGACCTGCGGCCCGGTGAGCTTGATGCTTGCCCCCATCCCGTTCGAGATCTCGATCCCGAGCGGGGTCATGGTGATTTTCTGGCCGCCCGAGGTCTCGAGCGTGATTCCGCCGATGCCGGGCGTGTCGTCGAGCGTGATCGTGTTGCCGCCCTCGGTGCGGACCATGACCTTCTGGTACGGAGGAGCGAGGAGGAGTGGCGGAATCTCCGCGGCCGAGCCCCACCAGGCTCCGGACCAGATCGGATAGTCGGCGTCGCCGTGCTCGAACTCGATCCAGACGCCGGCGCCTACGGAGGGGAGCGCGAAGAACCCTGTCTGCTTCCCGCCGAACGGCGCGGCCGGCAGCGCCCAGCCGCTCTCGTCCTGTCCCATGACGTCCGGCACGCGCGCCCGGACGCGTCCGGTCATGAGCGGATCCTTGTTGTCGCTCACGACGCCGCGGTACTTCCCGAAGAAGCGGCCGTCGTCGCTCACGGCGCGACCGCCGGGACGAGAGTTCCGGTTCCCTCTCTGCTCAGCGAGAAGCTCTGCCTGTATTCGCCCGGCCGGAGCGTGTGCGTGACCCGCCGAACGTAGTAGAAGCCGTCATAGCTCGTGCCCGCGCCGCGGACGCCGACGAGCCTGCGCGCCCGCAAGACCTTGCCGTAGCGCACTGCGTCGACCTCTCCGGTCGCCGTGACCGCCTCCGGCGCTCGCGTGACCGTCGCGACTGCCGTCGTGATCGCCCGCGCCGGATTGTCGTTCGCCGTGTCGCGGAGCTGGACAGTGCGCTGTGCCGGGGCGGAATCCCGGGCGAGCGGGGGGACCCGGAGCGACGGCGGCGACGGGATCGGGATTGGCAGCTTGAAGATCGGGTCCAGGAACGTCCCGCGCGTTCCGACCGGGGCGAGCGCGTCGTTCGAGAACGAGAGCCGCTCGACGTTCGTGCGGGCACCCATGTTCATCGTCAGCGCCGACTGGGGCGCCGTCGTCCGGATCTCCGGTCCGAAGTACGCGCGGTTGACCCCGAACGTGATCGGCTCGACGTAGAAGACGAAGCCGTTCCGCCCCGCGAGACGCCTGATGAACGCGAGGTCCGTCTCCTGCTGGCGCGGGACGCGCTGTACCATGATCGGCACATCCGCGGTCGGCGTCGTCTGCGGGACGAGACCGTAGCGGCCGTACTTGCCGACGAGCTTCG
>Ga0066710_100002929_pt1 | contig 14180 bp, 7 predicted proteins | sample GraSoiAngelo_159_FD_79666 | JGI IMG/M metagenome (GOLD analysis project Ga0066710, IMG submission 79666) | Grasslands soil microbial communities from the Angelo Coastal Reserve, California, USA - 14_1009_16_40cm | ecosystem: Environmental > Terrestrial > Soil > Grasslands | place: USA...
AAGGTCACAGCATTTCCACCGGCATCGACAGCAATGCTGTGACCTTCATCACTTGCTGAGCCTCCGAAGTAGGTCGAGTACAGAACCGTTGTGCCCGTGGGATTCAGCTTGATGACGTAACCATCCATTGAGCCCGACAGCTTGGGTTGAAATCCGTTCAACGTGAAGAGATCGGCAGAATTCGTCTGGCCCGTGATGTACGCATTGCCTGCGGCATCAACCGCCACGGCATTACCCTGATCAGCCAGACCAGTACCACCAAAGAAGGTCGAATACACCAGCGTGGGGTCGATGATCAGAGACTTCCCGCCATCGTAGTCTCCGACGCGAAATCCGACAGTACGCTTGTCGAGAACCACATAACCGCCATCGACAGCGACACGCTCTCCATCGGTTTCCTGATAGATCGCAGGCTTTGCCTGGTGGATTTCGCCGGCAGCCGTTTTCAAGACCAAATCGCCATTCGAGTCGATTGCCATTCCCTTGATGCCATCGAATCGGAATCGAACGATCTCAGGCCGCGCACCCGGTGCGATGACAAGGTCATATTCAAGCTGCCGATCATTTCCGTAATACACGATGTCAATTCCCGGATAGACACCGGTGTACCGCACGCGCGAATAGGTCGGCAGATCGGCATGCCACGCATCCGAAGCTGGACCTTTTAGATAGTGCGTCCTTCCTGGAAGCGGATCGACGGCTTCGATCCTGGCGGCGGAACTCTGGCCGGCGAGGCTCATCCGAATGGTTGCGGGAGCGGACTGATTGAGGCGAAGGATGGCTTCGCGATCCGTTAAAAAAAGTCCGTATCCCGGCCCGCGCGAAAGAAACTTCACCCGCGAGTCGGCCTGACCAAGGTTTTCTTCAAAACTGAGAGGGATTTTTCCGTAGCGCGTGGGCTCGGCCGCCCGGGCGGTAAACGTATGAAGACAAAAGACGAGAACAAATAAATATGAAAACCTAAACCTCATTACTCACCATCCGGCCTCGTTTAGACAGGTCAAAACTTGAAATGCTAGCGTTTTTAGCCAGATCCCCGCAACTCCGATAGAATCGCGGTAATGCAAAAAGGACACTGTATATGAAAACGACGCGAGCAAGGGGTAATCAAGTAGCCGCGGATTACGCGGATTGCACAGATTGAATCTGCGTAATCTGCGTAATCCGCGGCTATGTCAATGCGGCAAGGTGACTGTGCACCGAGCCGCCGAGCAAGCTTAAGTTGTAGCCACCCTCCAGCAACGCGACGACTCGTCCAGCCCCATGTTTTTCGGCGATGGCCAGGACTCGCTTCGTCATCTCCGCAAAATCGCCGTCCTCCAGCATCAACCCCCCGAGAGGATCGCCTCTCTTCGAATCGAAGCCGGCGGAAATAATGACCAGGTCCGGAGGAAACTTTCGTTCGATTTCGGTCAAGGCATCGTTGAATGCTCTGACGTGATCACGAGCAGCCGTTCCGGCACGCAGCGGAATATTCAACGTGAAGCCTTCGCCTTTCCCCGCACCGCGTTCGCCGGCGGCGCCGGTGCCCGGATACCAGGGATATTGGTGAGTCGAAAAATAAAAGACGGTGGGATCGGTCCAGAAAATTTCCTGCGTGCCGTTGCCGTGATGTACGTCCCAATCGACGATGAACACGCGCTCCACACCGTACTTCACCTGCGCGTATCGCGCAGCGATCGTGGCGTTGTTGAAGAGACAGAAGCCCATGGCGTGCGTAATGGTGGTGTGGTGTCCGGGAGGCCTGATGAGAGCAAGCGCTCTGTCACCATCGGCCTTCATCACCGCATCGACACCGCCGATCGCGGCGCCTGCAGCGAGTTTGGCAACCTCGAAGGAATCCCGGCTGATATGCGTGTCGGCGTCGATGAAATGAGCACCCTGCTCGCACAACTTTCGTATTTCCTGAAACATTTCCGGGCGATGGACACGCTCGATATCCTCCTCCGATGCCGGCTTCGGAGTCAGTGGAACAAGTTTCTTCGAAAGCGTTTCGTCCTGTTTGATCGCGCGCAGGATCGCCTCGAGCCTGAGACTGTTTTCCGGGTGTACGCCCGTATCATGTTTCAGAAATGCCGGATCGTAGATGAGATGGATCGCCATTTATATCCCCTTCACGATGAGATGAACGGCAGAGGCTTTGAAGACCGCGAATACTTCCGCGCCGGCAGCCAACTGCAGATCCTCGACAGCCTGGCGCGTGACGAGTGCCACGAGCTCAAATCCAACATCCACTATAACTCTCGTCAGCACGCCGGCGGGAACGACTGCGACAACCGTCCCCCGCAGATGGTTTCGCGCGCTGCTCTGCTGCGCACGACCTTTTTCGAGCGTAACGTCCTCGCTGCGAATGCACACGTAGAAGTCTGTGTTGTCGCTGCCGGGATCCGCCGCAGCCAGTTGGGCGGATCCCACCTGGAGCATTGCAACGCCGCCCGCACGGCTTAACACGCGGCCGGCCGCAACAGTTTCGACGCCGACTGCAGCGGCGACCTCACGGTGTTGCGGTCTCATGAAGACCTCCTGTGGCGGCCCTGTTTGGAGGATTCTGCCGGCGGCCATAACGATCATCCAGTCGCCGAGAGTGAGCGCGTCGACCCAGTCATGCGTGACGACAATGGCGGGAATGCGAAGCGATCGCAAAAGTTGCGCGAGTTCCGCTCGCACGTGGTCGCTTGTCGCCGCATCGAGCGCAGATAGCGGCTCGTCCAGCAGCAAAAGCTCCGGCTCGCGCGCAAGAACGCGCGCCAGCGCGACGCGCTGTTGCTGGCCTCCAGAGAGTTCGAAAGGATTCCGGTCGAGAACATCGCCGACCTTCAACATCGCCGCAACACGATCGACAATCTCGGTCCGGCCGCGCGTACCATACGCGATGTTCTCGCGCACGCGCAGATGTGGGAACAGCGCGTAATCCTGAAACAAGAAACCGACCGGACGTCGTTGTGGTGGAAGGTTGGTCCAGTCCTTTTCTTTGAAAATGACCTTTCCGGCGGTCAGCTTTTCCAGACCCGAAATGCATCGCAGGACGGTCGTTTTCCCCGAACCCGACGGCCCAAACAAAATCGTGATCGAAGCATTGTCGGGAACCCGAAGACTGGCCTTAACGCCGGCACCGGCCTGAAATTTCTTTTCAATGTCGGCGGTCAGCAGCAAAGAACCATACCTTTCGGTTGAGTCCGTATACCGTGCACAAGATGACGAACGACATGGCGAGAAGTACAGCAGATGTCGTGGCGGCAGACGAATAGTCTAATTCGAGCACTCGGTCATAAATATCAATGGCAAGAGTCCGCGTGACACCTGGAATATTTCCGCCGACCATCAAGACAACTCCGAACTCACCAAGGGTGTGAGCGAAACATAGGACGAGACCAGTTAATATACCAGCCCAAGATTGCGGCACGACGACTCGAAAGAAAGTTGCCGTGTTAGACACACCAAGCATCCATGAGGCCTCAATAAGTTTCCGGTCAACAGAGCTGAACGCGGCGGTAATCGGTTGGACGGCAAACGGCAGACTGTAGAGGACGGAAGCGACAACCAGTCCTTCGAACGTAAATACCAAACCATGTCCCACGATCGATTCGTACCAACGACCCACCGGGCTGCGCGGCCCAAGCAGGATCAGAATGTAGAATCCCAACACAGTTGGTGGAAGCACGAGCGGCAACGCAACAATCGCTTCGACAAGGAATGTCCCTCGCCATTTGGAGAAGGCAACCCAGTAACTCAAAGGCAGCGCAATGATCAGAAGGATGATTGATGTGGACGACGCCAGCTTCATCGATAGTAAGAATGCCTGCCAGTTCATATCAATAAATCCCTCTCCCTCTGGAAGAGGGTTGGGTGAGGGTCGAAATTACGACGCGAATTCGACCCTCACCCGGCTCGCTCCACTCGCCGGCCTCTCCCAGTGGGAGAGGCTAGTTGAATCCATATTTCTTGAACGTCTGCTTGCTCGCCGGGCGTTTGAGCCAATCCAAAAACTGTCTCGCCGCGGGGCCTCCGCGTTTCAATAGAACCGCACCCTGATCCAGTCGTGGATACATATCCTCCGGAATCACCCAGTACCGTCCCGTTTTCTGCATCGGTTCCGACAACACCAGCGACAACGCGATCACTCCAATGTCCGCGGCGGCGGATTGAACGAACTGCGCGGCCTGGGAAATATTCTCTCCGAGAACAATCTTCGTTCTTACCTGCTCATAGATTTTCGCGTGTTGCATGGCCGCAACCGCGGCTCGGCCATAAGGCGCATGCTCCGGATTCGCGATCGCGATTTTCCTCACAGAGGGATCCATTAGGGCCTGCATACCCTGCTTTTCCAGATTCACTGCTAATCTCGCCGGAACCCATAGGGCAATTCGGCCAGTACCGTATACAAACGTGGAACCGGCCATGGCATGCCCGCTCTTTTCGAGCTCTCGCGGATAATTCAGATCGGCGGAAAGAAAAATGTCGAACGGTGCGCCGTTCTGAATTTGCGCGAAGAAGTTTCCGGACGAGCCCAGAGAAAGCAGCACCTTGTTGCCGGTGCTGTGTTCGAAGTCCTGAATGATCTCTTTGAGGGCAAAGTTCAAATCTGAGGCGGCTGCTACGTGAACGTCCTCGGCCCGCGCCGGCAGGGCAGCGAGAAGCACGAGGACAATCAGCAGTTTCTTCATAAGAGTCCGAAGAACACCCAGCAAACCAGAGCGCCTACGACACTCATGGAGAGTCCCCAGATCATCAATTTGTTGAAGAGGGCCTTGCGGTTTTCCGAGGCCGCTGCGTTTGCGATGCACAGAGCGCCCAGCGTCGATAGAGGCGACACGTCGACCAGATGCGCGCCCACATTGACGGAGGAAGCGATCGCAATGGCATTGCCGCCGCCGATTTTTTGAATCAGACCCGGGATCGTAGGAAGAAAGGCGGGGAGAACAACTCCGGAAGAGCTGCTGTAAACGGAAATCAGGCCGGTGACAAAGCCCATGACACCAGTGACCGACGTCTGTGTTGAAAACCGCGCCAGCATGGTGGTGAAAAGGTCCATTCCACCTTTCTTTTCGAGGATGGAAATGAGGACCGTCACACCACATACCATGATGATAACGTTCCACGGAATTGCTCGTATCGCAGTCTCTTCATTCGACGCGCGGCACAGCGTCAGAAACGACGCTGCGATGATGGCGCCCATGCCAATATCGATGCCGAAGAAGGACACGGAAATGAGCAACAAGCCAATGACAACGAGCGTGAGCCTCTGATTCCACGTGAATGCACCTTCGTGGACGAGCAGCGCTTCATCTCTCAGCACGCTTTTTCGCGTCGCGGTCCGCGAAAAGAGTTTGTAGCCGCCGAGCACGAAGTAACCGGTAAGTCCGACAAAGCCTTCCGCGATGAAGTTGTTGAAGAATGTCGGCCATTCCTGGCCGGTAATGTTGATGCGCGCAAGCAGACCATTCGCTATCACACCCGTCGGCGCGAAAGGAGAGAGCGCTCCCGAATTCGCGCCGCAACACACACACACCGTCATGAGAAAGGCACTGATCCCCATGTTTCCTGCGACGGCCATTGCGACCGGCGCCAGAAGCGCCGTTGTAGCGATGTTTCCTGCTCCGATCGTCGCCAATCCCGCAGCGAGAAAAAAGAACATGACGGGAATCATGCCGACATTTCCGCGCGCCAGCTTGATGCTGCGGCGCGCGACCTTATCGAGCGTACCGTTGACGCTGGCCAGGCTGAAGAGGAGCGTGACGCCAACCAAAATGAGAAAAAGGTTTGTCGGAAAACCGGCCGCTACATCGGCGACCTTCATCCCGCCGAAGAACACTCCAATGATGAACCCAAAGGCAATGCCCAGCACTCCGACATTGATTTCGGAAACACAGCTGACAATGATCGCCACCGCAAATGCGACGACGGAAAGTACCGGTAATGACATGGTGCGGGGATTCTATCAGAAATGGTTTAGCCACGTGGAATTGAGGGACGGAGGCCGAATTCAGTGACGGAGCAAAAATTGTCTAACGTTAGATAATTTTTGCTCCGTCACTGAATTCGGCCTCCGTCCCTCAATTCCACCATCTGCGGCTAGAAGACGTACTTCACGGCGAACTGCAGGATGCGTGGATCGAGAGCCGTACGAATCTGACCAAACGTGTTGCTGTTCAGAGCGGTGGAATTACCCGTTCCGACACCGCCACCGACTGACGGTGTTCCAGCGATACCAGCGGGCGAGCAACCTGACGCGCCTTGTGGGCACCCCGGCCGGAAACTGTTTGTCAGGTTAAAAGCCTCTGCACGGACTTCGATCCTCTGCATTTCTCGAACACTGAAGGCCCTGGATAGCGAGACGTCAAGGGACCATGTTCCCGGACCTACGAGGCTATTCCAACCAACATTGCCAAAAGTGCCCAAAGTGGGAGTGGCGAATGCCGCTGGGTCCACCCACTGCGTGAGAGGCCTGCCGGACTTGTCCTTATAAGGATTGGCCGCAATCTGATTGACGCGCTGGAGAACGGTGCCTGTGAGCGCCTGGTCTGTCCCGCTCACAACATTGATGGGCGCACCGCTCGATAATCGATAGATTCCGCCCAACGTCCAGTTCGATACGATCATGTTCAACGTGCTGTTCGAAAACTTTGGAGTCTGGACAATAGCTGTGGCGTTGAAAATTTGCCGGCGGTCCGAAAGACAGTTGCCGTTATCGAAATTACGGTCGCCCGGTTTGCTGTAGGTTTCGTTGGCCGGCGGCCCGTTCTGGTTAATATCGACGTAATTACCCTGACAGTGAGACCAGGTGTAATTTCCGGTGATCGAAATACCGCGACCAACGCGCCGCTGCAGCGAAAGCAGCATGCCCTGATATTTCTGCACGCCTCCGTCATCGAACTCCGCCAGGTATCCGATCTTGTCACCGTCGCGCGGCCTTTCGAGACTTAAGACCCGGCGCGCGTCGGTGTTGGCTGTCGCAGAGCAGGTGGCATAGCTCACGCCGTCGAGCGTGCACGGGCCGAAGCCCAGGAATACCGCGGGATTGATCGGGTATTGGCCCCAAACATGGAGCGTCCTCGTTCCGATGTAAGTTCCCGAAACCAACCAGTCCCTGCCGATTTGCTGCTGCAGGCTGAGATTCCAGGAATACACGTTTAGCGTCTTCATGTTGTTCTTCTGCGTCAGGAACAGACCGCGTGGAACGAACGGCGCATTTTTATCGACGACGTAGGGGAATGGACTTCCTCCTGGATAACCCGCCCACGGAGCATCCAAGCCGCCAGCAGGCGACGTAACGGTCGTACGGCCACCCCATGGGTTGGAACCGGACGTGTCTTCACGCCAAATGCCGGTCATGAAAACATAGCCGTAGGTGCCCGAGGCCCGAACCGAGGTCCGGCCATTACCCGACACGTCCCAGGCAAATCCGACACGTGGCGTGAAATGCCACCACTGATCGTGGATTCCCGACTTGCCGACGAAACCAGGATCACCGGGAAAATAAAAGCCCGCGGGTGCGTTCTTGAATACTGTGCTGTAGATGCCGTTGATGAATCGTGTGTGGTCGAAGTTGTAGACAGCACCCGGGGTGCCCGAAACGATATCCGGAATTCTTTGCGGAAGGTATGGATCCCACCGGACACCAAGGTTCGCAGTCAAGCGGGGCGTGACCTTCCACGTGTCGGTCGCGTATGCGTTGACGTTTAGTTGGTTAGCCTGATGCTTGTTCGGCTGGCCCTGAAAAAGCGTCGATAGTCTGCCAGTCAGAAAATCACCAAGACCCAGGCCCGTCGCCGAACCGTTGAATGTCAATTGGCCGCCATCTGCAAAGCGAGCCTGCTCGATCATACGACCGTACAGAGCGCCGCCGCCAAACGACAACTGATGCACACCCCGAACAACATTCACATCGTCGTTAACCTGAGCCGACAAGGGATTCCAGTATGGCCAATGCTCCTTGTCGGCGCCGCCGAATGAACTGCCGAAGCCGAATCCGCCGGTGATCGTGCTTCCTGAAATCCACGTCGGAGTATTCCCGCAATAAAATGAAGTTGCACCGGCGTCGCACAGCGAAAAGAAGCTGTTTCCGATTTGCCAATTGCGAATGCGGTTAACCGACAGACGAAACGCCTGAACCGTATTGGCGCCGATCAGGTACGTGTCGCCAATCGTGTAAGACTGCGACAGGGCGTCGGTGCCGATCGCACCCGACCGCAAGAGATTCTTCGTCAGAGACAGGCCATTTGGGAAGTACTGCGATGTGAGAAGCGAGCGACCGAAGATCGCGTGCTTGTCACTCTTTTGCCAATCGACTTTATTCACAAACTGCCAGTTGTCCTGTTTGCTTATCGCGCCGCCATAGGTCACCAGACCGCACCGGTCGGGCTGTTCGGGCATGCTGGCGAGAACCTTGTTCGTGATGTACAGCGCTACCTTGCTGTACTGCGCCGGATTGATGGTGTAAGTCACACCACCGGGTGTCGCCGCTCCAGCCACAAACGGGGCTCTCAACGCGCGCTGAACGCCCGCATTGCAGGAAGGCGATGCGAATGCGGTCCAGTCGCCGGCGAGCATTGCCGCTGTGGGAACGAAGGACTGCGTGTTCGCGGGATCGGATCGAAGCTTCGTTCCCTGATAGCCCGCAAAGAAGAACAGCTTGTTCTTCACGATTGGGCCGCCGACGGTTCCACCATACTGGTTGCGCTTCAGGCTGCTCTTTGTCGTCGAAAAATACTGGCGCGCATTGAACAGATCGTTGCGGAGAAACTCAAACAGGTCGCCATGAAACTCGTTGGTGCCCGACTTCGTAACGGCCGCGACGGCGGATGAACTGCCTCGATTCGCCGATAACCCTCCCGTTTCTACCTTGAACTCTTGTGTCGCGTCGGGGAACGGCAGATCCAAACCCACGCCTGTTAGAAAATTAATGTGATTCGCTCCGTCCAGGCTGTAGTCGGTTCCTGTGGGAACCCCGCCACCGATAGAAATCTGCTGGCCGCTGGTTAATCGTCCCGTTACCGATCCCGTTTGTACCGCGGCGCCGGACAGCGTGATCAAATCGCCCAGGTTGCGGCCGTTGAGCGGCAGCTCCCGGATGCGCTGGTTGTCCATGACCAGACCGACACTGGACGATCGTGTCTCGACCAAAGGCGCGTCGGCCTGAACCTCGACTTGCTCGGTCACCTGCCCGACTTCCAGCACTGGATTGACTGCCGGGCTGGCATTGACCTGCAGAACGATTCCGGTCTGCACAAATGTGCGGAAGCCGCCCAAGGCCGCTTCCAACTTGTACGGACCCACCGGCAAGTTCGACAGAACATATGAACCTGTTTCGTTAGTAACGGTCATTCGGGTAACGCCTGTGTCCGTCTGAGTCGCAGTAACTTCGACGCCAGGCAATACCGCTCCTGTCTGATCTTTCACTGTGCCGCTGATCTGTGCGGTTGCCTGCGCCCAGACCGAAGCACAGGTGAGAAAACTAAGCAGCAGTACGATGAGCACACGTGCAGCAATGCGTTTCATCTGATTTTCCTCCTATCAAGCATGAACACCCTCCGTCCCGATGCTGCAAAGTCTATCAAATGAGTCTCGGCTGTCAATTAACGGAGAATTCAAGGGATAATGCGCCGACTCGGAAAAACAATGACGCGCGCTCAGACATCCGGAGAACAATTTCCCGACGGACCGGGCAAAGCAACGTTTAGGAGCCCTTCGACCCTCACCCGCCACGTCCGTTTTGCTCTTTTCCCCGAACTCAAGGAGACCGAATGAAAACTCTTTTAAGAATTCTTACAACACTGGTTCTGGGCCTCGCTATGTGTGCCCCGGCGGCAGCGCAATATTCGTCCGAATCCGGTTTTGCAATACTCCAGCAGAACTGCATGACCTGTCACGGACAGGCCACTGTTCCGCGGGCCCCTTCCGTCGGAGCGCTACGCGAACTTTCTCCTGAAAGAATTTACGAAGTTCTCAACACGTCAGGTATTGCGGCGCACCAGACTCTGAAACTTTCCGATGAGGACAAGAAGAGCGTTGCCGAATCCACAAGCGCCCGAATCCTCGGAACATCGACCAGCGGCGATGCCAAAAACATGCCGAACCGTTGCGCATCGAATCCGCCGATGGCAGATCCTTCCGCCTCACCCGGCTGGAACGGATGGGGCAACGACACCGGCAATACTCGATTTCAGCCGGCGAAAGCGGCCGGCTTAACCGCCGATCAGGCATCCCGATTGAAAGTGAAGTGGACGTTCGGCATTCCCGGCGGCCGCGCGTCACACAGCCAGCCGACAGTAGCGTCCGGACGCGTATTTGTAGGTTCGGACACCGGTTGGCTCTATTCAATCGATGCGTCTACTGGATGCGTCTACTGGTCATTCCTCATGAAAGGCGGTACGCGGACGGCGCCAACAGTCGCGCCCATTAAAGGCCAGGGCTCGGCGAAATACGCTGTCTATATCGGAGACCTCAAGTCTTATGTTTACGCGGTCGATGCGCAAACAGGCCGAGGACTCTGGACCAGCCGCGTCGACGATCATTACGGCGCCCGGATCACCGGTGCTGCGACGGTGTATGACGGCAAGGTTTTCGTTCCGCTTGCGAAGTGGGAATCGAATTCCGCGCGGGTATTGAGCTACGCGTGCTCCAGCGTTCGTGGAAGCGTCACCCCGCTGGACGCCAACACGGGCAAGCAGATCTGGAAGCACTACACCATCGAAGAGCCGCCGAAACCTGTGCGAATCAATTCGGCCGGCACTCAGTTATGGGCGCCTTCGGGCGGGACAGTGTGGAATGCGCCAACCGTCGATACGAAGCTTGGCGTCATCTATTACGGCACTGGGGAAGCGACAAGTCATCCTGCAGGCTTGACGACCGACGCCGTTCTCGCCGTCGACATCAAAACCGGCAAACGGGTCTGGTCGTATCAGGGAACCGCGAATGATGCATACATCATCGGATGCACAGGAGCAACCATCACCGAAAACTGCCCTGAGAATATCGGACCAGACAATGACATCGGCGCTTCACCAATTCTGATGACATTGAGCAATGGCAAACGCGTCCTGGTCGCGGCACAAAAAATGGGCGATGTCTTCGCGCTCGATCCGGACAACAAAGGCACAACTCTCTGGAGAGTGAAGCTAGGACCCGGCGGCATTGTCTGGGGCGGTGCAGCGGAAGGCGACTTGATTTACTACGGACTCACAGGCGGCGGCGTGATCGCCATCAAAGCTGCAAATGGCGAACGCGTCTGGTACAACGAACTGCAGCCACCGCCGGGTAAAGGCCGGTCGGCGAATGGAGCCGCGGTCAGCGCAATGCCCGGTGTGGTCTTTTCCGGTTCAAGAACCGGAATGTTTTATGCGCTATCGAGTGCGAATGGCGCCAAGCTGTGGGAATTCGACACCGCGCGCGATTTCGAAACGAACAACCGCGTCCCCGCACACGGCGGGACGATGGGTTCGGCCGGTTCGACGATTGCTGGCGGAATGGTTTTTGTGGGCTCGGGCTATAACTTCGGAAACGCGGATAAGACAGGAAACGTGATTATCGCTTTCTCGGCAGACTAAAAAAGCCGCGGATTACGCAGATCACACAGATCGATCTGCGTAATCCGCGCAATCCGCGGCTGGTCTTTCTAGAAAACGTACTTCAAAGCAAATTGCAGAATTCGAGGATCATACGACTGTCGGATCTGTCCGAACACGTTGCTGTTGATCGCTGTGGCCGGATTCATCGGCCGGAAGCTGTTCGTTACGTTGAATGCTTCCACACGAATTTCCATTCTCTGCATTTCACGTAAATTGAAGCTTCTCGAAACACCCATGTCGATCCCCCAGGTGCTCGGACCAAGGAAGGCGTTATAGGCGACATTGCCGTACGTGCCTAGCGCCTGCGGCTGGAAGGCGTTCGGGTCGAGCCATTGCGTGAACGGCCTACCGGAATTGTCCTTGTAAGGGTTCGCGAGGACCTGGTCCGGCCGCTGAAGGGTCGTACCGTTCAACGCGCGATCGGTACCAACCGTCACGTTGAGAGGCTGTCCTGAGGAGAACCGGTAAATTCCGGAAACTTTCCAGTTGCTGACCACCATGCGCAGAGCCGAATTGGCAAATTGTGGCGTCAACCAAACGGCTGACGAGTTGAAGAGCTGGCGGCGATCCGCGATGCAATTGCCATGATCGAAGTCGCGGTTGTTTGGTTTTGTGAACGTCTCATCCGCCGGCGGACCATTGGAATTGATGTCGGCATACGGCCCAATGCAGTGAGACAGTGTGTAATTCGCGCTGAACGTCATGCCCTTCACGGCGCGGCGCTCCAAAGACAGCAACATGCCGTGATACATCGACGTGCCGCCGTCATCGAATTCCGCGAGCGGTCCGATCTTGTCCCCGTCGCGCGGTCTTTCCAGGCTCAGAAGACGCCGCGCATCGTTGTTCGTTGTGGCTGAACATGGGTTATAGGCCACGCCGTCCAGTACGCATGGGCCAAGACCGAGGAACTGCGCGGCATTGACCGGATTGAGAGTCCAGATATGCATCGCGCGGGTTGCGAGGTAGCTCGCGGACACAACGTAGTCCGAACCAATCTGACGTTGGATCGCGAGATTCCACGAATACGTTTGCGGCGTCGTCAGGTCCGGTTTGTTGGTGAGGAACAGTCCACGCGGCAGAAACGGCGCATTCTTGTCGAGGACGTATGGGAATGGATTTCCCAGACCTCGCCATGGAGCATCCAGTCCTCCCGGTGGATTGCTTACCGATACTCTCCCTCCCCACGGAATCGATCCGGCGGTATCTTCACGCCAGATGCCCGCAAGGAAGGCATATCCGAACGCGTACGATGCGCGAATTGAAGTCTTGCCATCGCCATTCACATCCCACGCCAAACCGCCGCGCGGAGCGAAATGCATCCACTGCTTCGGCATACCCGTCCGAGCCGGAAAATCCGGATCGCCAGTGTAGTAAAAACCCGCCGGAGCGTTCGCAAAAACAGTGCTGTAAATTCCTTTGATAAACCTGTCGTGACTGAAATTGTAGACCGGTCCCGGAAGTCCTGTTCCGTTGTCCGGCACCAGTTGCGGGAAGAATGGTTCCCAGCGCACGCCGAGGTTTGCAGTCAGGTTTGGCGTCACCTTCCAACTGTCGGCTGCATAGAGGTTCAGTCGAGTTTCGTGGATTTCGAGTTTGTTGGGTGTTCCCTGCTGGAACGTCGTGATTCTTCCAGTCATGAAGTCGCCCATGCCAAGCCCAGTGAACTGGCCGGTGAAATTGAACGAACCACCACTGATGAAGTTCGCCTGCTGATTGACGCGCCCGTGGGTTGCACCCACGCCGAAAGCGAGTTGATGATTCCCTTTGATCGTGGTCACGTCATCATTGAGCTGATACTGCGTTGGTATCCAGTACGTGCCGCTCGGCACCTGTACAGTCAGGCCGGGAATTCCGCCGGCTATGGTCAGATTAGAAATCCACTTTGGGGCATAGCCGCAATAAATGTCGGTGGCTCCTGCGTCACACACCGAAAAATACTGCTTCGCGTATTGATGATTGCCGATGCGGTTGACCGCCAGACGAAATGCCTGAACCGTGTTGGACCCCATCAGGTACGTATCACCAAAAGCGTAAGACGAAGCAACTGCATCGGTTCCGCCACCGGTCGCGAGGATGTTCGTCGTGAGTTTGCCGGCGTCGGGTTGGTATTGTGGGTTGAACAGAGCGCGTCCAAACAGAGCGTGCTTGTTACTTTTCTGGTAGTCGACCTTACCGACAAACAGCTTGAAGTTCTGTTGTAGGGGGGCGCCGAATGTGACGAGTCCGCAATCGGTCGGGGGCACGGGCTGGCTGGCAAGCACCTTCTGCGCAACGTACACCGCGACCTTGCTGTACATCGCGGGATCAATACGATTGTTGACGAAAGGTGCTCTTAAAGGTCTTGCGACGCCTGCATTGCAGGCGGGGGAAGTGAATGCGGTCCAATCGCCCGCCAGCATCGCGGGAGTTGCGATGAATCCCTGCGTGTTCGAGGGATCCTGTCGAAGGATCGTGTCCTGGAATCCGCCAAAGAAGAACAACTTGTTCTTGGCGATCGGTCCGCCGACTGTGCCGCCAAATTGGTTGCGCTTCAGCGAACTATGGACTTTGTTTCCGTCGGCTCCGACTGCGGCGAAATACTGTGTCGCGTTGAACAAATCATTGCGTACGAAT